>CDZP01004245.1_pt1 | contig 157838 bp, 131 predicted proteins | sample 554941 | NCBI WGS metagenome assembly CDZP01 (sample SAMEA3182064, study PRJEB8094) | gut metagenome | biome: human; feature: gut; material: Stool; isolation source: human stools | place: Canada | collected 2013-01-28
TATTTAAATTATAAAATTTTTATAATCTACTATCTATCATTATAATCTGTTGTCCAGAAAAAGCAAGTCTTTTCACCAGTTCAACCGCCGATTTCGCCAGTGGATACGGTCTGCGGCATACCGGCGATACCACCTTGCAGCCTCTCTGTCACGCCTTTCTTCCTCAGCCAGCCTGGCCAGACACAGCATGGCCGCGTCGCTGCCGGAGTTTGCGGCACGCTGGTACCACATGGCGGCCTGCACGCGGTCACATTCCACGCCCCGTCCATAGTATAACCGATGCCCTAAGCGCAGCATGCCGATGGCATCTCCCCCGGCTGCCGAGTCAAAGTCAGACGCAAAGCTGTCTTCCCGCTCCCGCATATCCATCAGACAGTCTGCCGCCGCAGCATACGAAGCACATGTGAAGTACAGCTGAAGTCTGGCGTTTTCATCCTCACCTACAGGATCATAAGCGTTCATCACATCGGCCGTCACGTTGTTTTCGGCCCGCTTATACCAGCGGATGGCTTGCCGGTAACTGCGTTTCGTTCCGCAGCCGTACTCATAGCACCATCCAGCCGCAAATTGTGCCTCCGTGAAGCCACGGGAAGCCGAACGCTTGAGCAGATCAAGCGCCTTCGTCATGGCAGTCTGCGTCCCTCTGCAGATATATTTCAGCGCCTGTGAAAACTGAGCATCTGCATTTTGCCGTTGGCCGACGACCTCCCACAGCTCCGCGTACACAAAGAAAGCCGGTGAAAATACAATATTCATGATTCATTCCTCCTGAAAATTTGATCTGCAGAAAGTATAGCACGTCCATAATTAAGACCTAAATTTAAATATTAATTCCGCATTAAATTTCTTTATATTTCTCATGAAAATCTTTCACTTTTCATTAGTAATACAAATTGACTAACTGCTGTAAATTATTGATATAACTTAGGTCTTAATTAAAAAGGTGCTATACTGGCGGCAAATTCAAAAAGGGAGAAATTATCATGAGTGCATTTGACAAGGTCATCGGTTATCGAGCCACGAAACAGGAGCTGCTGCAGATTTGCGACATGCTCCGTGATCGGACGATCTATGAGGAAATGGGCGCCCGCATGCCGCACGGGCTGCTATTGTATGGCGAGCCGGGTCTGGGCAAGACCCTTTTAGCAAAGTGCTTTCTTGCAGAAAGCGGGTTAAACACCATCACGGTACGCCGCGACAAAGGTGGCGATGCCTTTATCGACAGCATTACGCAGGCCTTTGCCAAAGCGAAGGCTGAAGCGCCGGCCATTGTTTTTCTGGATGATATGGACAAGTTTGCCAACGAGGATAGCTCGCGCTGTGATGCACCGGAGTATGTCGCCGTGCAGGCAGGGATCGACACGGTCAAGGATGATGCCGTATTTGTAATCGCGACCGCAAATGATATTCGGAAGCTGCCGGATTCGCTGCGGCGCTCCGGGCGTTTTGACCGAAAGATCGGTCTCTGTGCGCCAACGGCGTCGGATGCAGAGGAGATCATTGCTTATTACCTCAACGGAAAAAAGGTTTCTGGCAGCGTCGACCTGAATGATCTGGCGAAAATGATCAGCTATCATTCCTGCGCTGAGTTGGAAACGATCCTGAATGAAGCAGCAGTTCACGCGGCCTTCGCCCGAAAAGCCAGTATTGAGATGGAGGACCTGGTAAGTACGGTTCTGAAGCAGCAATACGGCGCGCAGGAGGATATTTCCGGCATGCCTGCAGAAGTTATGGAAAAGGTAGCGCTGCATGAGGCGGGGCATCTGGTCCTCTGCGAGCTCCTGTGCCCCGGCAGTGTCGGCTTTACATCTTTGCTTCCCTCTGAAGAAAATCACTGCGGCGGCTTTGTCCATATCTGCAAAGCCATTCCGGATTCGTGTATTGCAGTCATTGCATTGGGCGGCAAAGCAGCTGTGGAGATGCGGTATGCCGGTCAGATTGCCGATGGCTGCGCCAGCGATATCAAACGCGCAGTCAACAGCATCCGTGAGGCAGCCGCCGCAGAAGGAGCACTGGGCTTTTCACTGCTTGATGTGGAAAGCCGATCTTCTCCCCCTATGTCCGAAGGTCTGAATGCGCGCAGCGAGGCGGCCGTACAGCTGGAGCTGGAGCAGTGTTACTGCAAGGCAAAGAGCATTCTCACCCAAAACGACATTTTCCTGAAAGCAGTTGCTGAAGCGCTGATTGCAAAGAAGACCCTGCTATATTCCGACATTCAGGCCATCCGAAGCACCACCGTCAAAAGCGATCAGCCAATGATTTCCAACACGGTCTCCCAATATCGCGGAGCAGAACGCGCAGAGCAGCTGCCCGAGGTGGAGTCGACCGAGGCGATCAGGCAGCGGCTCATACGGCGGTTGGAAGAGCGCCGAAAAACACAATGGTCCTGATTTGCCGCATCGTCCGGTGCCGCTTTTTGCATAATCTGGAGAAATCGGTGTATCCTACCCGCGATGACTTTTTTAGGAGGGAACACCATGAAACGAACGCTGCTTCTTCTGCTGGCGCTTCTGTGCATGCTCCCGGCCGCGCACGCGGCCGGGCCGGAGACGCTTTACCCCATCGCCTACTGCTTCCGCGAGACGGATTTTCGCGCGGACACGCTCTCGGACCTGAACGGCATCTTCGTCACGTCCGTGCCAGAGGCCGACGTGGCGACGATCTGCCTCGGTGAGCGCGTCATCCGTGCAGGCGACGTGCTGCCCGTGTCCGTGCTGGGCGAGCTGGAGCTTCTGCCGGTCAGCACCGGCGGGCAGGAGGCCGCTCTGTGCTACTGCCCCATCCGCGGCACGGCGCTCGGCGAACCGGCGCAGGTCACGATCCGCATCCGCTCGGCCAAGGATGCCGCGCCGAAGGCCGACGACGCGGAATTGGAGACGTACAAAAACATTCCGAACGACGGCCGGCTCACCGGCTCCGACCCGGAGGACACAAACCTGACCTTTCAGCTCGCCGAGGAGCCGAAGCGCGGCAAGGTCGAGCTGCAGGAAAACGGCAGCTTCGTCTACACCCCCGCCAAGAATAAGGTCGGCGAGGACAGCTTCACCTTTACGGTCACGGATGCCGCCGGAAACGTCTCCCACCCTGCAACGGTCCGTATCACGGTCAAAAAGCCGTCGGAATGCCGTGCCTTTGCCGATCTCACGGGCAGTCTGGATCAGTTTGAAGCCATGTGGACGGCCGCGGCCGGGCTGACCGGCGGCCGCAGCATCGGGGGCACGCTGTGCTATCTGCCGCAGGAGACGGTCTCCCGCGCAGAATTTCTCGTGATGGCCATGGAGCTGCTCGATGTCCCCGTGGACGACACGCTCCGGGTCTCCGGCTTTGCGGATGCCGACGACGCGCCCGCGTGGCTCCAGCCCTATCTCGCCTCAGCCATGCGCCGCGGCATTGTCAACGGCATGGTCTCCGAGCGCGGCCTCGTCTTCCGCCCGAATGAGCCGGTCACGGCCGGGCAGGCCGCCGTCATGCTGCAGAACATGCTGGAGCTCCCCGTCTCCGCAGCCGTCTCCCAGACGGGCGCGCCGTATTGGGCGGCCTCGTCCATGCAGGCCCTGCAGGAAGCGGGGATCCCGCTGGCCGCCGCGGACACGAGCGTCAGTCGCATCGAAGCGGCGCGCATGCTCTACCGTGTCAGCCGCCTGAAGAAATAATTAGAAGGGCAACTGAACGCACCAAGCCTTCGCACCACGGTGTGTACCGCTCACAAGACGGCAGTTCAATCGCATAAATGAGAGACTCGCGGTAGTTCCGGATTTCAAGGTATACGGCTACCGCGAGTCTCGTTTTATGATGGTCATTTTGAAAACGCCGTTCCAAATACTTAATGGAATCGGGATTTTCGCCTACAAAAATTGTTTGTGGCCAGCTGATAAATGATAAGCGAAGCCCCACTGCAGAGCAATTCCGCAGTGAGGCTTTAGATCGTTTTATGGCATCTTGGCCATTATCAGATTTGTAATAGTAAAATCAAATTGAGTGGTCCCGCTCTGATAAAGTAATTATCGTGCTAAATTTGTGATATCCGATACAGCATCACTTAACTTAGTTATTATGGAGCATACTGTATAGATAATCCCAGCGGTCAACTTTATCAGATACAATTAAAAAGTCGGCTTCATCATCAAGCGCATACAAGAGAAAAGCCAGCAAATCTGCTTTATAGTCTCTGCGTATAATAGACCGGAAATGCAATTCGCCGTCCTCATTCTCAGCTAAGGAATAGCTATTGTCGTTGATATATAGCGCTCCCTTATTATATTCATACGGATATGTATGATAGGAAGATTTATTATTATTAATTACTTTAGATGACATAAGCGGAATATACGTATATACATTATAACTAATTGTTACAGTATCTTCGTCGAAGCCAATCGTAATATTAGAGTTATCGGTATCCCTGTCTTTGGTATCTACAATCCAGTATCTTACCGTTTTTCCCCACAAAGAGGAAGGTTCCTGCTCCATATAACAACAGCCGATAGCAAGTAGAATCGTAAGAACCAGGGTCATAATATTACCAATTCCGAAAGCTTTCCTTAGAACCAGTTTTTGATTTTCCTGATATATATGCAGCAGTGTTCCTGCAAGGCCAATCAGAAAAAGCAGCCCCCACAAAGCGTATACAACGCAATTCACCCAATTGCGGTACATAAGGAAAAAGGTACAGTTCAATCCTACTAAAATAACAGGCATTAACAAACTGATGTACAACAAAAAACGTAGCTTTTCCAGAATGCGCAAAGGTTTTTTCAGTTCTGCTCTCTGCTGGTTGCTCTCAACGGAGTCCAGATCGATTTCTGCCTCAGGCATCTTTTCTGTTTCTGTAGTATCGAGAGCGAGATATTTTATTTCTGTATTTTCTGCAATTTCTGCATTTTCTGCATCGTTAATTACATTATCCATTGCTATTTAAAAACTCCTCTCTTTTCTATTGCAGGTGTATGGTGGCTGTGCATCAATAGGGATTCGCCACGGGCTTCCAGCGCCGTCCTGCTCTGCACCCTCAATTTTCCCTTCTCTGCACCAACGGCTGATTGTAGTGGAAGACCTCCCCCAGAGTTCCGATGCTATCTTTGTCCCCATATAAGAGGAACTACTCTCGTTTCCCAATTTTCATCCCCCCTTTAGCAACAAATAAGTGTATTGCTATTACAAATTATAGCATTATTGCTTTGTGTTTGTCAACTGTGCTTTTAGATAAAATAATAGCAGGGATGGTGGTAACTATGCGTGAGAAAAAAGAAATCAACATTCAGATTGGCGAGCGGATCAAAGCCGCACGCGAGCAAACAAAAATGACCCAAGAATGCCTTGCAGAACGTATTGAGGTATCACCCCAATATGTTTCTGATTTGGAACGTGGTGTTGTCGGTGTTTCATTGACAACACTAAAAAAAATATGCTTGGTTCTAAATGTTTCAAGTGACCAATTGCTGTTCGGTGCAAATGGCGAAGCATTTTCTCCTGTTATGCAGAAATGTAGTTGCCTATCAAAGGAGCATTTCGCTATTCTGTGTGAAATTATTGATCGTTATATATTTGCTGTCTCTATGTAACAATTTCACAGAGCGTACGTTCACCGGGCCTACACGCACTATACCCGCCATCTTTTCGGTGGCGGGCAGTTTTTTGCAAAAAAGTTCTGTACTTTTTCAAAATTCGTGCTACCATAGGAACCGAAAACAAGGGCAGCACCGTACAATTCAGCAAGAGCCTTCGGCGAAAAAGGTCCGCCGAAGGGGAATGATGCGGTATTGCCCGATATCGAGGTGATCCCATGTCCATTCGAGAAGCCGTCCCTGCCGACGTTCCCGCCATGCTCGCCATCTACGCGGAATACGTTACGCAGACGGCCGTCAGCTTTGAATATGAAGTCCCGTCCGAGGCGGAATTTACCCGCCGCCTGACGGAGCACACCGCCGTCTATCCCTGGCTCGTCTGGGAGGAGGACGGCCGCGTGCTCGGCTACTGCTATGCCGGGCGCGCCTTTGAGCGCGCTGCCTATGCGTGGAATGCCGAAATTTCCTGCTATCTCGCCCACGAGGCGCAGCACCGCGGCATCGGGCGGCAGCTCTATGCCCGCGTGGAGGAGCTGCTGTGCAGGCAGGGCTGCCGGAAGGTCTTCGCCGTCGTCACATCCGCAAACGAGCTGTCCCTCGCTTTCCATCGCGCCATCGGCTACCGCGATGCCGCCCATTTCCGGCAGGTCGGCTATAAATTCGGCCGGTGGTACGATGTGACCTGGCTGGAAAAGTCCCTGTGCCCGCCGGGCGAACCGTCCGAATTTCCGATCTCATGGAAGGAGGTCCTGTGACCATGCTGCAGGATATCGCACCCCATACATATCACGTTGAATTCACACCGGCAGAGCCGCAGCCCGCGGACCTGCTGCTCATCTACGGCCCACAGGGCGTGCTGAGCGCCGCGGATGCCCTGCGTCTGCCGGTGCGCGCTGATTTTCCGGACATCGCCGTCCATTTTGCCTTTCGCCTCGACGACCGTGCCGTATTTCTGGCGCGGGAGCCGGTCGAAGCGCCGGAGGGCTGGCGCTATGTCCCCTCCGTCACCTACCGCGATGCCGAGCCGCGCGAAACGGCCTTCGCCTGCGCCACCGGTGAGAGTCTGCAGCGCTGGTATGCCGCAAACCGCTTCTGCGGCCGCTGCGGCGCACTCATGACGGAAAACCCGGCCGAACGCGCCATGACCTGCCCGGTCTGCCATAAGAACGTCTACCCGCGCATCAACCCCGCCGTCATCGTCGCCGTGCTGGATCACGGCCGCCTGCTCATGACAAAATACGCCAACCGTCCCCTCATCCGCCGCTACGCCCTGATTGCAGGCTTCTGCGAGATCGGCGAATCGTTCGAGGACACCGTCCGCCGCGAGGTCATGGAGGAGGTCGGCCTGCGCGTCAAAAATCTGCGGTTCTACAAATCGCAGCCGTGGGTCCTGACGGACAGCCTGCTGCTCGGCTTCTTCTGCGACGTCGACGGCGACCCGACGCCCGTCCTGCGTGACGGCGAGCTTGCGCTGGCCGAGTGGCATACGCCGGAGGACGTCCCTGCGGACTACTCCCGCATCAGCCTGACCGGCGAGATGATCGACCGCTTCCGCGAGGGCCGCATTCCGAAATAAAACCTTGGGGCTGTCTCCCGGTGAGACAGCCCCAAAATATTTTTCACGGCGGCTTGACATTCCGAAAATCCGTGCTATACTAAGCAATAGATTAGAAAATAAAACTTCGCTTAGGAGGCGCGCCCATGACACAGCGTGAACGCCAGATCCTGCAGTGGATCGAGGCCGACCCCATGATCTCGCAGGAAGCCCTTGCGGAACGCGCGGGCATCACCCGCTCCTCTGTCGCAGTCCATATCTCCAACCTGATGAAAAAGGGCTACATCGCCGGGAAGGGCTATGTGCTCCGCTCCGGCACCTATGCCGCCGTCGTCGGCGGCGTGAACGTCGATATCGGCGGCCAGTCCTATGCGCCGCTCGTCGCGCGGGATTCCAACCCCGGCCGCGTGCGCATCAGTCTCGGCGGCGTCGGACGAAATATTGCCCACAACATGAGCCTGCTCGGCGTGGATGTCCGCCTGCTGACCGCCTTCGGCGACGACCTGCATGCACAGCGCGTTGCGGCCTCCTGCGGCGAGCTCGGCATCGACATCAGCCACGCGCTGCAGGTGCCCGGCGGCACGACGTCCACCTACCTTTTCCTGAACGACGTCGACGGCGATATGGCGCTCGGCCTTTCCGACATGGATATCTGCGAGCGCATCACCCCCGCCTATCTCGCGTCCAACCTGTCCCTGCTGAACAACGCGCAGGTCATCGTCGCCGATACGAACATTCCGGCAGAGTCCCTGCAGTACCTTGTCACGCACTGTACCCCCCCTGTATTCGTCGATCCCGTCTCCACGGCGAAGGCGCGCAAGGTTCAGCCCGTGCTCGGCAGGGTCCACACGCTTAAGCCGAACCGCATCGAAGCCGAACTTCTCTCCGGCGTGCAGATCACGGACGACGCCAGTCTGCGTCTTGCGGCTTCCAGACTGCTCGAGACCGGTCTGCACCGCGTGTTCATCTCCCTTGGCACGCAGGGCGTGTTCGCCGCCGACCAGAAGGAAATGCTGATGCAGCCCTGCATCCCCGCGCAGATGCGCAACGCCACCGGTGCCGGCGATGCCTTCATGGCCGCGCTGGCCTGGGCCTATCTCGAGGGCACGGCGCTGGCCGAAACGGCGCGCGCCGCCGCGGCAGCCGCCGCTATCGCCATCGAGGGCGAAGAAACCATCAACCCTGCCATGTCTGCCGACGCAGTCCGCAGCCGCATGGCCGCAGAATAAATTTGTAAGTTTTCAATTCTTGATACAGGAGGATCTTTATCATGCAGCTCAACAAGTTTCTTGACGTAAAGCCCGAGGTCGCCGAGGCCATTGCCGCCGGTAAGCCCGTCGTCGCTCTGGAATCCACCATCATCTCCCACGGCATGCCCTATCCGCAGAATGTGCAGACCGCTCTGGAGGTCGAGCGCATCATCCGCGAGAACGGCGCCGTCCCCGCTACCATCGCCATCATCGGCGGCCGCCTGAAGGCCGGTCTGACCGCAGAGGAGATCGAGTACTTCGGCAAGAAGGGCACCGCCATCGCCAAGGCCTCCCGCCGCGATCTGGCTGTTCTGTGCGCCCGCGGCGAAGACGGCGCAACGACCGTCACCACCACGATGATCATCGCTCATATGGCCGGCATCAAGGTGTTCGCCACCGGCGGCATCGGCGGCGTGCATCGCGGTGCCGCGACGACCATGGACATCTCTGCCGACCTTGAAGAGCTGGCCTCCACGCCCGTTATGGTCGTCTGCGCCGGTGCAAAGTCCATTCTGGACCTCGGCCTGACGCTCGAGTACCTCGAGACCCACGGCGTGCCCGTCATCGGCTATGGCACGAAGGAGCTGCCCGCCTTCTACACCCGCAAGTCCGGCTTCTCCGTCGACTATGAGATCGACACCCCGGAAGATCTGGCCAAGGCCTTCAAGACGCAGCATGAGCTCGGCCTGCGCGGCGGCATGCTCGTGACGAACCCGATCCCCGAGGAGTACTCCATGGATCCGGACGTCATCAACAAGGCCATCGACGAGGCCATCGAGGAAGCCAAGGCCGCCGGTATCCATGGCAAGGCCACGACGCCGTTCCTGCTTGCGAAGGTCAAGGACCTGACCGGCGGCAACAGCCTCGCCTCCAACATCCAGCTCGTCTACAACAACGCCCGTCTGGCCGCGAAGACCGCCGCTGCCTACTGCGCGCTGTAAGCGAAGCAAGACCTTTTTCCCCGGGCGCAAATGCGTCCGGGGATTTTTGCAAAATCGATTGCTTTTTTTCGGCCGTTCCGGTATAATGGTAGCCGATTTTCCACACAAAGGAGCCACGAACTTGACGCCACTGTTTCTGCATGGGGCCGCCTCCGCCGATATGACCGGCTGGAGCGCCGTTCTCTCCGCCCTGCTGGACGGCCTGAAGGACGGCCTGCTGAGCATCCCCATTTTATTTCTCGCCTATCTCCTCATGGAGCTGCTCGAGCGCAGCAGCCGCCTGAACGAGGGCCTGCTGCGCCGCTATTCCCGCCGGGCCGGTCCCGCGCTGGGCGGCCTGCTCGGCATTGTGCCGCAGTGCGGCATCTCCGGAGCGGCCGCCACGCTGTTTTCCACCGGCTCCATCACCGTCGGCACCATGCTGGCCGTGTTCTTTGCCACGTCGGACGAGATGCTGCCCATCTTCCTCTCCTCGCTGACGGAGAGCAGCGGCATCTCGTGGAAGACCATCGTTCTCATCACGCTTTCGAAGGCTGTGCTCGGCATCCTGCTCGGCTATCTGGCGGATCTGCTGTTCGGCCGTTGGTTCCGCGCGCAGAAGAGCATCCAAAGCTTCTGCGAACGCGAGCACTGCGACTGCGACGAGGAAGAGGGCAGCGTGTTCCTCGCTGCTCTGCGCCACACGCTGAAGATCGCCGCCATGCTCATCGCGGTGAACTTCGCGCTGAATCTGCTGTTCCATTATATCGGCGTGGAACGCCTGTCCGGCACGGTGCTGAACCGCCCCGTCCTTGGAGAGCTCATCCTCGCCCTGTTCGGCCTCATCCCGAACTGCTCCGTTTCCGTCATCGTGACGGAGTCCTACCTGAGCGGCGTGCTCGGCCTTGGCGGCCTGTTCGCCGGTCTGCTGTCCAATGCCGGGATCGGCCTGCTCGTGCTGCTGCGCACGAACCGGAACTGGAAGGAAAACGCCGCCGTCGTTGCCATTCTCTATGGCTTCAGTGTGCTGGCGGGCATCGCCGTCACGCTGCTGGCCGGCTGAATAAATTGAGGGGAGACTGTGCAGCCGCACAGTCTCCCATTTTTACACGTTTATTCACAGATGCAGCTTCGGGCGCAGGCGGACGTGATAATAGATCTCCAGCCGCGCGATAAGCACGTCATAGATCACGAACGTCACGTTTGCCAGCACAAGGAGCACGGCCAGCATGGCCTTTCCCATGCCCTCAAAGTCCTCCATGACAGCCGTCAGATGGAAGACATAGAGCATCAGGCCATAGGCCGCAAAGACCGCCGCATTGACATACACGAGCTTGACCGCCCACGCTGCCGCGCGCACGCGCAGCCTGCCGATGAGCTTTCGCAGCATGGGATAGTAGCCGAAGAACACGAACAGCACGGCCGCCTCCTTCTCCGGCGCCAGCAGCGCGGCCAGAGCGGCCACGGCGGCGTACCACAGCAGGCCCCATTTCCAGCCGCACTCGCAGTAGACCGGGATGAGCACGAGCGAGGCCAGCACCGGGCAGGCGATGGAGGCAAACGGCACCGTTCCGCCGAGGAACATCAGCGCGACCGCCAGTGCGGCAAGCACACCGCACAGGGCCATCCGAGCCGCCGCGCCGCGCTTACGCATGGTGCTCTCCGCAGGCGTTGTCCTTCAGCAGACGGTATTTGATCTCCCAGAGCTTCTGAGAGAGGTCCACATAGTAGGTGTGCGGGTTGTCGAAGCGCTTGACCTCGTCCCAGAGCGTGTCGACCTGCGCGCGGCAGTAGGAGCGAATTTCGTCGAGCGTCGGGAGCTGGTAGACGAGCTCGCCGTTCCGGAACACGGGGACCTGCAGCTCGCGGGCATGGAAGTTATAGACCTTCTTGCGCTTCCAAGTCGCCTCCGGGTCGAAAATTTCCAGATCCTCGCCGTCGTTCACGGTCTCGTCGTGCAGGCAGAGATAGTCCGCAATGGCCTTGCCCGTGTCCGCGCCGTAGAAGCGGTAGAGCTTTTTGAAATGCGGATTCGTGATCTTGCCGACATTCTCGGAGATCTTGATCTTCGGCTCGATCGTCCCGTCCGGGCGCTCGACGGCAACGAGCTTATATACGCCGCCGAACACCGGCTCGCTCTTGGCCGTGATGAGGCGCTCGCCGACGCCGAACATGTCGATCTGTGCGCCCTGCCGCAGCAGGTCCTGAATGAGGTATTCGTCCAGCGAATTCGACACGGAAATTTCACATTCCGGCCAGCCGGCCTCGTCGAGCATTTTGCGGGCCTTCTTCGTCAGGTACGTCATATCGCCGGAGTCGAGGCGGATACCGCACTTGCGGATGCCGAGCGGACGCAGCACCTCGTTGAACGCGCGGATGGCGTTCGGCACACCGCTCTTGAGTGTGTTATAGGTGTCGACGAGCAGAACGGCATTCGTCGGGTACAGCTCGCAGTAGCGCTTGAATGCCTCATATTCGCTGTCGAACATCTGTACCCACGAATGGGCCATCGTGCCACCCGCGAACACGCCATAGAGCTGATCGGAGATCGTGCAGGCCGTGCCGTCGCAGCCGCCGATGTAGGCAGCGCGCGCGCCGAGAATGGCAGCCTGCGCGCCCTGCGCCCGGCGGGAGCCGAACTCCAGCACGCGGCGGCCCTCCGCCGCGCGGACGACGCGGTTGGCCTTTGTGGCAATGAGGCTCTGGTGGTTCAGCGCAAGCAAAATATACGTTTCGACGAGCTGCGCCTCGATGGCCGGGGCGCGGACCGTCAGGATCGGCTCGCGCGGGAAGACCGGCGTGCCCTCCGGCACGGCGTAGATATCGCCCGTGAAGTGGAAATTCTCCAGATAGTGCAGGAAGCCCTCGTCAAAGATGCCGCGGCCGCGGAGATAGGCGAGGTCGTCCTCAGAAAAATGCAGATCGCGGATATACTCGACCACCTGCTCCAGACCTGCCGCAATGGCAAAGCCGCCGCCGTCCGGAACATTGCGGAAGAAGACGTCAAAATAGCAGATCTGGTCCGCCTTCCCGTCCACAAAGTAGCCGTTGCCCATGGTCAGCTCGTAAAAATCGCAGAGCATGGTCAGATTGAGTTTTTCATTCGTTTTCATACTGCACCTCTCATGCATATGTTATTACCCAGATTATAGCCCGGAATCGCCAAAATGGCAATCTTTATTTTTGTTTTGCATTGACCTGACCCTGCAAATTTGGTACTATACTATGTGAGAAATCAGGCTGGCACCGCACAATTCCGCAAGAGCATTCGGCAAAAAATATCCGGCGAAGGCCGAAGGTGCAAGGATGCGGTGCTGCCTCTGGTCCATTTGGAGGATTATGACAATGGCAATTGAAATTGGACTGCAGGGCCACAGCGAGACGCTCGTCGAGCAGGAGGACACCGCAAGAGCCGTCGGCTCCGGCGATCTGCTCGTCTATGCAACGCCCTGCATGGCAGCCCTGATGGAGGGCGCCGCCTGCGAGAGCATCGCGCCATATCTGGCCGAGGGCGAGACGTCCGTCGGCGTTTCCCTGCAGCTTTTCCACACAGCCGCCACGCCCGTCGGCATGGAAGTCCGCGCAGAATCCGTCGTCACGGCGGTCGACGGCAAAAAGATCACCTTCACCGTCACGGCCTACGACGAGGCGGGCGAGATCGGCCATGCACAGCACGAGCGCGTGATCGTCAAGGCCGAGCGTTTTCTGGAAAAGACCTATGACAAGCTCTGAGCAGGAGGACAGCATGCAGAAAAAATATCTGGAGGCGGGCGAGATCGTCAGCACCCACGGCGTGCAGGGAGAGGTCAAGATCCTGCCGTGGGCGGACGGCCCCGAATTCCTGCTGCAATTTGATACGTTCTATCTGGACGGCCGCCCCTATGCCGTCCGCTCCGCCCGCGTGCACAAGACGTGCGTGCTGGCAAGCCTCGAGGGCATCGACACGCCGGAGCAGGGCATGGCTCTGCGCGGCAAGCGCGTCTGCATCGACCGGAGCGAGGCAAAGCTGCCGGAGGGCAGCGTTTTCATTGCCGATCTCATTGGATGCCGCGCGCTGGACGAGGACGGCGCAGAACTTGGCCGCATTGAGGACGTGCTGACCATGCCGTCGAGCGACGTCTATGTCATCGCGGGTGAGAAGCGCTACATGGTCCCGGCCGTCAGGGAATTCGTCCGCGAAATTCGCGTTGACGAGGGCTATGTGCGCCTGCACCTGATCGAAGGAATGGCAATCGATGAGAATTGATATCATGACGCTCTTCCCGGACACCGTCGGCGACGTGCTGAGCGAGTCTATCCTCGGCCGCGCGCAGGAGCGCGGCATTCTCCGCATCGAAACGCACCAGATCCGGGATTACACTGCGAACCGGCAGAATCAGGTGGACGACTACCCCTACGGCGGCGGCCATGGTGCCGTGCTGCAGGCAGATCCGCTCTACCGCTGCTGGTGCCATGTCTGCGATGAGGCAGGTGCGCCCGTCCACACGATCTACCTCTCCCCCGCCGGGCATGTGTTTGACCAGAGCGACGCCCGCCGTCTGGCAAAAATGGACAATCTTGTTTTTGTCTGCGGGCATTACGAAGGCATCGACCAGCGCTTCATCGACGAGTGCGTCGACGAGGAGCTTTCCATCGGCGATTTCGTCGTCACCGGCGGTGAGATCCCGGCCATGGCCATTACGGACGCCGTCTGCCGCCTTGTGCCGGGCGTGTTGTCCGATGCGGCCTGCTTTGAGGACGAGAGCCACTGGGCGGGCACATTGGAATATCCCCAATACAGCCGCCCCGCCGAGTGGCACGGCCTGCGCGTGCCGGATATCCTGCTCTCCGGCGACCACGCCAAGGTCGCGCGCTGGCGCAGGAAGCAGTCCATCCTCCGCACGCGGGAGCGCCGTCCCGACCTGTATGCCGCCCTGCGGCTCGAAAGCAAGGAGGACAAAAAAATTCTGAGGGAGATCGCAGATGAAGACGAAGATCGAGCAGCTGCGCAGCTGGATCGCAGAGAGTAAGCGCATGGTGTTTTTCGGCGGCGCAGGCGTCAGCACGGAAAGCGGCATTCCCGATTTCCGCAGCGTAGACGGCCTGTACCACCAGAAATTCGACTACCCGCCCGAGACGATCATCAGCCACAGCTTCTTTCTGAATAATCCGGAGTATTTTTACCGGTTCTACCGCGAAAAAATGCTCCCGCTCGGCTTTGAGCCGAACGTCACGCACCGCGTGCTTGCCCGGCTGGAGCAGGAGGGACATCTGGCCGCCGTCGTCACGCAGAACATCGACGGTCTGCACCAGAAGGCCGGGAGCAAGCGCGTCTATGAACTGCACGGCAGCGTTCTGCGCAATTACTGCATGAAGTGCGGCAAATTCTATCCCGGCGAATTCATCCGCGACGCAAAGGGCATCCCCCGCTGCACCTGCGGCGGCATTGTGAAGCCCGACGTCGTGCTCTATGAGGAGGCGCTCGACGAAAAGACGCTGGCCGGAGCCATTTCCGCCATCCGGCAGGCCGATGTGCTGATCGTCGGCGGAACGAGCCTCACCGTCTATCCGGCCGCAGGCCTGCTCGGCTACTACCGCGGTGACCGTCTCGCCCTCATCAACCGCGACGAGACGCCCTATGACGACATGGCCGGGCTTGTGCTGTACGCCTCGCTTGGCGACGTGTTCTCGCAGCTGTAAGGAGGGCAAGCATGGAAGAGACCTGCGTTCTCCGTCCCATTGCGCATGTGCACAGCGAATTCCCCGGGAAATTCGGCATCCCGCGCCAGAGCGGCGTCGTGCCGGAGCTGCGCTCGGAGCTGATCTTCACGCCGGAATTCCGCAATCCGGACGCCCTGCGCGGCATCGAGGGCTTTGACCGCCTGTGGCTCATCTGGGAGTTTTCCGCCAACCGCCGCGCCTCGTGGTCGCCAACGGTCCGCCCGCCGCGCCTTGGCGGCAATACGCGCCTCGGCGTGTTCGCCACGCGCTCGCCGTTCCGGCCGAACCCGCTCGGCATGTCCTGCGTCGTCCTGACCGGCGTCCGGCAGGATGCAAAGCTCGGGCCTGTTCTGTGTCTGTCAGGGGCTGACCTCATGGACGGCACGCCCGTGTTCGACATCAAGCCATATCTTCCCTATTCCGACTGCTTTCCCGATGCCCGCGCGGGCTTCACGGCCCTTGCGCCCGACCTGCTGCTGGACGTCGATTTCCCGCCGGAGCTGCTCGCACACATCCCCGAGGCGCACCGCAGCGCCCTGCTCGGCGTGCTGTCGCACGATCCCCGGCCGTCCTATCAGGACGATCCCGCGCGCCGCTACGGCATGGGCTTCGCGGGCTTTGACATTCATTTTACCGTCTCCGAGGGCCGGCTGACCGTGGTCGACGTCGTGCCGATGGAGCCGTCTGAGAAAGGATCCGCAAGCCAATGATTCGAATCATGTTCGTCTGCACCGGAAATATCTGCCGCAGCCCCATGGCCGAGCTGGTCATGAAGCAGCTCGTGCGCAAGGAGGGGCTTGACTGGGTCATCTCGTCCGCCGCCAATACCGGCGACGAGGTCGGCAATCCCGTCTATCCGCCCGTCCGCGCCCTGCTTGAGGCCCGCGGTATCTCCTGCAAGGGGAAATACTCCGTGCAGCTCCGCCGCGAGGATTACCCGAACTACGACTATTTCATCGGCATGGACGCACGCAACCGCCGCGATATGCTGCGCATCTTCGGCGGCGACCCCGAAAATAAGGTCCATCTGCTGCTGGACTACACGGATCATCCGCATGAGATCGCCGATCCGTGGTACACGCGCGACTTCCGCAAGGCCGAGGCCGAGATCAACGAGGGCTGCGCCGCCCTGCTGCGCACGCTCCGGGCACGAGATAATTAATAAATGGGTCAGCGGCGTTTTTTGCCGCTGACCCATTTCTTTAATCTCCCATACAGAGGCCAAGCTCCCGCGCCGCACGGACGAGCTCGCCGTCCACCGGGACGGTCTTGAGCCGTCCGGCAACTTCCTTGAGCGGCACCGGCACGATGCGGTCGTTCTGCACGGCAACCATGTTGCCGAACTTTCCCTCGCGGATGAGCTCCGCCGCCGCCACGCCGAGGCGCGTGCACAGCAGGCGGTCTGCCGCACAGGGCGCGCCGCCGCGCTGGAAGTGGCCGGGGATCGTCACGCGGATTTCCTGACTTGTGATCTTCTGCAGCTCATCTGCCAGGCGGTAGGAAATGGACGGATACGGCATGGTCGCCCGGGCGGCCTTGAAGTCCTTCTTGCTCATGGCAGCCTCCTCGCGGCTGATGGCGCCCTCCGCCACCGCGACGATGGAGAAGCGCTTGCCCTCGCGGGCGCGCTGCTGGATGGCAGCCGCAATGGCCCGCGCGTCATAGGGGATCTCCGGGATAACGATGACGTCCGCGCCGGAGGCAATGCCCGCATGCAGTGTCAGCCAGCCTGCCTTATGTCCCATGATCTCCACGATAAACACGCGGCTGTGTGAGAACGCCGTGGAATGGATGGAATCGATGACCTCCACGGCGATGTTCATGGCCGACTGGAAGCCGAACGTCACCTGCGTGCCCCAGAGGTCGTTGTCGATGGTCTTCGGCAGCGTCACAACGGGAATGCCGTGCTCCGAAAGCAGGTTTGCCGTCTTGTGCGTGCCGTTGCCGCCAAGGATGACCAGGCAGTCAAAGCGGGCACGGCGGCAGGTATCGAGCATTTTCTCGAGCTTCGTCGCCTCGTTCTCCTCTGCCTGCTGCATGGTCTTGAACGGCTGGCGCGACGTGCCGAGGATCGTGCCGCCGCGCGTGAGGATATCGGAAAAATCCTGCGGCTCCATGGGGTGATAGTCGCCTTCGATGAGACCACGGTAGCCGTCGCGGATGCCATAGATGGTCACGGCGGTCCCGAATTCCTGATACAGCGCCTTTGCCACGCCTCGCAGGGCCGCATTCAGGCCCTGACAGTCGCCGCCGGATGTCAGCATACCGATTTTCATGGTTTCGTCCCTCCTGTAATTCTTCAGCTTGTCAAAAAAGTCCCTTTGGGCTATTTCGCCAAGCTGATTCCAGAATTGCAAAATAAATTCTTGTAGTATTATTTTGCAATTCTGCCGCTGCGGCGGGTGATGGAACGCGAAAGGACACCCTGACGGTTTCCTTTCACACTTTCCTTCCCTCCGAAACTTTTGGCTTGGCAGTTTTTTGACAGTCTGAGTTCTTATCATCTCTATCATCATACGACTTTTTGCCGCACTTGAAAAGGGGGGTTGTCAAATTTTCATGATTTTACAACGCCGGGATTGCAGCAGCGGCGCATTTCCGGTATAATGGAGCAAAACATCTGGAAAGGAGCAGGCCCCATGACGGAACCGATCTGGGAAAAGGGCTACACGCAGAACCGGGAGCTTTCGTGGCTGCAATTCAACGCCCGCGTGCTTGAGGAGGCGGAGGACGAGACCGTCCCCCTGCTGGAGCGCGTGAAATTTCTCTCCATTTTCACGAGCAATCTCGATGAATTCTATATGATCCGCGTCGGCAGCCTCGGCGACGTCGCCGCGCTGGGCGGCCACGGCGTGGACAACAAGTCCGGCCTGACGGCAAAGGAACAGCTCGAGCGGATCTATGCGGCGACGGCCCCGCTGTATGAGCGGCGCGACCGTGTCTTCCGCCGCGTGGAGCGGGAGCTTGGCGCAGAGGGCCTGCAGCGCCTGCGCATGAGCGAGCTGACACAGAACGAGCACCACTATATCCGCCAGCTCTTCCGCACGGCCATTCAGCCGCTGCTCTCGCCGCAGATCGTCGACGCACATCATCCCTTTCCCCATCTTGCCAGCAAGACGCTGCACGTCGGCGTGCGGCTGTCGCGGAAAAAATCGGAATTCTGGGGTCTTATCCCCATGCCGCCCTCCGTGCCGGAGCTGCTGTTCCTGCCGGAGCAGAATGGCATTTGCCGCTACGTTCCGCTCGAGGAGGTCCTGCTGTTTTACGCAGACAGCGTGTTTGAGATGTACAGCACGCTCGAAAAGGTCGTGTTCTGCGTCACGCGCAATGCGGACATCAACCCGGACGACGAGCCGTTCGCGCCGGACGGCCGCGAGATCGACCTGCGCGCCAAGATGGAAAAGCTGCTGCGGGAGCGCAGGCGGCTGTGCGTCGTGCGCGTGGAGCTTTCCGCGCCCATCAGCGGGCACTTTGCTGAGCTGTTCCGCAAGCGCTTCGATATCTCCGGCGAACAGATCTTCGTCTCCTGCGAGGCGCCGCTGCGCATGGACTACGCCTTCTCGCTCGGCGAGCATCTGCCGGAGGCCCGCCGCGCCGCCCTGTCCGACCCGCCCTTCACGCCGCAGCAGCCCGCCATGCTGCTGCCGGGCCAGAGCCTGCTGCGCGCCGCGCTGAAGCGTGACCTGTTCCTGTCCTATCCCTATGAATCCATGGAGCCGTTCCTGCAGATGGTGCGCGAGGCGGCCAATGCGCCGGACGTTCTGTCCATCCGCATCACGATCTACCGGCTGGCCCGCAAGGCCAAGCTCGTGGACTATCTCTGCGCCGCTGCCGAAAACGGCAAGGACGTAACCGTCCTCATCGAGCTGCGCGCCCGCTTTGACGAGCAGAATAACATCGACTGGTCCGAGCGGCTGGAGGAAGCGGGCTGCAAGGTGCTCTATGGCTTTGAGGACTACAAGGTCCATTCCAAGATCTGCCTCATCACTCTGCGGGAGCGCGGCGCACTGCGCCATGTCACGCAGATCGGCACAGGCAATTATAACGAGAAGACCGCAAAGCAGTACACGGACGTCTCCCTTGTCACAGCCGACCCGAGCATCGGTGCGGACGCCGCTGCCTTCTTCAGCAATATGGCGCTTGGCAACCTTGAGGGCAGCTACGGCACGCTGCTCGTTGCGCCGCACCAGCTGAAGAAGCCGATCCTCGCGCGCATCGAGGAACAGACAGCGCTCGGCCCAAACGGCTACATTCTGATGAAGTTCAATTCTCTGACGGATATCGACGTCATCCACGCCCTGTCGCGCGCCTCGCAGGCGGGCGTCCGCGTCGAGCTCATCATCCGCGGCATCTGCTGCCTCGCCCCCGGCGTGCCGGGCTATACGGACAACATCACCGTCACGAGCATCGTCGGCCGCTTTTTGGAGCATTCCCGCATCTTCTGCTTCGGCCGCGGCGAGCAGGAGCACGTCTATATCTCGTCTGCCGACATGATGACGCGCAATACCGTCCGCCGCGTGGAGATCGCCTGTCCCATTCGCAGCCCGGAAATTCGCCGCAGGCTCCACGAAATTCTGGACGCCATGCTGGCGGATACCGTCAAGGCACGCGTCCTGCTGCCGGACGGAACGTATACGAAAAAGCCGCCTGCCTACGAGCCGGTCTGCGCGCAGGTCCTGCTCATGAAGCGCGCCGTCGAAGCCGCGCAGCAGCAGAGCGCCGCCGCCCCGCAGGAAAAGCGCTCTCTCTGGGAAAAGCTCTTCCACCGGAAGGGCCGCTGACCATGGCGGAAGCACCGTCGTTTTTTGCCTCCGTCTATGCGCTCGTCGCGCAGATCCCGCCCGGCTTTGTCGCCTCCTACGGCCAGCTGGCCCGTATGCTCGGCGCGCCGCGGGCCGCGCGGCAGGTCGGCTGGGCCATGCGCCGCTGCCCGGACGCACTGCCGTGGCAGCGCGTCATCCGCGAGGACGGCACGATCGCAGGCGGGGAATATGCCCCGCTGCGCCGCGCCATGCTAGAGGCCGAGGGCGTCCCGTTCACACAGGACGGCCGCGTTGCCATCGACCGCTGCCGCTGGCAGCCTGCGGAAGAGGGCTGATATGGGCTTGCAGTTCAGATAGGAGCAATTCAACCGCGTAAGGGCGCTGGTGCGCCACGGCACTCCCCTGACGTGTCATTGCGAGGGCGCTTGCGCCCGTGGCAATCTCACGCAGCCGGCTGCATTTTCGCCGGGGCTTTCCTGTGATCCAGCCGGGTACTGCGAGATCGCCGCGTCGGCTGCGCCTCCTCGCAATGACAGATCTGATATTCTTTCGCCGCTGAATCACTGCTGCGATATTTGCAGCTGCCAATGGCGCTCAGTGAGCGCCGCTACAGGGCTTCCCAGAAGCTTTTTCCGAAATAACGGACAGGGTCGTTTGACCCTGTCCGCCGTTTTTTTATTTCCCGCATTTGCCGCAGCTGCAGCAGGCCGCGCCGTTTTCCGCCGTGCGGCAGCGGCGCTTGCGATACTCCGTCGGCACCTCGCCATAGACCTCGCGGAATGCCTCGGTAAAGCGGCTCTGGCTCTCATAGCCGACGGCCTTGGCAATGGCCGCGATGTCGTCCTGCGTCTGCGTCAGGCGTGCGGCGGCCGCCTCCATGCGGTGCTGCTTCATATGCTGCGCGATGGACGAGCCGTAAACGCGCTTGAAGGCGCTTTTCAGCGTCGTTGTATTCATCAGAAACTCGCGCGACAGCGCCTCGATCGTGATGCGCTCGGAAAGATGCTCCGTGAGATAGGTGTGCACGCGGCGGATGATCTCCTCCTGCGAGGCCTGAAAGTCCACGGCCTTCTCCGGGCAGGCGATCTCCATGACGCGCTCGACGATCTCGTGCAGCAGACGGCTCTCCTCCGTGTCTGCCGCGCGGTAGTAGACCTCCTTGCCGTCGCGGCGGCTGACGAGCAGGCCGCTCTCCGTCAGGGAGCGCAGATGGTGCGACACGGCCGGGCTGGACATCTCCAGCATGGCGGCCAGATTGATGACGCACGCCTCCTGATGGCTGAGCAGCCAGAAAATGCGCACGCGCGTCGGGTCGCTGAGCTGCTTGAACACCTCGGCAGCAGCCGCAAAATGCGCCACCTGCATGACCTCCTGATGCAGGCTTGCCGCCTGAGACGACGTGCCGTGGTCGTGGGGAAGCTGAAATTCTGCCATAGCCTCTCTCCGTTCTCCGTTTTGGAAATTCCGTTCGCCCGTTCCGAAACAAGACGGCCGAACCGCTTGCATTTTGGGTCCGCATCCAGTATACTACAGTCACAACGATTAAGCAAGCATTGAATCGTTCCAATACTCATTCCTTCCGGAGCGCCGCTGGCGCGCAAGGAAAATTTTCAGGAGGTTTTTATCATGAAGAAGACGTATCCGATCGAAGTTGACTGCGCAAACTGCGCGAACCTGATGGAGCAGGCCGCGAAGAAGACCGATGGCGTCGCCGACGCGACCGTGAATTTCATGACCCAGAAGATGATCGTGGAGTTCGCCGAGGGCGCTGATCCCAAGGACGTCATGAAGCGCGTTCTCAAGGCCTGCAAGAAGGTCGAGCCGGACTGCGAGATCGAGCTTTGACCCTCCCGGCGGCGCATCGCAAGATACGCCGCCTTTTATTTGGCCAGGGCCTCTGAGTCCTGTTATTTCGAATCAAAAAATCAGAAAGAGAGGTAAACCGAGCATGAACAAAAAGCAGAAAAAAATGCTTATCCGCATCGCGATCACGGCAGTCATGCTCATCGCGCTTGCATTCCTCCCCCTGACCGGTATCCGGCAGCTCCTGGCCTATGTGGCCGCCTACCTCGTCATCGGCTACGATATCCTCCGCAAGGCAGGCATCGGCATCATCCACGGCCGCGCATTTGACGAGTGCTTCCTGATGGCCATCGCCACGCTCGGCGCGTTCTTCCTCGCCGTCTGGACGAAGAGCGGCGACTACGTCGAGGGCATCTCCGTTATGCTGTTCTACCAGATCGGCGAGCTGTTCCAGAGCTACGCCGTCGGCAAGAGCCGCCGCAACATCAGCGCGCTAATGGACATCCGCCCCGATTATGCCAACATCGAAAAGGACGGCAAGCTCGAGCAGGTCGACCCGGATGAGGTCGCCGTCGGCAGCATCATCGTCGTGCAGCCCGGCGAAAAGGTCCCGCTGGACGGCGTCGTCGTCAGCGGCAATTCCACCCTGAACACCAGCGCCCTGACGGGCGAGAGCCTCCCCCGCGATGTGGCCGAGGGCAACGAGATCATCAGCGGCTGCATCAACATGAGCGGCGTTCTGAAAATTCGTACCACGAAGGCCTTCGGCGAATCCACGGTCTCGAAAATTCTTGACCTTGTGGAGAACGCCAGCTCCCGCAAGTCCCGCTCCGAGGCGTTCATCTCCCGCTTTGCCCGCATCTACACGCCCGCCGTGTGCATCGGCGCGGTGCTGCTGGGCGTTGCCATTCCGCTGCTGCGCATGGCCTTCGGCGCAAGCGCCCAGTGGGTCGACTGGGTCTACCGTGCGCTGACCTTCCTCGTCGTGAGCTGCCCGTGCGCCCTTGTCATCAGCATTCCCCTGAGCTTCTTCGCCGGCATCGGCGGCGCAAGCAAGGAGGGCATCCTCATCAAGGGCTCAAACTATCTGGAGGCCCTTGCCGCAACGAAGGTCGTCGTGTTTGACAAGACCGGCACCCTGACGCAGGGCGTGTTTGAGGTCACGGCCGTCCACCACAACGAGCTGGACGCCAATAAGGTGCTGGAATATGCCGCGCTGGCCGAGTGCGCCTCGTCCCATCCTATCAGCAAGAGCCTGCAGAAGGCCTACGGCAAGGCCATTGACCGCAGCCGCGTTACAGGTATCGAAGAGATCAGCGGCCACGGCATCACAGCGACCGTTGACGGCCACAGCGTCGCTGCAGGCAACGCCAAGCTCATGGAGAAGCTCGGCATCGAATACCACGACTGCCACTGCGTCGGCACGATCATCCACATGGCCATCGACGGCGTCTACGCCGGGCACATCGTCATCTCCGATATCATCAAGCCGCACTCCGCCGAGGCCATTGCCCGCCTCAAGAAGTCCGGTGTCTCCAAGACCGTCATGCTCACGGGCGACGCGCGCCGCGTAGCCGAGCAGGTCGCAGGCGAGCTGGGCGTCGACGAGGTCCGCAGCGAGCTTCTGCCGGGCGACAAGGTCGCCGAGGTCGAAAAGCTGCTGGCAGAAAAGGCCCCGAAGGACAATCTCGCCTTTGTCGGCGACGGCATCAACGACGCGCCCGTCCTGACCCGCGCAGACATCGGCATCGCCATGGGTGCCATGGGCAGCGACGCCGCCATCGAAGCCGCGGACGTTGTGCTGATGGACGACGATCCCCTGCAGATCGCCAAGGCCATCCGCATCTCGCGCAAGTGCATCGGCATCGTGCGGCAGAACATCGTGTTCTCCCTCATCGTGAAATTTGCCTGCCTTGCCCTGACGGCCGCCGGTATCACGAACATGTGGGCCGCCATCTTCGCCGACGTCGGCGTGATGATCCTCGCCGTGCTCAACGCCATCCGCGCCCTGCGCGTCCACAATCTCTGAGTTGGAATGATCCCGAAAAAATTCCGGGCCTGCTGCTTTTTTTGGCAGCAGGCCCGGATGCTTTTTACCGGTTATTTTAAGGCAGCGCCGTCGTGAAATGCGCGGCCGACGACCGCGCCGAGGCGGACATAGGTCTTGTTGAACGAATCATAGGTGATGGGCGCGACCTTGTCCACGTCGACCTTGCCCTCCGGCGTGAGATAGGCCTCGTCCACGCTGACGTTCACGATCTCGCCGACGAGGCGGCAGCTCTCCGGGTCATAGCTCACAACGCGGCAGGAAACGGCGATGGGCAGCTCATCGATGCAGGGCGCGTCGACGAATTCGGACTTTGTGGCATGGAAACCGGCGCGGGCGAACTTGTCCGGCACCTGGTTGCCGGACACCAGCCCGACATAGTCGCAGGCGACGACCTGCTCCGCCGTGCCCATGCTGACGGTGAACGCGCCGCGGGCCAGCAGGTCCTTCACCGTGCGGTGCGACGGGCTGACGCAGAACGAAAGCTCCTTATCGTCGCTGATGCCGCCCCAGGCGGCGTTCATGGCGCAGGGCGTGCCATCCTCGCCATAGGCAGCCAGAATGAACACCGGCTGCGGATAAATGCTTGCATGTGCGCCAAAATTCTTTCTCATAAACAAAACACTCCTTCTATTGAACTATGGCAGCACCGCATAATTCAGTGAGAGCATTCGGCGAGGGATTTTTTGTCGAGGCTAGGTTTGAAAAGTGCAGGAATACTTTGTGTATTTCAAACTTTTCGAACCGATGGATCGGCGAAAAATAGCCGACGAAGGCCGAAACTGCAATTGTGCGGTGTTGCCCTATAATAAAATATCAAAATTCGCAAAGCAGGCAGAAGCTGCTCCGGCGGCAGGTCAGCAGGCCGTCCCGCTGCATTTTGGACAGCTCATTGGACAGCGCGCTGCGTTCCACATTCAGATAATCGGCAAGCTGCTGGCGGTCGAACGGGATCGTAAAGCTGCGGCTCCCCGCCCGCCGCGCCTGCTCGCCAAGGTAGGACAGCAGCCGCGCACGAATGGTGCGCGGGCCGGTGTGCAGGCTGCGCCGGGAAAGCGCCAGATTTTTATGTGCCAGCGTCCCGACGAGATTACGGATGATGCGGCTGTGGTGCTCGCAGGTGCTCGTGCACTGCGTCAGGATGCGCCTTGCGTCGAGGAAGAGCACCTCGCAGGCCTCGCTGGCCACGACGTCGACAAGCAGCGGCTCATCCGATGCACAGGCATAGGCCTCCGCAAACAGCTCCCCAGGCTCCGCGCGCCCGAGCAGCGTGACCGCTCCCTGCAGGTCCGTGTGCTCGACCAGAACGCTCCCGGTGAGCACCAGTCCCATATATCGCGTGGGCTCCCCCGCCCGCAGGATGCGTTCCCCGCGTGCAAAGCGCCGGGGCGACGCACCGAGGCAGGGCAGCATGGCCGCGATCTCCTCCGATGTAGCCCCGCGAAACAGCGGCGAGGCCAGCAGAGCCGCATCGTTCATTCTTTCTTCCTCCGTTGGTATCCCAACATACTTTCTCGTTGATCTGGGGCAAGCTATTTGGCAGCTGAGCCGCGCAGCAGCGCAGCCGGAAGGAGGATCATCATGGCTATTCTGAGGCGAAAGCATCGTCATGCCCGCCGGGAAGCCCCACGCGGTCTATGCCGCCGAGGACTTCAAGATGCTGCTGACCGTTGTGTTCCCGCGGGGCTAAGCGAGCACTCCGCCGAACGTATAGTCGTAGAGGCCGCTCCACGGCAGCTCCCCGCGAATGCAGGGCAGATACTCCGTGATGAGCGTGACCGCCTGCGGCACGGCCTCGTCAAACAGGCGCTGCAGGACCAGATTGCTCTCGGCGCACTTCGGGTTTGGCTCGTAGTTCACGATCATGCCGTGCAGGCCGTGGTACGCGCCGGCAAGGCGCATGCCGGTATACAGCACCGTGCGCTTGCAGCGCCCCGGCGCAAGAAACAGCGCGTTGCCCCACAGGAACGTCCGGATTGCCCGCTCTGTCTGCCGGGGCGTCAGCTCGTCCGGCAGCAGCTCCGCCATCACGGCCGCGCTGCGCGCCGAGGCATGCAGGTGGCCCGTCAGGCTCGTACGGATCGGGTCCAGCCCGGCCTGTACCAACAAGCTGCGGTCAAATTCGACCTCGATCTCCGTGTGAGCGACACCGCTGCGCGCGATCTGCTCAGCGATATAGCCGTGGCAGGCGCGGTCCAGCGCAAAGTGGCACAAAAATCCATAGAGATACGCCGTTTCCGGCGCCGGAAACTCCAGCGCGGCCAGCTTCTCCCCTGCGGGACGGAAGAAGGCCGCACCGCTTTGTTTGTGCATCCGGTGGCCGAGGCGGCTGACGTGCCCGAGCAGCGGATGGTCAAAAAACAGAATATCGGGGCCGTGCAGTCCGATGGAAAACAGGTCCTGCTCCGGCCGGAGCAGCTGCTGCATTTCCTGCGGCAGTGCCGCAAGCACCTGCCTGCCGAAGCAGCGGTGCGCATAAGTTGATGGCATGAAGCCCACCTCATGATCTGGAATCTGTGCATAGCATACCACATTCCGGCAGTTTTGAAAAGCGTTTTTCGTGCAGGACGGTCATTTGTTTTCAAATCCTTCACAGTTCCGACATTTGATTTTCACGCCGCTTTATGATATACTTATTGTTTAGAAAAACACATGTGAGGGTACCCGTTATGAAACACTGCTATCGGGCGGGCATCGACATCGGCTCAACCACCGCAAAGCTCGTTATTCTGGACGAACGCGGCGTCCTGTGCTATGGCGATTACCGCCGCCACTGTGCGCACACGCAGGAAACACTTGCCGAGCTGCTGGAGGACGCCTGCGCAAAGCTCGGCCCCTGCGACCTGCGCCTGAAGATCACCGGCTCCGGCGCCATCAACCTCGGCAAGGCCCTGAACATCGGCTTTGTGCAGGAGGTCGTCGCCGTGGCCTCCAGCCTGCAGGCCATTGCCCCGCAGACGGACGTCGCCATTGAGCTGGGCGGTGAGGATGCGAAGATCATCTACTTCCGCGGCGGGCTGGAGGAGCGCATGAATGGCGTCTGCGCAGGCGGCACCGGCTCGTTCATCGACCAGATGGCCGCGCTCCTGCAGACGGATGCCGAGGGACTGAACCGCGCCGCGGCGGACTATCGCGAGCTCTATCCCATCGCCGCGCGCTGCGGCGTGTTCGCCAAGTCGGACATCCAGCCCCTCATCAACGAGGGCGCAACGCTGCCCGATCTGGCTGCCTCCATTTTTCAGGCCGTCGTCAATCAGACCATCTCCGGCCTTGCCTGCGGCAAACCCATCCGCGGCTGCGTCGCCTTTCTCGGCGGCCCGCCGCACTTCCTGCCGGAGCTCAAAAAGGCCTTCATTCGCACGCTGCACCTGACGCCGGAGAATATCGTCGATCCCGACAACTCCCATCTGTTTGCTGCCATGGGCGCTGCCCTCGAGGCGGGCGATGCCGAGCCGGCAGATGCCGCAGCGCTTGCCGCAAAACTGCGCTCCGGCGTGCAGATGGCCTTCGAGCTCAAGCGTCTGCCGCCGCTGTTTGCGGACCGCGCAGAGTACGATGCCTTCCGCGCGCGTCACAACCGCGCACAGATCCATAAGGCAGCGCTGCATCCCTGCCGCTGCTTCCTCGGCATCGACGCGGGCTCCACCACAACGAAGCTCGCCCTCATCGACGAGGACGGCGCGCTGCTGTGGTCGTTTTACGCCAACAATCAGGGCTCACCGGTGCAGACGGCCATGCACGCCATGCGCCTGCTCGGCGAGCAGCTCCCGCCGGGCGCGGAGATCGCGCGCTCCTGCTCGACCGGCTACGGCGAGACGCTGCTGAAGTCCGCCTTCCTGCTCGATGACGGTGAGGTCGAGACCATCGCGCACTATGTGGCCGCTGCCTTCTTCGACCCGGACGTCGACTGCATTCTGGACATCGGCGGGCAGGATATGAAGTGCATCCGCATTCGCAATCACTCCGTGGATTCCATTCTGCTCAATGAGGCCTGCTCGTCCGGCTGCGGCTCATTTATCGAAAATTTCGCCAATTCCCTCGGCTACACCGCCGCGGTTTTCGCGCAGGAGGCGCTGTTTGCCGCCCATCCCATCGATCTTGGCACGCGCTGCACCGTGTTCATGAACTCCAACGTCAAGCAGGCGCAGAAGGAGGGCGCGACCGTGCAGGATATCTCCGCTGGTCTCGCCTACTCCGTCATCAAAAATGCGCTGTATAAGGTCATCAAGCTCGCCGATGCCCGCGACATGGGCCGCCATATCGTCGTGCAGGGCGGCACGTTCTACAATCAGGCCGTGCTGCGCGCCTTTGAGCGCATCGCGGGCGTCGAGGCCACCTGCCCGGATATCGCAGGCATCATGGGCGCGTTCGGCGCGGCCCTGATCGCCCGCGACCGCTGGACGGGGCAGCGATCGACCATGCTCCCCATCGCGGACATTCTGAAGCTGCAATATACGACGCAGGCCACGCGCTGCTCCGGCTGCGGCAACCGCTGCATGCTGACCATCAATGAATTCTCGAACGGCCAGCGCCACGTCACCGGCAACCGCTGCGAAAAGGGCCTCGGCGGCACGCCGAAGGAGAACCGTGCGCCGAATGTCATGGCCTATAAGCTCAAGCGCATGTTCGACTATCCCCCGCTGCCGGAGAAGGACGCGCCGCGCGGCTGCATCGGCATCCCGCGCGTGCTGAATCTCTATGAGAACTACCCGTTCTGGGCAACATTCTTCCGCCAGCTCGGCTTTTCCGTCCTGCTCTCGCCGCGCTCCACGCGCAAGATCTATGAGCTGGGCATGGAGTCCATCCCCTCGGAATCGGAGTGCTATCCCGCAAAGCTGGCCCACGGCCATGTGCAGTGGCTCATCGACCACGGTGTCAGGACCATCTTCCACCCGTGCGTGTTCTATGAGCATCAGGAGACGCCCGGCGCACAGAACCACTTCAACTGTCCCATCGTCGTCTCCTACCCCGAAAATCTTAAAAATAACGTCGACGCCATCGGCGAGGACGGTGTGACCTATCTGCGCCCCTTCCTCGCCTTTACGGACGAGAAGACCGCCGCGAAGCGCCTGGCTGACTTCTGCAAAGAGACGTGGTGCATTTCCGCCTCGGAGACCCGTGCCGCCGTCCATGCCGCATGGCTCGAGCAGCAGCACGCAAAGGCCGATATCCGCGCGCAGGGCGCGGCGGCGCTCGCGTGGATCGAGCAGAATCACGGCCGCGGCATCGTGCTGGCGGGCCGCCCGTACCACGTCGACCCGGAGATCAACCACGGCATCCCGGAGCTCATCGCCTCCTACGATCTGGCCGTGCTGACCGAGGATTCTCTTCCCATCGACTTCACGCCTGCCCGACCGCTGCGCGCAAACGACCAGTGGGTCTATCACTCCCGCCTCTATACGGCGGCGGAGTTCGTCCGCACCCGGCCGGAGCTCGAGCTCGTCCAGCTCAACTCCTTCGGCTGCGGGCTCGACGCCGTCACGACCGACCAGGTCGCAGAAATTCTGGAGAAGAGCAACCGTCTCTACACCGTTCTGAAGATCGACGAGGTCTCGAATCTCGGCGCGGCGCGCATCCGCATCCGCAGCCTCATCGCCGCCATGGACCTGCGCGCCCGGCAGGGCATCCTCCCCACGGCAGGTCCCGTCCGCTATGAGCGTGCCGTCTTCACGGAGCAGATGCGCCGCGAGCACTGGACCATCCTCGCGCCGCAGATGTCCCCCATCCACTTCGATCTGCTCGGCCCGACGTTCCGCAAATACGGCTATCACATCGAAATTCTCGGCAACGACAACCGCAGCGCCATCGACACGGGCCTGAAATACGTCAATAACGACGCCTGCTTCCCCTCCATCACGGTCGTCGGCCAGATCATGAGCGCCATTCTGTCCGGAAAATACGACACAGATCATCTCGCCGTCGCCATGACGCAGACCGGCGGCTGCTGCCGCGCCAGCAACTATGTCGGCTTCATTCGCCGCGCGCTGGAGAAGGCCGGGCTCAGCCACATCCCCGTCATTTCCATCAACGCCAACGGCATGGAGAAGAATCCGGGCTTCCGCGCCTCCCCCGGCCTGCTGATGGATGCGTTCCGCTCGCTCGTCTACGGCGACCTGCTCATGCGCTGCCTGTACCGCGTACGGCCGTATGAAAAGGTCCCCGGCAGCGCGAACGCCCTGCACGCCAAATGGCGCGACCGCTGCGTCGCCTCGCTCACCGGCAGTCACGCCGGGCGGGACTACCGCCGCCTCTGCCGCGAGATCGTCGAGGATTTCGACGCGCTCCCGCTGGACGAGACGCTCCGCAAGCCGCGCATCGGCGTCGTGGGCGAAATTCTCGTCAAATACATGCCGCTTGCCAACAACCACCTCGTCGACCTGCTCGAGCGCGAGGGCGCGGAGGCCGTCGTGCCGGACCTCATGGACTTCATGAATTACTGCGTCTACAACGGCGGCTACAAGCACGAGTTCCTCGGCGGGAGTCTGGGCGGTGCGCTTGTCGGCCAGCTCGGCGTCAAGGCCATTCGTTATCTGCGCCGCCCGGTGCTCGACGCGCTGCAGGCCAGCCGCCGCTTTGAACCGCCCATGGAGATCGCGGACGTCGCCGAGCTGGCAAAGCCCTTCCTCTCCCTTGGCAACCAGTACGGCGAGGGCTGGTTCCTCACCGGCGAAATGGTCGAGCTCATCCGCAGCGGCGTGCCGAACATCGTCTGCATCCAGCCCTTCGCCTGCCTACCGAATCACGTCGTCGGCAAGGGTGTCATCAAGTCCCTGCGCCGCGCCTATCCCGAGGCCAATATCGTCGCCGTGGACTATGACCCCGGCGCTTCCGAGGTCAACCAGCTCAATCGCATCAAGCTCATGCTCTCCACCGCGCGCAAGAATCTGAATGCCCGGCCTGCCGACCCGCAGCCCGCTGCCGTCGTCTGACCGTCCCCGCGAAAAATCCGAAAAAAGCCAAAATAGTGCTTGCAAATTTCGTCCGGATGTGCTATGATATCTAGGCAAAATGAAATCCGGGTGTAGCGAAGTTTGGTATCGCGCTTGAATGGGGTTCAAGAGGCCGCTGGTTCGAATCCAGTCACTCGGACCATGGGTGAGTCCTTATAGGACTCACCTATTTTTTATTCTCTTGATTTGTTGTTAAAATTCGATTATACTATTTGAAGAACACAGAATTGATAGGGGTGTGCATTTATGGATATCATCGTTACTGCTTTATCTGTTGTTTTTTCTGGTGTTGTCGCAACCGTGATTACGATTCTTTATCAAAGATTTTCCGGTGAACAAACCGCAAAACGTAAAGTCTTTGAAACAGCAGTTTCTTACAGATTTTTTATTCCTGAAGAAGACAATGTTAAATCGCTTAACTCAATTGATGTAATTTTTCACAAAAATCAGAAAGTTAGACAAGCTTGGAAGTCCTATATGGATGAAGCAGACAAACCTTCTTCAAATCCACAACAGCTTAATGATAGATACATAAAATTACTTGAAGAGATGGCGCTTGCGTGCGGATATAAAGATATACGGTGGGATGATCTCAAGCGGTATTACTATCCGAGCGGCCTTTTAAATAGAAAAAATGATGATGAAGTTTTGAAAAAGCTGCAAATTAAGGCCGCAGAAAAGACTGCGTCCGATGCGGTTGACCAACAAAACACTCCGTAAAATGAACAGTTTGCTAACCAAATGATGCTTCAGCTATTGCCAAAGTTAATCGAGAATCCAGACAGCTTTGGCAAACTAATAGAGCTTGCAGATAAAGCAAAAAAGTAATTACACAGGGAAAAACCGGCAAGTTTCTGTGGAAACTTGCCGGTTTTTAATTTTATTCGGTTATTTCTTCGCGCTGCAGGCCTTTGACCAGGACGCTCATGTAATCGCTGCGGCCATACAGAACACGGTCAATGTAGACATCGCTGCCTTGCACACGGTAAAACACCATATAATTGCCGCTGACAAGAAAACGGTAGTCAGTTCCTACGTCTGCAATAGAGGATAACGGGGTTCCCATTTCTGCGAAGTTTTTCAACGGGTCAACCGCGTCCATAATGCGATTGATCACGCGCTCCGCAGCAGAACGATTTTGAAGTTCCGACACGATGTAATCCCAAATGTCATCCAAATCACGACGGGACTCGGGTGAATAATGAATTTTATTCTTCATTCGCTCTTGCGTGGAAATGCACCCTCATATCGTCCGATGTCAGCCAGCCTTCCGTTTCGCCGGAGTGACGGCCTTTTGCAAGCTCATTCATCAGGCGGATGGTCGCTTGTGTTCTCTCATAGTCCTGCATATCCACGATAGCGTACCGCCCGCGCCCGTTTTTCGTCAAAAAGACAGGAGCACCCACGGCCACATCATGCAGTACCTCGCTGTAATTTCGCAGATCAGAGATGGGTTTAATGTTCGGCATATCTATCAGCTCCTTTCAACCATAGTATATCCCATTCTGCTGTAAAATTCAACAGCAAGTTTGCAGCGTGTGTATGGATAGAGGAATCGTGACCTGTACGATTGGCTTTCGATAAATACCTCTTGCCGGCTGCCTGCAAACCGTTGATATTTCTGCGTTTTCTGAAATCCTATAATTTCACTCCGACCATAAGCAGCAGGTTTTCGAAACCCGCTGCTTTTTGTTTCTCTCTTTTGTATCCGCAACATGTTTTCTATTCTCTAAATCATCTTTTTTTGCACCTGTCGAAAAATTTTTTTGAAATTTTTTGAAAAAACATGTCAGGAATGCGTTTCTGAAGACATATATAGGATGAAGGGCATCCGAGTGTGGGTACCCGCGCAGGCCACGAGGCAGGGCCGCGCGGATATCGGAACCGCCCTTCTTTTCCCCGCTGTCCTTCCCGCGGTTTTTGACACCCGGGGCAGGCTGGGACGGCGGGTCTCCCCTGCGCGGCCGGTCTCTTTCCCCCGGCTGCGCAGGGGCCTTCGTTTCGAGACGCAAAAAGCGCCCTCCCCGACTGTTTTCTTGCCGCCCGGCAGGAGGGCTGCTATTATTTAGAATTGCGAATAGCTTGCACATCGCAAGCAAAAGTGGTATACTACATTCGCAAGGAGGCGATGAGCTATGGCAAGAACTTCCAATGTATTCGCTCGCGTAGAGCCTGAGATCAAAGAGCAGGCTGAACAGGTGCTTGATCAACTTGGTATTCCCATGTCCAATGCCGTCAGTATGTTTCTGCGGCAGATCGTTCTGCAGCGCGGCATTCCGTTTGAAATGAAACTGCCGGAGCGCAAACCGGTGGCTTTCGGTGCTTTAACGAAAGAACAGCGGGATGCAGAGCTTGAAAAAGGCATGGCAGATATCCGTGCCGGCCACACCCTTTCTGCACAAAGCGTCATGGATGAACTGAAACGGGACTACGGTGTATGAATTGGGAAGTAGAATTCACCGATCAGGCAAGGCACGACCTTCGGGATATCCTGGACTATATCACCTACGAATTGCAGGAGCCGCAGGTCGCCGTGAACCTGATGCGGCAAATTTCAAAAGAGATTCTCTCGTTGAACCAGATGCCTATGAGGTATCGGCTTTACGATGAAGAGCCTTGGCAAAGTCAAAGATTACGCTATTTCCCGGTCAAAAACTATCTCATCTTCTATTACCCGGACAAAACCAAAAACACGGTCTATGCCGTCCGCGTGATTTATGGTGGGCGGGATATCAGCCGCCAGCTGAGCGAAACCGAATTGATCTGAATTTCATAGAGGCATCGTGGTTTCCCTGCCCCGCTTGGCGTTTTTCTCCTGCATTTCGCGCAGTTTTCATGCACTTGAAATGCGACATATACATTGTAATTATTCTTCTCGCGCATCTGTCTAAAAATTTTTTGAAATTTTTTGAAAAAACATGTCAGGAATGCGTTTCTGAAGACATATATAGGGTGAAGGGCATCCGAGTGTGGGTACCCGCGCAGGCCACGAGGCAGGGCCGCGCGGATATCGGAACCGCCCTCCTTTTCCCCGCTGTCCTTCCCGCGGTTTTTGACACCCGGGGCAGGCAAGGCGGCGGGGTCTCCCCTGCGCGGCCGGTCTCTTTCCCCCGGCTGCGCAGGGGGCTTCTCTCAGCTTGCCAAAAAAGTCCTTCGGGATCTCGCTGCGTTCAGAATCGCAAATAGAGTTTTGAAGCATTTTGTTTTGCAATTCTGCCGCCGCGGGTCATTAACGTGAAAAGGCACTCTCAAAAAATATTTTTTCGATTAATTTCAAAGATATCTTTTCTATTCGATTATGATATACTAATTTTAAGATGTATTTTGTTTTTTTGCAACTCGTAACAATATATTAACCGCAAGAGGGGCGTGCAGCATATGGAGCATCGGCATATCCCTGCCGCAAAGGACGGCAGCATTCCCGACGCGAAAACGCGCTTTCGGCGCGGGCAGGACATTTTTCTGGAGGACGTATGGTATGGCCGCTGCGCGATCTGCGGCGAGCTGATCCGCCCGCCGAAGCTGTGGTACTGGTACCGGAACGGCCTTTTTCTGCTTCCCGCTGCAGCGTATTTTCCGATCCTTATCTGGCTCCTCAACCTGGCTGTCAGGACTGACGGTCCGGCATATCTGGCTTTCGTTCTGCTTCTGCTCACCTGCTTGTCACTCTTCGCGATCAGCGAGCTGATCGAGCGTGCCATTCTGACCTTCGGGCGGTGGCAGGAGTTTCCCACGGGTCTGAAAGCCAAACAGCTGCAGTTTCGCAGCGACCGAAAAAGCCAAAAGCGGATTTTCATTTGGTTTGGCATTTCTTTGACTTTCTATTTTGCCTATTTTGCGCTGATCTGCTTTTTCCGTCGCTGACAACGCCGTATGCCCCCCCTCCCCGCAGCAGTAACTTCCGACAGAAAGAAAGGAGCACCCTGCGATGAAGCTCGCCCTGAGACGGATTCCCTTTGTTCTGATGGTCGCTATTGGCGGCAGCTATGTGCTGCTTCGGACCGTCCTGCCGATTCTTTCCCTCTTTCACGTGGACATTGAGATCAATGACAACGCGGTCGTATTCTTATATTTTGCCACCCGGGCCGCATTTTGGACCGCACTGGCCGCTGCATTCATGATCTGGCGCAAGGGCATCACGCGGCGCTATCTGCGCGGGAATCAGGCACAGCTTGAGAACGTATGCCAGCAGCTTTCCGCCATGCCGATCCGCTATCTTGGAACGACACTGCCCAGAAAATTCCGGGAGCAGGCGCTCCAAATCGGTCCATTGTATTTCGTTCCGGAGAAGAACGCACCGGCGGACTGCGCTGCAAGGGCCGCTGAGATCACAGAGCCGCTGTTTGCTGCGCTGACCGAAAGCGAAAAAAAGCGCTTTTCCGACTATTCCCAGCCACCGGAGGTAAAGCTGTGCTTTCGGAAGCTCGGCGAATCGGTTTGGCGCGTAAAGGTCAGTACCGCGTGGCTGAACGGCAGGGCAAGCCTGTACTATTCCCCGCTCGGCAGAACCCGCGCTTTGAAGGAACGGGCATGGTGGCCCCCAATTGCGCTCAGCCCAGTATGGTTCGTGTGAGCACCGGAGGATGTAAAGAATGACAGAGATCGATGTGATCATGGGGATGCTGGACTGGAACAACAGCGCCGAGGAGCAGGCCGCCGGACTTGCGCAGGCGGCGCAGGTGGAAAACTTTCAAGTCTTTTTGCAGCCCTGCACGGAGCACTACAACAAAAACGTGTGGGACAATTGCGCAAAAGCTCTGGCAATGCGGTCGGATGCGGAATTAGACGCCTGTTTGGAAAACCTGTTGGCATGGCTGCGCGACATGAATTGGCCGGGCGCTTTTCTCATCCTCGAAAGGCTGCAGGCTTTTCAGAACTCGGCGGCGCTCCATCGGGCGATCGCGGGAAGCCTTCTGTGCGCGCAGGCGCTTGGGGACGAGGTATGGGAGGAGAATCTCAGAAAACTGCAAAATTGTGAAAACACGATATCTACATAGGATGAGAGGAGGCCCCATCATGCGCGAAGTTGATCTGGAACTGGATTATTGTCCCAAATGCGAACCGGAGGAAACACTGGACCCATTTCCCACACAGAGTTTCAAGTTCTTTTACATGTTTTCAGTGGCCGTGAAATGCGTAAACTGCGGAACATACTATGTTCCGTCGCCCCGGTTGGGCGTGATCGTAACGATCATCTATTTTCTGGGTGTTTGGATCAATGAATATCTTGCAGGAATTACGGCCTATCCCTTTTCCAGCATAATGTCATTGGTTGTACTGCTTGCGATGTATGGACTCAGTGGAGTTCTCCTTCGCCGCTTCGGAACGTGGCGTCCGATTTCCGGAAATAAGCCCTTGGAACAGCAGGAATATCTGCTGCCCACGATCGTCTGGTCCATGCTCACGGCGCTGGGGCTGTCTCTTCTGATGTTTGCCGTGACGGCCCTGATGCGATAAAGGAGGGATTCTTATGGAATTAAGCAGCTGCCCGCAATGCTCTGCCAAGCGGAATATCCCGCTCTCATTCAGCTTCTTTCTGACAAACCGGTTCCATCTGGCTCTTTCCTGCAGCCACTGCGGCGCGAGATATGTGCCCACGATGCTGCAGCGTATCGTGCAGCTGGTTTTGGTACTGGTACTCGGGACCATGTTTGGGCTGCTCTATGTTCCCGCTCTGAAGCTTGCAAGTACTCTTTCCAAGATTGGCCTCTTCGGTCTGCAGCCCTTCCGGCTGTTCGCACTCCTGCTTCTGTTCGGGCTGGCGCACTGGCTTCCGCTTCGTATGCTGCCGTGGAAGCTGCAAGCAGACAACGAAGAGTTCCACCGCGGACGATCGGTCTCCTTTTTTATCATTTCTTTTGTGAGCCTCATATTGGCGATCCCGCTGGTCGCTTACCTGTTCGACCGGGAAGCCCTGCGCGCATTTTTCCCCTGATAGCAGCTCCTACGCCAGCGAAGCATTGCTCGCCGCTCTATTGAAAAGGGAGGAATCAACATGCGCCAATATGCCCATTATCCCGTTGACGGCAATACGTTCCGGGAGAGATTGCGGAACGTGAGCTTTACGCGAAGAAGATGGCAGGACTGTCCTGCCATGCCCTGTCCCGGCTGCGGATGCAGGATCATCCCGTCTATTCCGGCAACGATCCTGCAGGACGTCTGCCTGATGCTCGGTTTTTTCCTTTTTCCGCTGAGCTTTCTGCTTCTCCGGATGCGCGCACACGTTTCCCCAGTTTGGGGCATGCTCTGCGCTTTACTGTGGTGGCTCATCCAGTTTACGCTGCCGACGCTTTTTGCGATCTCCATCCCGTGGAAGCTGCAGGGAGAATCACAGAGCGCCGATCGATTTCATAAAATAGTATCCCATCCGATCATGGCCATCGGCCGCTCCCTGCTGGAAGCCGCCCCCGCCCTGTTTCTGCTGTATTATTGGGGGCTATAAAAGCAGGCATCGGCACTTGACGCGCAAAGATCGCTGCACGTTCTTCTCTCTCCCTGCTGAAAACGAGCCCGCATTCCTGTTCCCAAAATTGCTTTACATCCTGTTACAGAACTCTACCGAAAAATTTTTCAATTTTTTTTGAAAAAACCTGTCAGGAATGCGTTTCTGAAGACATATATAGGATGAAGGGGTCCCGCTCCCCTGCCCGTAGGCGAAGAGGCATCGCCCGCCGTGCAGGACCTGCCAAAAGCCGGGCCCCGGCCGTCCTCCCGCAGCCATTCCGGCGCGGGACGGCACGAAAATTTCCCTGCGCTGCCGGTCTCTTTCCCACCGGCAGCGCAGGGGCCTTCGTTTTTCGAAATTCATGTTGATTTTTCAGTTCAGAGCGTGTATACTAGGCCTAGGGAATGAAAATTCCCGTAGACAGCAACAGGTTTGTCTGTCGCAGCGTTGAAGCAAGTGATGGGGTCAGCATGCCGTACACTTGTGGAGCTTTGACCGAGGGTTAGGCGGTTTCCACAGGCTGACGTAGGGTTTTTCCCGAATGAAAACGCCTCTTGCGGAGCTCTGTTAATGCAGGGTTCCGCTTTTTTATAAAAAGGCAGGTCGGAATGTGTCTTTTACTGGAAGCTGCCGATTACATGTTTTCGTCCGAACTTGGTACACATTAACTGCAAAACTGACGCAGAAGCGTAAAACCGGGGCATCCGTCTGGTGTCTCGGTTTCGTTTTCGCATATCTTTAAGAGACGTATCACCTGTAAATACATCTTTCTCGCATCTGTCGAAAAATTTTTTTGAAAAAACCTGTCAGGAACGCGTTTCTGAAGACATATATAGGATGAAGGGGTCCCGCTCCCCTGCCCGCAGGCGAAGAGGCATCGCCCGCGGCGCAGGACCTGCCAAAAGCCGGGCCCCGGCCGTCCTCCCGCAGCCATTCCGGCGCGGGCCGGCATGAAAATTCCCCTGCGCTGCCGGTCTCTTTCCCACCGGCAGCGCAGGGACTGTTTTTATTCTGGCTTCCGGATCAAGTATCCCCCCGGCAGCTTTCCGCTCAGGTCTGCGCTGCGCCGTCGACGGACAGGATCTCACCCGTTACATAGCTTGCCAGATCGCTGGCGAGAAACAGATAGGCGTTGGCGACCTCCTGCGGCTCGCCGATGCGGCCGAGCGGGATGGGCGCGCTGATGCGGTCGACCAACTCCTGCGGCAGGGCCGCGACCATATCCGTCCGCGTGACGCCGGGCGCGACCGCATTGACGCGGATGCCCGCACGGCCAAGCTCCCGGGCCAAACTGCGCGTCAGGCCGTTGACGGCAAATTTGCTGGTGGGATAGCCGACGCCGCTCGGCTGACCATAGAGGCTGACCATGGAGCTGGTGTTGATGATGCAGCCCTTCCCTGCTGCGCGCATGATCGGCTCGACGGCCTTGCAGCCGTGGAACACCGCCGTGACATTCAGGTCCATAATGCTCCGGAACGCCTCGGGCGAATAGTCCGCCAGCGGCTCCCGCGCGGAGATGCCGGCATTGTTCACCAGAATATCCACCCCGCCGAAGGTCTGCGCGACCTCCTGCACGGCCCGCTCCACGGCGGCGTAGTCCGTCAGATCGGGCCAGAGGCCCATCACCGGCCAGTCCGGCTGCTCCTCCCGCAGCTGCGCCAGCGCTCTCTGCACGGAGGTCTCCCGGCTGCCGAACAGCGCCACCTTTGCCCCATTGTGCAGGAACGTCCGGACAACGGCAAGCCCGATGCCGCGCGTTCCGCCGGTCACGATCGCAATTTTTCCGTTTAACATATTCTGTACTCCTTTCCATCGATCCGTTATTTATTCAATATTGTTTTGTCGATTCAATAATATCAAATATTTCCTAAAAATCCAATTGTTTTTTTCATCAGAATCATAGACGGCGTGCATGATCGGGCTCCGACTTGACAGTTTTCTCTGCATTCGGTATGATATGAAGGAATGATTACCTGCGGAAGGAAGCGACTGTCCTGAAATCCGGAACCGACTATCTGATCACCGAAAGGCCCGCGCGGGCGCTTTTGAAATTCTCCCTGCCGATGATCGTCGGCAACCTTTTCCAGCAGGCCTATACCATCGTGGACTCCGCAATCGTCGGCCACTACAACGGCGAAGCGGCGCTGGCCGCCGTCGGCGCGTCCTCCGCGCTGACAACGATTTTCATCTGCGTGGCCATCGGCGGCGGCATCGGCGCCTCCGTCATCATCAGCCAGCATTTCGGCGCGAAGCGCTTTGCCCGCATGAAGTCCGCCGTCTACACCGCCCTGCTGACGTTTCTGGCCGTCAGCGTCCTGCTGGCTGGCGTCGGGCTGCTGTGCAGTGAGCAGATCATGACCGCCCTGAAGACTCCGCCCGACGCGCTGGAGATCGCAGTCACCTATCTGAACATCTATTTCTATGGTCTGCCCTTTCTCTTTCTCTATAATATTCTTTCCTCCCTGTTCAATGCGCTCGGAAAATCGCGCATCCCGCTGTATTTCCTGATTTTTTCCTCGCTGCTGAATGTCGTGCTGGACTGGTATTTCGTCGCCGTGCTGCACCGGGGCGTGCCCGGCGCAGCCTATGCCACGTTTCTGGCGCAGGGCCTGTCCGCCGTGCTGTCGTTCGGCGTGTTCCTGCTGGAGCTGCGGCGCATCCCGGAGCGCTCGAACGGTCTGTTCCGCTTCGGAGAGCTGCGCGCCATGACGCGCGTGGCCCTGCCGTCCATCCTGCAGCAGTCCACGGTCTCCATCGGCATGATGCTCGTGCAGTCCGTGGTCAACGGCTTCGGCACGCAGATCCTCGCGGGCTTTTCCGCTGCTGCGCGCATCGAATCGCTGTGTATCGTGCCCATGGCCGCCATCAGCAATGCCCTGTCCTCCTACACGGCGCAGAACATCGGCGCGGAGAAGCCGGAGCGCGTGCCGCAGGGCTACCGCGCGGCCAATCGGATGATCGTGCTGATCTCCGTGCTGCTGTGCGTCCTTCTGGAGCTGTTCCGCACGCCGATCATCGCCATGTTCCTCGATGCCGCCCCCTCGCCCGAGACCGTGGCGACCGGCGAGCACTATCTGCAGTTCATCGGCTTTTTCTTCTGCTTCATCGGCTTCAAAATGGCTGTAGACGGCATCCTGCGCGGCGCGGGCGACGTGAAAATGTTCACGATCGCAAACCTCGTCAATCTGGCCATTCGCGTGCTGCTGTCGTGGCTCTGCGCGCCGCTCTGGGGCGTCGAGATCGTCTGGTACGCCGTGCCGGTCGGCTGGCTGGCAAACTTTGTCATCTCCTTCGCACATTACCGCACCGGAAAGTGGAAGGAAAAACGGATCGCATAAAAAAAATCCGCGCCATCCTGCACAGCAGGACGGCGCGGATTTTTATATACTTTCAAAGCAGCGTGCCGCTCGGTGCAACGCCGATGGCATATTCGACTGCGATGGCGACCAGCACGACGAGCAGAGAGATGATAAAGCCGTGCAGCATGGGCTTCAGGCCCGCCCTGCGCATGTCGGAGAAGCTCGTGTTCAGGCCGATGGCAGCCAATGCCGTGACCATGAGAAACTTGCTGATGTCCTTGAGCACGGAGGTGACGGAGGCCGGGATGAAGCCGAGGCTGTTCACGCCGCACAGGGCGAGAAAGCCGAGGATGAACCACGGGAAGACGGACTTCATATTGACCCTGACGGCCGACGGGTCGCCCGCCGCTTCCTTCTTCTTTACATGCATGCCGATGAGAGCAAAGATCAGCACCGTCGGGATGATCGCCAGCGTGCGCGTCAGCTTCACCATCGTGGCGAAATCGCCCGCCTGCTCGCTGAAGGCATAGCCCGCCGCCACAACGCTCGATGTGTCATTCACGGCCGTTCCGGCCCAGAGGCCGTAGGCGGCGTCGGACAGGCCGAGCCAGCGGCCGAGGATCGGGAACAGCACGATCATCGCCATGTCGAACAGGAATGTTGCAGACATGCCGTAGGCCACATCGACATCCGTCGCGTCAATGACGGGCGCGATGGCCGCAATGGCAGAGCCGCCGCAGATGCCCGTTCCGGCAGAGATGAGGTTGCTCATCTTCCAGTTCAGGCCGAGCGCCTTGCCGATGAAATAGCCGACACCGAAGCAGGTGGCCAGCGTGAAAAGCATGACCGTCAGCGAAAATCGGCCGACCTTCAGCACCGTCATGATGTTCAGGCTCGCGCCGAGCAGGATGATGGCGAGCTTCAGTACCTTTTTGGACGTGAAGCGGATACCGGGCGACGTGACCGCGTTTGGCTTGAAGAAGCGGTTGATGACCATGCCGATGAACAGCGCAATGACGGACGCGCCGATCAAATGCAGGCCAGCCAGCCCCTCGAGATACTCCAGTCCCTTGGCCGCGGCCGCAATGACGAGCGCCATTGCCAGACCGGGCACCATTTTCCAGATCATTTTCATAAGAACCCTCCGTTTTTTCTGTAGCGATTGCATTATAGCACGCCCGTGTGATAAAATAAAATTATTCTTTAGAATAAAACGATTCCATGTCGTTATCAAGGAGGGCATTCATGGACCGGAGGCTCGAGACATTTCTGGCTGTCTGCCAGACGATGAATTACCGCCGCGCGGCTGAGGCGCTGCACCTGACGCAGCCCGCCGTGACGAAGCAGATCCAGTCGCTGGAGGCGTCCTACGGCGTCCGCCTGTTTTCCTATGACGGGCGGAAGCTGAGGAAGACCGCCCCCGGCAGCGCGCTGGAGGTCTTCGCCATCTCGCAGCGCTATCAGGAGCAGGAGCTGGAGCGTGCGCTGCACGCCGCTCCGCGCAAAATTCTCCGCGTCGGCGCGACGAAGACCATCGGCGACTATATCCTCCCGCCCGCCATCTGCAGCTTTGTCCGCGCGCCGGAGCACGAGCTGCAGTTCACCGTGGACAACACGACGCGCCTGCTCGGGCAGCTCGAGGCGGGGCAGCTGGATTTTGTGGTCGTGGAGGGCATTTTCGACAAACGCCGCTATGACAGCTTCCTGCTGCGGGAGGAGCCGTATATCGGCATCTGCGCGGCCGGGCACCGCTTTGCCGGACGGCGCGTCTCGCCGGAGGAGCTGCTGACCGAGACGCTCCTGCTGCGGGAGCCCGGCTCCGGCACGCGCAGCATCCTCGAGCGCGAGCTGATGCAGGTGAGCTACAGCACGGCGGCATTTTCCCGGACGATCTGCATCAGCAGCTTTCCCGTCATCCGCGCGCTGACGGCGGCGAACTGCGGCATCAGCTTTCTCTATGAGGCCGTGGTGCGCGGCAGCCCGGAGATCGGCAGCTTCACCTGTCCTCCGCTCACCGGACGGCACGAGCTGAATGTCGTTTTCCTGCAGCATACCGGCGCAGGCAGCCTCGCCCGCGAATTCGTCGCGCCAGTCATGGAGCAGTTTCCCTGATCGGCCGACAGAAATACCGGCGACGAGCGAACGATCGGTACAGACCGGCAGCATTGCGCCGGTCGGGGCATCGGCCCCTACGCATTAAATGATACTGCCTGCACACGGGCGCTCGATGAGCGCCCCTACGGCGTCTAACGATACTGCCTGCACCGGCGGGCTGGGAGCAGTCCGCCCTACGGATTCTGTCGATCGTGCCTGCGTGGTAAAGGATCAGCCCCTGCGGGGCGGTTGGCCTTGCAGGGGCTGATTGATCAGTTGTTTGTGAGGAAGTCTACGAGGCGGCAGAGCATGGTTGCGATTTCGGCGCGGGTGGCGTTGCTGCGGGGCTCAAGGGTGGTCGGGGAGGTACCGTTGATGATACCGACGCCGACGGCCCACTGGATCGGCTCGCGCGCGTAATCGGAAATTCGGTTGCGGTCGCTAAAGCCCGAAAGGTCGCCGCTCGCAATGCAGGTATAGCCGCAGAGCACAGCGTAGCGGTACAGGAAGGCCGCCAGCTGCTCACGGGTCACGGGGTCATTCGGGGAGAATTCCGTCTCGCTCGTGCCATTGCAGACGCCAACTGCCTTGGCCCAGTTGACGGCGTCGTAGTACCACTGGCCCTCTACGACATCGTCGAAGGCCTTCTGCGCATAGACTCTCGGGCGGTCGCTCATGTTGTAGAGCACCTGCACGACCATTGCGCGGCTCGTGGTGGCCAGCGGCTCGAAGGTGGTTTCGCTCGTGCCGTTCATCAGGCCGAGCCAGTAGACATCATGGACATATGGGAAGTACCATTCGTTTTCCGGAACGTCGACGAAGGGCGTCTTTGCCATGTCGAGGAATTTCAGCCCGTGCTCCTTTGCGTACTGCTCGGCATAAGTACCGGTCGTGCCGTAGACGGTGGTAATGCCGGATTTAACAGGAAGATTTGCAGGAAGCCGCTCAAGGCATGCGGGCGTGTAAAGGTCGTTGATGATTTGGCCCCACTCCTCGGTGAACGCGCCATCCTCCACCACGCGGACATAGTCGCCGAGAACGAGTGAGGTGTCGTAATTTTTGCAGGTGCCTTCCACCTTGGTGATCGGCATTCCGTTGACCGCAGAGTCCATCACGAAAAGATTATTGAAGGACGGATCGCGCAGGCTGACAAGGTAGATCGCCGTCAGCTCGTTGCCGTCCACGCGGAACACGCCGCCGTTGGCCGGCACATACTGGCTATCCGGATGGGCGTCCATCGGAATCAGGTCGTGGGCAAAGGCTCTGTGCTTTTCATAGCCGACACAGGTGTGACTGGCAAACAGCTTGGAGCCATAGGCGCTGCACTCCGGCGAAAGAGAGAAGTTTTGGGGCAGATAGTAGTAGTCGAGGGCATGGGCCCCCACGAAATTTTTCTCGATGTTGACCTCATTGTTGGGCAAGCTGACGAATACCAGATCGAATCCGGCAATGGAAATATCGTCGATAAAGGTCATGGTGTCCGGCAGGATAACGCCGACAACGCCTTCAAGATCGACCAGGCCAAAGGTGTAGAGACTCGTAACAGGGTATCCGTTCACATACTGCGGGATCTCCAGCACTTGCGGCAGGCTTCCCTTCACCGTGTTGCGGATTTCCGCATAGCCTTCCTCCGGATAGACCCAGTAGACAACGCCGTCGATCACGACCTCGTGATGCGTCGCTGCAAAAACCGTCGGGACGGCGGACAGCAGAAGGGCAAAGGCAAGAATCAGGCTGAACAAACGTTTTTTCATCGTGTCTGCTCCTCTCATTTTTGTGATGTCTCCATTATACCTGTTTATTCTAAGCTCGTCAATGCAAAATGCCCTCGCGGGAAACATTTGTCGTTTTTGGGGAAAACTGCCAGCATGGATTATCCGCAGGGCAGGCATTCCTAAGTCCGCTGGTGCAGGCGGGGGCGGTTTGGTGAATAGTGAATAATGTAACGGCACAAGCATGCCCCGACCCTACAACACAAAACACCGCCCGGTGGGAGCTTTGCTCCCGCCGGGCGGTCGTGCGAAAGGGGGTCGTCTGTTTGACTCAGCCAATGGCCTCGGTGCGGTAGATGAACTTCACGCTGCCGTCCATTGCGGCGTCCAGGCCGGAATAGGTCTGGTAGTCGCCGGAGATACCGGCCAGCGCGCGGGCGCGCTCCAGCAGCGGCTCCACATCGCCGTCCATGGCGTCGACGAGCTTCTGGAAGCCCTCCTCATTGAGCTGCTTCAGGCCGTCGGACAGCTGCATCGCGCCGTCGCGCAGAGCCGTCACGCCGTCGATGAGGGCGGATGCGCCGCTGCTCAGCGTGGCCGTTCCGTCTGCCAGCTGGCTTGCACCGGCATAGAGGCTGGAAGCGCCGTTCTGCAGGCTGGCTGCGCCGCTCTGCAGCTTCGCAGCACCCGCGGCCGCGCTGTCCACGCCGCCGGTGTAGGCCTGCAGGCCGGCATAGAACTGATAATAGCCGTCAAGCTGGGATTTCAGGGCGCTGATGCTGGCTGCACCGGAGCTTGCCTGCTCCAGAGCAGCCGTGATCTGATCCTGCACCTCGGGAGAATTCATGTTCTGGTCGATGAGCGTCTGGATCTGCGCCGCAGTCTGCTGGTCGATGAGGGCCGCGATATCGGCGCTTGCCATCTGCGCGGCGACCTGCTGGGAGATGAGCGCCTGCACATCGTCGGAGGCCATCTGGGCGTTGATTGCAGCCTCGATCTGTGCCTGCTGCTCCTCCGAGATCGTGCCGTCGGCAATACCGGCCGCATATGTCTCCGGGGTCAGGCCCATGGCCGCAAGCACCTTCGCCGTGACCTGCTCACGGACCGCAGCCGTGACCTGCCCGGTCACATTCTGCTGCACGGCGGCAGTAACAGCCGCGCGGATGGTCGCTTCCTGTGCATTGACGGCAGCCGTTACCTTGGCAAGAGCCGTCTGATAAGCCTGCTCATAAACGGCGGTCTGATCGAGAGAAGCCAGCGCGCCGTTGAGCACCTCGGCATAGTTGCCGATCGTCAGCTGCGGGATGCTGAGGCCCGCTGCGTTGATCTGCGTCGTGGCAGCGGCCAGCAAAGACTGGAACACCTGCTGCGCGCCCGCGTTCAGGGCCGCGCTCTGGCCGGACAGGGTGGAAAGGCCGCCGTTCAGGGTCTGCATACCGTTTGCCAGCTCGGCAGCGCCTGCGTTCAGGCTGCCCGCGCCGGTCTTCAGGGCGGCAGCGCCGTTGTTCAGCGTGCCGACGCCGTCCACGAGCGTCTGGGACTTCTCAAGCAGGGTCTCAAGGCCCTCATACAGCTCGGAAGAGCCGTCGAGGAGCTGCTGCATGGCGTCGGTCAGCTTGGCGAAGGATGCCTTCAGGTCGTCGACCGTCTCAAAGTCGCTGTCCTGCAGCGCGCTGAAGACGGAGTTCGTTGCGAGCGTCAGGGTCGTGTCGAGTGCGAAGTCCGTCACGTCGGCGCTGACCTCGACATGGTCCGGCAGCTCCAGCGTATCGCGCTCGATGTTCAGGTCGTCCTGCAGGCCCGGGAAGGCGATGCCGACGACAACGGTGTGCGAGCCGTCATTCACGACGCGGCCGTTCGTGACCTCGATGTTCGTGAAGCGCTCGTTGTCCAGCAGCATACCGGTCAGCGCGGCAAACGGGACATAGAGCGTCTCCTCCTTGCCGTCCACGGTCGCGGTCGTCGTGCAGTGGTTCTCATAGTCGAAGCGGATGGTCACCTTGCCGCTCTTGCCCGCCAGCTCGGCCGGGGCAATGTCCTTGCCGTCGAGCTGGTAGCTGATGTTCATGGTCACGGGCAGCTCCGTTTCGCTCTTGCCCTGATAGTAGATGTCATTGCCCTGCGCATCCCACGTCAGGCTCGTGCCGTTCGCGGTCCACGTCTCGTCGCCCTTGACGTTCTCGATGTCCGTCAGGTCCGAGACATCCTGCAGACTCGTTTCCTTGTTCGGGTTTTTGAGCCAGTCGCTGACGATCACGCTCTGCTGCTTGCCGTCGGCTCCGGCGATGACATAAACGGTCTCTTCCTTCGAGGCGCGCTCCTCCGCCGCAGCGGAGGCCGCCTTCGTATCCTGCGGGGCGTGCAGCGCCCCATTCTCCGCATGGACCGACGCGCCGGTGATCGTGCAGATCAGCGCAGCGCACAGGCAGCCGGAGAGAATTTTATATCCGGTCTTTGTCATGATCTTCGTTCCTCCTGTCTTCGATTCTCAGCGGGCAGAAGCATCCTGCTTCTCCGCGTGTTTTCTGGAATGATTGCAATGGCGCATGCCAAGCGTCGTAGCGCACACGAGCCGGTCGCACAGCAGCAGCAGTGCCGGCAGGATGAGGATGACGCAGAGCATACTGACGATGGCGCCGCGCGCCATGAGCATGCACATCGAGCTGATGATGTCGATGTCGGAATAGATGGCCACGCCGAACGTTGCGGCGAACAGGCCCATGCCGCTGACGATGATCGAGGGGATCGACGTCGAAAGCGCGGTGATAACGGCAGGCCGCTTCTCCTTGCCCGCAAGGCGCTCGGCCTTATAGCGGGTCGTCATCAGGATGGCGTAGTCCACAGTCGCGCCAAGCTGGATCGTGCTGATGCAGATCGGGGCGATGAACGGCAGCGACTGGCCGAGGAAATGCGGAAGGCCGAGGTTGATGAAAATGGCCAGCTCAATGACGGCGATGAGCAGGAACGGCAGCGAGATGCTGCGCTCCACGAGCAGGATGATGAGGAAGATTGCGAGGATCGACACGGCATTGACGACCTTGAAGTCGTGGTCGGTCGTTTCGATCATGTCCTTCATGCACGGGGCCTCGCCGATGAGCATACCGGTCGGATCATATTTCTTCAGAATGGCATTGAGCGAATCGATCTGGGCATTCACTTCGTCGCTCGCGACCTTGTACTCGGAGTTGATGAGCAGCAGCTCCCATTTGTCGCTCTTGAGAATAGAGCGGACGGAATCCGGCAGGATCTCCTCCGGCACGCCGGCGCCGACGACGGATTCGAGACCGAGGACGTATTTCACGCCGTCCACCTGCTCCATATCGGAGATCATGCTGCGCACCTGCTTCGACGGCAGGGACGCGTCCACGAGCAGCATGTGCGTTGAGGCAATATCGAACTCCTCGGAGAGCTTGCTGTTTGCGATAACATACTCCATGTCCTCCGGCAGGCACTGGCCCATGTCGTAGTACACTTCGTCGTTCGTCTTGTCATAGGCGAAGTAGAACACCGGAGCCAGCACCACGAACAGCGCCAGGAACACCGGGAACACCTTCGTCACGCCCTTGGCCAAGCCATCCATCTTCGGAAGGATGGAGCGATGGCGCGTCTTCTGCAGGGGCTTGTCGAGCAGCAGGATGAGCGACGGCAGGACCGTCACGCAGGACAGCACGCCGAGCAGGACGCCCTTCGCCATCACGATGCCGAGGTCGCGTCCCAGCGTGAACGACATGAAGCACAGGGCCAGGAAGCCCGCGATCGTCGTGATGGAGCTGCCGACGACGGACGTCAGCGTGGCGCTGATGGCGTGAGCCATGGCCTCGCATTTATCGGGGTAGATCGCGCGCTGCTCATTGTAGCTGTGCCACAGGAAGATGGAATAGTCCATCGTCACGGCCAGCTGCAGCACGGCGGACAGTGCCTTGGTGATGTAGGAAATCTCGCCCATGAACCAGTTGCTGCCGAGGTTCAGCAGGATGGCGGCGCCAATGCTGGCAAGGAACACAAACGGGATGATCCAGCTGTCAAGGAAGACCATCATGGCCACGCACGCCAGCACAACGGCAATGGCAACGTAGATCGGCTCCTCCTGCTCGCACAGGTCCTTCAGATCCGTCACGAGGGCGGACATGCCGGAGACGAAGCACTGCTTGCCCGCAATGGAGCGAATTTCTCGGATGGCGTCCATTGTCTCGTCCGCGGAGGTCGCGGTGTCGAAAAACACGGCCATCATCGTCGCGTCGCCGGTGTTGAAGGCGTCATAGAGCTTGTCGGGCAGAAGCTGCATCGGGATGGACGTGTCCATCAGGGAGTTGTACCACAGGACCGTCTCCACATGCTCGACGGATTCGAGCTTTTCCTGCAGGGCGGCAACGTCCTTTTCCGGCATATTCTCCACGACGATGAAGGAGAATGCGCCCTTGCCGAAGTCCTCCAGCAGCGCGTTCTGCCCGATGACGGTGTCCATATCGTCCGGCAGATAGTTGAGCATGTCGTAGTTGATCCGGGTCCCCAGCATGCCGAACACAGCCGGGATCATCAGGATCACCGTGAGGATCAGGATCGCGACGCGGCCGCGCACGACCGCTTTGGAAAATCGCATGGTTTAACCTCTTTTCTCATAAAATTCCGCATCCAGAACATCAGGCTGCTGGTGCCGGATGATCTTGATCATGCTGCACGCGACGCAGAGGTTCAGGATGCCCTCTGCCAGCATCGCGATGCCGAGCAGGACCAGCAGCGCCCGCGCGCCGTCCATCGGGCGGAACACGAGCAGCAGCCCGGCCAGACACGCCATGATCGCAAGCGTCAGGATCAGCCACCACGGCCGCAGGCCGAAGCGCTTCGAATCCGATGCCGCCTGGATCTTGAACAGGCCGTCTGCCAGAATGCAGATGCCGAGCACCAGACAGAAGAAGCTCACAAGCTGCACGGGACGCACAAGCACGATCAGCCCGAGCACGATCAGCAGGATCCCATAGGCCAGATCGAACTGAAACGCCAGCTGGTACAGATCGCGGGAAAAATACCCCATCAGCTTCACCGCGCCGAATCCGATCATCATGCAGCCCACCAGAATGCCGAGCAGCTTCATGGAAAAGTCGGGCACCGCAATGAGCAGCACACCGAACACGCAGTACAGCGCAGAAAGGACGATGTAGCTCGTCTTCGCCGCGCGCATGAATTTCACGGAACGCATGAAAGCACCTCCTTCGATTTTTGGGCAGCCCCGCCGGGCCTGCCCCTTGGAACAGTCCAGAGTATACCCCATCGCCCACCCCCGCGCCATAGACAATGCCGCTCCCCTGCCGGATTTTCAGACACGGAGGCGGTTTTGCCTAATGGAAGGGCTAAAAACGACACCGCCCCCCGAATTGTCATTGCGAGGCCCCGAAGGGGCCGTGCAATCTCTGGAAGGCACTGCCGTTTCGTACCGGTCGCCGTTAAAATGGCAGAAACCAAAAGTCAGCCTGTAGCGGCGTGCCCTTTACGGGCGGTGAGCGCCATGCAGGCTGAAGGTTTGGTGGCACAATCGCCGACCGCACATGCCGTTGTAGGGGAGCGGACAGCCGGGCCCGGCGCGGTACTCACGACTGGTACAGGCTGGCGTTAAAAAGGCTTCAGCCCCCAGGTTTGTCATTGCGAGGAGGCCGCAGGCCGAAGCGGCAATCTCGGGAAGGCAGTTGCGATTTCGCCATAACCTACCTGTTATCCACATGGGTACTGCGAGATTCCCACGTCGCTTCGCTCCTCGGAATGACAAGCTTGAATGTCTCGCGCCGCTGAATTAACACTTCAAAACCTGCAGTTGCCTACAGCGCTCAGGGAACGCCGCTGCAAACTGGCTTTGGGTTCCCATCATCTTAATGGCAGCCGACACCAATCTCCGCTGCAATTCCCTATTGTGCACTTTTTATACACCATCCGCATTCTTTCCCTTATGCAAAAGTATACATGTTATTTAATTTTTGATTATTGTAGTGATTTGTATCGTTTCTTTTGTATCACATTTATTCCAACCCCCGTTCTTCTATACGCATTACAGTCACAATATACATATATCTTCCACAGTAACTTCTATGTTATCTGCATTATTTTTTTGCTTCAAACGTCTTGTGGGAGTCACTTGCATATGGTATACTCAAGTTGCAGATATCCTGCATTTCTTTGGAATTGCTGACTTACTATTGGAAGGAGTGGATCAAATATCATGAAGCGTTCAACGATTCTCTGTTCTTTGCTGCCGGTTCTGCTTGTCCTGTCCCTGTGCGCCTGTTCCGCCTCCCCGTCCGGTGCCTCTGACGGCGCTGAAACTCCCAACAACATCTTCCACGAACTCACCCTCCCCGCCGTAACGGAAGGTCAAGTCTCCGTTCTGGATGCCCGCGGCAGCCGGATCCTCTATGTGCGGGAGGAGAAGCTGCTCTCGAAGGACGGTGGCTACGCCTACTACGAGACAAAACAAGTCGGCATTTACGATGTCGATGCCCAGAAATCACTTGCCGTCTGGGAACCGGAAACGCCTGGCAACTACTTTGGCGGGGCCCTGCTGGATGGAGATGCCGCCATTCTCGCCCTCCAGCTAGACTACACCAACGCCTACCCCGCACAGTTTGCGGCCATGTACTTCGGCGGTTCGCAGCGCAGCCTCGTAGAATTCACCGGTGAACTGCAGTGGCTGCTCCCCTTCTCCGGCAAGGAAGCTCTTGCCAGCTACCGCACGGACGGCGGCGCTTTCGGTGTTTACCGTCTCTCCGCGGACGGCTGCACAGATGCTCTGCTGCTGCAGGCTGATGCGAACACCGAGCCGATGGGCGGCGATCTTGCCGTCTGCGGTGACCGCTTCTGCTTCTCCTATGCCAAAAATGGCCAAGTCACCCTGTGCACCGTCTCCGCCGACGGCACGCAGGACGCTCTCACCCTGCCGGAGTCTGCGAAGCTGGACTCGTTCTGGCTGACCGATGGCGGCCCGCTCGTCTGCCAATATGTCGAAAAGGACAGCAAGGCGCAGCGGCTGCTCACGCGCTATGCCTCTGGCGAGACGCACGAGGTCACACGCCCGGCTGCGGACGGCGCGCTGTACCAGCTCCGCTTTACAAACGGCTGCGGCTTTGCCGTGAATGGCAGCTGGGGGCTTCAGCTCCTGCAGCTCTCCGAGGATGGCACGGTCAGCTGCCGTGGCGTAACCGGGCTGCCCGATGAGCTCAGCTCCGTGCAAGTCCGCATTCTGTCCTGCGGCGACGGCAGCTTCTGCCTGTTCTACCCCGAGGCACAGCGGCTGTTCCGCGCCGTGCCAAATAGCTGATATCGATTCCCATGCCGCGGCCATTTGGGCCGCGGCAGTTTTAGCGCCGCGAGACTGCCGGATTTGTCATTGCGAGGGCGCTTTGCGCCCGTGGCAATCTCGGGAAGGCAGTCACGATTTTGCTGGGACTTTTTCCATTTACCGCATTGCATATTATTGAAAATTACGGGATATTTTCTGTAAAAATATTGACAAAAAAGTTAAGGGGTGATATGCTGGACTTATCGGAAGGGACTACTTGTCAAACGTTCAATTGGAACGGAAGGAGAAAATGCCCATGAAAAACCCGAGATATTGGAAATTACTGGCTTTCACGATTGCAGTCATCGCCATTTCCTCCCTCCTGTTCGGCTGCACAAAGCAGAACTTGGAACCGATGACAAATATTTGGATATCGGAATACTCCACTCTTAATCGGGTCTATAATGCGGAAGGCGAATATCTGCATACGGAGCATGGAAAGATAACGGCAGATTCCACAATGGAGATACTTCGCGAAGGCACATGGCCATATGCCGTTACGGCAACGATGGCAAAGTATCTGATCCCGGATACCGAGAAGCTTCGCTTTGAACTCACGGCGGAAAATACAGGAATGCGCGCGGATACGGACGAAATACATCTCTGGCTCGAGCTGAAAAATGGGGCCGACGATCCGTGGCTGGAGCTGACAGCGACCGGTTTTCGGCTGAGGGGCGAAGTAACTTCGTATACTACAGGAGGCCAATTTAAGCAAGCAGTCTTTCCAAGCACCGACGACTTCTATTACAAACTGACCGGTGAGCAGGAGAGCGACCTGCAGGTATACTGGCAGGACAATACGCTCCGGATCGTCTCCAAAAGTCCCGGTGAATTCGTGCTGAAATCAGGAGACCTGCTTGACACCTACCAGTTCCCGGCAGGCGGCTGCGTGATCACGGACTTCGCCGACGGGAAGATCATTGTTAAATAATCAAAAAACATAGGTTCCGGCCCGGCGGCATCCCCGCCGGGCCGGTGTCTGCAGCGGCGTTCCCTGCGCGCCATGGGCAGTTACAAGTTTCCGGATACCCTCGCCGACCGCACCGGCTCCCAGATTTGTCATTGCGAGGAGGCCGCAGGCCGACGTGGCAATCTCGGGAAGGCAGTTACGTTTTCGCCGGAAGTGCCCAATTATCCGGCCAAGTACTGCGAGATTCCCACGTCGCTTCGCTCCTCGGAATGACACGTCAAGCAAGTGCAGCGGTGCACCAGTGCCTTTCTGCCGTTGAATGCTCCCCCTACTGGGCGGTCACTGACCGCCGCTACATTTTCCTCTCGTCCGGCGGGTTGTGCAGGGATCGCCGCTGCGGACGCAACCGGCCTATTCATCCTGACCGATACTCTGTACATCATGCAGGCACGCAGCCGGGCCATTCCGATTCTTTTCCCGCAGCCTGTTTTTCCTGTTGCTTTTTCCGCGTTTTTCCGGCATAATATAGGCATCTACTATTGAGAAAGGCGGAAGGTTCCCATGGAGCTTCTGAAGGAACGGATCCGGAAGGAAGGCAAGATCCTGCCCGGAAACATTGTGAAGGTGGATGGTTTCCTGAATCATCGCATCGACGTACCACTGATGGAGCAGATCGCGCAGGAATTCAGGCGCGTGTTTGCCGGCAAGGACATCACCCTCGTGCTGACGGCCGAAGCCAGCGGCATCGCCCTGGCCACGATCTGCGCGCAGGCCTTCGGCGTGCCGATGGTGTTCGCCAAGAAGGCCAAGAGCGACAACATCGAGGGCGGCCTCTACCAGAGCGATATTCTTTCCTATACCTATAAGAAGAAGGTCACGCTGCTTGTCTCCAAGGAGTGGCTCAGCGCCTCGGACAAGGTCCTCATCATCGACGACTTCATGGCGCGCGGTGAGGCCATGCGCGGCCTGTGCGACATCGTGAGGGAGGCCGGGGCCGAGCTCGTCGGCATCGGCGTCGCGGTGGAAAAGGGCTTCCAGCACGGCGGCGACCGCCTGCGCGAGGCCGGTATCCCGCTGCATTCGCTCGCCATCATCGAAAGCGCGGACGAAAACGGTTTTGTCTTCCGGGAGGAATGAGCATGGAAACGATTCTCGTTCTGGACTTTGGCGGGCAGTATAACCAGCTCATCGCCCGCCGTGTCCGTGAGTGCAATGTATACTGCGAGGTCAAGCCCTACACGACCCCGCTGGAGGAGCTCAAGGCCATGCAGCCCAAGGGCTTTATCTTCACCGGCGGCCCGAACAGCGTCTATGACGCCGCCTCCCCGAAGGTCGATCCCGCCATCTTCACGCTGGGCGTGCCGGTCCTCGGCATCTGCTACGGCTGCCAGCTCATGGCCCAGACGCTCGGCGGCGAGGTCACGGCCGCGCAGGACAGCACAGCCCGCGAATACGGCCGCACGGAGACGCGCTTCTCCCCCTGCCGCCTGTTCGAGGGCCTGCCCGAGCAGAGCGTCACCTGGATGAGCCACGGCGACTTCATCGCCCGCCTGCCCGAGGGCTTCCGCGCCTGTGCCGTCACGGAGCATTGCCCCACCGGCGCCATCGCTGACGAGGCCCGCGGCTTCTACGGCGTGCAGTTCCACCCGGAGGTCAACCACACCGAGCATGGTCAGGATATGATCCGCAACTTCCTCTACCGCGTCTGCGGCTGCACCGGCACCTGGAACATGGGCGACTATATGCGCTCCTCCATCGCCGCCATCCGCGAGAAGGTCGGCAGCGGCAAGGTCCTGCTGGCCCTGTCCGGCGGCGTGGACAGCTCCGTCGCCGCCGCGCTCATCGCCGAGGCCGTCGGCGATCAGCTCACCTGCGTCTTCGTCGACCACGGCCTGATGCGCAAGAACGAGGGCGACGAGGTCGAGGCTGCGTTCCGGAAGTGGGACCTGCACTTCGTCCGCGTCGATGCCGAGGCCCGCTTCCTCGGCAAACTTGCCGAGGTCACGGAGCCGGAGCGCAAGCGCAAGATCATCGGTGAGGAGTTCATCCGCGTCTTTGAGGACGAGGCCAAGAAGATCGGGCGCGTCGACTATCTCGCCCAGGGCACGATCTACCCCGACGTCATCGAGTCCGGCGCGGGCGATGCTGCCGTCATCAAGAGCCACCACAACGTTGGCGGCCTGCCTGACTTCGTCGACTTCAAGGAGATCATCGAGCCGCTGCGCCTGCTGTTCAAGGACGAGGTCCGCCAGCTCGGCCGCGAGCTCGGCCTGCCGGAATATCTGGTCATGCGCCAGCCCTTTCCCGGCCCCGGCCTTGCCATCCGCGTCCTCGGCGAGATCACGCGCGAGAAGCTCGATACCCTGCGCGATGCCGACGCCATCTTCCGCGAGGAGCTGGCAAACGCAGGCCTCGCCTACAGCGTCAGCCAGTATTTCGCCGTGCTGACGAATATGCGCTCCGTCGGTGTCATGGGCGACAGCCGCACCTACGACTATACCCTCGCCCTCCGCGGCGTCACCACCACCGACTTCATGACCGCCGATTGGGCTCGTATCCCCTACGACGTCCTCGACCGTACCTCCGCCCGCATCGTCAATGAGGTCCCCCATATTAACCGCATCGTCTACGATATCACCAGTAAACCCCCAGCGACGATTGAGTGGGAATGATTGCATCCCGGAAAAAGCCCAGTCATACCAAGGCTTTTTCGCCATGAGTGCCCGCTGTGGCAACAAAATGGCAACATTATTTGAATGATTGCGATAACAAAAAGCGCTATCTGATTTGAAGCCAAGTCAGATAGCGCTTTTTTTCTGTTGTTTTTTAATCAGCCTTCAGCCGGTCCTTGAACGCCTCCACCAGCGCATCGCTGAGCTGCTGGGATGGGACTTTCACATAGCCAGAGGTTTCATCGTATTTCGGGTAGTTATACCGCCACTTGTCGTAGTCCTCCCGGTTGATTTCGCCGTTGCGATGCCTTTCGGCTTGTCGCCTGCAATTCACAGACAGTAAACCCTCTCGGCAGCTTGAGCAATTTTTATAAAGATTATTTCTCTAACCTCTGGAAATGCTTCATTTTGAGACAGCCCCGTTTTTTATATTCATTTCGGTTGATCCCAATATCAAGATAGACGCTTACTGGGCTCCTGCCCAATCCTTCCATGCAGCGAGGTACGCAAAGCTGGGCCAGAAACCGTCCCGGCGAAGAAGCACTTGGGAAAGGCGCTCTCTTTCGGCACAGTCGGGATGCCAAAGCAGGCCGTACAAGGTAATGCCATATTCCAGATCGTCTTCTTCCCTCTCCAGCATTTCCAGCGCCGCTGCAAGCGGCGTTGTACCGCTCCAGACCCGCATGGCCTTTTCGTAAGCAGTATGATGCCCCACCGCCATATCCGGGCGATAGTACTTCAGAAGCGTCGGCGCTTTCTCTGTCCGGACAGCGCTCAGCGTGTGCCAGTAAAGAACCGCAATCCCCATTTCATCATCGCATAAAGGCATACAGCCCTCAAAAGCTTCCATTGCCTGTTCGTACCGCCCGGCGTAATACTGGGCAAGGCCGATCCGATAGAGGCAGTCCAGCTTTTCCGCACCCAAGGACAGACATTTTTCAAAATCAGTAATGGCAAGATTGCTTTGCAGCGTCGTCAGGTACCGTCCCGCCCGAAGGCGGAGCAGGGACAGATTTTCCGGCTCCAGCTTCAGCCCCTCCGTATAAGCTGCAACGGCCTCACGGTAGCGAAGCTGCCTGGAAAGAGCCTTCCCCAATGCACGGAATTTTTCAACGGAGTCCGGCAAGGACTTTGCCTGCCTGATTGCCTGGGAGTCGGGAATTCCGGCGGGAAGATTGAGAATCTGGCTTTCTATCCCGGCGTGCAGAGCATCAAACGGGTATTCCATCACAGCCCCCTTGTATACGGACGGTAACAGGCGGAGCAGACGATTTCACCGTTTTGAAGGTGGGCAAAGCTCTCGGCAAATCGTTCTCCGCACACGGAGCAGGTAACGGTCTTGAAGATCCGGGCCTCCTCCGGCACCGGCTCTGGGGCTTCCTTCACGTCAAACATCTCGTGGAAGTCCCCATCCATAAGCCACGCCAGCCGTTCGTCCTTGGTTTTCTCCGGTGTTGGGCGCAGAACAAGGCGGAAGGACTTTCCGTCCGGACGGCGATAAAAGGAGAAGGCGTTTTTCCCCTGTAGATTGAAAATCAAGTTCCCTTTTCCCACAGTACAGGACAGCAGTGCCTGAATGGCATCCACGCCGCAGGCGTCAGTCTCGGCAACGCACACGATCTTCTCGTTCTCGGATGGGCTATCACATCCGAACAGCTCCCACGCATACAGCACTGCCCGAAAGCCGACCGCAAGGCCACCGCAGCCGTGGCCATGGAATGCTACACATTGCTGCCACAAAGATTCCAGTTCCTTTTGCATCGTATGACCTCCTATTTTTCCTGAATGGCAGCCTGTCGGTGTTCAAAATACAGGCTGATGAGATAGAATGACAGTGATAGCATCATAATGCACACGCCCGGCGAGAGGAGATAGGCATAGGCCTGGCGAAGAAAGGCACCTCGTTTATAGGCAAAGTTGATCATGGTGCCCCAAGTGGGATGATAAAGATCCCCAAAGCCCAAAAAGCTCAGGGTGGACTCCATCATAATGCAGCTGTTGACCCCCAGAAGAAACCGGGAGAGCAATACATCGTACAGATTCGGAAGAATATGGCGGAGAATGATATGCTTCCGACTGTATCCCTGGATCATGCAATTTTCAATAAAAGGCTGGGCATTCAGGTGAATGACCTTTGCCCGGACATTCCGGGCCGTCCCCACCCAGCTGAATGCAGCAATCAGAAGGATCAGATTTCGGCTGGAGCTTCCCAGAAAAGTCGCCAGCACGATCATGGTCACCAGCTTCGGAAGCAGCACAAAAATATTGATAACGCCATTGGATAGGCCGTCCAAAAAGCCCTTTCCGGCAGCCAGCGTACCAATCACGCTTCCCAGAAGCAATGTCAGAATACTGCTGGATACACCCACCAGCAGCGTCTGCCGGGTCCCGTAGACCAACTCCGTAAAGATGTCATAGCCCAACGCATTGGTGCCAAGTAGGTGTTCCTCAGACGGTATGAGCCATGGGCCAAACATTTCTTTCTGCCCGTAAGCTGTAAACGCCGTTGGAAACAATGCAGCGGTCAGAAAAAGGCTCAAAATCACGATGCCCAGGAGAAGTGGAATATGCTGTTTTCTCAAACCGGATCACCTCCAAAGCGTACCTTGGGGTCAATAAGAATGCAGATCAAATCCGTCACGACAATGGAGATCGTCATGATCGCCGTTGTGACAAACAGGATGCCCTGCATCAGTGGGTAATCCAACGTATAGACGGCATCCGAGAGCAAGCTCCCCATACCGCCGATGGAAAACAGCTTCTCCACAACCAGGGAACCACCGATACAGGTGCTGACGCTCATGCCCACCATGGTGATAAAGGGCTGGGCAATGTTCTTCAGAATATAGCCGAATTGGATTTTCCGGTCGGATAAGCCCCGTTCCTTGGCATAGAGCACATATTTTTCTTCCGTCACCTGTCGGACGGTGTTCCGCATCAACAGGTATCGGGAGGGTGCGGCGGCGACGGTCAGTGTCAGCACCGGGAGAATCAGGTGATGGATCCGGTCCCAGAAATACCCGGCCGTTCCGGGAACGACCCCAGCGCTGTTCAACCCCGTATAGGGAAACCACCGCTGCCGGAAGCAGAACAGGATCATCAGCACGAGAGCAATCAGAAATGTGGGCATCGTATTGACGATGATCTGGAATGTGGTCGAAAACTTCTCAAAGCCGCTGCCTTTTTTGTAGCCGCAGCGGAGCCCCCACAAAAGACCGATGACCGTGCTGAGCAGCACGGCAGGCAGGGTGATCTGTAAGGTGTAGCCCAGCCGCTGCCCAATCAGGGCTGAAACCGTGGCTTCCTTTTTGAAGGAATAGCCCAGTGTACCGTCTGCAAGGGAGCGCAGATAGTACCCGAACTGCACGAATACCGGCTTATCCAGATGGAGGGCCTGCCGGTAATAAGCTACCTGAGCAGGGGTCATATCCTCCTCGGAAAAGCCGGTCAGATAAGCAATGGGGTTCCCCGGCAGAAGCCGGGGCAGAAAGAAGTTCAGAACGATCACGATCAGGAAGCACACCAGTGCCAGAATCAGGTTTTTACGATACTTTTTCACCGGTGTGCCTCCTGCGTGCAAAAATTATTTCTTGGTGATGCTGAACCAGTTGTTGACGTTGTTCAGACCGAACACCGCATCCACAGTCACATTGTCCAGCTTGGAAGAATAGGCCAGCATCATGTTGTCCCAGTACAGGGCAATCAGCGGCATATGGGCAGCATAATACTCCTGGAGCTTTGCTGCGCCGGTGTAATATTCCTCAATGGTCTTGGCGGCCTTCAGTTCGTCCAGAATGGAGGAAAAGGCTTCGTCGAACACCTGGCAGCCGCCCTGCACAGCGTGATTGCCGTCCACATAGATGGAACCGAGGCCGTTGCCCATGCCCATGCCGGCGGCGGTATAGCCATAGATCGCCGCTTCCATGGTGATATTGTTCTCGGAGAACTTGTTGCTGGTTTTGGCATTGTAGGCATCCTTGTCCACGGCGTCCAGATTCACCTGAATTCCAAAGGCCTCCAGCTGGGTCTTGATCATTTCGGCGTAGCCCACATGGGTCTCCTTTGCGGCGTTGACCGTCAGCGTAAAGGCAGCAACCGTACCGTCGGCGTTCACGTAGAAGCCGTCGGCATTCTTTTCGGTGTAACCCGCAGCCTTCATATACTCGTCCGCTTTTGCAGTATCGGTGGTCAGTTTCTCCGTGTCCGTATAGCCCACCGTGGTGGAGGGTACAAAGCCCCGGTTGGGGATCTCAGCATAGGCGCTGCCGAAATAGGTCTTGAATTCCTCGTAGTTCAGTGCATAGGAAACTGCCTGACGCAGGTTTTCGTCAGAGAACAGGCCCTTTGCGTTGTTAAAGGCCAGGACCGCAGGCGCATTGGCCGCAGCCACATTGACAAGCGAGACATTGGTATCGGTGGAGAGTACATCCTGATAGGTTCCTGCCACACCGGTGGAGTAGGCCCAGACCATGTCGATGTCGCCCTGCTGGAGCGCCAGGTACATGGTATCCTCGTTGCCGAAAAGCTGATAGACGATTTTCTCCACATTGGGCTTCTGAGGATAGTATTCATTGACTGCGAAGGTAATGGTCCCGGCTTCCTTGTTGAAGGATTCCAGCACATAGGGGCCGCAGGTGATGCGGCCTTCGGCCTCCGTGACGGTATCCTTTCCCTCATAAACATGCTTGGGCATGATTCGGAAGGAGGTCATATTGCTCAGTTCCCGGACATTGGGAGAGGCCAGCGTCAGGGAGATGCTCATTTTGTCGTCGGAGAGGGTGTAGCCGGTGTACTTGGCCTCCGTGACCTTTCCGTCTTCCCCGGTCTGGGCCTCAAAATTGGCGCTTCCGTTGGCCTGATCGTATTGGAGTGTGAAAAGAATGTCCTCCGCCGTTACAGGCGCTCCGTCGGACCAGGTCATGCCGTCCTGGATGGTGTAGGTCCAGGTAGCGGCATCTTCCGTGCTGTAGGCTGCCAGCAGTGGATGGTATTCGCCCTTGGTGTCCTGATAGACCAGAGGCAGCTCGGACACGCCACTGGCAAGCATATCGAAGTTATACTCGCCGAACACAGCAGTTTCAATGGCAGCCGTCGTGCCGACGGTCAGCGTATCAATGGCGTAGGCAGGTGCCGGTTCCGTGGCTTCCGTGGTCGGAGTCTCGGTACTCGGCTGGGTAGAAGGTGTCTGGGTGGGTTCTGCTGGGGTCTTGCCGCAGGCTGCCAGCGACAGCACCATCAGCACCGCCAGCAAAAGGGATCCTACTTTTTTCATTTCGTGTTTTTCTCCTTCTGATTTGTGTGTTTCTTCTCAAATACATAGATTTGATCACAAAGTAAGTTCACCAGCGCCGCATCGTGGCTGATGAGCAGGATGCTTCCGTGGTGTTCCTGCATCTGACGGCGTACCATTCCCAGCACATTGGCCTGGGTAGAAACATCCAGCATAGAGGTTGCCTCGTCCAGAATCAGCAGCTTTGGCCGGAACAGAAGGCACCGGGCGATGGCCACCCGCTGGGCTTCCCCACCGGAGATCTGATGCGGCAGATGGGCCAGGATCTGCGGCTCCAATCCGACTTTCACAAGCACGTCTTCCGTCAGCGCACGCTCCTTCCCCTTGGGAGCAAAGCCGTGATAGCGGATCAGTTCTTTGAAGCCGCTGCCGATTTTCTGGCGTGGATCCAGCGTCGCATAGGGCTGCTGATAGACCATTTGGATGGCAATGCCCAGTCTCCGGTCATAGGGTACACTCTGCGAAACAAGACATTGACCGTCCAGCAGAATCCGCCCTCCGTCCGGCGGGCAGATGCCGCAAAGGACCTTGGCCAGCGTGGATTTTCCGATCCCGCTTTTTCCGAATATGCCGCAGATCTGACCGTCGGGAATATCCAGCGTGACATTTTGCAAAACCTGTTTTCCGTCAAAAGCCTTATCGATCTGTTCCATGGAGATCATTCCTTGCAGCACCACCATTCTCTGTCTCCCTGCGTCCTCCGGGGCATTTCGGCACGGCATCGTCCGAAGGCTGCGGGACAGCGGCGATAGAAGGGACAAGTGCCCGTCTCCGTCCGCAAAGCCGGCGTTTCCTGCATCCCGTTTTCCACCAAGGCACCCAGCAGGGCTTGGGTGTAGGGATGGTGCGGGGCAGCCAGCACCAGTGCGGAGCTGCCAGTCTCCAGCATTTTCCCGCCGCACAGGACAAGAATGCGGCCACAAGATGCCGCAACGGAAATGTCATGGGTAATGACGAGCTTTGCCGCATCCGGGAACAGGTCATTCAAAAGGGACAGCGTCTGCTGCTTGCTGTCCTGATCCAGACCGTTGGTAGGTTCGTCGGCGATCAACAGCTTCGCCTGAGAGCAAAGGGCCAGTGCAATGGTTACCCGCTGGGCCATGCCGCCGGACAGCTGGAAGGCATACCGGTCCAGAATGGCCTCCGGCTGGGTAAACCCCACCTGCGTCAGCTTTTCACGGGCAAACGCTTCTCTCAGAGGTGCCGCAATGCCCAGCTTTGCAATGCTGTCAAACATCTGGCGGCGGATGCTTCTGGACGGGTCAAGAAATTCGTGACCGTTCTGCGGGATATATACGATCTCCCGGCCCAGCATGGACCGCAGCTTTTTGCCCTTCGGCAAAGCCTTCCCGCAAAATAATACTTCACCGGAAACCAGCCGCACATTGCCGGGCAGCACCCCCATCACGGATTGGGCAATCAGCGTCTTGCCGGACCCAGTCTCGCCAATGAGAGCCAGGCTCTCCCCGCGAGAAATATGGAAAGAAACCCCGTGGACCAGTTCTTTTTCCGTGCGGTCCAGTTTTGCGGCGATCACGCCGCCGGCATACTGTAAAATAGGTGTTTCCAAGTGTTCCTCCGAACCGGTGTTGCTTTGCATTCCTGCCCTGCGCAAAGACGCAGCGCTTTCTTCCCCAAGAAACGCTGCGCCTTTGCTTTGGGTTTTGGCAGGAATGCGTGTATGAACCGATGAGCATACTATAACAGATGAGATTCCCGGGCGGAAGCCTCCCCGGGGGATGTTTTTTCCATTCACCAAGATAGAATCTGTGTTCGCACTTTTTCTTCATATATTCTGTCAAAGCCTTATGCTGATTGGGCCGAAAAGTATCGCAAAAAAGTCAAAGTGATACGCATTTTCGCACGGTCGGAAAAATCTGCTTTCCCAATGCCGTTATCGTTGCGGACCGGTTCCACGTGATCCGTCAGGCGTTCTGGGCGATGGAGCAGGTCCGGAAGAACGAGCAGAACAAGCTCTCCAGAGGACTGCGCAGGTACTTCAAACGGTCAAAGTACCTTCTCCGGAAGCCGATGGAAGCTCTGAGCAGCGAGGAGCAGGAGCGTCTGGCGCTGATGGTTGAGATCGCCCCGAGGCTCGCCGACGCCTACCGGCTGAAGAACGAGTTCCTTGCCGTCATGCCTTCGGAGTCCTCGATCGTCGGGAAGCAGCGGCTGCTCGACTGGCTCGCGGCCGTGAACGTTATTGTGTTCTTTACCTCTACCCCAACTATTGACATAGAGCCGGAAATCACCGAGATCAGTCCACTACGGACTTTTCTCGGTGATTTTCTTATATCCGTACATTCGATTACCGCTGTCAGCCTCGCTATAATGATTATAGAAAAATCAAAGGAGGTCTGGCTGATGCCCGGCCTCGTCCGCCAGATATTCATTGTGTCCGGTGCTCTCCTGATCCTACAGCACGGTGACAGTGTCGGCTTCGGCGGCATGGGCCTCGGCAAACGCCCAGATCAGCGGCAGCCAATCAAAATTTGCCCCGGACACCCGAAAATAGAGATCCCGGTTTCCGGGCACGGTGTCATATAGTCCGCCCAGACCTATTGCGTGACAGAGCCGCAGAAAGGATAAGCCTATGAGAACAGGGCTGACCCAGCAGGAAAAACCACCGAAATCTATTTTGACGAGAAAGACCCGCTAATCCATATCCGTACCCACAACACCGACTTGAAGAAGCGGCTGCTTGCTTACAGCCGCCGCTACCCGGCGATCTGCCAGCAGACCGACACAGACCCGGACACGGGCTGCATGGAGTTTGTGATTGCAAAGGGGCGTTTCTCTTTCCGTCTGACCGCCCCATACAGCGCAGAGCGCCGCAGGGCGGCAAGCGAAGCAACGAAAAAACGAATAAAAGGATTTTAGGGCTTCGTTGATTGTTGCGTTGGCAACCCCACCGCAATGGTGGTGCCCTTCTCCGAACTTTTCTCCACCCAAACGAAGCCGCCGTGGAGTTCGGCGATCTCCCACACCAGCGCGAGCCCCAGCCCTGCGCCACCGTACTCGCGGCTGCGGGACTTGTCCACCCGGAAGAAGGGCTGGAAGATACTGCGCTGATGCTCCTCCGGGATGCCGCAGCCAGTATCCGACACGCGAAGCAGGAGCTTTTCCGGCTCCTGTGTGACAGAAACCCGTACCGAGCCGCCCGGCCGGTTGTACTTGACAGCATTTTCCGTCAGATTGAAGATCAGCCGGTAGATCAGTGCGTCACTGCCGGTCATAATGCCGTCGCCCTCCGCCGTCAGTGTGACGCCGCGCTTATCTGAGAGCGGCGCGAGATCTGTGAAGATCTCCTCGATCATGGGGGCAAGCTGGATGCGCTCATTCCGTGCCACCTGCTGCAAATTGCTCATCTCCAGCAGCGTCCTGGTCATCTGCGTCAGCCTCTCCGTTTGCTCCCGCAGAAGGGCGAGAAACTCTGCCGTCTGCGGCAGCATGGCGGGATGCTCTGCGGAAAACAGCTCCAGCTGCGCCTGCATCAGTGCCAGCGGTGTGCGCAGCTCGTGGGCAGCGTTGCCGGTGAACTGCCGCTGGGCGGCAAAGGCGGTGTTCAGCCGCTCCAGCATCTGGTTGAAGGAGTGGCTGAGCTGCTTAAACTCCGGAAGCACATCTTCATCGATCTTCATATCCGCCAGATTGTTCATCTGCACCATTTCCACCTGAGAAGCAAAGCTGCGCAGGGGCTTGAGGGCACGTCCACTGACAAAGTAGGCAAGAATGCCGCTGAGCAGCGTTACCGCAGCCGTGATATACCAGTTGGTCGCGCGGAAGCGCCCCTGCGCCCCATCGACGACGATGGTCAGCTCATCGTCGGGCGCTACGAGCTGCGGGTCAAAGCTTGCTGTGCCTTCCTCATTCAGGATCACCGTGCCGCCGCCCTGTAAACCGTCTACAATGGTGTCCATATAGTACACACCGGAGAAGCAGAGCAGCAGATTCATGGCCACGCAGGTGACGCCGATGAGCAGAACGGTCATCAGCGTGATGCGCCATTGTAAAGAGATCCGCTTCATGCTTCCGTGCCTCCCATCAGATAGCCTTCGCCGATGCGGTTGCGGATGGGATCATAGCCCAGTGCAGCGCGAAGCTTTTTGCGCAGTGCGGAGATGTGGACCCGGATGGAGTTGCTGAAGCTGTCCACGCTGTTGTCCCAAACATGATCCATCAGCTCCTCCTGACTCACCGGCCGGCCCTGATGTACCATCAAGTATTCCAGAATCCCCGTCTCCTTGCGGGTCAGTGTCATGGTTTGCCCCTTGACGGCGGCGGTGCGGGAGCGCGTATCAAAGGTCAAATCTCCGCAGACCAGCAGCACATCCTGCTGGGTAAACTGCCGCAGGGTCAGACTGCGGATGCGGGCCTCCAATTCAGCTAAGTGGAAGGGCTTTGCCAGATAGTCGTTGGCTCCCGCATCCAGCCCCGCCACCTTGTCCTCCACCTCGCTGCGGGCGGAGAGGATCAGCACCCGCGTCTCACGGTCGGTCTGCCGCAGGCTCCGCAGCACCGTCATACCGTCCTTCCTCGGCAGGTTCAGGTCGAGAAGCACCAGATCATAGCGCTCCACGCCCAGCAGCTCCAGAGCCTTCTCCCCATCGTAACAGTAGTCCACGCTGTAGGCCAGCCGCCGCAGGCTGCGGACGATGGTCTCGCACAGGGCGCGTTCATCTTCAATGACCAAAAGGTGCATAAGAGCCCTCCTTTTTATTATTTCATTTTCACGTTGTTCTTAAGGAACCTCTGATTAAAATGCAAGAGCGGTCAGCGAGGGATTTTGTTCCAAATTGAGGTTTGGAAATTGCAGGAATACTTTGTGTATTTCAAGATTTTCAAACCGATAAGTTGGGGCGAAAGACCCGCTGAGCGCCGCAGCCGATTTATTCAGAGGTTCCTTAATTATAGCAAAAACAGATAAGGTTTGCGTTAAATTTTCGTTCTTAACAGAGAATTTAACTCTCCTGCGCTATGATAGCGACAGAAAACCGGAAAGGGTGATGAAAAATGAGCCATGCGAAAAAGACGACGGTACAGGTTACCCTGTTGGCTGCCGCAATTGCCATGCTATGCTTCGGCGCCTGGCGTGGCGAGGCGGCGACGGTGCTAAGCAAGGCCATTAAGCTGTGTCTGGAGTGTGTTGGCATTGGGTAAAAAGAAGTTTACGGGCGTATCACAGTTTCTGGCGCGCTTCCGGGGCTGGATCCAGGCGGGTGCGGCCTTATTGACCAATCTGCATCTGCCGAATTTTCTTAAGGGCAGGCTGTACCAGGGCGCGGGGAAGACCGTCTGTGTGCCGGGACTCAACTGCTATTCCTGTCCGGCAGCCTCCGGCGCCTGTCCCATCGGGGCCTTTCAGGCGGTGGTAGGCTCGTCGAAATTCAGCTTTTCCTATTATATCACAGGAATTCTGATTCTGCTGGGCGTTTTGCTGGGACGCTTTATCTGCGGCTTTTTGTGTCCCTTTGGCTGGTTTCAGGAGCTGCTGCACAAGATTCCGTCAAGAAAGCTGTCTACAAGGAAGCTCAAGCCCCTGCGATACCTGAAATATGCTATTTTGCTGGTGATGGTATTCCTGCTCCCGGCGTTCCTTGTAAACGATGTGGGCATGGGGGATCCCTTCTTCTGCAAGTATCTCTGCCCGCAGGGCGTGCTGGAGGGGGCAATTCCGCTGTCTCTTGCCAATTCCGGCATCCGTGCGGCGCTGGGCAGCCTGTTTACGTGGAAGTTCGGCATTTTGCTGGTGGTGATCGTGCTCAGCGTGCTGTTTTATCGGCCCTTCTGCAAGTGGATCTGCCCGCTGGGCGCGTTCTATGCGCTGCTGAATAAGGTCTCCCTGGTTCAGATGAAGGTGGATCAGAGCAAGTGTATTTCCTGCGGGAAATGCGCAAAAGCCTGCAAAATGGACGTGGACGTAACGAAATCCCCGAACCATACCGAGTGCATCCGCTGCGGGATGTGTGTCCGAGCCTGTCCGACCAATGCCGTGCGCTTCCGCTGCGGCTTTGGCACGGGAAAGCAGGGTACCGTTCTCCCGGAGAAAACAAATAAGCAAATGAATGATATTGTAAAGGAGAAAAAATCATGAAAACGACCAAAATTCTGACCGCACTGCTCCTCGTCGCGCTGGTGCTCAGCCTTGCTGCCTGCAGCAAGCCGCAAGCGAACGGAGGCAACATGGCAACTGAAGACAACGCGGCTACCGCGATCGATGACCTTCTGGCAAAAGAGGTGGCCACCGCTGAGGAAGCGACGGCACTGCACACCCAGCTGATGGATGCCGAAACTGCGATCCTGAACGAGAACAGTGCGCTTTGGGAAAAGGTTTTCCTTTCCGCTGACAAGGGCTCTACGATGATCGAGGACGGCAGCAACTACGGCGACTTCCTGCTCAAAACGATCGAAAGCGCAAAGGATGAGTTCACCGAGGACGAGCTGAAGCTGCTGCAGAAGGACGGCGAAACGATCCGCAGCATTGAAGTCAAGGTCGCCGCTCTGGAGGAGAAGTTCCCTGGCTGCGGTCAGACGCCCTCCGGCGACGGCATGAGCGTGCCTGCGGGCGACAACATGATGACGCCTCCCAATGACGGCAGCCAGCAGAAGTTCCCCGCCTTTGAGGGAAAGGATCTGGACGGGAACGAGGTCAAGAGCGATACGCTGTTCTCCGGCAATGCCGTCACCGTAGTGAATTTCTGGTTCACCACCTGCAATCCCTGTGTGGGTGAGCTTGCCGAACTGGACGCACTGAACAAGGAGCTTGCGGAGAAGGGCGGCGCACTCATCGGTGTCAACACCTTCACATTGGATGGCGACGAGGCGGCAATTTCCGAAGCAAAAGACGTATTGGCCAAGAAGGGCGCGACCTATCAGAATGTGTATTTCGCTTCCGATGGCGAGGCCGGCAAGTTCACAACGAACATCTTCGCTTACCCCACCACCTATGTGGTTGACCGCAACGGCAATATCGTGGGTGAGCCCATCGTGGGCGCCATCACAGAAAAGAACCAGGCGGAAGCGCTGCAAAAGCTCATCGATCAGGCGCTTGCTGCCGATATGGGCTGAGAGCGGGATCTCGAACAGGAGGTCTCAATGGACGAGACGTCGTGTAAGCCGGCAGTCGTTCTGTTTCCCGCCGCACTGACGCTGGCCGGCGGCGTCGGCGACTGGCTGTACTACCGCTATGTAGGCTGCGCTACGGGCGCCTGCGCCATTACGTCCAACCCGTAGCTCGCCATCGGCTTCGGTGTCGCCTTCGGGCTGCTGCTTGGGATGCTCCTGCGGCCGTACGGCGGAGGGATGCAGGACCGCTGAAGGCGCGGAGCAAACCGATTTCTCTCGAAAGGAGGAAACACCATGATTCGGAGAGGATTGCCGCTTCTGCTTGCTGCGGCGTTGCTGCTGAGCGGCTGCACAGCCAATCAAAAGCCTATGCCGCAGGGAAAGGAAGCACAGGATATGGAAACAGCCGGACAGTCCTCAGATACGTCCGGTGAGGAGAGCATGTATATGGATACCACGGAACATGTCATATATCTGGCAGGCGGCTGCTTCTGGGGCATGGAACAGCTGATGCAGTCTATTCCCGGCGTCATCGACGCCCAGAGCGGCTATGCCAACGGCACCTGCGAGGCGGACGCGGACTATCGGACCGTCTGCAAGGGCGGCACGGGATTCCGTGAAACCGTGCGGGTGGAGTACGACCCCGAACAGGTGAGCCTTGACGCGCTGCTGCTGGCGTATTTCTACGTCATCGACCCCACGGTGGAGAACCGGCAGGGGAATGACATCGGAAGCCAGTACCAGACCGGCGTCTACTATACCAACGACAGGGCGAGGGAGACCGTAGAGCGCATCGCGGAGATTGAGCGGGGGCGCAGCAAGAAATTCTTCGTGGAGATCGGGCCGCTGAAAAACTACTACCCCGCCGAGGAATACCATCAGGATTATCTGGAAAAGAATCCGAACGGCTATTGCCACATCCCGCGGGCGGAGATGGAACTGTTCTCCAAGCTTCGCATCGATCCGGGCGACTACCAAAAGCCCGCAGCAGAGTCCATTCGGGACAAACTGACGGTGGAGCAGTACCGCGTCACCCAGGAGAACGGCACGGAACGTCCATTCAGCAATGCGTTCTGGGATCAGTTCGAGAAGGGCATCTATGTGGATATCGTCACCGGCGAACCGCTCTTTTCCTCCACGGATAAGTTTGAGAGCGGCTGCGGCTGGCCGGCTTTCACAAAGCCCATTGAAGAGCCTGCCGTGGTGGAGCTTGAGGACAACAGCTTCGGCATGCGCCGCACAGAGGTGCGCAGCCGCGCCGGAGACTCCCACCTCGGGCATGTGTTCACCGGCGATCCGGAATCCCCCAACGGCGTGCGCTACTGCATCAACAGCGCGTCTCTCCGCTTCGTCCCCTATGCGAAGATGGAGGCCGAGGGCTACGGATATCTCCTGTACCTGTTTGAGGAATGAATTTGCAAAATACAATGATATAAGAAACAGCGTCCCAATCATTATGATCCGGGACGCTGTCGTTTATGCTCATGTCGGTTTATTCAAACAGGACATTCAGCTTGCTGTTCAGAATCAGATCGGCATAGGCAAGCGGGTTCTTGTAGATCAGATCGTTCCGCTCTGACCGCTGGAAGCGGTTGTCGGCAACTTCGTTTTCAACGGCTGTGCAGTCAATGGAAATCCGGCTTCCATCATCAAAAACCAATTCTACGCAGGCTGTGTCTATGTTGAATTGACAGGATATAAGGTGCCGTCGGAGAAGGAAAATTCCGCCGTCAGCTCGCTGTTTCCGTCCTCGTCCAGATCCGTCCAGTCGCAGCTCTGCAGCGCAGCCTCCGCGCCGGGCAGCGCCTGGGGATACTTTGCCGTGCCGAGGAGCGCGCCGCCCGCAGTGCTGTCCCAGAGCTCGATCTCCGTATCGCTGGCCTCCAGATAGGCCGTTTCTTCCTTGCTGTCCCGCAGCAGTGTTCCGGTCACGGTCCGCTCCGCAGCCTCGGTAGCGGCTGCCGACTCCGTCTCCTTCGTCGCGGCATCCTTGCCGCAGGCCGTCAGGGCCAGCGCCAGAACCAGCGCCGTGCCCGCAATGGTCGCAATTCGTTTCATATTGTTTCTCCTATGCAAATCAAGCCATGCTCTCCAGAGCGTCCACATCCCCCGCCTGAATGGCCGGGATGCTGCGCCGGATGCGCTCCTCGTCCCAATCCCACCAGCGCAGCGCCTCGAGCCGCGCGATGACCGCATCGTCAAAGCGCCTCCGGATGGGCTTTGCCGGAACGCCGCCCACGATGGTATAGGGCGGCACGTCCTTTGTCACCACGGCGCGCGTGCCGATGATCGCGCCGTCGCCGATCGTCACGCCGGACAGGATCACGGCCTCATAACCGATCCAGACGTCGTTTCCGACGACGATGTCGCCCCGGTTGTCCCAGGCATCGGCAACGGCTCCGGCATCCGTGCCCCACTCCTCAAAGAAGATGGGGAACGGATAGGTCGACAGGCTCCCAAGCGCATGGTTTGCCGCGTTGAACAGGAATTTTGCGCCGCAGGCAATGGAGCAGTATTTCCCGATGATCAGCCGGTCGTGGTTGCACTCCGGATAGTGATAGAGCACCTGATTGCGCTGAAAGTCGCGCGGGTCCCGGACAAAGTCGTCATAGGTCGTGTGGTCCCCGACGGTGATGAACGGGTCGGTGACGACGTTCTGCAGGTAAACGGTGCTGTGCCCCTGACTGCGGGGATAGATCTTCCAGTTCGGGATCATCGCCGCGCCTCCGTTCAGAACAGCTGGCCGGGCAGATGCCGCTTTTCCTTCGGTGGGAAGGTTGCCTCATACTGCGCAAAGCCCTCCGGGTCCGTCTCGCAGACAAAGTAGCCCGCAGGGTCCCGATAGGTGCCGGAAATGCCGTTCAGGAAGCCCGGCTCCAGCTCCCGGATGAGGAGATAGTCCGCCTCCGGGTCATCGGCATAGCGCACGCCCTTCGTCTTCGCCGGAACAAAGCCGGATTTTCCGTAAAACAGGATATTTCCGGTGATGGCCAGCGCACCCGCGCCCAGCTCCATTGCCTTTTCCATGGAGTAGTCCAGCAGGTGCTTGCCATAGCCCTGCCGCTTGTAGGCCGGGGCGATGCCGATGGGGCCGAACGTCATGATCGGCACGCGCCGTCCGTCGTCGCAGACGATCTCCGAGCGGACGTAGATGACCTGCCCGATCATCTCGCCGTCCAGCACCATGACAAGGTCCAGCTCCGGCACGAAGGCCGGGTCGTTCCGGTAGCAGTGCAGCACATAGTGCTCCATGCAGCCGGGGCGATAGACGTTCCAAAAGGCCTCGCGGGTCAGGGTTTCGGTGTTTCGATAGTCGTCCTCTGTTTCCGGACGAATGATGAGCTTTGACATGAGAATCACTCCTTGATCATATCATTCTGTTGTTCTTTTTCGGGCTTCGCAAAAAACAGGTGCAGCCCCAGCGCCGCGTTGAAGCCCGTTGCGGCAAAGACGCTGAAGCGCTCCACAATGCCGAAATATGCCGTGGGAACGAGCTTCATGCCAAGCGCCCCGACAAGCATCATGGCAAGCGCGATCCCCGCACAAATGCCGTAGGACCGGCAGTCCCTGCGCCGGACGCCCGCAAGCAGGACGAGCGTCAGCGAGACGATCGACAGCAGCACCACGGCGGCCGTGACGACCATGTGCATGACGTCCTGAAATTCTCCCGCATAGCCGCCGGTGGACAGCGGGAACATCCGGTAACCGACCGCCGAGACCCACTCCATTGCAGCAAACAGCGTGATGCCGGTGCGCAGCAGCCCGCTTTTCCGCCCCTGCATGCCGAGGCAGACGGCGGTCACGCAGACGACCTCGCACACACTGTATAGCGCGCTGAGCCGGTTCCACAGCGCCAGCGACGGGGCGTCCGCCGCGCTCAGGTCGCTGACCGCCTGCGCCATCCAGTTGTAGCCCGGATAGGCCAGTGGCGCGAACACAACGGCCGCCGTGTACGAAAGGAAGCTGACAAGGCCCAGAAGGCCCAGCTTCTGCAGCATGGTTTTCTTCTTCATATTTTCCTCCTGCTTTCCTGCCGCATCGCAGAAATAAACGCAGTGCAGACCACAGAAATAACCGTGGTCAGCACTGCGTCTTTGCGTCTGGCTGATCGATCAATTCAATTTGAAAATTCTGCGCGTTGATCAGGCGCTCCTGCCTGCATTTCGGGCAGAACATCGGGAAATCCCGCAGCACCGTCCGCTGCAGCAGGCGCAGGCGCGTCTTCGCCCCGCACATCGGGCACAGGACCCACCGTTCACCGGGCTGTTCCATCGTCTCCCCCACTTTCCGGCGTTTTGCCATGAACCATGCGAAAAAAGAGCCCCACATGCTTCCGGAGCCGCTCCAGACACTCCGCCTCGCGCTCCGGCTGGCGGTCACAGACGCCGAGCAGCGTCACGACCGGCGCGACATACAGCATCGCCAGCGTGTCCGGGTCCTCCGGACAAATTTCTCCGGCCGCGATCAGGGCGCGGAAGATCCCGGCATGATAGTCCAGCACGCGCCCGACATAGCGCCGGGAGTACAGCGCCGCCAGCTCCGGCGAACGGAACTGCTCGATGGTCATCATGCGGCGGAAGCGGCTGATGGTCTCGTTGTGCAAGGAGTAAGAGAAGATCTGCCGCACCTTCTCAAACAGGGCGTCCTCCGTGATCTCCGTAAAAACAGGAATGTCCTGCCCCACATCCTGCACATGGATGTCGATCCGGTCGGTATCCGCCTCATACTGCGCCGCCGTTGCCTCAACGATCGCGTCGAAAATGGCCTGCTTGCCCGGAAAGTGATTGTAGAGCGAAGGAGCCTTGATGCCGACCGCCTGCGCGATCTCGCCCACGCTGACGGAATCATAGCCCTTCGCCGCAAACAGCTCCAGCGCCTTGTCCAGAATTTTCTGCCGGGTATCCTCCTGCTTCATGGGTCCGCCTCACTAACTAACGTTCGTTAGCTATATTATAATCCGCTTCTTGCCCTTGTCAAGAGGTTTTTTCGGCCGTCAGGCTTTTTTCCGCCTCGATGCGCGCGATGAACCGGTCAATGTGCTGCCGCAGCAGGTCCGTGACGGTCTCCTTCTGCGCCGCGCCGTCATAGACGCTGTAGAGCAGGAACATCGGCCCGTAAAACTCCAGCGCCAGCTGCATCGCTGCCTCATCCGAATCTGCCAGCCTGCGGAAGATCGCCGCCATATACTGCAGCGGCCCGCCCGCCAGATAGTCCTGATACAGCTGCGCGAGCTTCGGCTCGCGGTATTGCTCCAGCGTCAGCATCCGGCGGAAATTCGCGGCAAACGGCTCCTTCGTCCAGTGGTCGAACTGTGCCTCGCTGTAGGCGCGGATCTTGCCGACCGGCGTATGGAGATAGGCCTCCGCAAAGCCGTCCGGCTCCGTCTCCGGCATCTCATATTCCGCTGCGCGGGCATAGTCCATTTCGTTCATCCGCTCTACGATCCGGTCCAGAATCTCCTGCTTGCTGCGATAGTGCTTATACAAAGCGCCCTTTGTGATGCCGAGCTGCTTTGCGATGTCGCTCATGGAGGTCCCCAGATATCCACTCTGCGCGAACAGCTCCAGTGAGACCTCCAGAATGCGCTCTCTGGTATTGCCTGCCATGTACGCTCCCCCTTTCGTAACCGTTCGGTCACATTTTTATTATAGTAACCAATCGGTCACTTGTCAAGCACAATTTTGCAGAGGTTCGCCGCACCGCTGCATTTTCCCTGCCCGGAATTTGCTTTTTGGGCAGAAAAGGTGTATAATAAGAAGCTGGACAGTTGGAAAGGAGGCGGTCGTATGGGCCCCATTGCCGTATTTGATTCCGGTGTCGGCGGACTGAGCGTCCTGCGGGAGCTGGTCGCGCAGATGCCGAGCGAGCATTTTCTCTACTTCGGCGACTCGGCCAACGCGCCCTATGGCACGCGCCCGACCGCAGAAATTCGTTCTCTGACGCTTGCCCATGCCGAGCGCCTGTTTGACCGGGGCGCAAAGGCCCTTGTCGTGGCCTGCAACACGGCGACATCCGCCGCCATCGGCGAGCTGCGCGCCCGCTGGCCGGATCGGGTCATCATCGGCATCGAGCCTGCGCTCAAGCTGGCCGTTTCGCGCCATCCCGGCGGCTGCATCGGCGTGCTGGCCACGGAGGCCACGCTCCGCGAGGAGAAATTTGCTGCCCTGCTGCAGCGCTGCGCCGAGAACTGCCATATTTTGAAATGCCCCTGCCCGGAGCTGGTGGAGTTCGTCGAGCGCGGTGAGCTGACCGGTCCCGCACTGGAGCGCTGCCTTGCTGCACGGCTTGCCCCGGTGCTTGCCGCCGGGCCGGACGCCCTTGTGCTGGGCTGCACCCACTTTCCCTTCGCCGCCGGAGCCATCCGCCGTGTGGTGGGGCCGGACGTCGAGCTGCTGGACGGCAGCGCGGGCACGGCGCGCGAGACAAAGCGCCGCCTGCTGGACGCGGGGCTGCTGGTGCAGCAGGGCGAGGGCAGCGTGACGATCGAAAACAGCCTGGATTCCCCCGCCATTCTGGCGCTGTCGCGGCAGCTGCTGCACGCGCCGATCTTCCCCGGGCGGGAAAGTTTCGACAAATAACGACTTGTTCTCCAACTTTTCGTCCGGTGTTTTTCTGCCTGTTGTCGAATATTGGAAGGAAAAGTGAAGTTTTCGACTGATTTCTTCCTTTCGTTGTCGGAATATGAAGAAATTTCACCGTAGCGCGCAGGTCGGTTCTGTGGTTCAATAGGAACCGGAGGTGGTCCCATGAAACACAGAACGCTGATCGGCCGCGCCGGGGTGCGCTGCGCGGACGGACGCCGCGCCCGGCTGGACTATTATCTGCTGCGCTCGGGCGGGCGCTTCGGGCTGGAGGTCCGCATGCGCCGCGGGCAGGAGCGATGCCGCGCCTGCCTGCCGGAGCTCTCGCCCACGCCGCGCGGGGTGCTGCGGCTCGGCCGCACGCTGCACCGCTGGACGGTCACGCCCTGCGCCGTGCGGGACGTGCTGGAGGAGCTTCTGTCCCGCTGACGCAAAAAAGCAATGGACAAATTTGACAGGATTTGATAAACTAAAAGAAACGAAACAAAAGGGGAAAATTGCCATGAAATGTCCCTATTGCAGCTATCCCGAGAGCAAGGTCGTCGATTCGCGCCACTCGGACGACGGCCTGAGCATCCGCCGCCGCCGTGAATGCCTGCAGTGCCAGCGGCGCTTCACGACCTATGAGACCGTCGAGAGTCTGCCCATCGTGGTGGTGAAGAAGGACGGCAGCCGCCAGTCCTTTGACCGCAACAAGATCCTCAACGGCATGCTCCGCGCGTGCGAAAAGCGCCCGGTCAGTCTGGCCGCGCTGGAGACGGCCGCGCTGGACATCGAGCAGATCCTGCAGAACTCCCTCGAGCGCGAGGTCAGCACCGGCCAGATCGGCGAGCTGGTCATGGAGCGGCTCAAGCCGCTCGACGAGGTCGCCTATGTCCGCTTTGCCTCGGTTTACCGCCAGTTCAAGGATATCAACAGCTTCATGCGCGAGCTGAACAAAATTCTCGAGGAAAAGTGAGGCGCAGAACTTGCTGCCTTATCTGGAAACATATGGAAATTCCGGACGAAGCCGCTGGAAAAGTTGCATTTTCTGCAAAAAAACGTTGACAAAACGCGTTCTCTGCGCTATGATTACGGTAATTAAAGAAAATCCGGCGGTTTGTCCTTTGACGCGCCTCTCCTGCGCATTCGCGCCGCCGTTCGCATTCTGAAGGGGGAATTCCAGATGAAGCAGTATCAGAAACCCGAGGTATTTTACGAAAATTTTGTGCTGGCCGATCATATTGCGCAGTGCAATTATACAATTAATGCAGCCGATGTCATGAATTGCGAAATTGTAAAAGATAATGTCGGTGGTTTTTTTGGCGATTGGACCAACGCATTCGTCAAAGATAATCAAGAATGTAAAATCATTGGTGAGTCGTATTGCTATACTAACGCTGATGGTCTGCTTTCTCTTTTCCAGTCCTAATTATCCCCTGTGGAATCGATCTCTTTCTCCATCGCAGGCTGTGAGATCCGCCTGCTGATGCCGTTCCGGCCGGAGGTCACGCGCGGCTTCCAGCCCTTCCTCTGTGCGCCCGGCGAAGCACCCCTGACTGTCTCGCTGCTGCCTGTGCAGGCTCTGCCCGAGGTCCGCGGCCGCGAGCTTCTGCGAAATTATGCCTTTGCCGTCTTCCGAACGGAGGACGGCTTTTTTCGCGTCTTCCACGACCGGCGCGAGGGCGACCGGCCCTACGCCGTCGGCCATCTGGAGCAGGACGGGCGCGAGACCATCGAATATCTGGAGGCCGACCGGGGCTTCTTCTCCGAGACGGCCAACTGCTTCTCCCACATTGCCCTCGAGGCCCTGCTGCTGCAGCGGGACGCCATGATCCTGCACGCCTCGTTCGTCTCCACGCGCTACGGCGGGCTGCTGTTCTCCGGCGTATCCGGCATCGGCAAGTCCACGCAGGCGGACCTCTGGCAGCGCTATGAGGGCGCGGAGCTCCTTAACGGCGACCGCACCGTGCTGCGCCGCATGGACGGCGTGTGGACGGCCTTCGGCTCGCCATACGCCGGGTCCTCGAACTGCTTTGTAAACGAGAGCCGCCCCGTGCGCGCCATCGTCCTGCTGTCGCAGGGCAGCGCGTGCTCGCTGCGCCGCCTCTCCCCCGCCGCCGCGTTCCGCGGCCTGTATGCGGGAATGACCGTCAACCTATGGGATGACCGCTATGTCGCGCGGGTCTGCGACCTGCTGGCGGCGCTGGACGTTCCCGTTTACGCCCTGACCTGTACGCCCGACCGCGCCGCGGTCGACTGCCTGAAAGCGGAGTTGGAACATGAAACAGCCTGAACGCTATGTTGAACCACGCCTGACACAGTATCTTTTTGACCGCGCCAGCCGCACACTCACGCCGCTGAGCGGTACCTTTGAGCTTTCGCCGGTGTGCAACCTCGCCTGCAAGATGTGCTATGTGCGTAAGACGCCCGCCGAGGTCGCCGCCTCGCCGCGTCCGCCCGTCGGGCTGATCCAGTGGCTGTCCATCGCCGAGCAGGCGCGCGACGCAGGCATGCTCTACCTGCTGCTGACCGGCGGCGAGCCGTTCCTGTGGCAGGACTTCTGGCCGCTTTACGAGCGGCTGAGCACGATGGGCTTCCTCATCTCCATCAACTCCAACGGCACCCTGCTGGATGAGGCCCGCGTGGCCCGGCTGGCCGAGCATCCGCCCACACGCATCAACATCACGCTCTACGGCGCGGGCAATGAGACCTACGAAGCCCTGTGCGGCCGCAGCGGTATGTTTGACCGCGTGGACCGCGCCATCACCCTGCTGCGGCAGGCAGGCATCCTCGTCAAGCTCAACTGCTCCCTCACGCCGCACAACGCGTGCGATCTGGAGCGCATCGTAAGCTACGCCGCCGAACGGGACCTCATCCTTGAGGTCAACACCTATATGTTCCCCCCGCTGCGCCGCGACCCGACCATGGTCGGGCGGAACGACCGCTTCACCCCGGCGGAAACGGCGCACTATCACATGGAGCGCTACCGCCTGCAGCGCGGCGAGGAGGACTTCACCCGCTTTCTGCAGAACATCCTGCGCGGCATCGCCCCGCCCCCCGGTCTGGACGAGGACTGCGTCGACCCCGTAGACGGCACGATCTCCTGCCGCGCGGGCAACGCCTCGTTCTGGGTGACGTGGGACGGCTGGCTGACACCCTGCGGCATGATGCCGAAGCCGCGCATCGAGCTGAAGGGCAAGCCCTTCCGCGAGGCCTGGAGCGAGCTGACGCGCGTCAGCGCGGCCCAACGTCTCTCCGGCACCTGCACCGGCTGCCAGAACCGCCGCATCTGCCACTCCTGCGCCGCCATGGCCATGGCCGAGACGGGAAACGTCTCCGGCATCCCGAAATATCTGTGCGAAATGGTCTGGGCCATGCGCACGGAGGCCGCGCGGCTGCTGGCCGAGCGACAAAAACCAACAGCATAGCCTTTCGCCCCCGGCAGGGTCACCTGCCGGGGGCGAATTTTGTCGTATGGACGCGAAATATCTGGCGGCTGACGATAGCCGCATGCAATTAATTATTTACAGCAAATAACTGGCCGAAAGCTAGTTCGGCAAGTACTCTTTTTCGGCTCCGCGGCCGGCCATCTGCACAAGGCCCATATTCCGCATCTGTTTCATAAGGCCAAAGGCGCGGGTCCTCTTGATCCCAAGCAGGAACTGGACTTCTTCATCCGTGATATGGCCGTGCGCAGAGATATAATTAAGTACCTTTTGCATCTGCGCAGTGACCGGAGAATCCTGTTTTGAGTCGGCCACGGTCATGGCATTCATATTGGGCAGGACCATTTTGAAAGCATTGGGCGTTGCTTCGATGACCGGCTGCACGGGGCACTTTTCATAAAGCTTATAGATCCTGCGGATGCCGGTGCCGTAGCTCTCGATCAAACGCAGGCGATGGAACATCTCAGCAAGATTCTTGTTGCGCGGCTGTGAAATACCGATACGGATATCATCGGTGGAGAGCCCAGGGAGTAGGCCGCCGATCGAGATGAACTCTATCCGCTCATCGTTCACATTGATGATAATACTGCCGCTGTAGCTGTAATCCCGGTGTACAATTGCATTCAAAAGCGCCTCGCGAAGGGCTTCCTCGGGGTAATCCTGCTTTTCAATACGCTCCAGCCCCTTAAACGATGCCGTGGTTCTGTTGCAGAGCATCAGATAGTCAAATGTATCCTCCAACTGTGTAAAGATGGAGCCTCCGAACTCCTTGTTATCCTTAAAGGTGGTATTGGCATCATCACCGAAAACTGCCACCTTCGTCGTATGCGCACATTGATCGGAGATGATCAGTGCAAGGTTGGTAAACAGGTCGTCATTCTTCTGTGTGATCCCAAGGGCACGATACTTTTCCTTGCCGAACGGCACTCCATATTTTTTGAAAGCGTTTGCTGCAGCTTCAAAAGACAGGTCCTGCTCCATAGAGCGCATTTCCTCAAATACATCGCCGTCGCTTTCCTTGATCATCCAGCGAATCTGCTCAGAGGATGCCGGTACGCTGGAGGTGCCCTGGCGTACATAAACTCCGCTGGGCTTCAGCCCCTTTCCTTTGAGGTAGTAGGGCTTGTTGGTGCCCTCGCTGACGGCAATGCGCACCACCTTGTTATCCTGGATCGAAAAGCGCACGAACATCGTAACGTCCGGCACAATAGCGTCGCGGATGCCGTTGGTGATGCGGGTATACTCCTGATCCACATCTGTCAATCCGACGGCATTTCCATCGTTGTCAATGCCGACAAACACCACGCCGCCGTCTGTATTCGCGAAAGCGATCACTTCTTTATAAATTTCCTCAGTAAACTGAGCCTTGAATTCTATATTTTCCGTTTCGAAGTTCATGGGGCCGCCTCCTCATAAAAAATCTGATTATGATTATATTATACTCACAAAATCCGCTCCGTCAACCGAAAAGTGAATTTTCAGTGAATATTCACTTTTCCAATGTGAACAGCGGCCTTGTTCGCTCTCAAAAGCGGACAAAAGGACCTCCTTTGCCTGCGCAAAGGAGGTCCTTGGGATATTCCGTTTGCAGGATTCCCGCTGCGGGATCGCTGCGGGCGCCCTCGCAATGGCAGCTCCGGGAAGCCGTCAGGTCGTTTCGTTCTTCAGGGCATCAACGGGATTGTCGCGCTTGATCTTGCGCATGGCATACATCATTGAGAGAAACACAACGAGGAACACCATGACCGACGCGATGAGCACAGCCGTCCAGTCCAGCCGGAAGTACGACGCGCCGATGAAAGAGGCGGAGCGATACATCAGGAAGGCCAGCGCAACCGACAGCGGCAGGCCGATGAGCAAGGCCCGCGTGCCGTAGAGCAGGCACTCATAGCAGATCATGCGGTTCAGGCCGCCGCGCGTCATACCGGCCGAGCGCAGCATCGCAAAGTCCCGGCGGCGGAGCAGCACGTTCGTCGTCGTGGTGTTGAAGACGTTCGCCACGCAGATGAGTGACATCAGCGTGATAAAGCCATAGGCGAACACGCGCACCACGATAAGGGCATTCTCCGCGTCGCGGTACTCCTCCCGTGCGTCATAGAGGTTGCCCTCCGTATAGGTCTCGCCGGAGGCGTTCACGACCTCCTCCAGGCTCTTCTGGGCCTGCTTCGCGTCATCCGTCACCAGCATCAGCGAGCCGGTGTTCCGGGCAATGCCCTTGGCCATGGAGAACGGATAGTACAGCACGAGGCTGTCAGAGCCGCTGTTCATCAGCTGCGTCTCCGTCCGGCCAACAATTGCAATCCCATCGCCGAACGACGCCGGGCGCGGCTGATAGGTCTGCTTCGTCTCGTTGTAATAGTAGCTGACATAGCCGCCGTCTTCGTAAGCGGTATAGACGTATTTCGAGCCGTCCTCGAGGCTGTCCGCGCTGAACGTGCGCAGCGCCGTGACGCCGTCGTTCAGTACGCGGCCGGTATAGCTCAGGCGGTTGTTCTCGCCATAAAAGGTCACGCTTGCGTGGTCGCAGACGATCGCGCCGGGCGCGGCATCATACTCCGCGCGCGTCATGCCGATAGAGGCGAGGATGGCGTTGAACGTCTCGTCATCGAGGTAGCAGGCGGAATAGCTCCGCGCTTTCTCGGTTCCGGCGCCGGATTTCTCCAGAATATTCCGGTAACCGCTGGCAAATTCATTTCTGTCCAGCACATAGTCGCCGTTGTCACAGGAGGCAAACCACACCTTCTCGACGCCATCCGCCGCCCGCAGGGCGGGCAGCATGGCAACATCCTTCTCCCCCTCGCCCGTGGAATAGGACAGGTCATAGGGCGGCAGGTTGACGCTCTCGGTCACGCTCTCCGTCAGGTACATGCCATAGGTACTCGCCGAGACGAACAGCAGCACACTCATGGCAAGGGAGAAGATCGTGGCACGGTACTTTTTACGGCTGCGGTGGAAATAGCGGCTGGAAAGCAGGCCCGGCAGGCCGAACAGGCGGTAGCTCAGGCGGCCGGAGCCGCCGTGTTTTGCCGCCGCGCGCACGTCGCGGCTCTGGCGGATGGCCTCGATGGGCGAAATACGCATGGCACGCCGCGCCGGGATCTGCGCCGAGAGGAAGACCGTCGCCAGCGCGATCAGGGCCGCCGCCAACAGGGTCAGCGGCGAGGCGGCAAACCGCATCGCGACCTCGCGTGTGCCGATCAGGCCGGAAATGCGTGGGCTCAGCAGGCGGATCGTCACCCACATACCGCCGCAGCCCGCAAGCAGGCCGAGCGGAATGCCGATGAGCGCGACCGTCCCAGCCTCGGCATAGACCGTCCGGCGGAGCTGCGCCCGCGTCGCGCCGATGGACGCCAGCAGGCCGAACTGCCGCGTCCGCTCGCTGACGGAAATGGAAAACGCACTGTAAATCAGGCTGACGGAGCCGAGCATGATGAGCAGGACAAAGATGACCACAAACATCAGCAAGAATCTCGAATAGTTGTCATAGCGGAAATTGCCCTGTGTGCGCAGGTAATCCCAGTTCATGCTGATGCCGCCCTCAGCCGCATCGGAATAGCGCGCCATGACGCGGTCAAGCGTCTCCTGCTTTGCATCACACAGCAGCAAATAGACATCATACAGGCCGGTCTGCGGCTCATTCTCCTGCACCGTCAGGGCAGAGAAGCCCGGCGCGGAGTAGTCTTCAAAATTCGGGCGCTGATAGACGCCGACGATCGTATAGGTGCGCGTCTCGCGCGCCAGCAGCTGCTCCGGCTGCTCCGGCTCGTCCGTCAGGCCGGGGTCCGCAGACTCATCGCCCTCCGGCTGGAAGCCGTTGTTCTGCCACAGCCGCCAGCCGCCGGAATAGCGGTCGCCCAGCTCGAGCGTCAGCGTGTCGCCGACGAGATAGGTCCCCGCGTCGGAATAGGCCTGCAGGTGGTCCGGGATGAGCAGCTCCGTGCTGTTTTCCGGCATACGGCCCTCGACAAGATGGACCGGCATCCGGTCCGAAAACCCGGCGTCGATGGCCTCGACATACAGATAGGGCTTATAGGCGTTGTTGACCGTGACCTCTGCATAGCCGAGCACCTCGGCGGTCGAAAAAGCCTCGATATCACTGTCGGCCCGCATGGAGGCCAGTGTGTCGGCGTCCACATTATGCACGCCGAGATAGTAAGCGCCGTCCAAATAGGCCGTGACCCGCTGCAGATGCGTCATCAGCGTAGTCGCGAACGTCGTCACGGCGGTGAACATGGCCGCCGAAAGGATCACGCCGATGATCGTGACGATCGTCCGCATGCGGTTTGCGCGCATGGAGCGCTGCGCAACGCGGTGAAACACATTCATTTGCGGATCACCTCGTCCCGGACGATGTGGCCGTCCTCGATGGCAAGCACGCGGTCGGCCTGCAGGGCGATGGACTCGTCATGCGTGATGACGATGAGCGTCTGCCCGTACTGGCGGTTGGAGTATTTCAGCAGCTCCACGATCTCCTGCGAGTTCTTGCGGTCAAGGTTGCCGGTCGGCTCGTCCGCCAGCACGACGGACGGCGCGTTGATGAGCGCGCGGCCGATGGAGACGCGCTGCTGCTGACCGCCGGAAAGCTGATTCGGCAGGTGCTTTTCGCGGCCGCGCAGGCCGAGCGTGTCCAGAAGCTCCTGGAGGCGCGCGTCATTCACCTTCCGTCCATCCATCAGGACGGGCAGCGTGATGTTCTCCACCACGTTCAGGACCGGGATCAGGTTATAGAACTGATAGATGAGGCCGACCTCGCGGCGGCGGAAGATCGCCAGCGCCGTGTCGGAGCGGGAGTAGACGTCCTCCCCATTCATATAAACGTGGCCGCTCGTCGGGCGGTCCACGCCGCCGAGAATATGCAGCAGCGTCGATTTGCCGGAGCCGGACGGGCCGATGATGGCAAGAAACTGCCCGCGCGGGACGGAAAAGCTCACGTCATCCAGCGCATGGACAGCGTTCTCCCCCGTGCCGTAGGTTTTGGTCAGATGTTCGACCGTCAGAAGATCCATAGATATTTTCTTCCTTTCGTTTGATGCCTTCATTTTACCATGCCCCGGTGACGGGCCAGTGACTCGCAGGTGACAATTTTGTCACATTCGCGGCACAAACAGCGCCGTCGCCCGGTGGGGATCGTCCGCAAGCTGCACAGCGCACGGACCGAACAGACGGCGCACCGTGCCATCCGCCTGCCGCAGAGCGAGAAAGCTCCCGCTCCAGAGCAGGCCGTCCTGCGCCCGAAGCTGCATGGGGTCATAGCCGCAGACGGCAAAGTCCCCCTCCGTCCGCTCCGCCGTTTCGAGCAGGGCCCGCAGCGTCTCACGCCGCGCCGACCGCTCCCGTTCGAGCCGCCGCTCCGCCTCGGCCAGAAGCTCCGGCTGCAGCCGCACCTCCGGCAGGCTGAGCTGCCGTGCGAGCTGATCCGCGATCGGTTCCCCGCCGGGGTGCACCGGCATCAGCAGGCCCTCCTCTGCCGCCCGCCGCAGCAGCCACGGACCGCTGTCATAGGCGCCGCGGCGCAGATCCGGCCACTGCAGCAGCCGCTGCGCACTGCGGGCATAGGCACCTTTGCAGGCCGCAGGCGACAGGCGCGCCAGCGCAAGGCGGCCGACATATTCCGCCGTCCCTTCGATGGTCTCCATGCGCGCCTCCTCCAGGAGAAGCTCCGGCTGGAGCGCCGCGCGGCTCTGCCGCAGAGCCAGTACCTCGGAAAGCGGCGCACCGCCTGTCAGGGCGCGGTGCTCCTGTGCGCGCAGGGCCAGAAATGCAGGCTGCGGCTCCGTAGCCGCCAGCACCAGATCGTCCGGCCAGCCCTGCTCGCCGCAGCGGAACTGGAAGCTGTGGAACATCTCGTGCACGAGCGAGGCCGCAAGCCCCGCGGCATCCGCAGGCGGGTCGGCCTCCATATCCCAGATGGCAAGATACTCCCCCTGCCGGCACACGCTGGTGTTGCCGTAGAATTCCGCCGGGCGGGGCATCATCTCACCGTTCAGAACGGCCGTGTCGTGCGTGTACAGGGCAAACGGGCAGGATGCAAAGCCCGCCCACAGGGCCGGGAAGTCCAGCCTGTCCAGCTGCTCCCGTACCCGATCGTACCAGTTTTTCAGATCCATCGTCTGCACCTCCTTTCCCACAGCATAATAAAATCCCGCCGGAACTTCAACCTGAAATCCGGCAGGATTTTCCGGGGAAATAGACGGACAGCGCCTGCAGCGCCGCCAGCACATCCTGCGCCGGGCCGCGCAGCGTCACGCGCGAGAGCGCCGCATCGCCGCTGAAAGCCATGGTCACGCCATGCTCCGCCGCAAGGGCGGCCACATTCCGGCAAAGCTCCGCTGCCGCGACCGGCAGGTCGAGCACGGCGCACAGCTGCCCCGTTGTGTCCATGCGCCGCTGGATGAAGTCCTCTGCCACGGCGTTCCGCCGCGCATTCGAGGCGCTGCACACCTGCGGCAGGGCCAGAAACGCCGCGGTCTGCTCCGCCGTGAAGCGCCAGCCGCCCGGCGTCTTCTCCCCGGCGAGCAGGCCCCGCTTGAGATAGCTGCGCAGCGTGCGCTCCGTCAGCATGGAGATGGCCGCAAGCTGCGCCAGTGTGATACGTTCGCTCATACGATCCCCTTATAGAGCTTCATCGTAAATTCTGCACCGCCTGGCACATTGGCCGCCGTGAGCGTGCCGTTCTGCGCCGCCGCGATGGAGCGTGAAAGTGCAAGACCGATGCCAACGCTCTGCTCCGGTGCGTTTTCGCCCTTATAATAGCGCTCGAACAGATGCGGCAGGTCCTGCGGTGCGATGCCGCCGCCGGTATCACGGATGACGACGACCGACGCAACGGCGTTTTCCTCCGCCCGCACCGTGATCGTGCCCTCCTGCATATGCTCCGAGCAGTTTTTCAGAATGTTGCCGAGGGCCTCCGCCGTCCACGCGGGATCACAGCGGACGTTCCCGGAAGCCTCGACCTGCAGCTGCTGGCCGCGCAGCTCCATGCCGATGGCAAACGGCTCCGCCGCCCGCGCCAGCAGGGCCGAAAGCGGAATGGTTTCCGGGCAGAAGCGCGCCGTCCCGGCATCGAGCTTTGCCAGCTTCAGCAGCGATTCTACGAGCCAGTCCATCCGCGCCACCTGCCGCCGCAGCGCGCGCACGTCGCCGCGGCTTTCTTCGTCCACATGCCCGGCCAGACTCGTCAGCAGCAGGTTCACCGCCGTAAGCGGCGTGCGCATCTGGTGCGAGATATCCGCCATGGCGTCGGCGAGCTGCAGCTTTTCCTTTTCGAGCTGCGCGGACTGCTCCCGCAGGCGGAGCGTCATTTTGCGCACCTCGCTGCGCAGCAGGCTGACCTCGCCCTCGCCGTAATCGGCCAGATGGATATCGCCGCTGCCGTGCAGCACGGCGTCGATGTCGGCCGCCAGGCGGGCCATGGCCCGGTAGCGGCAGCAGAGCTCCACGCCGTAAAGCACCAGCAGCACGGTGCCGAGCGCCAGCGCCACGCAGGCGGCCTGCCAGCCGGACAGGCTCATCGCCGCTGCCGAGGCAAGAAACGTCAGAAGGCCGCCCACGAGCAGCGCGCGGCGCAGTTCCGGGTTCCGCAGCATCGCTCAGCCCTCCATCCGGTAGCCGACGCCGCGCACCGTGCGGATGAGCGCCGGGTCCTGCGGATCGTCCTCGAGCTTGTCACGCAGGCGCTTGATGTAGACCGTCAGCGTATTGTCGTTCACGAAATCGCCCGCCACATCCCAGATCTCCTCGAGCAGCTGCGCGCGGCTGAGCGTCGCGCCCCTGTGATTCAGGAATACGAGCAGCAGCCGGTATTCCAGCGCGGAAAGGCTCAGCTCCTGTCCGTTTTTGCTCACGCAGGCGCGCTCGGTGTCGACACGAAGCGGGCCGACGTCCAGAACGGACTGTACCCGCCCCGTCCGGCGCAGCACGCTGCGGATGCGCGAGACAAGCTCCCGCGGGCGGAAGGGCTTGGCGATATAGTCGTCCGCGCCGAGGTCCAGCCCCGTCACAACACTGTACTCGTCCCCGGACGCACTCAGGAAGATCACGGCCGTCCCGCCGCGCTGCTTCACAGCCGAGCAGACGGAAAAGCCATTTCCGTCGCGCAGGCCGACATCGAGCAGCACAAGGTCAAATTCTTCCGTCTCCAGCAGCGCAAGCGCCTCGCGCTGACCGGAGGCCTGCCGCACGGCAAAGCCCTCACCGCGCAAAAACGACGTCAGCGGCTGATAGATCGCGCTGTCATCCTCCACCAGCAGAATCCGTTCCATATCCACGCCTCCCATCCCGTTATCTTGCCTCTTATCATACCCCAACGGCATAAAATTTGCAAGGCCTCACAGCCATTCGATATAATCAGATTTTTATCCGACAGTTTCATCTTTAGAAGTATCTGCGCGCAAAAAATCGATTAAACTTTAAGAGATTATATGCTGTCAGAACCGGGGTGAAGGATCGTGAAAATCTATTGGTACCGTAATTCCAAGAACCTGATCGGGCACCGTCTGCACGACCTGCGTATCAGCCAGCACCTGACCCAGCGTCAGCTGGCCGCGCGCATGCAGCTTGCCGGAATGGAAATGAACGAAGTAACCATTCTGCGCATTGAAAAGGGCGTTCGGTTCGTGCCGGATTATGAGGTCGCCGAGCTGGCCAAGGCGCTCGGCGTGAGCTGCGACGACCTGCTGGAAGACTGCTGAAAGGATTCCTCCGGCAATATCGCACCGTTGGATTCGTCCTCCGGAAAATGCTTTCCCGGACCACACGGTATTGCCCTTTTTTTCACACCGTTTCATCACAGACTTCTTGTTTTCTCTGTGATGACCGTCACAAAAAATGAAAAACGGGAGAAATCGCAGGCATGCTGCGGTTTCTCCCGTCATCTTGTCAAACAGTCCCTCCGGGGATTTTTTGACAAGATGCTTTCAGAATCGCAAAATCAATTTTTGTATCATGATTTTGCAATTCTGTCGCCGCGGCGGGTGATGGAACGCGAAAGAAAACCATGACGGTTTCCTTTCACACGCTCCTTCCCTCCGTAATTTTCGGCTGGACAGGTTTTTTGACAGTCGGACGGACCGTGCTGTATTCCGCAGCACGGTCCGAACTTTTGTTCTCAGTTATAACTCGGCGTACTCGCCCTCGGCGGCGTCCTCCGCCTCAACGGCAGCCTCTGTCTCAAGTGCGATGGCCTCAGCCGGGGTCTCCGGCTTCAGTCGCGCGAAGCGGTAGAACAGCAGAGACAAGACCGTTGCAACGGTCCAGCCGATCGGCCACGACAGCCAGATGCCGGTCTCCTCAAAGGTGCGGGACAGGACAAAGGCCAGTGCGACACGCAGCAGCAGGTCCGTGAACGTGGAGACCATGAACGGGCCCATCTTTCCCGCGCCGCGCAGGACGCCGTCGGCCACGATCTTCGAGGCGACGATCACATAGAACGGCGCGACGATGTGCAGGAACTGCACGCCGGTCGCCAGCGCCTTCTGCGTCGGGTTATCGACGAAGATCTTCACAAGCGGTGCGCCCGCAAAGAAATACAGCACCGTCAGCGGGACGCACAGCGCCCACACAAGGTACAGACCCGCGCGGAAGCCGCTGCGGATGCGGTCCGGCTTCTGTGCGCCGAGGTTCTGCGCCGTGAAGTTCGAAATGCCGTTGCCCAGCGTCACGAGCGACGTGATGACCAGATTATTCAGCTTGACCGACGCGGAATAGCCCGCCATAACGGCCGTGCCGAACGAATTGATGATACTCTGCAGCACGATATTGCCGACGGAGACAAAGCTCTGCTGCAGGATGCTCGGGACGGCGACGCGCGCCACGCGGCCGAGCAGTCTGCCGGAGAAGGCCGGAGCCCTCTGGCCCTCCGGCAGGTGGATCTTCGCCAGACGGCGGAACACGAACACCAGCGCCAGCACGCAGCTCACGCCCTGGCACAGGAACGTTGCCCACGCAACGCCGTCCACGCCCATGCCGAACGCCGTGACGAACAGGATATCCACCGCGATGTTCGAGAGAGACGAAGCCATGAGGAAGAAGAACGGCGTTTTGGAATCGCCGAGCGCGGAGAAAATACCGGTCGCCACATTATAGAAAAACACAAACGGCAGGCCGCAGATGTAGATGTTCAGATACAGCTGAGAGTCCTTCATGATCTCATCCGGCGTATTGATGAGGCCAAGGAGCTGGCGCGACAGCAGCAGGCCGACCAGCATCAGAACAGCGCACAGGCCCGCGCTGGCGATGAGCGTGGTATAGATCGTCGTCTTCATGCTGCGCAGGTCCTTCGCGCCGAAGAACTGCGCCGCCACGACGGAGCAGCCGATGTTGCAGCCAAAGGCAAAGGCGATGAAGATCAGCGTGATCTCATAGCTGTTGCCGACGGCGGCCAGCGCATTCTCGCCGATGAATTTACCGGCGACAAAGCTGTCTGCGATATTATAAAGCTGCTGGAAAATGATGCTGCCGAACAGCGGCAGACAGAATTTCCAGAGCACCCGGCTGGGTTTGCCGGTCGTTAAGTCCTGATTCACAATGATTCCTCCTTGATTCCATTCCAAGGGTGTATTATAATGGCTCTGTTCTTATACGGATAATCTATTGTTGATATGGTCTCCATATCAATTTTATATAGGAGGAACACATGGACATTGCACTGGATTATTACCGCATCTTTGAAGCCGTAGCGCGGCACCGCAGCTTTACCCGCGCGGCGGAGGCGCTGGTCAACAGCCAGCCGAACCTGACGCGCGCCGTGCACAATCTCGAGGCGGAGCTCGGCTGCCGCCTGTTCCTGCGCTCCAGCCGCGGCGTGGAGCTGACGCCGGAGGGCGAGGCCCTCTATGCCCACGTCACGGCCGCCATGGAGCAGCTGCGCGCAGGCGAGGCCGAGCTGCAGCGCCAGCGCGAGCTGCGCAGCGGCATGGTCTCCATCGCCTGCAGCGAGACGGCCCTGCACGCCGTGCTGCTGCAGGTACTCAGCCGCTTTCACCGCGAAAATCCCGCCATCCGCCTACGCGTTTCGAACCAGTCCGCGCCGGAGGCCATCGACGCCCTGCGCAGCGGCCTTGCCGAGCTTGCCGTCGTCACAATGCCGCCCACTCCCCTGTCCGCTCCGCTGGAGGCGACGGTGCTGGCCTCTTTCCGTGAGGTCGCCGTGTGCAGCACGGCCTTCCCGCTGGACAGCGGCCGCACCTTTACGCTCCGGGAGATCGCGGCCCTGCCGCTCATCGCCCTGCGGCGCGGCACGAGCACGTTTGACCTCTATGAGGCCCTGTTCCGCCGCCATGGGCTGAGCTATGCGCCGGATATCGAGGCCGCGACCTCCACGCAGCTCCTGCCGCTCGTAAAAAACAGCCTCGGCATCGCCTTTGTGCCGGATGTTCTGCTCCCCGCCCCCGGCATCGAGCGCCTGCACCTGCGCGAGGGCCTGCCGGAGCGGGCCGTCTGCCTCATCCGCCGCACGGACCGGCCCCGCAGCGTCGCTGCCGCCGCACTCGAAACGATGCTTCTTTCGCTGCAGAACAAGTAAAATGATCCTGACGATCCACATGGGCCTGTGGATCGTCAGGATCTGTTATTTGATGTTATACTCCCTCGACCGTACCGGCGTTCTTCGCCTCGAGCACACGGATGGCGTGATACAGGAACTCGTTATACGGCGTGGGGACGCCATATTCCTTGCCAAGGCGGATGACCGCACCGGCAAAGATATCGACCTCCGTTTTGCGCCCGGCCAGAATGTCCTGCAGCGTGGAGGGCTTGTTGCGCGGCGGAACGGCCTTGATGACATCCAGATGGTCGCGCGCATAGTTCGTCTCGATGGGGATGCCCTTCTTCTGTGCAATCTCGATGACCTCGGCCGCGACCATGATGCGCAGCGCCTCGGCATCCTCGCAGCTGCCCCACGCGCCATACGGCAGGTCGAGCACGGCAGCGACCTGATTTTCGCTGACGTTGCAGGCAAATTTCTCCCAGATGGCCAGCAGCATATCCGGGCGGATCTGATAGCGGATGCCCGCGCCGGCAAACAACGCCTTGAGACGCAGCACGCGCTCGGACAGGTTCGCGGGATCGTTCTTCTTCTCGCCGTACTCCACATAGAACGCGGCGTTCGGGTCGAACGAAACGGTGTTTCCGACCTTGACGCTGCTGATGCGCATCAGAGAATAGACAATATTCTCCCAGCCGTAGGTCCTCGCCACGACCTCCTCACTCTCCACGCCGTTGAGCGGTGAAAGGATGAGCGTCTCCGGGCCGATCTGCGCCCGCACGTCCTCGATGGCCTGCTGCAAGCCAGACATCTTCGTGGCAAAGATCACCAGATCTGCAGGCTCGCCCTCACCCGGCTCCACAACGTGGTAGTATTCCTGCTTGCCGTTGATGACAAGGCCCTCGCGGCGGATCCGCTCCGCACGCGCACCGCCTGCGATGACACGCAGATCGTCGCCGAGCACCGGCTGCAGCCTGTCCGCGAAATATGCGCCGATGGCTCCGAGGCCGACCAGCGCGACTGTTTTGATCTCCTTCATGGCAGTGTCTCCTTTGCAGTAGCTGCGCAGACCTCATCGCGCAGCCGATATCTTGGATATTTTACCACAAATTGGCACATATTTCCACAGGATTTTTACAATATCACCGCACGATTCAGGCGAAGGCCGAAGAGGAATATATGCGGTGCTGCCTTATGTTTTCGGCAGACGGCCGAGCAGGGCAGGCCCATGCTCCCGCAGCCAGGCGCGCTGCGCGGCATAGTCGGGCAGCCATAACGCGACCTCGCGCCAGAACGCGGCGCTGTGGTTCATCTGCTTCCGGTGGCACAGCTCATGCACGGCGACATACTCGCGCACCTCCGGCGGGGCCAGCATCAGAAGGCAGTTGAAGCTCAGGCTCCCGCGGGCGGAGCAGCTGCCCCAGCGGGTGCGCTGCGCGCGGATCGTGATCCCGGCAAAGTCGACGCCCATCCGGGCAGCGAGGCGCGTCACGCGCTCCGTCAGATCGGCCCGCGCCGCGGTGCGGAGCCGCTGCAGCTCCGTTTCGCTCAGGATGCCCGCCTGCTGTGCGGCCCGGCTCCCCGCTCTGGCGCGGGCCACGGCTGCCTCGAGCCATGCCGCATGCTGCTCGGCAAAGGCACGGATATCCCGCTCCGGCAGGCGCAGGGGCGCGCGGGCCACGATCTCGCCCGTCGGCAGGACCTGCAGCGCCAGCGTCTTCCGGCGGCTGCGGACGATCCGCAGCTCCGTCACGGCCGCACCGCCTGCCAGACGCGCAGGGCCAGCGCCGCACTGCCGACATGATAGCCGCTGACGGCATAGACCGCCGTGAGCGGGCCGCGCAGCACAACGAGCAGCGGCAGCTTGCCCGCCTCGGCAAACGTCTGCCGCGCGGCAGTCTCCGCCGTGCGCGCATCGCCGTCCAGCAAGACAGGGACGTCCGGGTTCTTTTCGCAGAAGCGACGCAGCGTCTCGTTGCGCAGGGAACCGGCATCCGGCACGAGCAGCGTCAGGGGCACACCCTGCAGGTCCTCGTCGAGAAGCTCGCGCAGCAGGTGCTCCGTCGGCTCCTGCCCGGGCGCGAGCCACGCCAGCAGGCCGCCGCGGGCCGTGAGCGCCGCACCGGAGATCGGCTCGCCCGCCGCTGTCCGCGCGGAAAAGAAGTCCTCCATCGCATGGCTGCCCAGCATCTCGGCAAGGGCTGCATGGGCTCGCTCCAGACGGATCGTGCGCCGCTCGCCCGCCGCAAGGGAAAAATGCAGCCGCAGCACGCGCTGGTCGCCGTTCGGCAGCCGGTTCGTCGTGAGCAGGCAATATTCTCCCGGCGCAGCGGAGAACGTCAGGCCGTCCGCTGCGGGCCAGAGCAGGCGCGCACCGTCCGGCGTCAGGGCAGAAAGGGAAAAGTCCACGCCGCAGACCCATTTTTCGCCCGCGGGGCAGATCAGAACGACCGTTCCGCGCGTGTCGCGGCCCTCCGTGCGCTTCCAGACGCCGTTCTGCCAATATTCGGCCGTGCCATCCTCCGGCGCAAGCCGGGCTGGGACGCCGAGCGCGCGGCAGAGCGCCGCAAACAGGACGCGCTTTGCCTCCGGCGAGGCCTGCCGCAGCGTCAGCGCCGCCAGCGGAGACGGGCTGAGCGTGGACGGCGCGATCGTCTCCATGAGCCATGCCCAGAGCGCCGCCGGATCCCTGCGGAACGCAGCGCTCCGTTCCTCCGAAAAATATGTAGTCAACTCCCGCCGCTGCGGCAGAAGCTGCTCATATCCGACGCGCGGGCAGAGCACAAAGGCCGCCCAGATGCCTTCCGGCACGCCGTCCGGCCGGGGCGTGTGCGCCCATGTATCGCGCAGGACGTCCGGCGCGATATCGAGCAGGTCCTTCGGTAAAAGTGTGCGCAAAAGGGGCATTGCCTCCGGCTCCTCCCGCAGAAAGGCCGCCAGCTGTGCCGCATGGCCCGCGCCCGCGCGCAGCAGCGCCGTCTCCTCCGGCGGCAGGCCCTGCGCGTCCGCCTCGTCCAGCCGGGCCTCGCGGCGCTGCGTCCACGCCTCGTGCGCCTGCCGGAGCCACCGCTCCTGCAGGTCCCGCTGCGGCTCCGTCGGAACCGCTCCGCGCACGGCTCCTCCGCGGGGTGCCGTCAGCTCGATCGGCTCCCAGCGATCCGGCGCGGGAGCGCGCTTCCCGAGAGTCAGCACGACCGGCCCCGTCTCCTCCGGGGAGACGAAGGCCTCACAGCACAGGCCGTCCCGCCGTGTCAGCAGCCGCAGACTGCCAAGGCCGCATGTGAGGGCCGCCATGCCGGACGCATCGGTCTGCACCGTTGCCGCGGGATACCACTCACAATTATTCAGAACACAAAAATCGACATTTGCCCCCGCCGCAGACATACCGTTTTCGTCCGTCACGCGGACGGTCAGGCGGCGCACATCAGCATAACGGGCCGTTTCGTTGCAATAGACCACATCGCCCTCGCGGCCGATGAGATCCGCACCCGGCTCCGGCTCGCCGAAGCAGCGGCTGTGCACCAGAACGGCACGTCCCGCCGCACTGTTGAACCAGCCGCGGTCCAGCACGGCCTCCGGCTCACAGGCACCGAGAAAGTGCCACGCGCCGCCGCACCGGACCTCGACCCACGCATGGTTGTCGTCACAGTGCGCCCAGCGCGGCACATAGACCTGCCGCGCCGCAAAGCCGCAGGCGCGCAGGACATTCACCGCAAACATGGACTCCTCACCGCAGCGGCCGAAGCCCGCGCGGAGCACGGCCAGCGCACTGCGCGTGCGCTCGTCCGTCGGCTGATAGGCCACATGCTCCGCGCACCAGCGGTTGATCTCCAGAATGGCGGCCTCCTCCGGAAGGCTGCGCAGCCGCTCGGCAAGCGCGGCATAGAACACAGGGCGGCAGTCACACAGCGCCTCATTATTGACGCGCGGATGCAGCACATAGGCAAGAAACAGCGGCTCCGGCAGGGCGCGCGTCCACGAAACGTTCTCCCGCAGGTATCGCGCATGTGCCGCGCAGGAGAAAAATACCTCCGGCGGCGTATCGAGCCAGTCGCCGGCGGGGCTTGCCGCATAGCAAAGGCGGGCCAGCCGCGCCGTCTCGTCCGGCAGGGCCTGCAAAAGGTCCGGAAGCTGCCGGAGCCCCGTCTGGGCGAGCTTCCGCTCAAATTCCGCTTCCCGGCTTCTCATGCCTGCGCTCCCGGCGTTCCGAGGGCGTGCACCGTCTCGGCGCACGCGCGGAACTCCGCTTCGTCCGTCAGCCACAGCTCATACTCTGAAAGGGACGGCAGGCCCATGGACACGCCCTCCTTGCGGTAGCGCATACCGCTGTCCACGCTGCCCTTGCGGCCCGTGGTGTGGAAGGTCGTGATGCCGGTCAGGGCGGCGATCCCGGCGATGTTCGTGCGCTTCACGCCGCAGCCGGCCATCAGGTCGATACGCCCTGCCGCCTGCTCGTTCAGCTTTGCCAGAAGCGGCGCGCCGAGGGCGGCGTTGGCCGCCTGCCCCGAGGACAGGATCGTCCGGCAGCCAAGGGAAACGGCGTCCTCCAGCGCCCGGAACGGGTCGCGCGTCATGTCGAACGCGCGGTGGAGCGTGACCTCCATCTGCCCTGCGCAGGCCATCATGCGGCGCATCTGCACAAGGTCCAGCTCGCCGTCCGGCGTGAGCGCGCCGATGACGACGCCGTTCGCGCCGAGGTCGCGGAAGGCCGCGATCTCCTCGCACATCTCCTCCAGCTCCGGCTCGGTATAGAGAAAATCGCCGAAGCGCGGGCGGATGAGCACATTAATGGGCACGCCGCTGCTGCGCTGCACCTGCCGGAACAGGGCATGCGTCGGTGTCGTGCCGCCGATGACCAGATGGGCGCACAGCTCCAGCCGGTCCGCACCGGCGCGGCTTGCCGCCATGGCAGAGGCATAGGAATCCACACATGCCTCGATCAGGGGTCGTTTCATTTTGCTTCCTCCTTTTTTCCCGCCAGCCCGCAGGCCAGATGGAACAGGGTGCTCACGGCCGTGCCGGTCGCACCGGGGACCTGATGCTCCCAGACATAGCCCTTGTTGTCCGCCGTGCCTGCAATGTCCAGATGCAGCCAAGGCAGACCCTCGGTAAAGTGCCGCAGGAACAGCCCGGCCGTGATCGCGCCGCAGCCGTCGCGGCTCGTGTTGCGCACGTCACCGAGGTCGCCGCGGATGAGCTTTTCATATTCCGGGAAGTCCGGCATACGCCAGAAGCGCTCGCCGGAGTGGGCGGCGGCCCGCTCGAGCGCGGCATACCAGCCGTCATCGCTCGCCATAACGCCCGTGGCCACATAGCCGAGCATGGCGCAGATCGCGCCCGTCAGCGTGGCGGCGTCCACAAGGCGCGTGCAGCCCTCCTTCCGGATGGCCCACGTCAGGCCGTCGGCCAGAATGAGGCGGCCCTCGGCGTCGGCATTGAACACCTCGATGGTCTTGCCGGACAACGAGCCGATCAGGTCCCCCGGCAGCAGGCTCGTCGTGGAGATGCGGTTCTCGCAGCACGGCACGACGGCCGTAACATTCACCGGAATCCCGGCCGCCGCAATGGCGCGCACGGCAGCGGCCACGGCAGCGCCGCCCGCCATATCGCCCTTGATGCCCGCCATGGAGCCGCTGGATTTCAGATTATAGCCGCCGGAATCCACCGTCACGCCCTTGCCGACAAGGCCGAGGCGCTCCGCCGAATCCGGCGCGCCCGTATAGCGCAGCACGGCCAGCACCGGCGAGTGGCCGCTGCTGTCGCCCACGGCGAGGAAGGCCTCCAGCCCCAGCTCGTGCAGGGTGCCGCGGTCATAGCACTGCGTCTCAACCGGCAGACCCGCGCACTGCTCCGTCAGCGCGGCGGCAAGCCGCTCCGGCGTGAGCAGATTGGCAGGGCGGTTCACAAGACTGCGCGTGCGGAGGATGGACTCCGCCAGCGTCCAGCCGAGCTGCAGGTCCTGCTCCTGCCAGCCCTCGCCGGAGGCATAGCAGGCAAATTCCGGCTCCCACTGATCGGAGAGCGTATATTTCATCTGATAAGCGCCGCCGCAGATGCCCTCGGCCGCAGCCAGAAGACCGTCCCGGCCCAGCTCGGCAGCCGCGCTCAGGTCGAACACGGCGCTCTTTGCACCGCTGGCCTGCACGGCCTTGGACGCCTTGCCATAGACCTCCTTGCAGGCCAGGACCGACCAGCTCTCGCCGCGGCCCACGGTGATCTGCTCGCTGCCGTCCGGCAGGATGCGGTCGTGCAGCTTCAGATAGTCGCCGGGCTCCGGCATCACGCGCAGGCCGACCGGCTCGTTGTGATAGCGCTGGATCATAATGGATTCTCCTTTAATCTTTTAATCTTTATAATATAATGATATTAGAAAACCCGGAGAAAACGCTCCGGGTCAGACTGTCAAAAACCTGCCCAGCCGAAAGTTCCGGAGGGAAGAAAAGTGTGAAAGGAAACCGTCAGGGTGTCCTTTCGCGTCAAATAATCCGCCGCAGCGGCAGAATTGCAAAATCATGCTGCAAAATTTGATTTTGCAATTCTGAAAGCAGCTTGGCAAAAAGGCCCGAAGGGACTTCTTTGACAAGCTGACCCGGAGAAAACGCTCCGGGTCCCGTGTGCACAAAGCCATCCGCTTTGTCATTCCGAAAAACGAAGCGGCGTGGGGATCCCGAGCAGAAAGTTCCGAATTCGTTCAAGAGATTCCCCAGCGGTTACAAGTGTCCGGCAATGCGGGCGATCACGGTGCGGTGCACCTGCATCGCGCCCCTCGGGCAGAATTCCTGACAGCAGAAGCAGTGGATGCAGCGCCCGCGGTCGATGTGCGCCCGGCCGTTTTCGATCGTAATGGCATGGGCCGGACAGACATCGCGGCACACGCCGCAGCCGACGCACAGCGCCCGCTTCAGGCCCGGCCGCGTCCGCAGCGCAAGCGCCGCCGTCTTCCCGAGCAGGCGGCCGAAGGCGCCGCCCCGCGCGCCGAAATCCGTCCCCGTCCCATGCTGGACGATCCGGAAATCCGGGCAGGCAAAGGCCGCGGCATCCCCCGCAACGCAGAGCTGCGCCGGGTCGAGCGGCGTCAGACCGCGCTCGGCCGCTGCGCGCAGCGTCGGCACATTCTCCGGCTTCAGCCCGATGAGTGAGGCGCACAGCAGGTCGATGCGGTGTGGGTTCGTTCCGGCCAGCAGCGCACCGAACGGGCGCGGCGTTCCGGCCGTCGGGCCGTTTCCCTCCATGGCGACGACGGCGTCCACGAGATAGAGCCGCGGGCGGAAATGCTCGTTCAGATCGATGAGCATTCCGGCAAAGTCCATGGGGTCGGGATAGCGATAATGATACTCCGGCTTGATCGTGCCGGGGATCGCACCGAAAAGATTCTTCGTCGCAGCGGAAAGGGCGAGCATGCCGTGGCTCTTGAGCTTGCAGAAGCTGATGACGGCATCGGCGTCGTCCAGATAGGCCGTGTAGGTAATGTGCTTTGCCACGCGCGCGTCCGGCAGGTCGGCCTCCCGCTGGGCAAAGTTCCGGTTGAGCGTGCCGCCCGCCTCCTCGACGGCCGCAAGGCCGCAGGCACGGTAGACGGCGTTCAGATGCCCCGCTGCGTAGGTGCCGCCGGGGCTGTCGCCCACGACGACGGACGCGCCGCGCCGGACGAGCGCCTCCGTCAGGACCCGCAGCAGCATCGGATGGGTCGTTGCGGCCCGCTCCGGCTTCATGGCCGAGACGAGGTTCGCCTTGACGGCGATGCGCATGCCGGGCTTTACCCACGTAAGGCCGCCGAACGGCGCAAGCACCTGCCGCAGGGCTGTGCGGCAGGTCTCCGGCTCATAATCGGGGCACGCGGCAATGGCCGCATCGGCCCTCATGCTATGCACTCCAGCAGCAGCCGCAGGGCTGCGCGGCAGGCCGCCTCCCGGTTCTCCGCACGCGTGCCGCCGCATTCCAGCCGCACGCACCGCGTCCCGGCCGCGTCGGCGCACGCCACAAAGATCTCCCCGACGCGGGGATTTTTTTCATCCGCACCCGGTCCGGCGTTTCCGGTAACGGACAGGGCATAGTCCGCGCCGAGCAGGCTCCGCGCGCCCTCCGCCATACGGCGGGCGACCGGCTCGCACACGGCCCCCTGCGCCTCGAGCAGGGCATGCGGAACACCGAGCAGGCGCTCCTTCACGGCGTAGGCGTAGGAGATAATGCCGCCGAGATAGACGGCGGAAGCACCGGGCACATCCGTCAGCAGCTTGCCGAGCAGGCCGCCGGTGCAGCTTTCCGCCGTGACGAGCGTTCTCTCCGCGGCCGTGAGCCGGGCAATGACCTGCACCGCCTCATCCATGCCAGCGTACCTTCACCAGCTCGGTGTTCTCCAGCGCGCGGGCGATCAGGCCCTCCATGTCGAGCGGGGCGCAGGCGGCGTCCACCTGGGCCAGCGTCGGCTTTGTCTTGGGATGGCGCGGCGTAAAGACCGTGCAGCAGTCCTCATAGGGCAGGATGGACGTCTCCATTGTGCCGATCTGGCGGGCGCGCGTGACGATCTCCTCCTTATCCATGCCGATGAGCGGCTGGAAGATGGGCAGGTCCACGCAGGCGCCCGTCACGGCCATGGCTTCCATAGTCTGCGAGGCGACCTGGCCGAGATTCTCGCCGGTAACAAGGCAGCCGCAGCCGTGGTCGCGCGCGATGCGCTCGGCGATCTTCATCATGAACCGGCGCATGACCAGCGTAAAGAATTCCTCCGGGCAGTTGTCGCGGATGGCCTCCTGAATTTCGGTAAAGCCGACGATGTTCACGGTCATACGGCCGCAGTAGCGCGTCATCAGGCGCGCAAGCTCCAGCACCTTGTCCTTCGCCAGCTCGCTTGTGTAGGGATAGGAGAAGAAGTGCACGCACTCCAGCTCCACGCCGCGCTTGGCAATCATGTAGCCCGCGACCGGCGAATCGATGCCGCCGGACAGCAGCAGCATGGCTCTGCCGCCCACGCCCGTGGGCAGGCCGCCCGCGCCGGGCTCCGCCGGGCCGTGCACATAGGCCGCGCGGTCGCGCACCTCGACATAGACCGTGTAATCCGGGTGATGCACATCGACCGTCACGTCCGGAAAGGCCTCAGCCAGACGGCCGCCGATCTCCTGCGACAGGCCGATGGACGTCAGCGGAAAGCGCTTGTCCGAGCGGCGCGACTCAACCTTGAACGACTTCGCCATGCTCAAATCGTCGCCGAGGTAGGCCATGGCCGTATCAAAAATGGCGTCGAGATCCTTGGCGCACGGGCGGCAGCGGCACAGACTCACCACGCCGAAAATGGCATGGCAGGCCTCCCACGCGCCGTCGAGGTCGCAGTCGGCGTTCTCCGGCTCCACATAGACCGTAGACTGGACGATGGAGACGCGGAAGTCGCCGAACGGGCGCATACGCCGGGCAACATTCGTCTTGAGACGGTTCTCAAACTGGAAGCGGTTGCCGCCCTTCAGGACGATCTCGCCCAGCTTCAGCAAAAACATTTCATTCATGGTAAATTCCTCAATTCCTCAGTTCTGGATCAGTTGGTGCGTGCGGTACTGGATAGCCTCGGACAGGTGCTCCGGCAGGATGCTTTCGCTCCCGGCAAGGTCCGCGATCGTGCGGGCCACGCGGCGGATACGGTCATAGCTGCGGGCCGTGAGGCCGAGGCTCTCGAACGCCTGCTGCATCAGCAGAGCGCCCGTTTCGTCCAGCTCGCAGAAGCGGCGCAGCTCCGGCGTCTGCATATTGGCGTTGCAGCGGCAGGACGTGCCCTTGAAGCGCTCGCGCTGGATGGCGCGGGCCGTTTCGACGCGCTGCTTGACAACGGCAGAAGACTCCGGCACGGTCGTGCTGCGCAGCTCGTCAAAGTGGAGCGACGGCACCTCCGTGATGATGTCGATGCGGTCGAGCAGCGGGCCGGAGATGCGCGAAAGATAGGCCTGCACCGCGCCCTGCGAGCAGGTGCACCGCCCCGAGGGGTCGCCGTACCAGCCGCAGCGGCACGGATTCATGGCGCACACGAGCTGAAAGCGGCTCGGGTAGCTTGCAGAGCCGTTTGCGCGGGAGATCGTTACCATGCCGTCCTCAAGCGGCTGGCGCATGACCTCGAGCGTCTCGCGCCGGAATTCCGGCAGCTCATCGAGGAACAGCACGCCGCGGTGTGCCAGTGAAATCTCGCCCGGGCGCGGCGTGGAGCCGCCGCCCGTCAGGCCGGGAGCCGAGATCGTGTGGTGCGGGCTGCGGAAGGGGCGGCGGCGCACCAGCGGGGACTCCGGCGTGAGCAGGCCCATGACGGAGTGGATCTGTGTGACCTCCAGCGCCTCCTCGCGCGTCATATCCGGCAGGATGGACGGCAGGCGGCGGGCCAGCATGCTCTTGCCGGAGCCCGGCGGGCCGACGAGCAGCACATTGTGCGCGCCTGCGGCCGCGACCTCGAGCGCGCGCTTGACATGCTCCTGCCCCATGACGTCGCTGAAGTCCGGCAGGCGCTCCTCCGTCTCCTCAGGCTGCCAGGCAGGCTCCGGCTCGATGGAAAATTCGCCGCGCAGATGGGCGGCCAGCTGCCGCACCTCCTTCACGGGGATGACGGTCAGGCCGCCCGCCAGCGTGGCCTCGCGCGCATTTTCCGCCGGGACATACAGCGTGCGGATGCCGGCCTTCCGGGCGGCGATGGCCATGGGCAGCACGCCGTTGACGGGGCGCAGCTTGCCTTCGAGGCTCAGCTCGCCGAGGAAGGCGGACGGCTCGCGCGGCAGACGGACAAGCTCCTGCGCCGCAAGAATGCCGAGCAGGATCGGCAGGTCATAGAGCGTGCCGGTCTTTTTCGTCCCGGCCGGGGCAAGGTTCAGCGTGATGCGGCTGACCGGAAAGCGGAAGCCGCTGTTTTTGATGGCAGCGCGCACACGCTCGCGCGACTCGCGCACGGCGGCATCCGGCAGGCCGACGAGCTCAAAGCCCGGCAGGCCGCTGGAGATGCTGCACTCGACCATGACGGGATATCCGCTGATGCCGGACAGGCCCACGGAATCCACGCGTGAAGTCATACGTTCCCCCTCCTTTTCCTTTATTTTTTTATCATACAACACAGACCGCAAAAATACAAGCGCCGCCGTGCAAAAGCAGTATCGGATTCCGGCCGAATCTGCATTCATATCGATTTGCGTAAAATTTTGCAAAAAACTCGCGCAAATAAACACGCAAATAAGCACGAACTTTTTTCTGCTTTTGATGCGGGAGCGCCGCGGCGGCGGCTTCCCCGCTTTTTCCGGTCTCCGCAGCAATGGGCAGAAATTTGCCGCACGCTACGTGGCACAGTTCCAAGATTTTCGCTGTTCTTTTCGTTTTTCTGATTTACAAATCCGGACTTTAGTGTTAGAATGGAGATGTTTTGAAAGAAATACTTTCAGGAGGTATTTATTTTGGCACGTAAATTCAAGACGATGGACGGCAACACCGCCGCCGCCCATGTCAGCTACGCCTTTACGGAAGTAGCCGGCATCTACCCCATCACCCCCTCCAGCCCGATGGCCGACTATGTCGACCAGTGGTCTGCGCAGGGCCGTAAGAACATCTTCGGCAACCGCGTCAAGGTCGTCGAGATGCAGTCCGAGGCAGGCGCTTCCGGCACCGTTCACGGCTCTCTGGCCGCCGGCGCTCTGACGACGACCTATACTGCTTCGCAGGGTCTTCTGCTGATGATCCCGAACATGTATAAGATCGCCGGTGAACTGCTGCCCGCCGTCTTCCATGTCTCCGCGCGTACCGTCGCGACCCATGCGCTGAACATCTTCGGCGATCATTCCGACGTCTACGCCTGCCGTCAGACCGGCTTCGCCATGCTCTGCGAGACCAACCCGCAGGAAGTCATGGACCTCGCCCCTGTCGCGCACCTGTCCGCCATCAAGGGCCGCGTCCCGTTCATCAACTTCTTCGACGGCTTCCGCACGTCCCATGAGATCCAGAAGATCGCCATCTGGGACTACGATGACCTGAAGGAAATGTGTGACATGGACGCAGTGGCTGCCTTCCGCAACCACTGCCTGAACCCCGAGCGCCCCGCCATGCGCGGCTCTCACGAGAACGGCGACACGTTCTTCCAGCACCGCGAGGCCTGCAACGGCTACTACGACGCTCTGCCTGAGATCGTCGAGGAGTACATGGGCAAGGTCAACGCCAAGCTCGGCACCGACTACAAGCTGTTCAACTACTATGGCGCGCCGGACGCAGAGCGCGTCATCATCGCCATGGGCTCCATCTGCGACGTCGCAGAGGAAGTCATCGACTACATGAACGCCCACGGTGAGAAGGTCGGCCTCGTGAAGGTCCGCCTGTACCGTCCGTTCCGCGCCGACCGTCTGCTCGAGGCCATTCCGGCCACCTGCAAGAAGATCGCCGTTCTCGACCGCACGAAGGAGCCGGGCGCCCTGGGCGAGCCGCTCTACCTCGACGTCGTGACCGCTCTGGCCAACGCCGGCCGGATGATCCCGGTCATCGGCGGCCGCTACGGCCTCGGTTCCAAGGATACGCCTCCCGCATCCGTCTTCGCCGTCTATGAGGAGCTGGCGAAGGAAGAGCCGAAGCGCCACTTCACCATCGGCATCAACGACGATGTCACCCACCTGTCCCTCGAGGAGCATGCCGCACCGAACACCGCTGCGGAAGGCACCATCGAGTGCAAGTTCTGGGGCCTCGGCGGCGACGGCACCGTCGGCGCAAACAAGAACTCCATCAAGATCATCGGCGACCACACCGACAAGTATGTACAGGCCTACTTCCAGTACGACTCCAAGAAGACCGGCGGCGTGACCATCTCGCACCTCCGCTTCGGCGACAAGCCCATCAAGAGCCCGTACTACATCAACAAGGCCGACTTCGTCGCCTGCCATAACCCGTCCTACATCACCAAGGGCTTCAAGATCGTCAACGACGTCAAGCCGGGCGGCGTGTTCCTCATCAACTGCCAGTGGGATCTGGCCGAGCTGGAGCACCACCTGAACGCCGAGGCGAAGCGCTACATCGCGAAGAACAACATTCAGCTCTACACGATCAACGCCATCGATCTGGCCATCAAGGTCGGCATGGGCAAGCGCACGAACACCATCCTGCAGTCCGCCTTCTTCTCCCTCGCCAAGGTCATGCCCGAGGCCGACGCCATCAAGTACATGAAGGACGCCGCCGAGCATTCCTACGCCAAGAAGGGCATGGACGTTGTTGAGAAGAACTGGAACGCTATCGACGCCGGCGCTACCGCCTACGTCAAGGTCGATGTCCCCGCCGCATGGGCCGAGGCTGAGGATCAGCCCGACACCACCGTGCTCGAGGGCAAGCCGGAGCTCGTGAAGATGGTCAAGAACATCCTCCTGCCCATCGACAAGATGGACGGCGATTCCCTGCCCGTCTCTACGTTCATGGATCATGTCGACGGCCAGTTCGAGCTGGGCGCTTCCGCTTACGAGAAGCGCGGCGTCGCCGTGACCGTCCCCGAATGGGACGCCGACAAGTGCATCCAGTGCAACAGCTGCGCATTTGTCTGCCCGCATGCCACGATCCGTCCGTTCGCACTGACCGAGGAAGAGGCCGCTGCCGCTCCCGCCGCTGCGAAGATCCGTCCGGTCAAGGCCGGCAAGGGCAAGGGCAAGTATCAGTACACCATGGCTGTCTCCCCGCTCGACTGCATGGGCTGCGGCGTCTGCGTCGGCGTCTGCCCGACGAAGGCCATCACCATGGTCGCTCAGGAGAGCCAGCTCGATCAGCAGCCGGTCTTCAACTACATGGTCTCCAAGGTCGCGCCGAAGGAAGAGCTTCAGGACCTGAGCGTCAAGGGCAGCCAGTTCAAGCAGCCCATGCTCGAGTTCTCCGGCTCCTGCGCAGGCTGCGCCGAGACGTCCTATGCACGCCTCATCACCCAGCTGTTCGGCGACCGCATGTATATCTCCAACGCCACCGGTTGCTCCTCCATCTGGGGCGGCCCGGGCGCGACGTCCCCGTACTGCACCGATAAGAACGGCCACGGCCCCGCATGGTCCAACTCCCTGTTCGAGGACAACGCAGAGCATGGCTACGGCATGTACACCGCGCAGAAGGTCATCCGCGAGAACCTCGCCGAGAAGACTCACGCCCTGCTCGCCATCGACTGGACGGCTGCAGAGCTGAAGGAAGCCGCTCAGAAGTGGCTCGACACCATGGAAGACGGCGCTGCCAACAAGGAAGCTGCCAAGGCTTACATCGCCGCCCTCGAAGAGAGCATCTGCGACGGCTGCGACTGCGACGCCTGCAAGCTGGCCTCTGAGATCCTGAGCCAGAAGGATTACCTCAGCAAGAAGTCCGTCTGGATCTTCGGCGGCGACGGCTGGGCCTACGATATCGGCTTCGGCGGCGTAGACCATGTCCTTGCCCAGAACGAGGATGTCAACATCTTCGTCTTCGATACCGAGGTGTACTCCAACACCGGCGGACAGGCCTCCAAGGCTTCCAACATCGGTCAGGTCGCTCAGTTCGCGGCTGCCGGTAAGGAGACCAAGAAGAAGAGCCTCGCCGAGATCGCCATGTCCTATGGCTACATCTACGTCGCGCAGGTCGCAATGGGCGCCAACCAGGCTCAGACCCTCAAGGCCATTGCCGAGGCCGAGGCCTATCATGGCCCGTCCCTCATCATCGGCTATGCTCCGTGCGAAATGCACTCCATCAAGGGCGGCATGATGCACTGCCAGGAAGAGATGAAGAAGGCTGTCGACTGCGGCTACTGGAACATGTTCCGCTTCGACCCGTCCAAGGAGACCGGCAAGTTCACCCTCGACTCCAAGCAGCCGAAGGGCGGCTATCAGGAGTTCCTGATGAACGAGGCGCGCTATAGCCGCCTGACCCGCGAGTTCCCGGAGCGTGCAAACGAGCTGTTTGAGCGCAACGAGGAATCCGCAAAGGCCCGCTATGAGCACCTGCTCAAGCTGGTCGAGATGTACAAGGACTAAGCCCTTGTTGCATCTGACCTGATACCTATAAAATCGCCCCCATCGGCCAAAGCCGATGGGGGCGATTTTGATCGGTTTGCTTATTCTGCAATTCCCGGCAGGCGAAAGTCCGGGAAATACGTCTTCACAAATTCGACGTCCGCCACCTGAAAGCTGCGGCCGTTCAGGGGCGCAAGTACGCCTGCGTCCGTGGTGAAGCAGAACGTCAGGCGATAGGAATACAGCGCCTGATAGCGCCGGTCAGCGTGCGGATCGAGCTTGCCGTACTTGCCGTCACCCAAAAGCGGATGCCCGGCGTGCGCAAACTGTGCGCGGATCTGGTGCGTGCGGCCCGTGATCAGCTCACACTCCACCAGCGACAGGCCGCCGCGCTTTGTGAGCGTTCGATAGCGCGTTTCGCAGGTCTTTGCGCCCTTCTGCGGCGTATCCGTGACGAAAACGCGGTTTTTGACCGCATCCTTGAAGAGATAGCCCTTCAGCACGCCGGTCTCCGGGCGGGGCGTGCCCTCCACCACGGCAAGATAGCGCTTGTCCAGCTCGCGGTCGCGAATTTTCTGATTCAGGATGCGCAGAGCCTCGGCCGTTTTGGCCGCGATGACGATGCCGCCGGTGTTGCGGTCGATGCGGTTGCACAGGGCTGGGGTGAAGGCCTGCTCCTCGCGCGGCCGCCACTCTCCTTTTGCATAGAGATAGGCCTGAATATGGTCGATGAGCGTGCGGCCGTACTCCGCGCCGTCGTGCGGATGCACGGCCACGCCGGGCTTTTTGTCCACAAGCAGGATGTTTTCATCCTCATAGACGATGTTGAGCTTCGGCGCCGTCACCGTCAGATAGGCGTTGGCCTCAGAGGGCTTGTCGAAAAACTCGTCGTTGATATAGAGCTGCAGCACATCGCCCTCCTGCAGGCGCGTGTCGCGCTGCGCGCGGGCGTTGTTGCACTTGATACGCTTGAGGCGGATATACTTCTGCGCCAGCGAGGCGGGCAGCAGCGGAACGGCCTTGGCCAGAAAGCGGTCGAGCCGCTGCCCGGCGTCATTGCGGCCGATGGTCAGTTCTTTCATGGGAGCGTGGTCTCCTTCGCTGAAATCGGGCAGCAGCGCACCATGAAGCGAAAGCATTCGGCGAGAGATTTTTTGTCGAGCCGAGATTCGGAAAGTGCAGGCGTACTTTGTGTACTCCAAACTTTTCGAACCGATGGATCGCCGAAAAAGATTCGGCGAAGGCCGAAGCGGCAATGGGGCGCTGCTGCCTTTACTATGCCGCAGATCGTTCGGATTGTCAAGGTTTTTTATGAAAAAATCGAAAAAGGATTTGACAAAATCACGAAAAACCGTTATAATATTTCCTGCACGACTATGGAACAGGGGATCATTATGCTGCTTGGATTATCAAAAATCATGCAAAAGCCGGACAGTGTTCTGCCCTTCCATACCGCGCTGGATCTGCACGATCTGCAATTCGGCGGGAGTTTTCCCGTGCAGGAGCCCGTCTCCGCCGAGGGGACGGTGCGCAACACCGCCGGTGTCCTCGTTTTAGAGGCCGTGATCTCCACAAATCTGCACGCTGTCTGCGACCGCTGCGCCGCGCCGTTTGAACGCCGCGTCTCCTGGCCGGTGCATGCTGTGCTCACCCGTTCGCTCGAGCGGGAGGATGAGGCAGATGAGTGGACTTTCCTCCTGCAGGAGGGGGATATGGCCGATCTGGACGAGATCCTGACGACTGCGTTCGTACTGAACATGGATTCGAAGCTGCTTTGCAGGCCGGACTGCAAGGGCATCTGCCCCCGCTGCGGCAAGAATCTGAATGAGGGCGCATGCTCGTGCCGCCCTGAGATCGATCCCCGTTTGGCTGTCCTTGGGCAGCTGTTGAAGGATAAATGATTATTTTCTGCGAAAGCATCTGACCAAGGAGGTGTCATTCATGGCTGTTCCTAAGTGTAAGGTTTCCAAGGCAAGACGGGATAAGAGACGCAGCTCCCACTGGAAGCTCTCCATCCCCGGCGTAGTCGCTTGCCCGAAGTGCGGTGAGGCTCGTCTGCCGCACAGAGCTTGCAAGAACTGCGGTACCTACAATGGCCGCGAGGTTCTTCCTGCCGCCGAGGCGAAGTAATTCCGTTCCCACAAGGAAAGCAGGAAAGGATAAGCTCCTTTCTCTCAGCCTGCCGGACAGCGCCCCTTCCGGGGTGGTATCCCGGCAGGTTTTGCTTTGTTTCCGGGCATTTTTGTTTGTGCCTTGCAAATCGAAGCGTTTTGTGCCATAATAGGAAAAAGAACCCGCGGCGCTCTGCCGCAGAGAGGAGGCTTGCGCTATGCCCAAGCCCTTGGTTGCGATCGTCGGACGGCCGAACGTCGGCAAGTCCATGCTTTTCAACAAACTGACCGGCCGGCGCGCCGCCATCGTGGAGGATACGCCGGGCGTGACCCGCGACCGCATTTACGGCGACTGTGACTGGAACGGCCGCGAATTCGAGCTCGTGGATACAGGCGGCATCGAGCCGAACACCGATAGTGAGATGCTGCAGTTCATGCGCCGCCAGGCCGAGCTGGCCATCGCCGCTGCCGACGTGATCGTCATGGTCACGGATGTGAAGACCGGCGTGACCGCCGCCGATCAGGATGTCGCCAATATGCTGCTGCGCAGCCGCAAGCCGGTCTGCCTCGCCGTGAACAAGTGCGACTCCGTCGGCCCCACGAACCCCGACGTCTACGAATTCTATGCGCTCGGCCTCGGCGACCCCATCGAGGTCTCCGCCGTCCACGGCCACGGCACCGGCGACCTGCTCGACTGGTGCGTTGCGCACTTCCCCGCCCCCTCCGAGCAGGAGAACGAGGGCGAGGTCATCAACGTTGCCATCATCGGCAAGCCGAATGTCGGCAAATCCAGCCTGCTCAACCGCATTCTCGGGCAGGAGCGCGTCATTGTCTCCAATGTTGCCGGAACGACGCGCGACGCCATCGACAGCTATTTTGAAAACGAATTCGGCAAATACCGCTTCATCGATACCGCCGGAATGCGGCGCAAGTCCAAGGTCGATGACGCCATTGAAAAATATTCCAACCTCCGCTCCATCGCCGCCATTGAGCGCGCAGACGTCTGTCTGATCCTCATCGACGCCGTCGAGGGCGTGACGGAGCAGGACACAAAGATCGCCGGTCTGGCCCACGAGGCCGGAAAGGCCAGCATCATCGTCGTGAATAAGTGGGATCTTGTGGACAAGGACACGAACACCATGGCCGAGAAGACGGCAGAGATCCGCCGCGACCTCAGCTATCTCACCTACGCGCCGATCATCTTTCTGTCCGCCCTGACGGGCCAGCGCGTCGGCAAGCTCTATGAGCGCATCAACGCCGTGGCCAACCAGAGCGCCATGCGCATCACGACCGGCATGCTCAACAACATTCTTGAGGACGCCACGGCCCGCGTGCAGCCGCCCACGGACAAGGGCCGCCGCCTGAAGATCTATTATATGACGCAGGTCGGCGTGAAGCCGCCGCACTTCGTCATTTTCTGCAACGACGCGCGCCTGTTCCACTTCTCCTACCAGCGCTATCTGGAAAATCAGCTCCGCGGTGTCTTCGGTCTGGAGGGAACGCCCATCCGGCTGACCATCCGCCAGAAGGGCGATAAGGAGGACTGAGCATGGACTGGTGGCGCATCGTCTGCTGTGCCGCTGCGGGCTACCTGCTCGGCAGCTGCAACGGCGCAATCGTCGTGTCGCACACCTGCATGCACGACGACATCCGCAAAAAAGGCAGTGGAAACGCCGGCCTGACGAATTTTCTGCGGAACTTCGGCGGCTGGGCAACGCTGCTCGTCGTCCTGATGGATATGGGTAAGGTCGTGCTCGCCTGCCTGCTCGGCCGCTGGCTCCTGCCCGGAAACCCGCAGCTCGGGATGATGATCGCAGGCGCGATGACGGAGCTGGGCCATATTTTCCCGGTCTTTTACGGCTTCCGCGGCGGCAAGGGCATCCTGTCGAGCGCTGCACTGGCGATCATGATGGACTGGCGCATCTTTGTCATCGGCTTCAGCCTGTTTCTGATCATCGTCTTTGCGACGCACTATGTCTCGCTCGGCTCCATTCTGGCCGCCACGGCCTATGCCGTGCTGTTTGTCATCTTTTTCCCCGGACAGCCGTGGATCTGGAGCATCGCCATTGCTATGGCCGTCCTTGCGATCTTCATGCATCGCAGCAATATTGCCCGTCTGCTCCATGGCACGGAGACAAAAACCTATCTTTTGAAATCCAAGAAAAAGTGAGGAATCTTCCATGCAGGTAACGATCGCCGGCAGCGGCGGCTGGGGCACGGCCCTTGCCATTCTGCTGCATGAAAACGGTCACGATGTCACCCTTTGGTCGCATTTCGAAGCGGAGAGCAAGCAGCTCGCCGAGACCCATCAGAATCCATATCTCCCCGGCGTCACGCTGCCGGAGGGACTGCATTATTCCGCCGACCCCGCCTGCGCGCAGGGCAGGGAGATGGTCGTGTTCGCCACGCCGTCGTTCGCCGTGCGCACCACAGCCCGCGCCTTTGCGCCGTACCTTGCCGAAACGCCCCTGCTCGTCTCCGTGACGAAGGGCATCGAGGAGGGTACCGGCTACCGCATGTCTGAGCTTGTCTCGCAGGAGACCGGCCGCACCGTCGTCGCCCTGTCCGGCCCCTCGCACGCCGAGGAGGTCAGCCGCGGCATCCCGACGGGCGTTGTCGTCGCCTGCCCGGAGCGGGAGCTTGCCGAGCGCGTGCAGAACGCCTTCATGTGCAGCCGCTTCCGCGTCTACACCAGCCCCGACACGGCCGGCATCGAGCTGGGCGCGGCACTCAAAAACGTCATCGCCCTCTGCGCCGGTGTCTGCGACGGCATGGGCTACGGCGACAACACCAAGGCCCTGCTCATGACGCGCGGCCTTGCCGAGGTTGCCCGGCTGGGCATGGCGCTCGGCGCGCACCGCGAGACCTTCGCCGGCCTGGCCGGTGTGGGCGACCTGATCGTCACCTGCACGTCCATGCACTCCCGTAACCGCCGCGCCGGTATCCTCATCGGCCAGGGCGTTCCCGTGCAGGAGGCCATGAAGCAGGTCGGCGCCGTCGTCGAGGGCTATTATGCCGCCCAGTCCGCCTGGGAGCTGGCGCAGCGCAAGAATGTCGACATGCCGATCACCGAGGCGGCCTATGCCGTGCTCTATGAGGGCCGCGATCCGCGTGAGGCGCTCAATTCGCTCATGCTGCGCGACCGCACCTCAGAGGCAGAGGACGCCGCATGGGCACGGTGAACCGCCGCGCAGAGCTGCTGCGTTCGCTGAAGTTCACTCTGTTCTCCGCCTCGGCCGGGCTCATCCAGATCGGCGCGTTCGCCCTGTGCAACGACGTCATTCACCTGCCCGCATGGCTGGGCTATCTCATCGCGCTGGTGCTCTCCGTGCTCTGGAACTTCACGCTGAACCGGTGCTATACGTTCCGCTCCGCCGCAAGCGTGCCGCGCGCCATGGCACTTGTCGCGCTGTTCTACCTCGTCTTTACGCCCTGCACCACCTGGCTGGAGCACTGGCTCACCGACGTGCAGCTCTGGAACGACTACCTTGTCACGGCGCTCAACATGGTGCTGAACCTCGTGTTAGAGTTCCTCTATGACCGCTTCGTCGTCTTCCGCGGAACGATCGATTCCAGAGACGCAAAATAACAAGCAAGACCTGCCTGATTTCGTTCAGGCAGGTCTTGCTTGTTATTGCAGATCCGTTCAGGCGTCGATGGTGCCTTCCAGAAGCGTCCAGCCGTCGCCGCCGAGGGGGCCGCCGTCCGTCCGCCCGAGGAAGCCGCCGCCCAGCAGGTCGAACACGCTGCCGCGGAAGCTGAATTCCGGCAAGCGGCCGACAGGCAGGCCGTCGCGGCACAGATAGGCCGTCTGCACCGGTGTCGCGAAATCCCCCGCAGGCGTCATATCGCCGCCGGAGGCCACGTCGATCAGGATAAACGACCGATCGCCGAGCAGCTCGGCATAGGAATGTGTCTGTGCAATGCGCAGGCAGCCCTCCGAAGCCGAGCGGCAGGGCGCGGCGTCATAAGCGCCGCCCGCCGCGGCAGTCGCCATGCAGCCATAGCGCGCAGCCTGTGCACGATCCGCTGCGCCGCGCACAAGCACGCCGTTTTCGATGAGCGGCAGTGTGTCGCCCTCGAGCACGGAGCCCTCCGCATCAAAGAACGGCAGCCAGCTCTCCGGACGCCGGTCGACCTGCAGCGTCAACGCGCCGGAGAAGAGCTTCTCCCCCATTTTGCCGCTGAACAGCGACGCACCGCTCTCCAGCTTCTGCACGTCGAGCAGGCCCTCGAGCTTTCCGCTCAGGAAGCTGCCCGCAAACAGCACGGGGAGCTTTTCCTTCGGCATAGGCACCTCGTTGCGGTAGGCACGCAGGGAACGGCGCGCGGCCTCCAGCCCGTCGACGGCCGCATTGCCGCGGCTCGTCCAGCCGATGCCGGTGTCAAATACGTTCGGCGATGCCTCGTCCTTCACGACCAGATTCAGGAACGAACCGCTCTGCCTGTCGTCGAGCCTGCGGCCGAGGTCATTTTCCAGCCGCACCCGCTCGGAAAGCGCCACGATCTTATTGGAAAACACAAAGCCGGGACATTCCTCACGCAGATGTGCCAGCAGAGCCTCGGACTGCTCCAGCAGCTCACGCTCCTCCGGCATAACGCCGGTCTCGCGGCTGCGGACCAGAGCGCCAAGCGGCTCCGGGTGGGAAAGGCCGGCAGTGAGCGCGCGCTGCGCGGCCTGCCATGTTGCCTCGTCCGGCTCGCCAAACACGCCGCTGATGCCGAGCTTTCCGCCATCATACACGCGGCAGCCGCTGCGGACGATGTGCTTGCGGCGCACCTCCGTCACGGTGCCCTCGGAAATATTCAGAGAAACCTCGCTTCTCTCGATCTGATAAAGCTCCTTTTGCATCTCCGTCTCCTCCTTACTGCACCTTCAGGCCGCGCACCCGCAGGTACGGCCCGCCGAACGCAACGCGCAGCGGCCACTGCTCCATTTTGCCGCAGCCGCCCGTGAACAGGCTGCGCAGTTCCGTCTCGGCCGTCGCGCCGTCGATCTGATGCAGCGTCTGCATCACATTGCCGGAGATCACGCTGACCAGCACCGGCTCTGCCGGTTTTCCGCCGCGGATGCGGTAAGCGCGCGCCGGAGCGATCGTAAATGTCGACATGCCGGAGCCGTGGAAGAAGTCCGGGATATACAGGCCGCCCTCGGCCCCGCGCAGCAGGCTCTCAAACGTATCCGTGCCGCCCGCGATCCAGGTGGAAGTCATGCGCACGATCGGCTCGAACTCGAAGCTGATGGCGCGGGCGTTGCCCGTGACCGCCTCGTCCAGCGCAGCGGCCGTCGCTGCGGAATGCAGGCGGCCGGTCAGCACGCCGTTTTTCACCAGATAGGTGTCGCGCGCGCGCGTGCCCTCGTCGTCATAGGGGCAGTAGCCGGAGCCGTTCGGCACACCGGAGTCCAGAATGCTCAGGCCCTCCCAGCCGACCTGCTTGCCCAGCTCCCACTCCCGGCGCATCGTCTCGGAGCCGAGCATAAAGTCCGACTCGCTCTTGTGGCCGAAGCTTTCATGGGCAAACACACCGGCGACCGTCGGCGAGAGCACGCAGGTATATTCCCCCGGCTCCACGGGGACGGCGTGCATGGCATAGTTCACGTCCTCCTCAATGGCCGCGCGCAGGCCCTCTTGGCAGCCCTGCAGGCCCGCGAAATCCGATGCATAGCGCTGCTGACCGTTCGTGAACGGGGCGTTCGCGCCCGTGACAGTATAGCCCAGCGCGATGCCGCAGTGCTGATAGTCCTGCCGGATATCCGCGCCGAGCGAAGAGCAGAATGTCTTGTCGACATGCACATCCAGATAGCGCGCACGGGTGGCGGCAAGCCCGCTGCGCTCCAGCAGGGGCTGATAGCTGCGCAGCAGCGCCAGCTTCTGCTCCACCGGCACGGCGCGCAGGTCGCCTGCCTGCCAGCGCAGCACACAGTCACGGTTCACCTCAAAACGGCGCACAACAGGGTCGTCGCCGATGGCCGGGTTCGGCTCTGCCATGGCGGCCAGCGTATCAAGCTCCTGCTGCAGGCGGTCCGGCTCCGTTGTGGCGCTGTTATACCAGCGCTTTCCGTCATAGACGCGCACGAATGCGCCGCGGCGGCGGCTCTCGGTGCACTGCTTCAGCTCGCCGTCCTCGAGTACGAGCGTCGTTTCCGCCACGTCCTCCACACGGACATCCGAGTATAGATCCCTGGGAAATTTCAGCATAAGCATTTCCTCCTTTTCCCGCATTCTATCATGCGGGGCACGCCGTGTCAATCAGCAGCGGACCGGTTCTTTTACGATACCGCCGTCCTCGACCGTCAGGTCCTCGGAATACTCCACGCGGTCGATCACGCAGCCCGCGCCGACGCGGACAAAGCGCCCGCGGACGACGGCCGCCTGCGTATCGAGCAGCTCGAGCGTGTCGCCCTCGATGGACTGGGCCTCCAGTGCGCGCTTGCGGCGGCCGAGCGAGATCACATGGGCGTCCTGTACCACGCGGAGCGTCGTGCAGCCGATATCGCCCGCCTGATACAGGCCGCCGCGGGACAGGGTGATCTCTCCGGCATTGAGCAGGCCGTCGATCCGGAACACGCCGGAGGCATGGAAGCGCTCGGCCTCCACAGCCGGGGCGCGCAGCGAGCCCGCGATCTCAAGCTCCTCGGCATGGATGTCGCCCTCTGCGGCGCAGCTGCCGCTGAAGCGGGCCTTGCCAAGCTGCATGCCGCCCTCGCTCTTTGCCGAGCCGGAGCACTGCAGCGTTCCCGTGCAGTGCAGCGACTGTGCCTTCACGCTGCCGGAAAAGCGGCCCTCCTGCATGGCAGCCTCGCCCGCGACCTTCACCGATCCGCTGCAGCGGACCTCGCCCGCGCAGGAAAGCGCGCCCTCGATCTTTGCCGAGCCGGAGCACTGCAGGGCGTCGCACCGCAAGTCGCCGTCCACGCGCAGGCTGGCGCTTACACGCACCTCGCCGTATTCCCCGCCGTCAACGCGGGTCGAACCGGAACAATTCAAATTCTGTTTCATTTCTGATGAACTCCCTTCTGCTTTGGCAGGAGCTCCTGCGCCTGCCCGTCCACGATCAATGTAATGCTTTTCAGTTCCTCCAGCCGGAAGCGGCGGCTGGTAAAGCGGTCCGTCACGATGAGCCAGTTTTCCGGTGCATGCCGCTCCGGTTCCCGGAGCTTTTCGGCCAGCTCCTCGAGCGAGGTCTCGCCGCGCTGCAGGATCTGCTCCACGCGCGGGCAGATCTGCGCCCGGTGGAAAAACGTCTCCTGCCCGGTCGGCGTTGCCCGGCGCAGGAACCAGTCCTCCGGGATGAGGCCCATACGCTTCCAGCGGTAGAGCGCGCCATAGGACACGCCGTAGCGCTCCAGCAGCTCACGCTTGGAAATGAGGTCTTCCATTCGCATCCTCCCTCCGTAACATTGTTACGATATCATAATAGCATAACATTGTTACGCTGTCAAGCACAAATTTTGGCGCAGGCGGGAGCACCTGCGCATAGACTATCTCAGGGCAGTACGCAAGGGCTGCCCAAACCCGATTCAGGAGGTACCTTATGGCAGCAAGCGGAACCCTGCAGGCGCGAGCCTTTGCTTCCAACGCGCAGCTCCCGCTGCCCGGCGTAGCCATCCGCATCACGGAGCGCACGCCGGAGGGCAGCATGAAGCTGCTTGCCCTGCGCATCACGGACGAAAGCGGCATGATCGGCCCCATCGTCATCGAAGCGCCCGAGCGAGCGGGCAGTCAGGCCCCGGGAACGGGGCAGCCGTTCACGCAGGTGGACCTGTCGGCGGAGTGCCCCGGCTACGAGCAGATCCTCGTGGAGGACATCCAGATCTTCGCCGGGGTGCGGACCATTCAGGAGCTGGCCATGATCCCCTACCCGCAGTATCCGGAGTATTACAACCTGACCGAGGTCTTCCCGATCTCGCCGCAGGCGCTGTAGGTGACGGCCATGGTAACGGTCATTCCCTACATTCCCGCGCAGATCACCGTGCATCTGGGGCCGCCGACCGCCTCGGCCGCGAATGTGACGGTGTCGTTCGCGGACTATGTCAAAAACGTCGCCTCGAGCGAAATTTACCCGACGTGGGATGACAGCGCCCTCGTCGCCAACATTCTGGCCATCATTTCCTTTGCCCTCAACCGCGTTTATACGGAATTCTACCGCAGCCGGGGCTATGATTTCGACATCACGTCCTCGACGGCCATCGACCAGAAATTCATCAACGGGCGGAATATTTTTGAAAATGTCGGCCGCCTCGTCGACGAGCTGTTCAACACCTATCTCCGGCGGCAGGGCTTTGTGGAGCCGCTGGCCGCCAAATTCTGCAATGGAACGACCGTGACGTGCGACGGTCTGAGCCAGTGGGGCTCACAGGAGCTTGCACAGCAGGGGCTGAGCTCCGTGGAAATTCTCCGCCGCTATTACGGCGAGGATATCGAGATCGTCCGCAACGCGCCCATGCGCGGCTACGCCCCCTCCTACGGCGGAACGCCCCTGCGCCGCGGCTCGCGTGGGCCGCAGGTCGTGCAGCTGCAGGTCATGCTTAACCGCATCGGGCAGAACTACCCCGCCATCCCACGTGTTGCGTCCGTAGACGGCATTTTCGGCACGCAGACGGAAAATGCCGCGCTGGCCGCACAGCGCATCTTCAATCTGGACCCGGACGGCATCGTCGGCAAGGGCACGTGGTACCAGCTCGTGCGGCTGTATGTCGCGGTGACGGAGCTGTCAGAGCTGGCCTCGCAGGGACAGACGTTCTATGCCGTGAACTGGCAGTATTCCCGCGTACTGCGCGAGGGCAGCACCGGTGAGCCGGTGCGCGTGCTGCAGTATATGCTGCAGGTCATCGGCTCGTATATCAACGACGTCCCCATGCCGCCGCAGACCGGCATCTTCGGCGAGTTAACGGCCAACAGTGTGCGGGCCTTCCAGCGCTTTTCCGGTCTGGCCATTGACGGCATCGTCGGCGAGCAGACGTGGAACGCCATTTTTGACCGTCTCGCCGGGATCGCCGAGACCGGGCCGCTGCCGCAGGATGTGGCACAGGAGATCACAGAGGAGGTCGGCTATCTCGTGCAGACCGGTGTGATCCCGAATTTCCCGGGACAGATCCTGCGCCTCGGCGACAGCGACACATAAAAGGAGGAAAGCCATGCAAATGCCCATCCGTTCCCTGCAGTCCATGCTGCGCCTGCTGCAGCGCCATGCCGGGAAGCCCACAACCGTCGTGCCCGACGGCATTTTTGGCCCGGAGACGGCCCGTGCCGTGCGGGAATTTCAGCAGCAGAATGGCCTGCCCGTCACCGGAGCGGCCGACCTTACGACTTGGAACGCCGTTGTGGATGCCGCGCGCGAGGCGCACATCCACCATGGCCCGGCCGAGCCGCTGCGACCGCTTTTTCAGCCGGCGCAAACCATCTCCCCCGGCGAGCAGAACATGCACCTGTACCTTGCGCAGGGCATGCTGCTGGCCCTGCGGCACTACTATGACGGCATGCCGCCCGTTTCCGTGACAGGCCGGCACGATGAAGCTTGCACCGCCTGCCTCAAATGGCTGCAGGCCCGCTGCGGCCTGCCCGTGACCGGCGAGCTGGACCGGCGGACCTGGCAGCATATGGTGCGGCTGTATGCCCAGACCGTCGGCGACGGGACCGGGTCCTATCCCGTCCGGATCACCCACCCGGAGGGTGCGCAGACGCCGCAGCGCGTCTGAAGCGCTCCGCAGCGAAGCAGAATTTCTTTGCCGGAAAAGTCCAAAGGGCTTTTCCGGCAAACGGTCACGGCAGTCCGCAGCCCGACCGTGCGGCGCAGTCATAACCCGGAGCAAGTCCCCCCGTGCTGCGGTGGATATAGGCATCCACGCCCTCGCGGAGCACCGGCGCAAACAGGAATTCTCCGCTGCGCGTGGCCAAAAAGTCCCGAATGAATGCCTCGGCCGTTCTGCGGCTGCCGCGGCAGTTCTCCCGCAGGAAGGCGACATAGTGATCCTCGCAGGACAGGCAATACTGCCAGCTGCTGCCGGTGTAGGTCCCGTTGCCGAACAGCACATCCCCGCCCAGAACGACGCCGCGCATTGCCTCGACGCTGGCAAGCACCCGAAAGATCTGCGGCTTTGTCCAGGCCAGCTCTCCGCACGGAAGCTGTACCGCCCCGCCGAGGGCGCGCAAATCCCAACTCATATTCTTTCCCCTTCCCGTTTTCCGATTCATAGGGAATCCTGCATTGCTGCCCGGATTCGCCGTTATTTTTAGAATATCGAAATTTTAATGAAATGTCAAGCAGTTTTTTGCGCAGAATAACGCGATTTTTGTCGATATTTGTCGAGAGTGTTGGGGTTTGTCCCAGCGTGTAATGTAGATATACAACGCATCCGTTTTCCCGGAAGCATCCTTTTTTCGCAAGGGCCATTGTATTGGGGCAAAATGGGTGCTATCATAATGCTGTTGCAGTTAGCATTCGCTAACCTTATCTGAAACAAACGGACAGAAACGGGAGATCGAACTATGAAAATTCTGGTATTCGGCGCAGGCGTACTCGGCTGCAATCTGGCACGGAATTTCTTCCGCGCCGGGAAGGACGTGAAGCTGCTGGCACGCGGCAGCTGGGCAGAGGAGATTCAGAAAAACGGCCTGCGGATCAAAGACAAATTCTCGCCCCGGATGTCGGTCAGCCGGATCCCGGTCGTGACCGCGCTGGAGGCAGCGGACCGGTACGACATGATCTTTGTCGTTCTGCGCTATACGCAGCTCGGCTCGATCCTGGACGCGCTGCGGGCCAATCCGACCCGGAACCTCGTCTTCGTGGGCAACGACGTGGGGGCCAGAGCGCTTGCCGCTTCCCTGCCGGAAAAAAATGTGCTGTTTGCCTTCGCCTCCTCGGCGGGACACCGGGAGCCTGATCATGTGGCGTCCATCGACCTGAAAAAGATCACCATTGGCCAGCTCCCGGACGCGACCTCCAACGAACAGCTGATCGGACAGATCTTTGACGGCACAAAATACAAGGTACGCTACGAGCCGAACATGGAGGACTACCTGCTCTGCCACGCCGCCTTTGTGCTCCCCGTAGCCTTCGCCTGCTATAAAACGGACGGCGAGCTGAAACGGCTCAAGGGCAACACGGCCTATCTGAGCCGCATGATCGACGCCGTGATCGAAGGCTACAGCGCCCTCCGGAATGCCGGGCACGAGATCCTGCCGAAGGAGGACGCGGCGTTTGAAGGCGCTGCATTCCGCAAGACCTGCCTGCGCTTCTTCCGCCTCATGTGCGCAACGAGCCTCGGAAAGCTCTGCGTCTCGGATCACGCCATGAACGCCGCCGGGGAGATGAGCGCCCTGAACCGCGACCTGAAGCGCTTCTTCGACGAGCACGGCGCAGCCTACCCGGCGTGGCAGGAGCTGGAGGCGGAGGCCGGGAGGTACCTGAAATGAAGGAGCTGATCCTGAAGACCATTCTCGAGGGGCTGGGCCTCGGCGCGCTGCTCGTTCTGGTCTGCGCCATAGGCATCCGGAAAGGCGCGGTCGGCATGGTGCACCTCTACAGCGCAGCCGTGCAGGAGCGGTGCGTCAAAAACGGGCTGACGACGCACGAGCGCATCCGCCGCAATGCCCTGCGCTTCAAGCTGGTCTGCCTGCCGGGCTACATCGCCTATGTGCTGCTCTTTGTCTATGCCGTCAACGGCGCAAGAGGCTTCCTCGCAGGCTTCTGGCAGCTGCTCGTCATCCTTTCCGTTATGAATCTCATCGACCGCTTCCTCGTCGACGGATTCTGGGTCGGGCACACGAAGGCGTGGACGATCCCCGGCACGGAGGACCTGAAGCCCTACATCACGGCGAAGGATACATGCCGCAAATGGATGTTCGGCACCGTCGGCATGGCCGTCATCTCCGCCGCCCTCTCCGGAATTATGGTGCTGCTCCTGCACTGAAGCCAAATAAATTCCCGCCGCGAAGCCCGCAGCGGGAATGAAATTATGTCTTTGGTCGAGCCAGCCGTTTCTGCTGCAGCTCCGCACGGAGCAGAATGCCGAGCGTCAGGCAGAAATCCGGATCCTTCAGATCTCGGCCAAGCATCTGCGTGATATGGGCAAGGCGATCGAGAAGCGTCGAGCGGTGCAGATAGAGAGCCGCTGCCGTTCTGGTGACGGAAAGGTTGTTGTCGAGGTAGACGCGCAGCGTCTCCAGATACGAGACCTGCGAAGCTTCGTCATGCGCTTTGAGCTTTTTCAGCCCGTTCGGATAATAGACCCACGAGGGTCGCCCTGACAGCGCACCGGACAGAAGCTGCGGCAGCAGATAGTCCTGAAAATAAAAGACCGTGCCGTTTCCATCCTGCAAAAAGCCGTTCTGCAGGGCGCTGGTAGCCTGGAACCATGCCTGATTTGCCTCATACAGATTGGAAAACACACCGGATACGCCGCAGACCAGGCCGAGTCTGTCCAGCAGCGGCAGGAGCTGCGCCGTTGTCTCACATTCGGCCTGTGCGGCGGGTAGAAATGCGGCGACGGTACGCTCGTACTCAAAGGCCATCGCGCCGGTGTACCGTTCTTCCAATGCGGCGGAAAGATACGTGCCGGGCAGCGGCGCTGCCCCACGCTTTGGCTGGAGGCGGACACAGACCCAGTCCGTTTTCCCGTTTTCCTGACTGAGCGCACGCCGCAGCTCAAAATCGACAGGCTGCCCTGCGATAACGCTGCGCAGGGCGCGGCGTACGGCGGAGCGGGTGCTGGCAAGCGTCGGGTTCTGCTGGACAGCCTGCCGCAGGAGCTTTGCAAGGAAGATCGAAAGCGCGCGGTCAAAATCTTGAAGCGGACGGAAGGCCTCAGACACCGTCAGGCAGCCGAGGTATTCCTCCTGATCGAATACGTTGACCGACAGCGTCCGAATGCCCTGCAGCTCCAGCAAAAGCGGATCATGCACATGAGTGGAAAGGTCGTGCAGAGATAAAAAGGTTGCCATCTTCTCTGCGTCAAATGTCTCGGTATCCAGCCGGATGCCGAGATCCTTCTGAAAGTATTCCTCGTCCGTCACGGCAAGATACCGGAAGTCTGAGCCAATGAGCAGCATGGGGTTTTCAAAGATTCCCCGACTGACCTCCAGCATTTGCGGCAGGCTTGCGCCGTGGCGAAGGATATGCCACAGCCGTTCCTCCCATGCCTCATACCGGTCAAAAATGTGCTGCACCAGATTGAACACGCGAAAAATGTCCGTATCTGCTTCGACCACAATCACACTGCACCGGTCATAGAACCCATTCAGGTTCCAGTGCTGCCCCAGACAGACGAGGCACACGCTTGCACTGAGCGACGGACGCGCCGGCAGATGATCGGCCGAGCAAACGTAGACGCGGTTCCTCTCAAACGTTTTTGTCCGGTCAAGGTAAAATTCCGGCCGACTCAGTGTCAGCTCCTGACTGCCTGCGCCATGCAGCTCGACCGTCTTCAGCTCCTCCTTCAGCCCCCAATAGAGAATACCCGCGCACAGTTTCATGGGATGTTCCCCTCCGATCACTTTTCACTCCCGTTTTCGTTTTTTATTATATGCCGTCCGGAAGCGGCTGTCAATGGAAGACCATATCATTTGTATGGTTCCGTATTCATACTTTTTGCTATATTTTCTGTTTTGCACAAAAACAAACCATACAAATTGTATGATTTGTCGGCGTACAAACTGTACGGTGCAGAGCAGAAAAAAACGCGCAGTTTGCAGCATTTTCGCCGCACTGTCTATTTTTTATAATAAGAGCGGCAATACAGAAAAAGAGACAGGAGGAATACCATGCTAAAAGAAAAACTGGAGCAGCGGAAATGCTTCCCGACCGCATGGGGCAAGCTCATTACGGAAGAAGAGGCCTACCGCCAGCTCAACCGTCAGATCGCAGCAATGACCGCAAATTTATTTCAGGTCATGCGGATCTTTGAACCGAGCTGGGAAAAACGCACGGAAGCCATCTGCGGCATTGCCAACATGATGAATATGGCCGTCGCCGGTACGCCAGAGGAGCAGAAGGACTATGTCAACGCCTCGCTCTATGAGGCGTTCAACATTCCGGAGCTGTGCGAAAAGTCCAGCTGGCTCGGCGGCATCACCGGTGACTCCGGCGACGAATGGGAAAACATGGCAGGCCGTGTCGTACAGTTCACGCGCAACCGCGTAGAAAAGGAGCTCGACACCTGCCCATGGGACATCGTCGGCAGTGAGCTGTGCAACATGACGACCAGCATGTTCACCGCAAACTTTGACCTCGCATCCTCCAACGGCACGGAAAACGAAGTTGCCCTCAACATGTGTCAGGCTCGCGGCTGCGGCAATAAGCACTGCCGCGTTGTGGCAGAGCGCCGCGACGTTTATAACCTTCCCAAGCAGGGCTGGCTCGACCATATGCAGCAGCCCGTCGACCCCATCCATGACACCCCGCGTGAGCGCATGGTCAAGGAGGGTCAGTGCCTGCGCAACGGCCAGTATACCCAGAATTTCGGCGAAGAGACGTCGCTGGAGAAGGCATATCACTGGGTCGCACAGATGGGCTGGGTCTGGTCTATCCAGTTCCCGATGATGGCCATTAAGGATATGGCCCCCGATGAAGATGAATTCCTGCGCGTGTTCCGCATCGTCTTTGCCACGGCGGGCAAGAATCAGTTCATCGATCCCTTTGCCAAAGAGGGTCTGCGCAGCTTCCTCGGCGTGCCGCATGAGATGGACGAAAACGACGGCCGCATTCTCGGCGGCTATATCCGCTATATGCTGGATGTGCAGCAGGTACCGTATGAGATGGTGCGCTGGACGAAGGATGAGACGTGGATCAGAGTCAAATCGGAAGACTTCACCGCACGCTATGAGATGGCCCCGCTCGACGAGCTGGTCGATGCCTACGAGGCGCAGTGGAACGGCGCGGCAAAGACGCTCGTCAGCCCGGAATGGTCCTGCATGATTGAAGGCCGTAACGAGGAAGATATGTATATCAAGGTCATCCGCAAGGAAGACGCGCGGATGCTGTAAGGAGGTGCCGGAATATGCTGTTTCGCGAAGACAAGGTCGCACGCGCCGATGCCGATGCCATCCGCAAGGGCGTAGGCTTCTACCGCTGGACGCACGATCTGGTGGAGATCACGGGCAGGGACGCGCTTGAAGTCCTGCAGAAAATTTATATCAGCGATATTTCCAAGGTCGCTGTCGGGCGCTCAAAATACACCGCTTCGCTGGATGAAAACGGTGAGATCATCGATGACGTGATCGTCATGCACATGGCGGAAGGTCTCTATTGGGTCTCCGACCTCTATGGTCCGCGCCTGCTGCCGTGGATCAAGAAGCACAAGGGCGATGCGGACATCCACGCAAAGATCATCACCTATGACTGGGATATGTACGCCGTACAGGGGCCGGGCAGTCTCAAGGCCATGAACGCCATGCTGGACGAACCGGTAGACGACCTCAAGCGCTTCGGCATCTGCAAGCGGAAGCTCGGCGGCATTCCCGTTTACATCCACCGCTCCGGCTTCACCGGTGAAAGCGGCTATGAGATTTACTCCGCCTTCGACAAGAGCGCAGAGATGCATGATCTGGCGCTGAAGGCAGTCGAATCTGTTGGGGGCCGCGAGCTGCAGACGCTTGAGGTCTACGTCCGCTCCATTCCAATGGAAAAGGGCTTCCCGCTGAAGCAGGACTTCAAGCATTTAAGCCCCTATGAGTGCGGACTCGGCTGGGCCGTCGCCGCCGATAAGGATTTTATCGGCAGAGAAGCGGCGCTGCAGCGCAGGGAGCACCCGAAATACCGCATGGTCGGTCTGGAATTCTCCCGCGAGTCCACTGAGGATATCTCCATCTGGGAGCGCGTGTACTGGTACGGCGTAGAGGTCGGCCGCTGCGCGCAGACCATTTACGGCTACACCGTAGACAAAAACATCGGCTTTGCCACCATCCGCGCGGACGTGCCCGACGGCGCGGAGCTGACCGTCGGCTGCAACGATTCTCCCGCTGTTGTCGTAAACAAGGTTTTCTGCTGAGGAGGACATTATGGAGAGATTATTAGAGGATAAAGTCTGCATCGTGACCGGCGCTTCTGCCGGGATCGGCCGCGCCACGGCAGAGCTGTTCTGCCGCGAGGGCGCGAAGGTCGTGGCGGTCGCCCGCCGTGAAGAGCGTCTGAAGGAATTAGCCGAGGAATGCAAAGGGCTGCCCGGCGAAATAACATGGTACGCGGGCGACGTCGGCAACCCGGAAACAGCCCTCGGCATGGTCAAAAAGGCAGTCAATACCTTTGGGAAGCTGGACGTTTCCGTCAATGCCGCCGGTATCATGGATGACAACACTGCCATCGCGGACTTGTCCGACGAAATGCTGCATGAGACGTTCCGTGTCAACACATTCGGTCTCATGTATGGAATGCGCGAGGAATGCCGGCAGTATCTTGCACAGGGCGGCGGCGGCGTGATCGTCAATATCTGCTCCGTCGGCGCGACGCATCAGACCTCCGGCGCAGCCTACTGCGCAAGCAAGGGTGCCGTTCTGGCAGCGACAAAAAATACGGCATTCATGTACATGGAGGAGGGCATCCGCTGCAATGCGGTTTCCCCCGGCGGTGTGGTAACCGACATTCCGCTTGTCATGCCGCCCTCCGACGAGTTCGGCTTCAGCCGGACGAGCAAGCTGCTGGACTTCTCCGGTGAGCTTGCCATGCCGGAGGATCTGGCGGATGCGATTCTGTTTCTGGCCAGCGATCAGTCCCGCTACGTCAACGGCGAAGAGCTGAAATGCGACGGCGGCTGGACCTGCTTCTGAGCATCCAAGCAACATAACAGCACAGGCGGCCCGTACAGAGCCGCCTGTGTCATCTTGAAATCAGGGAGGAACTTACATAAAAAAGGCCATAACGGTCGTGACAGGCGGCCATGACGGCATGGGCAAGGCGATCTGCAAGGAGCTTGGAAAGACTTCTGCGATCGTGCTGGCAGGCCGTAATCCTGCAAAGCTGGAAACGGCAAAAGCGGAGCTGGACGAGCTTGGTGTGGAGAGCGATCTTTGCAAAACTGACATTGCAGATCGCGCACAGGTGCAGGCACTGGCAGACTATGCTGCATCGCTGGGCAGCGTGAAGCAGATCATCCACACCTCCGGTGTGTCGCCGAGCGATACAGGGACGGAAAATATTATCAAAATCAACGCAGAGGACGGCGTGATGATCAATTTTGCCTCTGTCGCCGCCTATACCATGCCGCAAACGGACGAATGGACGGATGCGTTTGAGGCATGGAATGAGCCGAACTTCTATGACCGGCTGTTATCTCACGCCCATGCATCAGAAGCTCATCGACAATCAACCGGAAACTGCAGAAAATCAGCTGGAGCTGATTCCGGCCGGACGCTGGGACCATCCCTGTGAAATGGGTGCGCTGACCGCTTTCCTCTGCTCGTCCGGAGCCAGGTATGTCAACGGCGTGGATATCCTCGCCGATGGCGGCCAGAACGCCGGGATCTTTGTTCCGCATATTTAGTCAACTTTTTCGCCAAGTGCTTTCAGAATAGCAAAATAAAAATGGACATAAAATGGGCGGCTCTCCGATCGGGGAAGCCGCCCATTTTGAAGGGATGAATCGTAGAAATCAGTTTGTCAGCTTCGAAATCATTCGATAGCCTGGAGCTCCTTGTCCAGCTCCTCCAGATGGGGCTTCAGAAATGCAGACTGCGGGAAGCTGGCAAGCTTGCGCAGCGTCAGACCGCCGACGAGCTTCATCTGCGGATTTCTGGAAGCATCGGGGCTGTATTTGTCCAGCACCGCTGCCGCCGCCGGGTTCTTCAGGATGTCCTTTACCTTGCTGTCGAGAGAAAATGCCATAAGAATAGCCTCCTTTTCTTTGATTCTCTGGTAATATTGTACAGAATCGCGGTCAAAAAGGAAATCCTGCAAACTGCAGGAGAATCTGCAGTGTTATCCGTTCAAATTGTGGGGCGGCTCACGCTTCTTCGGACTCGCAGTTTTTCTGCATGCAAAAGCTCCCCTCAAGGCAGGCCTCGAGGGGAGCTGGATCGTTGTTGTAGATCTTTACGCCTTCTGTTCCTGCTCCGCGATCTGCTTGAGCAGAATTTCCTCGGCATAGCCGCAGGCGCGCTCGACGGAGCCGGCATCGAACGGATTGGCCAGATTGGCGTAGCGCAGCGTCTCGAGATAGCTGCGGCTGCCGCCGGTCTTGCAGAGCTTGAGGTAGTCCTGCCATGCGGCAGCCTTGTCCTCGGCGTACTTCTTCTTGAACTCCATCGCGCCCATGGTCGTGAGCGTGTAGTTGATGTAGTAGAAGGGGTAGAGATAGATGTGCAGCTTGTGGTACCAGTAGCCGCCGCGCTCCAGGAAGGGATTGCTCTCATACTTGCGCCACGGCATGTACTTCTCCTCCAGCAGATGCCACTGGTAGGTCCGCTCCTTCGGCGTCAGCTCCGGATGGGCATAGCAGATGTGCTGGAACTCGTCCACGGCCACGCCGAAGGGAACGAAGGTCAGCGCCTCCTGCAGGTGGGCGAAGCGGAACTTGTCCGCCTGATCGCCGAAGAACCACTCGGCATAGGGATAGGCAAACTGCTCCATAGACATGGAGTGAATTTCGGCGATGTCGGTCGACTCGCTGTAGTAATCCGAGATGGGCTGGCTGCGCATGGCCATATAGCCGGCAAAGGCGTGGCCAAGCTCGTGGGTCAGCACCTGCATATCAAAGATCGTGTGGTTGAAGCAGGAGAAGACAAAGGGAGCCTTCAGGCTGGGCAGGCTCGTCATGTAACCGGTGGATGCCTTGCCCGGCTTGTTCTGCAGATCCATCAGCTCATGGTCGATCATGAAATCAATGAACTCGCCGGTCTCCGGGCTGATCTCGTGGTACATCTTCTGGGCAGTCTTCACCATGAAGGCATCGTCACCCGCGGGCTCGGCGTTTCCGTCCGGGAAGACCATTTTCTCGTCGTACCACATAACATGGTCGATGCCGAGGCGCTTGGCCTGCGCGTCATAGAGCTTTTGGCACAGCGGGACAAGGAAGGTGCGCACCTGCTCGCGGAAGGACGCGACCTCCTTTTCGCCGTAGTCCGTGCGGCCCTGCTCGAGATAGCCGACGGGGATGTAGTTCTCATAGCCGAGGTTCTTGCCCATCTGGTTGCGGATGCGGATCAGCTCGTCCCAGATCTCCTCCAGACGCGGCTCGTTGTCCTCGTAGAATTTGGCGTAGGCCCTGACGGCAGCGGCGCGCATGGCACGGTCGGGGTGCTCGAAATACTTCTGCACGCCGTAGAGGTTCAGGGTCTTGCCGTCGAAGGGAATTTCCGCAGTCGCCATAATCTTCTGATATTCGTTGGTCAGGCGGCTCTCCTGCTGGCGCAGGGGGATGTTGGCCTCGCAGAACAGCTTCTTCTGCAGATCCATGGAGACAAAATACTGCTTGCCGAATTCCTTCTCAATGTCCGGGCGGAAAGGGCTGGACGCGATGGCCTCGCTCAGCGCGACCTCCTCGCCGCCGAGGGTCGGCAGCGTGTCGTCAAGATAGGCGACCTCCGTTTCATAGAATTCATCACGGGTGTTCAGCGTATGGCGGATGTTCGCGATGGAATACTGCGTGGACAGCTCGCAGTTTTCGCGGTCCATCTCAAGAAGCAGCGTGCGCAGAGCCTCGTAGCTCTCCGCGTGTTCGATCGCAGCTTTCCAATCCTTGAGCTTTGCGCGGTATGCATCCAGATCGGGGCGCTTATATTCTAGGGTCGAAAATCTGAAATTGTCCATGGCGGTCCGGTTTCTCCTCACATTTTAGAATTAAGGGGCTTGTCGTGGTGCGGGTATGGGGACTTGAACCCCAACGCATCTCTGCACAGGAACCTAAATCCTGCATGTCTGCCAATTCCATCATACCCGCGTATCGATCAAATTGAAAACGGAGAATGCGTTCCGCTTCCAACTCATTACAATTCTATCATTCCGGCTGCAAGTTGTCAACGCCTTGTATGCTTTGCACAAGTTTTCCTGTAGGGAAACAATTTTCCCTGCATAATTGCTTGACTTTCGCGAAGTGAAACGGTACAATAAACAGTGGATTTGTTTGTTTGCTCTGTGCATTGGGGTAGCCGGAGGAAGCATTACTTTTTCGTGACACACGCACCCAATTTGAAGAACAGGAGGTGTATTCCGGCAATGGAATGGTATGGTTACGTCCTGCTCGTCGCAGGACTGCTGATTGTAGCATTTATCTTCTTTCTGATCGGCATGCTCTATCGCAAGAAAGTCGCGGAGCGTGAGATCGGAAGCGCAGAAACCGAAGCAACGCGTATCATCAACGAAGCCATCAAGGGCGGCGAGAATAAGAAGCGCGAGATGCTCGTGGAAGCGAAAGAGGAAATTCATAAATCCAGAACCGAATACGAAAAGGAAGTCAAGGAGCGCCGCGCTGACCTGCAGAAGCAGGAGCGCCGCCTCCAGCAGAAGGAAGAGTCTCTCGACAAGAAGCTCGACGCCTTCGAACGCAAGGAAGACGATCTCCGCCGCCGTCAGGCAAACATTGCCGCCACGCAGGACGAGGTCGAAATGATCAAGAAGAGCCAGCTCGAAACGCTGGAAAAGCTCTCCGGCCTGACGCAGGAGGAGGCCAAGAACCACCTGCTGAAGAATCTCGAAAACGAATGCAAGCATGACGCCGCGCTCAAGATCAAGGAGATCGAGACGAACCTCAAGGACAACGCCGATCAGCTCGCCCGCGAGATCATCTCCATCGCCATCCAGCGCTGCGCCGCCGACCACGCCGCCGAAACGACTGTCTCCGTCGTCGCTCTGCCGAACGACGAGATGAAGGGCCGCATCATCGGCCGCGAGGGCCGCAACATCCGCACGCTCGAGGCCATCACCGGCGTCGATCTCATCATCGACGACACGCCGGAGGCCATCACCGTCTCATGCTTCGATCCCGTGCGCCGCGAGGTCGCGCGTCTCGCGCTCGAGAAGCTGATCGCCGACGGCCGCATTCACCCGACCCGTATCGAGGATCTCGTAGAGAAGGCCCGCAAGGAGGTCGACCGCGTCATCAAGCAGGAGGGCGAACGCGCCACGTTTGAGACCGGCATCAACAACCTCCACCCCGAGCTCATCAAGCTGCTCGGCCGCCAGAAGTACCGCACGTCCTATGGTCAGAACGTTCTGAACCACTCCATCGAGGTCGCCCACATCGCCGGTCTGCTCGCAAGCGAGCTCGGCGTGGACGTCGCGCTGGCCAAGCGCGCCGGCCTGCTGCATGACCTCGGCAAGTCTGTCGACCACGAGATGGAAGGCAGCCACGTCCAGCTCGGCGTTGAGCTGGCCCGCAAGTACAACGAATCGCCCGACGTCATCCACGCCATCGAGGCGCACCACAACGACGTCGAGCCGCGCACCGTCATTGCCTGCCTCGTGCAGGCGGCCGATGCCATCTCGGCCGCTCGTCCCGGCGCACGCCGTGAGAACGTGGAGAATTATATCCGCCGTCTGGAAAAGCTCGAGGAGCTGACCGGCACTTACCCCGGTGTCGAGAAGTCCTACGCCATTCAGGCCGGGCGCGAGGTCCGTATCATGGTCAAGCCCGAGGATGTCTCCGAGGACAACATGATCATCCTCGCCCGTGAGCTGACGAAGAAGATCGAGTCTGAGCTGGAATATCCCGGCCAGATCAAGGTCAACGTCATCCGCGAGACGAAGGTCGTCGAGTACGCCAAATAAGGTCAACCGCCTGCCGGGCACGGATTTTCCGTGCCCGGTGTTTTTATGTCCTGATACAGCCAACCGGCGGACTGCCGCCGTTTTCAGGCTTGGCAATCCGCCGGTGTTCTGCTATAATATTAATATTGGAGAATTGTCAGCCTGCTCAACGGCCGCGCTCCGTGCCATAGAAGAAAAGGGCGACCATGCCCGGCCCGCAGTGGCTTCCGAGCGTCGTACCGACGGTATTGATCACGATTCTCCCGCGCAGCTGCGGGAATTTCTCTTCGATCATACCTGCCAGCTGTTCGGCGTCCGCAAGATTGTCCGCATGAGAGATATGGCAGGGGCCGTCATAGGCCATGCCGCCCTCGGCATAGCTGACCATTTTCTCCACAAGAACGCGCAAGGCGCGCTGCTTGCCGCGAATTTTCTCCCGCGGGATCAGCTTGCCCTCGCAGTTTGCCTCGATCACAGGGCACAGACGCAGGAGCGTGCCGATCCAGCCCGCCGCAGCGCTGACCCGGCCGCCGCGCACAAAATATGCCAGCTCCGGCGTGAAGAGCCAGTGGTGCACATGGAGCCTGCGCGCTTCGATCCAGGCGGCGGTCTCCTCCATGGTCCGGCCCGCATCGCGCTGACGCGCCGCTTCGAGCATCAGGATAGCAGCGCCGCCCGAGCCGCAGAGCGAGTCGACAACGATGATTTTCCGCTCCGGGAATTCCTCCAGCAGCATGTCCCGCGCGGCGCAGGCGGAATGATAGCAGCCCGACAGGCCAGACGAGAGCGAAACATGCAGGATGTCGCTCCCCTGCTCCAGAAACTGCCGGAAATACAGCTCGAATTCCCCGGTCGTGACCTGCGACGTCCCCGTCGTGGCCCCGGCTGCCATGGCGTCGAAAAACGTCTTCATCGGCAGGCTCTGGCCATAGTCGTCAGGATATTCCTTCCCGTCCAGCAGAAAATGGAGCGAAACATAATGCAGATCGAGCGCGGCGTATTGCGCAAGCGTCAGATCCGTCGTGGAATCACAGCTTAACATGTACGGCATGGTGTGGGTCCTCTCTGTGTGTTGATTTTGCAGTTGCATAAAAATCCGCACGGACGGACGTGCTGCCCGTGCGTTGGGATTCCCTGTTTACAGGAATTGCGCCCGGCAGATCAGCATAGCCAGCACCGGGATGACGCAGCCCGCAAGAAGCTGCAGCGCCGTGTGACGCTTGAGCCGGATGCTCGACCAGATGATCGGCGTCAGGAGCACATAGCCGACCAGAAACCACGGATTGATAAAGATCGACAGCGCCGCGATCGGGCCGGAGCAGCCGCAGGTATGGCCGCTGGCTTTGAAATGCAGCAGCGTGCACACGGCAAGCGTTGTGCCGGAGATGAGATACGTTCCGAAAACGACCTTTTCCATCGCTGCGCCGTCGTCCAGCACGGCAGCAAGGAAGCCGATCAGATAGCCGAGCACGGAGAACACCAGCGCCAGATTGCGCTGTGTCTTTCTGCCGCCTCTGCGAAGCGCCGGGATGAGATAGGACACCGGATAGGCCAGCACCGGCAGCAGCGACAGGCACACGATCGCAAGCAGATAATGTCCCAGCGAAGCAAACGAGCCAGGCACGAGCACATAGAGCAGCGTGCACATCAGTGCGGAAAAAACCGGCGGCGTTGTCAGGATACGGACCGCCTGTGCAAATTTCTGTTTCATGATGAAGCCTCCCCGTGAGTCATTCGCCGGGCCGCCCCGGCTGCTGGACTCATCGTACCATGCCCCGCCCCGTATGTCACGCTACCGGCGTGAGCCGTCCCTCTCCGCAGTCTGGAGAGCGACTCCATCAGCCCGAGAATGGGGTTCTACTGTGAGTAGAGTCCTTGATTTGCAAGGGTTTGCGGGCATTCCCCACCAACAGAAAGGACAAACGCCCATGAATGAATCCGATGAAAAGCTGCGGCAGCTCATCGCCGAAAACATTGCCTATTACCGCAAGCTGAACGGCGACACGCAGGCCGGTCTTGCGGAAAAGCTCAGCTACTCCGATAAGTCCGTCTCCAAGTGGGAGCGCGGCGACGGCACGCCGGACATCTTCATCCTCTCCCATATCGCCTCGCTCTACGGCATCACCGTGCAGGACCTGCTGCGCGAAAAGAAGGTCGCCAAAACGCGCACGCGCCACCTGCTCATCTCGCTGCTGTCCGTCGGCCTTGTCTGGCTCGTGATGACGGTGTTATTCTGCGGCGCGCAGATTTTCTCGATCTGTGACCGGTATGCCTGGCTGCTGTTCATCTACGGCATCCCTATCTCCGGAATCGTGGCGCAGGTTTTCTGCGCGCTCTGGAGCAACCAGCTCTCGCAGATCTTCTCCTGCTCGCTTATCATCTGGGGCGCCGGTCTGAGTCTGCACCTCACGGCGCACGGGAACCGGCTGTTTCTTGTCTACGTCATCTGCGCCGTGCTCGAGGTCCTTCTGATCCTGCTGTACACCCTGCGCGCGCAGACGCGCTGGCGTGAATGGCGCGAAAAGCGCAAGAAAATGCAGAAATCGTCCGACGATTCCGCAGCTTGAGCGCTGAAAATTCCATTTTCTCCCTGTTTTGTTGATATTGCCATTTTTTCTTTCTATAATTTGTTGAATTCGCCATGAATTTTTAGACGTAACATGCTTGCACTTTTTTGCACAACGTGGTAAACTGGCACCAGAGAGGAGAAGATCTCCTCTGAACATAGTCGGAGCAGCGCGGCGGCCGCCGCAGCGCTGCATGGTTCGCCATTGACCGGTCCCGCTCGTTCGTTCTCCTGTCCCGCACAGAGCGGTGTGCGCAGCCGTCTTTGTGAGCAGGCCTGTCCTGCAGAGGCTATGGGCTGCACTCTGGGATCCCCGCGGCTCAGTCCACGTTCGTTTTCATCTTTTCTTCTTTCTTTCGTTATTTGGTCAGGCAAGAGTTAACCGCGAGTATGGGTAATTTTTTCTTACTATCTTATTCTCCTTTCTAGCATCTCCTAATAATTTGAAGTGAAGTATTGGTATTGTCGAACATCTTGTTTTATCTGTCTCTTCCGCGGGGCTGCTTCTTTTGGAGCAGCCCCCATTTTGTTGAAAAATCCCTTTGGGCTTTCAGAATTGCAAAACAAAACTTTGCAGCATTATTTTGCAATTCTGCCGCGGCGGCGGGAGGCCTGCGATTCACCGAACCCCACCGGCTGTTCCGGCGGGGTTCTCGTTTTCCTTTTCTTTTTCCGGAAAACATGGTACAATACAGAAAAACAGGCGGCTGGGCCATGTTGGCACGGCCGCCGTATCCGAAACACACGGAGGAGATCGGAATGGAAGATATGATCCGGCTGCTGGCAGCCGAGTTGGGGCAGAAGCCGCAGCATGTGGGGGCGGTCGTCCGCCTGCTTGACGAGGGGAACACCATTCCCTTCATTGCCCGCTACCGCAAGGAGCAGCACGGCGCAATGGATGACACGACGCTGCGCACACTGGCAGAGCGCCTGCAGTATCTGCGCAATCTGGCCCAGCGCCGTGAGGAGATCCGCCGCTCCATCGCCGCGCAGGAGAAGCTGACGGACGAGCTGGACGCCGCCCTGCAGGCCGCAGTGACGCTATCGGAGCTGGAGGACCTATACCGGCCCTATAAGCCGAAGCGCCGCACGCGCGCAACCATCGCCCGGGAGCGCGGCCTTGCGCCGCTGGCTGAGCAGCTGCTGGGGCAGGCCCGCGATCTGCCCGATCCGCTCACGCTTGCCGCCGGATTCGCAGACCCGGCGCGCGGCGTGGAGACGCCGGAGGACGCGCTGGCCGGTGCGTCCGACATCGTAGCGGAGACCGTCTCCGACGATGCTGCCGTGCGCAAAGCTCTCCGCAGCCTGATGCAGCGTCAGTCCGTTCTGCGCACGCAGGCCGCGAAGGGGAAGGAGGAGGAGACCTCCGTCTATCAGCTCTATTATGACTTCCGCCAGCCGGTGTCCAGACTGCAGGGCCACCAGATCCTCGCCGTGAACCGCGGTGAACGCGAGGGCTTTCTGAAGGTCACGCTGGAAACGAACCGCGATCAGGCCCTCATCTGCGTGCGCCGCTGCGTGCTCGTGCCGGGCGGCGGCGCAGCCGCCTTCCTGCGCGCCGCCTGCGAGGACGCGTATGACCGCCTCATCGCGCCCAGCATGGAGCGCGAGCTGCGTGCCGCGCTCACGGAGCAGGCCAACGAGGGAGCCATCCGCAATTTTGCCCTGAATCTCCGGCCGCTGCTCATGCAGCCGCCCGTGCGCGGCCATGTGACTATGGGCCTCGACCCAGGCTACAGCCACGGCTGCAAGGTCGCCGTCGTTGACCCGACGGGCAAGGTGCTGGACACCGCTGTCGTCTACCCCACGTTCTCCAAAGCAAAACGCGCCGAAGCGATCGAAACGCTCCGGCGGCTCATGGATCGGTATGAGGTGACGCACATCGCCCTCGGCAACGGCACGGCCTCGCGCGAGACGGAGGCCATGGTCTGCGAGCTGCTGCGGCAGAAGCACGGCGCGGCCTACATGATCGTCTCGGAGGCGGGCGCCTCCGTCTATTCCGCCTCGCCGCTGGCGGCGGAGGAATTTCCGCAGTACGACGTCAACCTGCGCAGCGCGGTCTCCATCGCGCGGCGGCTGCAGGACCCGCTGGCCGAGCTGGTCAAGATCGACCCGAAGGCCATCGGCGTCGGTCAGTATCAGCACGACGTGCCGGAAAAGCAGCTCGACGAAGCGCTCTCCGGCGTGGTGGAGGATTGCGTCAACGCCGTCGGCGTCGATCTGAACACGGCCTCCCCCTCCCTGCTGCGGCGCGTGGCCGGTCTGAACGCCACGACGGCAAAGAACATCGTCGCCTATCGCGAGGAGCACGGGGCCTTTACGGCGCGGCGGCAGGTCCTGAAGGTGCCGAAGCTCGGCCAGAAGGCCTATGAGCAGGCGGCAGGCTTCCTGCGCGTGCCGGAAAGCCCGCAGGTGCTCGATCACACCGGCGTGCATCCGGAGTCCTATGCCGCGGCAGAGACGCTGCTGGGCCTGTGCGGCTATCGTCTTGCGGACGTCGGCGCGCTGACCGAGCTGCCCGCACGGCTGGAGGCCTACGGCCCTGCGCGCGCCGCAGAGGCCTGCGGCATCGGTCTGCCGACGATGCGCGACATTGTCCGCGAGCTGTGCAAGCCCGGCCGTGACCCGCGCGATGAACTGCCGCAGCCTGCGCTCCGCACGGACGTTCTGGAGCTGAAGGACCTGAAGCCCGGTATGGTGCTCACGGGGACCGTGCGCAATGTCATTGACTTTGGCGTGTTCGTAGACATCGGCGTCCACCAGGACGGCCTTGTTCACATCTCGCAGGTCTGCAACAAATTCATCAAGCACCCGTCCGAGGCCGTGTCCGTCGGCGATGTCGTGCGCGTGGCCGTGCTGGAGGTCGATGAGAAGCGCAAGCGCATCAGTCTGACCATGCGCGGCGTGCCGAAGGACGGCGAAACCGACCCGGACTGTCAGAAAACTGCCCGGTAATAAGTTTCGGAGGGAAGAAAAGTGTGAAAGGAAACCGTCAGGGTGTCCTTTCGCGTTCCATCACCCGCTGCAGCGGCAGAATTGCAAAATCATGATACAAGAATTGATTTTGCAATTCTGGAAGCAGCTTGGCGAAAAAGGCCCGAGGGGACTTTTTTGACAAGCCAGCCGTTAACCGTCCTGCTCCGCCGGACGGTCAAACCCGTGGTGGGCGCGGATCATCTCCATGAACCGCCCTGCCGCGGCCGACGGCGGCGTATTGCGGCGCGTGCACAGCACGACGCGGCGCGACGGGATCTCCTCGGCCAAATGCAGCTTGCGCACGACGCCGCGGTTCAGGCCGGAGAGCGACAGCTCCTCCGTCACGCCCGCCACGCCGAGGCCGATGCGCGCCAGCGAGATGAGCAGGTTATGGCTGGCCAGCTCGATCTCCGGCTGCAGGCGCAGACCCCGCTGCAGGAAGCAGTCCTCCAGAAAGCGGCGCGAGCTTGCCTCGCGCTCGAGCAGGATGAGCGGGAATTCGCTGATCTCCTGCAGCGTATACACGCGGTCAAAATCGCAGGGATAATCCGGCGCCGCCACGAACACCGTGTGCGTATCAAAGCACGGGAAAACGGAAAAACTGTCTGCATCCGGCGTGTAGGTCGCAAACGCAAGCTCGACCTGCCCGCTGCCGAGCAGCTGCAGCACACGGCGGCTCGTTCCGTTCAGGATGCGCACATGGATATGCGGGTATTGCTGATGGTAGTCCCGCAGGAAGGGCAGAAGATAGTATTTCGTCAGCGTGCTGCTCACGCCGATAGACAGCTCGCCCTTCAGAAGCTCACGCGACTGTGCGATGCGCGCTTCCCCCGCCTCGAGCAGGGACAGCGCCTGCGCCGCATAGTCATAGAGCACGCTCCCCTCCGCCGTGAGCGTCACGCCGCGCGCCGTCCGCGAAAACAGCCGCACGCCGAGGGCGCTTTCGAGCTGCTGCAGCGACTGGCTGACGGCCGACTGCGACAAATAGAGCTGCTTTGCCGTCCGGGAGATATTTCCCGTGTCGGCAATTGCTTTAAATATCCGGTATTGCTCCAGCTTGACTGTCATGGTCTCACACTCCATCAGAATTATTGATGTCTTGCATAAGATATTCATGTTTTACTTATGTCTCGGTTTGTATTATAATAGGCGCGTTGTGTGAAATCAAGCCCATTGGGCAGAAACAGGAGCAGAAGTATTATGAGCAATTGTGCAGTCGTCGGCATCAACTGGGGCGATGAAGGCAAGGGCCGCATGGTCGACCTCATCGCAAAGGATTATGATATTGTCATTCGCTATCAGGGCGGCAACAACGCCGGTCATACCATCGTCAATGAGTACGGCAAGTTTGCCCTGCATCTCATCCCGTCCGGCATTTTCTCCGATGGCGTTGTGAATGTGCTCGGCAACGGCGTCGTCATCGATCTGGAAGACCTGTGCCGCGAGATCGACAATCTCCGTGCGCACGGCATCCGCATCACGCCGGAGAATCTGAAGATCTCGGAGCGTGCCACCATCGTCTTTCCCTTCCACCGCGCGCTCGACGGTCTGGAGGAGGCCCGCCTGAAAGATCAGAAGTACGGCTCCACGCTGCGCGGCATCGCGCCCGTTTATTCCGATAAATATCAGAAGAAGACCGTCATGCTCGGTGAGCTGCTCTACCCGGAGCACCTCAAGGCCCATCTGGCCACCATCCTGGAGTGGAAGAACCTCATCATCCACAATGTCTACGGCGCAGAGCCCTACAAGCTCGAGGACATGCTCGCCTGGTGCGAGGAGTTCGGCGGCAAGCTTCGCCCGTTTCTGTGCGACGTGCCCAAGTACCTCTATGAGGCCGAAAAAGCCGGCAAAAATATCATGTTTGAGGCCCAGCTCGGCGCCCTGCGCGACATCGATTTCGGCATTTATCCCTACACGTCCTCCTCTTCGTCCATCGCGGGCTATGCCTGCGTCGGCGCCGGTATGCCGGGCAGCCATGTGGACCGTACCGTCGGCATCGTGAAGGCCTACTCCACCTGCGTCGGCGAAGGCCCGTTCACAGCAGAGTGGTTTGGCGAGGAGGCCGAGAACCTGCGTGAAAAGGGCGGCGAATACGGCGCTTCCACCGGCCGTCCGCGCCGCGTCGGCCCGATCGACCTTGTCGCCACGCGCTACGGCTGCCGCATCCAGGGCGCGACCGAGGTCGCGCTGACGAAGCTGGATGTGCTGTCCGGCAGGAAGGAGGTCCCGCTGTGCGTGCAGTATGAGCTGAACGGCGCGCTGACGGACGATTTCCCCTTCCCTGCCATCCTGCCGGAGGCAAAGCCCGTCTTCCGCACCATGCCGGGCTGGAACTGCGACATTTCCGGCGTGCGCCGCTATGAGGACCTGCCGAAGGAAGCGCGCGACTATGTAGAGACCGTGGAAAAGGCCATCGGCTGCCACATTTCTTACGTCTCCGTCGGCGCGGAACGCGAGGCGATCATCACGCGCTGATCCCGGTTCGGCGGGACATCCGTTCCGTACCGCAGCGCAGAGATCGGACGCTCCGCACGCAGATAATACGCCAGATACAGGATCGTTTCCCGGGCGGGACGCGGCAGCAGCCGCTCCTGCCCGGTGATTTTTCGCAGCTGCTCCGGGCTTCCGCAGCGCCACAGGCGCGCAGTCATGCGCTCGACGCTTCGGGATACCGAATCGGAGCTGCGGCGCAGGAGCTTGGCAACGGTGGGATACACATCCTTCGTGATGCGGAAGTCGTCAAAGCCGAGGTTCTCGTCAAACAGCAGCTCGGCAGTGATCTCCGTTGCAAGGACGGAGGGAGTGATCTCGGCCCGGGTCGTTCCCAGAATCGCAAAAAACAGGGATTCAGCGGTGATCATAAGTTTTCTCCTCTCTTCGTGCTCTGTTGTCTTCCCGGCGCTCGTCCGCCGGGAGAAACGTTTTCAGTCAGCGGCCGGATAAAGTTGTTTTGGGCAACCAGCGTCTATTATTATACGGCAAAACATGCTAAAGTGAATATGTTTTCCTCAAAATTTTTGAAAATTTTATCCGACAGTTCCATATGTTTCGGAGCTTATATAATTTTACATTTCTCTACGTAAACTATTTTACAGCCGGGTCAACCGACCGCCTTACAGGATATAAAACGGCCCCGCAGGAGGCTTTTCTCCTGCGGGGTTTTCTCGCTGCCGTCATCTCAGCGAACGATATTTTTTACATACCGCATCAAAATGGCGGCGACCTGTGCACGGGTCGCATCGCCCTGCGGGTCGAGGATCAGGCCGTGGCCGTTGTCCGTGCCGTTCACAAGGCCCGCAGCGTTGGCCCATGCCAGTGCCTCGCGTGCATAGGCACTCACCCGTCCGGCATCCGGGAAGACGGACAGATCCGCCCGCGCAGAGGTGTCATAGCGCTTTGCGGCATAGCGGAACAGGATCGTTGCGATCTGCTCGCGCGTCACGCGGCCGTCCGGCTCAAACTTCCCGCTGCCCACGCCGTTGACCACGCCGTTTTCCGCCGCCCAGGTCACCGCATCGGTGAACCACTGGCCGCCCGGCACGTCAGTAAACGTGTTCCGCCCGGCGGGTGCGCGGCTGCCGTCCAGACGCCACAGCACCGTGACGAGCATGGCGCGCGTCATGCTTCCGTCCGGCTCGAACGTCGTGGCAGACGTGCCGTTGAACAGGCCCTGCTTCAGGGCAAAGTCGATGCCTGCGTGTGCCCAGTTCCCGGCTGCCGGCATATCCGTGAAGCGTCTGCCCGGACAATTCGCGCCGCCGTCGCAGGGCGTTTCGCCGGTCTTCGGAATGACCTCCGTGCGCTCGGCCCCGCAGCGCGTGCAGGTGAACGTGCGCTCGCCGTCCGTATCCTCCGTTGCTGGGAGCGTCACGCGCCCGGCATCCCAGCTGTGACCCAGCGCGTCCGTCCAGGCGTCGCGGTAGGTATCGCCGCAGGACGGGCAGGTGTGCAGCGTGTAGCCCTGCTCCGTGCACGTCGGCGCGACGACCGTGGCAACATAGGTGTGCTCATGCTCCTTTTTCGGGATCTCGGTGTTTTCACTGCGCCGGTAGCCGCAGAAACACTCCTCATGCTTCAGGCCGGTCTCCTCCTCCGTCGGCTCACGGTCGATGACCCAGACGAATTCATGTGGCTGGAATGCCTCGTCCGTCTGCCCGCAATAGCTGCAGGTGCCGCGGTGGCCCTCCGGCGTGGTCTCCACACGGTCGTAAATGTGCTTGCGCACATCGAGCGCCGCAAGGCCGACCGGAGCCGCATAGGCCGTGCCCGGCGCGCCGTCACGGTCCTGATAGAGCACATGGGAATAGGTGATCTGGAAGTCGTTGTCGTCCAGTGTCAGCGGGTCCGTCGACCACTGCACGAGCTTCGTCACATCCGTCCTTACACCATTGTGCCAAACGGCCGTGACCTGCATACCGGCGGCCTCAAACGTCTGGCCGACATGGTAGACCGTCTTCTCCGGCTGCGCCGTGACCTCGAGCCGGTCCATCGTGCTGCCGACAGCCATCAGATAGGCTGAGTCGTTCTTGAAGTAGATCGTGCCGTCCGCGTCGATGACCGGGCTGCAGATGGCATACTGCGCCTGCGCACCGCTCGGTGTGAACAGAACATAGGGTGTGTCATAGGTAACATGCTTGCCGCTGCTCTCGTCCGTCTCCTGCGTGATGAGGACCGGCGCGGTCTGGCCCGGCTTGTCGGCCAGAATGCGGAGCTTGCCCGGCGTATAGTTATCGAAGAAGTAGACGTAGACATAACCGTTCTCCGCCTCATAGGCCGTTGTCAGGATACCGCTCGTCTGCGGGTAGCCCTGGGTGCGGACGGAATAGGCAACGGACATCGAAGCAAGGTCGATGACCGTGATGTTGTGGCCGGAATACGCGCCGAACTGTGCCGTGCCGGACACGCCGATGTAGGCGCGGCCGTTATAGATCGTCGGCGTGCAGGTGCTCATGGCCGGGTTCTTCGGATCGTTGGCATAATTGGCCAGCTTGAGCGCGCGCAGCGAGCCCTCCGTGAACGTGCCGTCGGCCTCGACATGCAGGCCGTAGAAATAGCCGCCCTTCGTCGTAAAATAGGCCGTACCGGCAAGGCCGCCCTCGCTGTCCGGGACGAAGGTCACGGAGCTGCGCAGGTCGCCCGTCTGCGGCAGCGTCAGCTCGCCGAGCAGACGGCCGCTGCGCGGGGCGAACGAGAGCACGCGGGCATGGCCCGTCGTGTAGCCCGCCTCGCCGTCGTCCGTACCGACGAGCACGAAGTCCTTGCAGGCGTAAGCGCCCGCCCAGTAGAAGCCGCCGCGGGACGTGTAGGTCCACGAGGCCAGCTTGCTCTCATCCGTCTTCGCCGGGTCCTCATCCGTCACGGTCAGGCAAACGAAATTTGCGTTGCCGTCCTCGCGGTTCCAGAAGCCGGTGTAGAGATAGCCGTCCTCATAGGTGATGGGGCAGTTCGGCTGGCCGCCGAGCGGGTCCTCGTACAGCCACAGAGACTCGAGCGTCACGGCATCGAACGCCTGCACGCAGCCGTTTGCCAGGCCGACGAAGATCATGCCCTCGGCATAGGTCGGCGAGTTGATGGCGAAGCTGGACTTGTGGTCCATCTTGCCCTGCGCAAGCACCTCGCCCGTGCGCTTGTCGAGCTTGTAGATCGTCTCGCCGCCGTAGGTATACAGGCAGTCGTCCACGATGATCGGGCAGCCGCAGGCATCGGAGGAATAGCCGCTGCCGAGCTGCGTGGCCCAGTAGAGGACCGTATTCTCCGAGGAAACGGGCGTTCTGGCGTCGATGACGCCGTTGTTATAGGCATCCGCGCGGAACGAGGGCCACTGGGCAGGAAGCTGCTGCAGGCCCGTGTTCTCCGCCGCCTTCTGCAGCGTGACGCGGACCGTTTCCGCCTGCTCCGGGGCCGTGTAATGCTGGATGGTCGTGCCGACATAGCCCTTTGCCGTCACGGTATAGGTGTAGCGGTCGCCCGGCGTCAGGGCGAAGCTGCCGTCTGCGGCCCGTTCTGCGCGGCGCCCGGACTGCTCGTTCGTCAGGAAGACGGTCGCATCCTTCGGCTCCGTCACGAACGTCACGATCGTCGGCTCCGTTTTCTGCACATGCAGCGTATAGGTCGCCGGGAGCGCCGCCGCGTCTGCATGGTGCACGGTCACGGTCACATCCTCTGCGGTCTTTTCCGGATCGAGCGTCAGGGCGGCGGACGGCGCTTCCGCATACGTCGTACCGTTGATGTCCGCAAGATAGCCGCCGCTGTTCGGGTTCGTCTCCGTCGGCAGGCTGCGGAACGAGGCAGTGAAGTCCAGCGTACGGGCGCTGACGTCGACGCGCGTCCAGTATTCCGTCACATCGCGGTCAAAGCTCTGCGCCTCGCCCTTCGCATTCAGCAGGTTCAGCGTTACGCCGTCCACGGCGGCGCTGAGCCCGCCCAGCGTCAGGCGGCGGCGCAGCAGCAGCGTATAGTCCTGATAATATTCCACACTGCCCGCCGTCCGGCTCAGGCGCAGCGTCACGGTGTTGGAATAGCCGCTCGCCGCAAGGCTCTGGCCGCAGGCCGTGGCGGTCTTCGCGGGATCGACGGTCGCCGTGACGTTGATTTCCGCCTGCGTGCCGTTCGTGTCTGTGTTCGTCGTCTGGCGGAGGTAGCGCGCCTTCACGGCATAGCCGCCCGTCGGGGTCGCCTGCAGATAGAACGTGGAGTTCGCATCCGGCACCGTCAGCGTATAGCGGTGCTGCGCCGCCGAAAACGGAACGTCGCTCTCATAGCTCACACCGTTCTTCGGATTGCGCGCGCTGTAGGAGGCAAGCGCGCTGAGACGGTCCGTCGTGTCCGGCTCCGACGCCTGCACCGTAAGACCGACAGCGGCCTCAAAGCTGCCCGCCGCATGATAGAATTCCTGCTTTGTCGTGATCCAGGTATAGCGCTCGCCGGGGATGAGGCGGTAGGTCCCGCTGCCGACGGGCGCGATCTCGCTGTCCGCCGCATTGAAGACGGCAGTGTCCGTTCCCGCGGGCACCGTGATCCGCACCTCGACGGAGTCGACCTTCGTCGCCGCAATGGTATAGGCGGTGCGCTCTCCGTTCGTGTGGGCTACCTGCACCGTGATCGTCCCGGCGGGGACCTCTGCGGACGTGCCGCCGTTCACCGTGACGGAATAGCCCTCCGTGTCGAACGGAGCCGCCTCGATCGTCAGGCGGTCGGAGACCGTCGTCACCGCATAGTCCGTCCCGGCCGGGTCAAAGTCCAGCGGCAGGCGCGTACCTTCGCCATAGACGGCAAGCGACGCGAGCGTCGGCACACGGTGCAGGCGGAGCGTATAGGACTGGATGCGCATGTCCGTGCCGGAAGCGCTGCGGGCCTCGAGCCAGACCTCGCAGTCCGTCATCCCAGCCGTGAGCAGCGACACGAGCGCCGTCTGATAGCTCGACCAGCTCTTGCGGTTCGAGGGCTGGCTGCCGTCGCCGTAGTCCTTGCCGTTCTGGCCGATGTAGCAGCTGTAGAGCGCCGCGTCCGCAGGGGCATCCACCCCGCGCTCGGCATAGAGATAGGCCAGCGTGCGGAAGTCCTCCACGCGGAACTGTGCCGTATGGGTCTTCTCATCCTGCGTGCCGGGATAGGCACCCGCGGATGCGCCGGACGCATTGTGGAGGCGGATCGTGCCGAACCAGTCGCCCGTCGGCAGCGCGACCTGCTTTTCCACCGCGCCTGCCACGGTCAGCGTGCCGTCGACGCGGTTCGCGCCGCCGTCAGACAAGCTGAACGTGTACTCCCCTGCCACGACCTCGGCGCGCAGGCCCTGTACCTGCGTCACATTGCCGTAGCTGTCCGTCAGCGTGAGCTGCGCGGCCGTCCCGGCCGTGTCCATAAAGGTCACGGGGTACTTTGTGCCATTCAGAATGGCCTCGTATTCCGCCACGGCGCTGCGCAGTGCGGCAAGAAGCGTCGTCAGGCCCGCCTCGTCCGCCGTCCGCAGGCCGGACAGCGCCGCCGCATAGGCCTGCTGCGCCGCCGGGTAATTCTGCACATGGTCCGTGCGCTCCCGGAAGCGGGCAAGCTCCGTCACGGCGTCCAGCAGGGCCGGAAAGCCTCTTTCACGCTCGGAGAAGACGACGGCCGTCACGGTCTCCGGGCTGGCAATCGCATCGAGCGAATACGCGCCGCCGTCATAATAGACCGTAAAGTTTCCCGCGACGCCCTCGATGTCCGTGATGAACGCGGTATCGATGCCGCCGAAGGCATAACCGCTGCCGCGCAGGGCATCCCGGATGGTCTGCCCGGCCGTATAGGGCACGGCGACCGGCTCAATGAGCGTCTGCCCGGCCGTGGAGGCCGTCAGATAGAAGCTCCCGCCGCTCTGCGCCGCATGCACGGGCACGAGCGGAAGCAGCAGCGCTGCGCACAGCAGCAGGGCAAGAAATCGAATGGACTTCATAAGCATTGCCTCCTTCAAACCTAATACCAGATATGGACCCAGCGGTCCGCGAACCGCTGGAACAGGTTCCGTTCTGCGCGGCAGGCCTGCAGGGTCTCCTGCACGAAGTGCTGCATGGCGGCGGTCTTTTCCGCTGGAATATCGTGGCCGCTGAACATGGCCTCGGCATTGTCCTGCCGGGCCTGCTCCAGCCCTGCGGGCGGGGCCGCGCCGGTCCGCGCCAGCAGGAACACGGCGTAGCCATAGAGCTGCGTCACAGCCTCGCGCGGCTCGTCCGCCGCCATGGCCGCGATTCGGCGGTGCAGGCGGCGTCTGCGCCAGAGCTGGCACAGGACGAGCGCGAGGAGGGCCGCGGCAAGCGGGATCGCGGCGAGCCACCAGCGGAAGCTGCGCTGCGTCTCCTCCTGCGGGGCCTGCTGCTCCGGCTGCTCCACAACGGGCGGCAGCTGCGTGTTTTCATACTGCTTTCCACTCGCCTCGCCGCCTGCTCCGAGGTCCTCGGCCTCTACATAGCCCGGCGTGACCTCAAACGGGACCCAGCCCACGCCGGTCAGATAATATTCCGCCCACGCATGGGCGTGCGTCTCATCCAGTTCAAACGTCTGCTCCCCAGAGGCCGCATCCTGTCCGGAGAGGTAGTAGCCCTCGGCATAGCGCGCCGGGACGCCGCAATAGCGCAGCATCAGCACGGCGGCCGTCGCATAGTGCACGCTGTAGCCGCGCGCGGTGACGGACTGCACATATTGGAAAAAGTCCTGCGTCCCGTTCTGCGTCGAGACGCTCTCGTCATAGACGAAGTGCTCCGTGAGCGTCTGTCGGATGGCCTGCAGGATCTCCGGCAGGGTCTTCCCCTGCATTTCGCTCTCCAGCAGTGCCTGCGCGGCTCCAGCCGCCTCCGGCGTAAGCTCAAGGAACTGTGCCTCGGCAAACGCCCGGTAGCCCTCGTCCAGCGTGAGCCACTGCGCCGCGCCGTCCGGATCGTCCGCCAGCTCCTGCTGCGCGGCATACCAGTCGCGCAGGCCGCCGACGGCGCAGGAACAGGAATACGTTTCCCCCGGCGCTTTCGCCGCGCGGTCGCCGATGCGGTCCGGCTCCAGCAGGGCGTTGTCCGCAAGGCCCGTCGGCAGATAGGCCTGCGCGCCGCAGGCAGACAGGTTTGTGACCGTGACGGTCTGCACCTGCGTCTGCCCGGCGAGCGCCGCCGCAGTCCCGACGGCGCTCTGGGCATAATAGCCCTTTTCATGCAGCCAGTAGAAGCGCCCGGCCTCGTCCGCCAGCGTCTGCGGATCGAGCGGCTGCCAGCTCCGGCCCGTGTAGACCTCGCCGACAAAGCCGCGCAGGTAAAGCCGCTGCGGCTGCTCCATCGTCACGCGCAGCGCGGGCGTCCCGTTCTTTTCCCACGCGGAAAGATCGTGCAGATCGCCCTCCGGCATGGAGTTGGCCGCCGCGTCATAGCGCAGTGCATGCAGCCCGCTGGCCAGCGCTGCCGCTGCCCCGCTCTCGGGCAGGGAGAGAAGTCCGAGCGGCGCGCTGAGCAGCAGGCAGCCCGCAAGCAGCAGGGCCGCCGTCCGTCCCCGGTCCGTGCGGAACAGCAGCAGGGCCGTCAGGCCGCACGCCAGAAGCAGCAGGCCCCAGCACGACGGGAACAGCCCAATGGCGCAGCCGACCGCCGCAAGAGGCAGCGAAACGGCCGCAAACCATACGCTCCCGCGCCGGGCGCAGCGGCCGGAGGCCAGCGCCGAAAGAAAGCCGAGCGGCAGGAAGGCCCATAGGCCCTGCCGCGTTCCGCCAGAAGATGTCAAATAGATGTACCCGGTCCGCGCCGTCAGCCAGCGGCGCACGCAGTCCGCCAGCTGCCGCAGGCCCGCCGTGACGGGCGCAAAGGCGCACAGGCAGAACAGCGCCGCCGCGCCGCAGAGCGCAGGCGTCAGCCACGCCCGCTGCGGCAGGAGCGCAAGCCCGGCCCCCAGCAGCAGGCCGAGCAGCAGGGCCGCCCACGCGGGCAGCACGGGGAAGGACCCCGCCAGCAGCGTCAGCGCCCCCGCAGCGCACAGGCCGCCGCACAGCGCGGCCGCCCACGGCGGCAGAGTCTGCCCCCCCGCAGGGGCACGTTCCAGTTGAAAACCGTTCGTTCGTTTCATGCTCAAAGCTCCAGCTGCTGCAGCGCGGCAGCATAGTCCTCTTTGGTATAGCAGATGCAGCGGACATCCGGCTGCTCCGGCACGCCGCACAGCAGCAGGACCGGCTCCGCACCCGCCGTCAGGCTGCGCCAGACCGGGTCCGGCGAGGCCGTAAAGTAGAGAATTTTGCCGAAGCCGCGCAGCGCCCCGGTCTCCTGCAGAGGCTCCGCGCCGCCGCGCAGCAGCAGCGGCAGATCGCGCAGCAGCTCCTCCGTGGAGCCTGCCTCCGCAAAGCGGGCCGTGCCGCCCTCGGGCCAGCCGAGCTGATAGGCATACCCCTGCTCGCTCAGGCTCTGGCAGACGGAGAACACGGCCTCCGCCTGCGCATCGCGCGCGGCGGCATCGCCGCTGCGGTCCCAGAAGACGAGCAGCGTACGCGCGGCGGGCATGCCCGGCTCGCGGATCACGAGGCGATCGAGCTTGGACGAGAGCTTCCAGTGGATCTGGCGAAGACTGTCGCCCGGCGCATACTCGCGCAGGCGGAACGGCTCCGTCAGGTCGCTTCCGCGGCGGTCCGGGCTGCTGGTGTCGCTGTCCGGGCTCTGCACCTCCGGCATCGTCACATGGACGGAGGCCGGGAACGTATCCGGCAGGACCGTGACATGCGCCGCCGCGTCCGTCCGGATCTTCCGGGCAAACAGACCCGGCAGGCCGAGGAGCCAGGCCCTGCGGATGCGGACCGTCAGGCGGCCGCAGTGTTCGGCGCGGAACGAGAAGCGCTCCTCCGCGAAAAATTCCGTTGTTTCGCCCGTCAGGTCATTGCGCACCTCGATGCGGCACAGGACGCGGCCTGGCGCGCGGCGGGAGGCCACGATCTCGCCCGCGATCATGCCGTCCTTCCGGCCGCCTGCCGGGAGCCGGAGCGAAAGCGCGGGCAGCCTGCTGCACCGCAGCACGACGAATCCCGCCAGCGCCGCCAGCACCGGCACGCAGAGCGCGGCCAGCGCCGCCCCGGCATGGGTAAAAGCAAAGGCCAGCGCACAGCAGGCCGCCGCCAGCAGCCACAGCAGCCAGGCGCGCAGCATTCGCTTCCGCATCAGCTTTTGAATTCGCGCACCGCGGGCTGCGGGACGCGCTCGAGAATTTCGGCAAGCACCGACCGCGCCGTCTCGTCATGCAGGCGGGCGCGCGGCGCGAGCACAAGGCGGTGGGCACAGACATCGGGCGCAGCCTCCGCGACGTCCTCCGGCAGGACATAGTCCCGCGCATGCAGGAACGCGCGCGCCTTGGCCGCGCGGCACAGGGCCAGACCGGCGCGCGGGCTCAGGCCGAGCTGCAGGCTCTCATGGCAGCGCGTGGCCTCAAGCAGGCGGGCCGTATAATCATAGACCGGGTCCGCCACGAACGTCATGGCGGCGGCATCCATCAGGCCGCCGAGCGCGGCGGCATCCGTCACGGGGCGCACCTGCGCAAGCGGGTCGGCGTGGTGGCGCTCCTTCATCAGCTCCACCTGACTTTCCCGGTCGGGGTAGCCCATGCTCAGGCACAGCAGGAAGCGGTCGAGCTGCGCCGGGGGCAGGAGCTGCGTTCCGGCCGAGCCGACGGGATTCTGCGTCGCCAGCACGAAAAACGGCTGCGGCAGCGGATGCGTCTTCCCGTCGACGGTCACGCGGCGCTCCTCCATAGCCTCCAGCAGGGCCGCCTGCGTCTTGGTGGAGGTACGGTTGATCTCGTCCGCCAGCAGCAGGTTCGTCATGACCGCGCCCGGCTGGTAGGAAAAGGCTCCCGCCTGCTTGTCATAGACGGAGAAGCCCAGAATGTCCGACGGCATCGTGTCCGGCGTGAACTGCACGCGGCGGGTCTCCAGCCCGAGCGCGCGCGCGAAGGCCATGGCCAGCGTCGTTTTGCCGACGCCGGGCACGTCGTCCAGCAGCACATGGCCCTGCGCCAGCACGGCCATCAGGACCTTTTCCACGATCTCCCGCTTGCCGAGGATGACCTTCTGCACCTCGCGGAGCACCTGCGCCGCAAGCTCATATTGTTTCTGTTCCATCATGCCGCCTCCCGATATTTCGATTCGTATACGCAGCCGCCGTCCGGCAGCCGCTCCAGCGCGCAGAGGGCCAGCATGGCCTGCTCCGTCGCCATGAGATTTCCTTCCGTGTCCGTCAGCAGATGCGCATAGCTCCCGTCCGCCTTCCGGAATTCTGCAAGGCCTGTTTCGGGGTTCACGCTGCCGAATTCCTGCTCCGGATCGATGCCGAGCGCAGCCAGCGCAAGGAGGACCTGCGCGCAGCTCTCGGCGCTCGGCTCGCCGTAGGCCAGGAAGGTGCCGTCCGGCTGCATTTGATCCTTCAGCCAGGCAAGCGCCCGCTCCACGGTCTCGTCCCGGCCGTAGGGCGCAAGGGCCTGCAGGGCCATGGCCGTCAGGTCTGCCTCCGAGGCGCCGGAAACGAGGCCGAAGCCGCCGTCCGGCTCCTGCGCCGCGCGGATGGCCTCCACGATCCCGGCGCGCGTGTTTTTCGCCCGCTCCGGCTCCGGATAGGTCCCGGCATCGACCGCCAGCAGGGCAAAGATCAGGCCGTTGAGGCCCTGCGCGCCGAGCTCGCCCGCAAAATTCCACACGCCGTCGTCCAGCAGGTCCACGGTCGTGCCGTCCGGCCGCGTACCGAAGGCGGCCGGGTCGCCTCCGAGCATGGTGACGGTCAGGATCGTGCGGGAATACTCCGTCGCCATGAGCGCATCGAGCGTGCCCTGCTCGGCATAGCGCTCCGTGACATGCCGCTCAAGCGCGGCAAGATAGGCGTCATAGCTCTCGTTCGCACCGCAGGCCAGCAGCGCCATGGCGAGCCAATCTCCGATGGAGCTGCCCGCCAGCTCCGCTGCGCGGTCCTCCAGAAAGCCCTCGCGCACGCCGAGCAGTGCCCGGCAGCCCTCGAGTGCCTTTGCAGGCGCCGATCTTGCGCCGCAGCCCGCCAGCAGTGCAGCGCACAGCAGCAGGATCAGAATATTTCGCATTTGCTTCAAGGAACATGCTCCTCTCGTTTCCGTTCTCCGTCGGGTCCGTGGGATCCGTTGGCGGCTCTGTGGGCTCCGTGGGATCCGTGGGATCCGTTGGGTCGACCGTTCCGGTCTTCGGCAGGACGTCGCGGCGCGTCTCGGCGCACTTCGTGCAGACATAGTCCGCATAGCCGTCCTCCGTCTCCGTCGGCTCGACACGGGCCGTCTCCTGCCAGTCGTGGCCAAGCGGGATCTCCTGCCCGTCGCGCCAGACATAGCAGTAGCTGGACAGCACGCCGTAGCCGCCGCCCGTCGCGCCGAAGCCGTCGATATCCTTGCCCCAGGCCAGCGTGAAGCGCAGCGTCAGCACGTCGCCGTCGCCGAGCATCCATTCCGACAGGCCCTTGCCGGGGTAATAGCCGTTGACATCATACATCCAGCCCGCGCCCCAGGTGTAGTCGTGCTGGCCGAGGCTGTCGCGGCCGGGCGCACCCGTCAGTGAGATGCCGTCGCGCTGGATGAGTGTCCAGAGGCGCTCCGGCACCTGCGCGCGATACAGCAGGTCGCCGCGCGTCAGGCGCATAAGGTAAAAGCCGCCGTTCTTTTCCGCAAGGCCGTCATAGCCCGCCTCATAGCCGCAGTCCTCCAGCATCTGCAGCACGGTCTGCGCGGCCGTGTCGCCCTGTTTGATGCGGACGGTCTCCTCGTCGACGATTCCGAGGCCGACGGTCGTGGCGTCGATGCGGATGGTCGCCTCACCGATGTCGTCGCCCTCCGAGACCGTCTGATAGACGATCTTCACGGTGCGCATGGCGGAATTTCCGGCATCGTCCCACGCAAGGATGCGCAGTGTATATTCCCGCTCATCGCCGACGAGCGGCGCGGAGAAGCGCAGCACATATTCATAGCCGGACGCGGCGCTGCCGGTCGGGTTCGTCAGCAGCTCGCCGTCCATCGAAACCTGCAGATGGCTCGTGTAGATCGGTGAACCGTCCGTGCCCGTCCTCGCCCAGACGACGAACGTCATCGTCTGCACGGAGACGGGGTCGGTTCGGCCGTCGCGGCTCGTCGTGATGACGGGCGGCGCATCGCCGATCTCGGGCTGATCGTCGTCTGCGAGCCTTGCGCGATAGGAAACATAGTAGACCGCGGCATCGCCGACGCGGCGGCCGTCGCGATATAAATATAAGGAGAAGGTATAGGACTGATTTAAGGTAAGGCGGACGGAGAAGTTCCGGTCGTCCGCCGGCAGCAGGCGCGTGCCGTTGTTCGCGGTGGAGCCGGACTCCTTATAATATACCCGCAGGCTCAGGTCTCCGCTGCCCGCAGCATAGGCATAAAACCGCAGCGTATCGCCGTCCAGCTCACCGGAGCGCCAGACGCGGCTGACGAGATCCGTCACGATATGCGGCTCCTCGGGGCCCGGGGCCTCCGTGGGGGCAGGACCCGGCTCCTCCGTCGGCTCCGTTCCGCCGCCGGTGCTGCGCGTCGGCTCCTCGCTCGGCTCGGGCATCTGTGTCGTCTGCGTGGCGGACGTCGCATCCGTCGGCTCGTCCGGCTCCGTGGATGGCTCGGCCGTTTCCGTCTCGTCCGGCTCTTCGGACGGCTCCGTCGGCTCCGGGGACTGCGTGAGGGGCACGTCGTCCGATGTGCCGCCGCTGCCGCCGCGCTCCTGTCGGTCCGGCTGCAGGACCTGCGCCTGCTCCGGCAGCGGATCGGGCGGGCGCACCCGTCCGCCCGTAAACACGACAGCCACCGCACCAGCCAGAAGCGAAAGGATCAGCACGGCCGTGCAGACCCGGCCCCAGATTGTTTTCCGTCTCATGGCACGACCCCCAGAAAAAAAGGACACTGCAACAATCGTTGCAGCGTCCGCATTTGCGCACAACAAAGCGCCCCGTTTCCCGCACCATGCGGGCAGAGCCTCCCCAAGCAGGTCTTCTGACTCACGCCTCGACGGCCGCGCGCGCCTTCTCAGGGTTCCCCAATGACCGGCTTTCGCCCTGCACGCGGCCTCCGCGCATACAGCGGCGGTACCGTCCGGGATTCTCACCCGGTTCCCTATCCTCTCCCGCTGCCCGGACGGCAGCGGAAGCACTTGAAGCTTCCATTGCTCTCAGTATAGCAAGGGCCGATTTTTTTGTCAAGCCCGTTCCGGTGTGTGTTTCCGCATTCGCTAAAAAAATACGGATTTCGGTGCTTGACAGGCGCGCCCGCATGGTCTATAATCAAAGCAGTCCGCACAAAGCCTGTGCGGCATGAACTGAATATTCTGCTTGCAGAGACCGTATGTACGCAACGGCGCGGGGCGACCCCGTCAGGCATACGGGTAAACAAGGGAACGGGGATAATACCCCGAGGGAGGCGCGCTGCGCCTCTGGGATAACCGTCGCTGTGAGCGTTGAGTCCGCTGCCCGTCGGCGAAAGCCGGTCATTGGGGAACCCTGAGAAGGCAGGGCAGCGGCCGTGGGGGCTTTGCTCCCGGATGCGCGACCCAGAAGACCTACTGTGATGCATTACTTTGCCCGAATCGGTTGAGGGGATAGTCTATCTATCCTTTCAGCCGTTTTTTTGTGCCCGATTCGGGGCAGCGGATGCGTTCCCGCTGCGCATGACCGGGTGTTCTCCTCCTGTGGGCGGGTCGGGTGCCGCCGACCCGCCCCACGATGCAGCAGCTTGCCAAAAACTCCATGTCTCCCATGTAGTTTCCTGTCAGGCTGTTTTTTTGCGGCCCGCCCGTTGGGCTTTGCGCTGATCTTTTGGACCGAACACGGTCTAAGGATAAATAAAATTGGGAAGCCACTAATCGTATCCTCAATGGCTTCCCCAAAAGAAAGGAAAGCAGCATGAAAAGAATCCTGAGCATCCTGCTGGTGCTTGCCATGCTTCTGTCGATGATCCCCGCGGTCTTCGCGGCGAACTGCGACATCACGGTAAGTACCCCGGCGCCCGATCCCGTCAAGGTCGGTGCGCTGTACCAGCTCCCGCTCGGAACGGTGTTCACCGACCCGAACGGGCACACCCTCAGCTTCGCGCTGAAGGCGGATTACGGCGATAAGGTCTATATCAAGGACAATACGCTGCAGTTCACCTCTGCCGAGGCAGGGGAATTCCGCATCGGCATTACCGCTACCTGCACGGGCGGCGGCAGCACCGAAGTCACCGTTCCCATCACGGTCGAGGCCGTGGAGGACGGCGACAAGAACCAGTACGGCTATGACGAGACCGACCAGGCCTCCGTCACCGTCTATGTGACCATCTCGAGCGACGGCGCACCGATCATCGGCAAGGACGACGGCGGCACCATCCTGTCGCATCTGGAGGTCAAGGTCCCGTACTTCCCCCTGTCCCTGTACGGTCTGGACGATTTTAACCGTTACCACACGGAGAACGGCTCCGGAAGCTATACGGACAACGAGATCGTGCAGCGCCCGACGCTCCTGCACCTCTACATCTATATGCTCGAGCGCTACTACCTCGGCGTGGCCGAGAAGGACTGCGGCAAGGGCACATCCGGCCTGCTGGAATTCACCGGCAGCGGCGAAGGCGTGAATGACATGCTCGGCGGCTCCTATGAGGATACGCTGAATGCGCTGCTCATCTCCGGCAGCGCCACGTCCATGTACATGCAGAACTTCTGGGGCCATGACGAGAACCTCATGTACTACCGCAACCACGTCTATCCCCTGATGTCTGCGGGCTGGGGCTCCACGGCAGACTACATTCTGCTGTCCGACAACGACACGATCGATCTGGCCATGTTCTCCAACTGGAGCTTCTGGACCTACGGCGCATTCGCCCGCTTTGACAAGGACGACTACACCGCCAAGGTCGGTGAAAAGATCACATTCGAAACGCAGAAGTATGACACCAAGTCCGTGTCCGACGGCGGCACGGAGTCCTTTGAGCCGATCACCGGTCTCAATGTGAAGCTCTACAATGAAAACTGGGAACAGCAGCAGGAGCTTACGAGCGAAGGCAGCAGCTACACGCTCGACACGGCCTCGCTGAAGGCCGGTACCTATTACCTGCTGGGCTATGACCCGAACTACGGCACGGAGGACGCCTGCTACGCCCCCGCAACGGCAAAGATCGTCCTCTCCAGCGGCGATGCACAGCCCTGTCAGTGGAATGAAGGCGTCATCACGACGGAGCCCACCTGCACGACGGCCGGTGTCAAGACGTTCTCCTGCAGCGTGCACGGCGAGACCCGCACGGAAGAGCTTCCGGCCCTCGGCCACACCTTCGGCGCAGACGGTGCCTGCATCCGCTGCGGTGAAAAGGACCCCGCGATCCCCACGCAGGACGAAAGCGGCGTCTACGGCATCGCCAGCGAGAAGCAGCTGCAGTGGTTCACAGCGAAGGTCAACGGCGGCGATACCGCCATCAGCGGCAAGCTGACTGCCAATATCGAGCTGACCGAAGCGTGGACCCCGATGGGCTCCCAGAAGCAGCCGTTCACCGGCAGCTTTGACGGCGACGGCCACAGCATCACCGGCATGAGCATCACCTTCGATTCCAATGACAAATCTGTCGGCGCTCCGTACCTCGGCCTCTTCGGCTATGTCAAGGGCACGGCCGACAAGAAGGCGGAGATCAAGAACCTGATGCTCTCCGGCAAGCTGGACATCACCGAAAACTACCGCAACTCCTTCGCTTACTCCGGCGGCCTCGTTGGCGGTGCGGAATATGTTTCCTTCACCGATATCACGACGAACGTTGCCGTCACCGCGAAGAAGGGCTCTGCCCCCTATCCGTGGAGCTATGTCGGCGGCTTTGCCGGTACGGTGAAGAATGCAGACTTCCTGCGCTGCGTCAACAACGGCACCGTGACCACGGACGGCGACTATGTCTCCGGCTTCGCGGCCAAGAGTGAGACGACGACCTACACCTCCTGCGTGAACAACGGTGCGATCACCGGCCGCACGAAGATCGGCGGCTTTGGCGGCGCCGTAAAGTCCACGAAGACGGTCGACTCCTACAACACCGGCACGATCGGCCTTGCAGCCTACAACGGCGGCAATCAGGGCATCGGCGGTCTGTTTGGCGAGATGGGCTACGGCTCGACGCTTACGCGCTGCTATAACACCGGTGCCGTCACCGGCGACTGCTATGTCGGCGGTCTCGTCGGCTCGGTCGGCAGCGGCTCCGACGCCGCGAACGGCCCGAGCTACATCGTCGACAGCTACAACTCCGGCTCGATCACCGGCCACAGCGACAAGAACTACTGCGGCATCGGCGGTCTGGTCGGCAAGCTCGACGCCAGCTCCTCGAGAACCTATGAGCAGAGCTACGTTCACAACTGCTACAATGTCGGCACCGTGACCGACCTTGGTCTGAAGACGATCAACGCCGGTGCGGCGATCGGTCTGATGCACGCGGATTATTCCACGGACAGCTACCTCGAAGTGGAAAACGTCTACTACCTCGCCTGCGGCCTCGAAGGTCTCGGCAAGATGAACTATTCCACAATGCACGATCCGTCCGTCTTCGCAGAGATGACGGCAGAGGCCATGAAGGCCTCCGACTTCGTCACGAAGCTCGGCGCTTCCTTCAAGGCTGACGGCACCTGCATGCAGAAGGTCAACAGCGGCTACCCCGTCCTCACCTGGCAGCAGCTGGGCGAAGGCCAGAGCGAGCACACGTTTAAAGTGACCGCAACGGTCGACGCGACCTGCACCGAGGCCGGTTCCAAGACCTACACCTGCACGGCCTGCGGCGAGACGAAGGCGGAAGAGATTCCGGCTCTCGGCCACAATGTCGGCGAAGGCGGCATCTGCAGCCGCTGCGGTGAGAAGATCGCCTACCTGTCCGCGCTCCGCCTGACCGCCTACAACGCCTCCGGCGACTATGTCTTTACGCCGGAATTCGACGGTAAGACGGCCGAATATCAGGTCGCCATCCCCGATGCAGACGGCTTCAGCGCCTTCCTGTGGGCCACGCTGTCCGAAAATGCCCCGGAAGGCTCCACCATCAAGGCCGAGTGGACGAATCTGTATAACGGCAAGACCCAGTCCACGGCCATTACGTCCGGCAAGACCTCCGGCCAGAGCCTCGCAAACTTCAGCCGCGATGCCAAGCCGAACACCGTCACCCTAACGGTCGGCGTTGACGGCAATACGCAGACCTACACGCTCACCTCGTTCCGCACTCCGACCCTGTCTGCCCTGAACGTGACCGGCGCGCGCATGAACGAGACGTTCTCGCACCGCACGGCGGAATACACCATCGACACGACGGCAGATTCCATCACGCTCAGCGCCACGCCATATCAGGACGGCTACACCGTGACCTACAACGGCGCGGAGTCCGGCGAATGGACCCTGCAGGACGGCGAGAACGTCATGACCGTCGTCGTCTCCAACGCAGACGGCCTGTCGACCTCCTACACCGTCAAGGCAACGAAGCACGCCATCTGCAAGGTGCGTGCAGAGCTTGACCCGGAGAACGCCCTGCTGGTCCTGTATGACTCGTTCAACACCAGCATCTATCCGGATGAGAACGGCGACTATACCCTGATGGACGGCGCGGCCTACACCTACGTCGCAACGGCGAAGGGCTATGTCGGCAAGTCGGGCAGCCTGACTGCCAGCGCGGCCGAGCCAGTGCTCAAGATCACGCTGACCGCAGCCGAAGAGAACACGACCCTTGTCAAGGATCTCCCCGCCGAATGGCCTAACTTCCGCAACGGCAGCAATCACCTTGGCATCACGAACGCCCCCACGCCCTACACGAGTGAGGACAGTGAGCTGCTGTGGGCTGCGAAGTACGGCACAGGCTGGGCGGCCGCTCCCGGCTCCCCCATTCTGGTGGACGGTGGCCTCATCACCTACACCGGCAGCACCATCAAGCGCCTCGACGTCAACACCGGCAAGGTGCTCGCAGAGGGCACGATGGCAGGTACCTCCAGCTTCTCCATCAACCCGGCAACCTATGCCGACGGCATGATCTTTGTCGGCCTGTCCGGCGGCAAGATCCAGGCCTTCAACGCCAAGACGCTCGAATCCCTGTGGGTCTACACCGATCCGCTCGGCGGCCAGCCCAACACCTCCCCGACGTACCACGACGGCTACATCTATGTCGGCTTCTGGAACGGCGAGAGCAAGCCCGGCAACTTCGTTGCCATCTCCGTGACGGATGAGGACCCGACGAAGACGGACGAAGCCAAGCTCGCCTCCTGGTCCTATGCCTGCGTCGGCGGCTTCTACTGGGCGGGCGCTTATGTGACGGATAACCTCTGCATCGTCGGCACGGACGACGGCTCCGGCGAGGGCGACTATATCAACACCTCCGCCCTGCTGGTCTTCGACCGCCTGACAGGCAAGCTGCTCGACTCCCACTACGGCTGCAAGGGTGATATCCGCTCCAACGTTTCCCACGACCCGGATTCTGACCGCGTGTTCTTCACGTCCAAGGGCGGCTATATCTACAACGCCGCCATCGACTGGGAGACCGGCAAGATCACGGACTTCAAGTCTCTGGCGCTCAAGGACGCCGAGGGCTACACCAGCGAGGAAAAGCCCGGTGCCATCATGTCCACCTGCACGCCGTCCGTCTACAACGGACGCATCTACCTCGGCGTTTCCGGCAACAAGGGACAGTTCTCAAAGAACGGCGGCCACTGCATCGAGGTCATTGATCTCGACGTCGAAAGCGGCGAAATGAGCTATGCCTACTCCTATGGCATCGTCGGCTATCCGCAGACCTCGGCCATGGTCTCCACGGCCTATGTCGACAAGGACTTCGACGGCGACGGCGCGGGCGACGGCTATGTGTTCATCTACCTCCCCTACAACTATACCCCCGGCGGCATTTCCGTCCTGATGGATCGCCCGGGCCAGACCGAGCCGAAGACGGCCACGGATTCCGGCTACAGCGAGATCTTCACGCCGGAGTCCCCGCTGGCACAGTACTGCATCTGCTCCACCATTGCAGACAGCACCGGCACGATCTACTACAAGAACGACTCCTGCTACATGATGGCCATCACCTCGAAGATCCTCTCCATTGAAGTCAAGGAAAACCCGGAGAAGATGAGCTACAAGGTCGGCGAGACGTTCGATGCCTCCGGCATGAAGGTCGTTGCCAAGCTGGCCAACGGTCTCGAGCGGGATATCACGAACTATGTGACCTGGCAGGAAGGCCCGATCGAACAGGGTCAGACCTCCATCACCCTCTCCTACACCTACGGCTTCGACAGCGCCAATTACGGCCTGAAGACGAAGACGGCCGAGCTCGAGCTCGACGTCCTGCCCAGCCAGGATGAAGACGGTGTCTACCTCATCGGCAACGCCAGCCAGCTGCTTTGGTTCGCGAGCAAGGTCAACAGCGGTGAGACCGGCATCAGCGGCAAGCTGACGGCCAACATCGACCTGACGAGCGTTGAAAGCTGGACCCCGATGGGCTCCCAGAAGCAGCCGTTCACCGGCAGCTTCGACGGCGACGGCCACAGCATCACCGGCATGAGCATCACCTTCGATTCCGATGACAAGTCAATCGGCGCTCCGTACCTCGGCCTCTTCGGCTATGTCAAGGGCACGGCTGACAAGAAGGCAGAGATCAAAAACCTGACGCTCACCGGCAAGCTGAACATCACCGAAAACTACCGCAACTCCTATGCTTACTCCGGCGGCCTTGTCGGCGGTGCAGAATATGTCTCCTTCACGGATGTGACCGTGGACGTTGCCGTTACGGCCAAGCAGGGCACGGCCCCCTATCCGTGGAGCTACATCGGCGGCTTTGCGGGTACTGTGACGAATGCAGACTTCCTGCGCTGTGTCAACAACGGCACCGTGACCTCTGACGGCGACTACGTCTCCGGCTTCGTGCCCAAGAGTGAGACGACGACCTACACCGCCTGCGCGAACAACGGTGCGATCACCGGCCGCACAAAGATCGGTGGTCTCGGCGCTGAGGTCAAATCCACGAAGGTCGTTGACTCCTGCAACACCGGCGCCATCGGCCTCATTGCCTACGGCACGGGCAAGCAGGCCATCGGTGGTCTGTTCGCAGAGATCCGCTATGGTTCCTCCATCACCCGCTCCTACAACAGCGGCGCCGTCACCGGCGACTGCTACGTCGGCGGCCTTGTCGGCACGCTGAGCAGCAGCTCCGACAGCACGAACGGCGTCAACTACATCGTCGACAGCTACAACTCCGGCGCGATCACCGGCCACAGCGACAAGAACTACTGCGGCATCGGCGGCCTCGTCGGCAACCTCGACGCTGGCATGAGGAGCTACTCGCAGAGCTACGTTCACAACTGCTACAACACCGGCACCGTGACCGACCTCGGTCTGAAGACAGCCGGTAACCCCGGCGCTGCCATCGGCGTCATGCACGCGGACTACTCCGAGGGCAGCTACCTTGAAGTGAAAGACGTCTACTACCGCGCCTGCGGCCTCGAAGGTCTCGGCAAGATGAACTATTCCACGATGCATGATCCGTCCGTCTTTGCGGAGATGACGGCAGAGTCCATGAAGGCCTCCGGCTTCGTCACGAAGCTCGGCGCTTCCTTCAAGGCTGACGGCACCTGCATGCAGAAGGTCAACGGCGGCTATCCCATCCTGGTCTGGCAGAAGCTGGCCGAGGGCCAGAGCGAGCATACGCTCGAAGTGACGACGGTCGTCGCCCCGACCTGCACGGAGCAGGGCTACACGGTCTACACCTGCACCGCCTGCGGCGATGAGGTCAAGGCAGACTTTGTCCCGGCCACCGGCCACAGCTATGAGGCCTCGGTCGTTGCCCCGACCTGTGAGAAGGACGGCTACACGAACCATGTCTGCTCCGTCTGCGGCGACAGCTACCGCGATAACTATGTCGACGCTGCCGGTCATCAGTACACGGACACCGTGACTGCTCCGACCTGCACCGCCTCCGGCTACACCACGCACACCTGCTCCGTCTGCGGCCACAGCTACGTCGATTCCATCGTCCCAGCCACCGGCCACAGCTACGATGCCGTCGTGACTGCCCCGACCTGCACCGCCTCCGGCTATACCACGCACACCTGCTCCGTCTGCGGCCACAGCTACGTCGATTCTGTCGTCCCGGCCACCGGCCATGACTATGTCTGGCAGATCACCCGCGTGCCGACCTGCACAGCGGAGGGCGTGAAGACCTTCACCTGCTCGCACTGCGGTGACAGCTATGACGTTGCTCTGGCAAAGGCGGACCACACCTACGAAGCCGTTGTGACGGCTCCGACCTGCACGAACAACGGTTACACCACACATACCTGCTCCGTCTGCGGCGACAGCTACGTCGATTCCATCGTCCCGGCCACCGGCCACAGCTACGATGCCGTCGTGACTGCCCCGACCTGCACGAATGCCGGTTATACCACGCACACCTGCTCCGTCTGCGGCGACAGCTACGTCGATTCCATCGTCTCGGCCACCGGCCACAGCTATGAAGCCGTCGTGACTGCCCCGACCTGCGACAAGATGGGCTACACCACCTACACCTGCTCTGCCTGCGGCGACAGCTACGTTGGCAACTACACCGATGCCCTCGAACACACCTACACAGCCGTCGTCACGAAGGAACCGACCTGCACCGAGGAAGGCGTGAAGACCTTCACCTGCAGCGAGTGCGGCAAGTCCTACACCGAGGCCATTCCGACGGTCGCGCACCGCTACGAAGCCGTTGTGACCGCCCCGACCTGCGACAAGATGGGCTACACCACCTACACCTGCTCTGCCTGCGGCGACAGCTACGTTGGCAACTACACCGATGCCCTCGAACACACCTACACAGCCGTCGTCACGAAGGAACCGACCTGCACCGAGGAAGGCGTGAAGACCTTCACCTGCAGCGAGTGCGGCAAGTCCTACACCGAGGCCATTCCGACGGTCGCGCACCGCTACGAAGCCGTTGTGACCGCCCCGACCTGCGACAAGATGGGCTACACCACCTACACCTGCTCTGCCTGCGGCGACAGCTACGTTGGCAACTACACCGATGCCCTCGAACACACCTACACAGCCGTCGTCACGAAGGAACCGACCTGCACCGAGGAAGGCGTGAAGACCTTCACCTGCAGCGAGTGCGGCAAGTCCTACACCGAGGCCATTCCGACGGTCGCGCACCGCTACGAAGCCGTTGTGACCGCCCCGACCTGCGACAAGATGGGCTACACCACCTACACCTGCTCTGCCTGCGGCGACAGCT
>CDZP01047641.1_pt1 | contig 149223 bp, 172 predicted proteins | sample 554941 | NCBI WGS metagenome assembly CDZP01 (sample SAMEA3182064, study PRJEB8094) | gut metagenome | biome: human; feature: gut; material: Stool; isolation source: human stools | place: Canada | collected 2013-01-28
GGTTAAGACAGCGGCCTCTCACGCCGTTAACATCGGTTCGAATCCGGTACGGGTCACCACTTAAAAAGTGTCTTGACAAAAGGCGCGAAGGACAATATAATATAGTTTGTTTTCGAGCAGTGCTCGATGACATATAGTTGGTGCTGATTAGGATGAGGGTCCACCCGTTCCCATTCCGAACACGGTAGTTAAGCTCATTTCTGTCCACAATACTTGGCTGGCAACGGCCTGGGAAGATAGATAGCGCCAACACTAAGCGACGGTCAAATGACCGTCGCTTTTTTTACTTGTTTATGGAAATAGCGGCTTTTTGGGGAGAAAATGGCGGTGATAAACTTATGTAAACTGCCAAAATCTTCTGGAAATTTTTCGCGCAGTGTGGTATCATAAATTTACTTATGAAATTTCGCAAGGAAGTGATGTTATGTCGCTGTTACATTCCATTTTATTGGGTTTGGTTCAAGGCGTGGCAGAGTTTTTGCCTATTTCCAGCTCCGGACATCTGGCAATCGTAGAGCAGATCTTAGGCGTGAAGGGCGCTGCGGAGGTGCCTGGATTTTTTGACGTCCTGCTGCATTTGGGCACATTGGCGGCGGTTTTTGTGGCTTACTGGCCGGAGATCTGGGAGATGATCCAGGAGTTTTTCCGGGGGATCAGTGACCTGATCCACGGCACAACGCCTACCCCGGTGCCTCCGGCGCGGCGGATGATCCTGTTGGTGATCGTGGGTACACTGCCCTTGTTCGCAATTTTGAGAATCAAGGACTGGATCGAGAGTCTGAGCAGTAATCTGTATGTAGTAGGCGGTGCGCTGATCGTGACAGGCTGCCTGCTGTTCGCTTCGGACCGGGTGCGGAAGGGACGCAAGAATGAGCATAGTGCCCGGATGACCGATGCGCTGATCGTAGGTGCTGCGCAGGCGCTGGCTACCTGCCCGGGACTGTCCCGCTCCGGTACAACGATCTCCGTGGGCTGCTTCCTTGGCTTTGAGCGGAAATTTGCGGTCCGCTATTCCTTCATCATGTCGATCCCTGCTGTATTAGGTGCGAATATTCTGAGCCTGAAGGACGCACTGGGGGGTGAGGTCATCTGGAAAGATGTACCGGTGTACCTGCTGGGTGTTCTCGTGGCGGCTGTTGTGGGATATGCCTGCATCCGGCTGCTGAAGATGATTGCGGCAAAGGGAAAATTCGGAGCCTTTGCCTATTACTGCTGGGCAGTGGGTCTGCTGACTGTGATCTTGACGCTGGTCAGAGGCTGAGCGAATTTTCCCTGATGCGCTCTGCGCGTTCGCCGCGTTTGCGGCGCCAAGCGTTCTGCAGAAAGCAGAACCTTGAAATGGCCGGGCTTTGCCTGGACATTTGAATTCAATGACGGGGCCCCACAAAATTCTTGATTTTGCGGGGAGTAAATTCGGAGCCTTTGCCTATTATTGCTGGGCAGTAGGTCTGCTGACCGTGATTTTGACGCTGGTCGGGGCGTGACCCCGAGTTCGGTAGGTCTATTTGGCACATCCATGGATTTTTCAATATGCGGAGGGTTTGATCGTGGCTTCCACATCACAGAAGAAAACAACAAAAAAAACAAGCGGCAAATCCGGCAGCCGGACTACCGCTAAAAAGCCGCAGCCACGGCCTATCCGCCGGGAGGTAGGCGGCGTGGTATGCCTGGTCCTAGCACTGTGCGTATTTGTCAGCTATTTTGGAATCAGCGCGATCTTCATTGACTGGCTGGCTGTTCTCATCAAGGGCCTGCTGGGGTATGGCTACTGGCTGTTTGGACCGGCGCTGGTGCTGGCGGGTTGCATTCTGCTGTTCCACCATGGACGGCCTGTGACTTTGCGGGTGACCAGCGCGCTGCTACTGCCGGTGCTGCTGGGAACGTTGTGCCACATGCTGCTGGTGAAGGAGGTATATGCTTCCTCTATCGGGATCATTCCGGCCATGTGGAAAGACGGCGTGGCCTTGAAATGCGGCGGCGTGATCTCCGGCGCACTGGGCCAGGGGTCTGTGGCTGTATTTTCCAAAATCGCGTCAATAATCATCTTTACGGTGCTGTTTGTGGTGCTGCTTATGGTGGCGCTGCGGCTCACCGTGGGGGCCTTGATCGAGAAGCACCGGGAGCGGCCCAAGTACGAGGAGGAGCCGGAACCGGAGAAGCCTGTCAGAGAGGCGAAGCGGCCGCAGGAGACCGTTGCTGCCATCCCGGCAGAAAGCGCCCGGTCCCGGATTGATATTCCGGTGGACGATCCGGTGAATGCTCCGGCACCCAAACCGGAAAAGACTGGCTTTACCAGCTTTTTCCGGCATAAGTCCGATAAGCAGAAAACCCCGGCGCAGGTGGTGGAACAGTCTGGCACTGCGGAACCGGTGGTCAGCGTGATGGAGGACGAGGGCGATCCCTTTGCCAATGCGCGGGTCCATCCGTCTCCCGCACCGGCTCCGGTGCCTATCGGCCAGCAGCCCCCGGCCAAGGCAATCCCCACCATGGAGCCGGTGGTGGTGTCTACGTCGGCGGAGCAGCCGGAGAATGCCCCGGTTCCTGCCGCAGTAAATACTCCCGCGCAGGGGACGGCGCCTGCTGCCGCACCTGCTGTGCAGGAGCCGCTGACCAAAAAGGCGGCGGCCCAGGCCGTAGCTGCGGAGACAGCTGCGGTTTCGGCGGAAATCGCCGAAAATATGGCGGGGAGCGAGGCGGAATACCGCTACCCGCCGGTGAGTTTGCTGCATGAAAATGGCGGGGAGAACCACATGGCTGCCGGGGCGGAGCTGCGGAACAATTCTCGCCGCCTTGCGGAGACCTTGGCCAGCTTCGGCGTGGACGCCAAGGCAGGCGACGTGATCCACGGGCCGTCGGTCACCCGGTATGAGTTTACCTTGGATCAGGGGGTAAAGCTCTCCAAGATCACTAATTTGCAGGACGACATCGCCTTGGCGCTGGGCGCCAGCGGCGTTCGTATTGCCGCCGTGCCGAATAAAATCTCTGTGGTGGGTATTGAGGTGCCTAACAAGACGGTGACGCCGGTGCTGATCCGGGATGTGATCGAGTCCCGTGACTTTATGGAGCATCCTTCCAAGACGGCTTTCGCCTTGGGCCGGGACATCGGCGGACGGAATATCATCGGCAATATTGAAAAACTGCCCCATGTGCTGATCGCCGGTACCACCGGCTCCGGTAAATCCGTGTGCACCAATTCCCTCATCATCAGTCTGCTGTATAAGTCTACGCCGGACGAGGTGCGCTTTATCATGGTGGACCCGAAAATGGTGGAACTGGCCCCCTATAACGGGATCCCTCACCTGCTGATCCCGGTGGTGACAGATCCGAAAAAGGCGGCGGGCGCTTTGCAGTGGGCCGTGTTTGAGATGATGAAGCGCTATAAGACCTTCTCGGAAAACGGCGTGAAGAAGCTGGAGGAGTACAACAAGCTGGCCGCCGTCAGAGAGGACCTGGAAAAGCTGCCTAGCGTGGTGGTGGTCATCGACGAGCTGGCGGATCTGATGTTGGTGGCGGCGAAGGAGGTGGAGGAATCCATCTGCCGTGTGGCCCAGATGGGCCGTGCCGCCGGTGTGCATCTGGTGATCGCCACTCAGCGGCCCTCCGCTGACGTCATTACCGGCCTGATGAAGGCCAATATCCCCAGCCGGATCGCTTTTGCAGTGGCATCCTCTCTGGAATCCCGGATCATTCTGGATACCACCGGCGCGGAAAAGCTGGTTGGTAAGGGCGATATGCTTTACGCCCCCCTGGGTGAGGGAAAACCCACCCGTGTTCAGGGCTGCTTTATCTCTCCGGAGGAGATCGAGGACGTGGTGTCCTATGTGAAGGAGACCGGCGAGGCCAACTACTCTCAGGAGGTCATTGCCCAGATCGAGCAGTCCGTCCAGGAGAAGGAGAACAAGGGCAGCAAGGGTGCCTCCGCTGCCGCCGATACGGAAAGCAGCGGCGAGGACGAGCTGCTGCCCGCCGCTGTGGATGTGGTGCTGGAAACGGGACAAGCCTCTGTGTCTATGCTGCAGCGACGGCTGAAACTGGGGTATTCCCGGGCGGCCCGCTTGGTGGACCAGATGGAGGAACGGGGGATCGTGGGGCCCTTTGAAGGCTCCAAGCCCAGACAACTGCTCATCACCCGCGCACAGTGGGACGAAATGCAGATGGGGGGCGCTCCGGCAGTTGAGGATGCGCCGCCGTTTGACACAGGCGATGAATAACAAAGGCGGCGGGAATTCCCGCCGCCTTTTGTTTAAAAATTAACGGGCTTTTTCCACTTGACAAATGTCAGAAAGTGTCTATAATGAATTTCAAATCGACAAAAGCCATGACAAAGTCAGCCGTTTCAGACCGACCTTCAGCGAGGGGGGACAGTGCAAGCCCCCGGTCAGGAGAGATGGTACGCCGCTTTGGAGCAGCCCGCGAGGAGCGGGACGACCCATCCCCGTTACAGGATGACATGAGATACCCGCGCAGCGCGCGTGCGGGTAAATCAGGGTGGTACCGTGAAGTTTTTTCGCCCCTGACAGGAGTCAGGGGCGATTTTTATTTTCCATTTTGGAGGAGGATGTCCCATGAAGTTTTCCAGTAAGATCTTGAAGTGTCAGTTATCTCCGGTTCGTAAGTTCAACCCCTGCGCAGATCAGGCAGTTGCCGCAGGCCGGACCATTTACCATCTGAATATCGGCCAGCCGGATGTAAAGACCCCGGAGTCCTTCTATCAGGCGGTCCGGGAATTCCGGGAGCCGACGCTGGAATACGCACCTGCCTCCGGCCTGCCCGCCTATATCGACGCTGTGCGGGGCTATTACGCCAAACTGGGCGTGAAGCTGGAGCGGGAGGACATTCTGGCCACCTCCGGCGGCGGTGAGGCCCTGGAATTCATCATGGCCTGTATCCTGGACGATGGCGATGAGCTGCTGGTGCCAGAGCCCTTCTACGCCAACTACAATACCTTCACGTTTATGAGCGGCGGCGTGATCCATCCCATTCCCACCTCCGCTGACAACGGCTACCGGTTCGCGGACCGGAAGCTGATCGAATCCCAGATCAACGAGCGCACCCGGGCAATTCTGGTCACCAACCCCGGCAACCCCACCGGTCTGGTGCTGACCCACGAGGAGATGCGGGTCATCGCGGACGTGGTCAAGGAACATGACCTGTTCCTGGTGGCGGACGAGGTGTATCGGGAATTTATCTACGATGACGAGCCCATGGGTACCTTCTGCGAGATGGAGGACATCAAGGATCATGTGATCGTGGTGGATTCCATTTCCAAGCGGTTCTCCGCCTGTGGCGCCCGCATTGGCTCCATCATTTCCCGGAACCGGGAATTTATGGCGGAGGCCATGAAACTGTGCCAGGGCCGTCTGTGCACTGCTACCCTCGATCAGGCGGGCGCCGCCGCCATGTACGAGCATGTGCAGCCTTCCTACTTCAAGGAGGTTCGGGACGAGTACAAGAAGCGGCGGGACGCTGTGGTAGAGGAGCTGAACAAGATCCCCGGCACCAAGTTCCATACGCCGGACGGCGCCTTCTACATGATGGTAACGCTGCCGGTGGACGATGTGGAAAAGCTTCAGTATTTCCTGCTGGAGGAATTTGAGGACAACGGTGACACGGTGATGTACGCCCCCGGCAGCGGCTTCTATGCCGATCCCGCCGATGGCCGCAGCGAGATCCGGATCGCCTATGTTCACAACTGCGACTATTTGCGCCGGGCCATTCAGCTTCTGGGCAAGGGCATTGCCGCCTATAACGCAAAGCGAGGCGTGTGATGCTGCGGCACATCGTGATGTGGAAATTCCGCCCCGGCACCGAGGCGGAGCGGGATCTTTTCCTCACTGGCTTGCAGGGACTTTACGGAGCCATCCCGGAGCTGAAAAGTTGTCAGGTCCTCCGGGGCATGGAGGGCAGCGACTATGACGCTGTGCTGATCTCGGAATTCGCGGATCAGGCGGCGCTGGAAGCCTACAAGAACGATCCCCGGCACAAGGCGGTCTCCGCTCTGTGCAAATCCATCCGGACGGACCGGGCGGCGGTGGACTGTCTGCTGCCGGATCCGGAGGAATAAGCAAAAAACGTCGGCGGTTTCCTTCAAGGTCGCTGAACAGACGGCGGAACACAAGCTGAAAACAGGGAGGATACGGCAATGGCCGTTTATACGGAGACAAAGACCTACCACACCAAGGCCCACATGGGCATGATCGACGTCACAGAGGATTTCCGTCATGCGGTGGAGGAGGCAGCCCGGCAGAAGAATATCCGGAACGGTGCGATCACCGGTTTTACCACCGGCGGCGTGGCGGCGCTGACCACGCTGGAATTTGAGCCGGGACTGGTGGGGCATGACCTGAAGGCTGCGCTGGATGTGTTTTCCCCTTACCGGGACGAAAAGGGCCGGGTGATCCACTATCAGCACCACGACACCTGGCATGATGACAACGGTTCCTCCCACATCAAGGCGCTGCTGCTGTCCCCCTTCATCACGGTGCCCATTGTGGCGGGACGAATGACGCTGGGACCCTGGCAGAATTTGACCTTGGTGGAGTGCGACACCCGGGATCGGGTGCGGGACATCGTGTTTCAGGTCATGGGAGAGTAAGCAAAAAGCGGAACGGATCAGAACGCATCAGCAAGAAAGTCTCGGCTTGCCGGGGCTTTCTTTTTTGGGAAAAGCAGGTATAATAACAGAGAAAGGATGTGGTTTCATGCTGCAATCCACCCTGTGCTATCTGGAACGGGGAGACGCATACCTGATGCTCCATCGGGTGAAAAAGGAACATGACGCCAACCGGGATAAGTGGATCGGCATTGGCGGCAAGTTTGAGGACAAGGAAAGCCCGGAGGACTGTCTGCTGCGGGAGTGCCGAGAGGAGACAGGCCTGACCCTGACAGACTACCGCTACCGGGGACTCGTGACCTTTGTGAATACGGAGTGGCCCACGGAGTATATGCACCTGTTTACCGCTACCGATTGGACCGGAGAACCTCACGTCTGCGATGAGGGGGATCTGGCGTGGATCAAAAAGGCGGAGCTGCTGACCCTGCCCATGTGGGAGGGAGATAAAATCTTTCTGCGGCTGCTGGATTCCGACGAACCGTTTTTCTCCCTGAAATTGTGTTACGCTGGGGATCGGCTGGAAAGTGCGGTCCTGAACGGGAAGCAGGTAGAACTGTGAAAAAGGTATTGCTGTTTGGGTTTGAAACGCTGCCGGAGATCTTAACGGTGGCGGGTATCGTTCAGCAGTTCGGCGGAGAGGCCGTGCCGGTGGCGAAGGAGGGCTGTGGATTAACGCTGGAAGCCTTAGCCCAGGGAAAGACTGGCAGAGAGAGTGGTGTGCCCATCGGAGGGAAGATGCTGGTATTCTGCGGTTTGGAGCGGGAACTGGACGGCCTGCTGGCGGCGCTGCGTCAGGCCGGGGTCGTGTGCCTGAAGGCGGTGCTGACGCCGGACAACCGAAGCTGGACGCCGGGACGGCTTTACCGGGAGCTTCAGCGGGAACACCGGGTTATGGGGAGGGGATAGAATGAAAATTCTGATCTCAGCGTGTCTGCTGGGCCTTCCCTGCCGGTATGACGGCGCATCCAAGCCACAACTCTGGGTGGAGGAACTGGCGCGGCGCCACGAGTTGATCCCGATGTGCCCGGAGCAGATGGGCGGTCTGCCCACCCCGCGAAATCCGTCGGAATGGCGGGGAGACCGGGTGGTGATGCGCACCGGGGAGGACGTGACGGAGCAGTACCGCCGGGGGGCGGCGTGTGCCTTGCGGCTATATCAGCTGCTGGGCTGTAAGGCGGCGGTGCTGAAGGAGCGAAGCCCTTCTTGCGGCTGCGGAGCCGTTTATGACGGCACATTTACCGGCACCCTCACCGCCGGGGACGGCGTAACGGCGGCACTGCTGCAGGCACACGGAATCCGTGTGCTGGGAGAGAGTCAGGTTTTGGAGTTGTTGGCGCCAGACGGGGAAAAACCGTAAAAGACAGGTAAAATGATTCCAAAATGTATAATCATGCCGGAATATGACGAAGCGGAGATGGGAAAAGCCATCTCCGCTTCGATTTTAGAAAATTCAAGGGGTGTCGATGTGGGCGCGGATGCGCTGCATGATCATCTCCAGAGCCACCAGATTGCGGCCACCCTCCAAGACGATGATGTCGGCAAATTTGCGGCTTGGCTCCACATACTGCTCGTGCATGGGCTTTACCGTGGTGAGGTATTGGGTGACAACAGATTGGAGCGTCCGGCCCCGTTCCTCCACATCCCGCAAAGCACGGCGGAGGATGCGGACGTCGGCATCCGTCTCCACAAAGATCTTAATGTCAAACATATCCCGGAGAGTGGGGTTCTGGAAAATCAGGATGCCCTCTACGATGATAACCTTGGTGGGGAGGATTTCCCGGGTCTCCTCCGTGCGGTTGTGCTCCACATAAGAGTAGACCGGGCAGCGGATGGGGCGGCCCTCTTTCAACTCCTTCAGATGCTCGATGAGCAACTCTGTATCAAAGGCGGCGGGGTGGTCATAATTTACCTTGGCCCGTTCTTCCAGAGTCTTGCCGTCCTGACGCTTATAGTAATTGTCATGGCCGATGACGGTGACTTCCGGGCCGAAATGCTCTTTCAGATGCCGGGTGAGGGTGGTTTTGCCGGAGCCGGTACCGCCGGCGATACCGATCAGGATGGTACTCATGAGGAACCTCCCATTTCATATAAAGTAGCGGGCACGTGGGGTGCGTATTGGTGATGGCAGGCGTATTTTTCACGTTTGGTTGACAGTATATAATTTTATTATAGGTGTCCGATAACATGAAAGCAAGAAAAAGTATGAAATTCCTGTGAAATCGACCCGGCTCTACTTGACTGAATGCACAAAAATCGGTATTATGTAAAGTATAAATTTACGAGAGTCTGATACTGTCGAGTGCGGATACAAGGAGGACCACTATGGCGATGAAGCGCTGCCCCGACTGCGGGGAGAAATACTCCGATACCTATAAGTATTGCCCCTTCTGCGAAGAGGAAGAGGTTTTGCGAAAGGGCAAGGACCGGGGAGGCCGGCGGGCCCGGCAGAGCCGTCATTTCAGCGTGTTGACGCCGATACTGGTGGTGCTGATCCTGATCATGGCGGGGATTTTGCTTTTCCTGCTGCGGGATGACAAAAGTCCTACCGGCCCCAAGGACCCGGTGACGCCTCAACCTGGCGTGGTGACGCCGGTGCAGCCGGATGACAGCACGGAGAAGAATCCCTCGGAACCGGGCGAGACGGAGGAGCCTGAGGACAATACGGATCCCGGCGTGATGCCGGATGAACCGGATACCACCACGCCCATTACACCCACAACACCTACCACGCCGGGCACAATGACCGGCAGTACCGCCACTGTGGTGAACGCCGCTACCGGCGTTAATGTCCGACCGGACCCCAGCACCAGCGGTACGCCCATTGCTTCCCTGAAAAACGGCGACGAGGTGAAGGTGGTGAAGGACGCCGGGAACGGCTGGTATGAGATCACGTTCTCCGGCCCCGGCGGCCGGGATACTACCGGTTATATGAAGGGTGAATTCCTGTCAACCACAGCGGGGACCACTTCCACAGGTGCATCCGGCACCACCACGGGCACAACAGGTACAACCACGGGTACTACCACAGGTACGGCCGGCAACACCACAACCACGTCCGGGGCCCTGAAAACCGGCAGCGGTAAGGTGATCAATGCCGGCGGCGGTGTGTTCGTCCGTTCCGGTCCTGGCAAGAGCTACGATTCCATTGCATCCCTGACAAACGGCAGCGATGTGAAGATCGTATCCAGCGCCGGTGACGGCTGGTATCAGATCACCTTCTCCGGCAACGGCGGAAAAACCACCACCGGCTACATGAAGGGCGATTATCTGGCCAACAGCTGAACATACGCTTTTCCGACAGCTCCCCGGACGCGGCGCGTTCGGGGGGCTGTTTACCCATTGCCAAGGTGGGAAAATCATGGTATGATGCAGCTATCGGTCCGCCGGAGGCGGACAGCAGCCGGAAAAAGCGGCTGTACTCTGTGAGAGGAGCTTTGAATTTTTCATGACCACCAAGGAATTTCAGGAGCGGTCCGATCTGCGGATCTTTCTGTCTTATTTCAAACCCCATAAGAAGCTGTTTGTGCTGGATATGGTCTGCGCCCTTACCATTGCGCTGATCGATCTGGCCTTTCCGTACCTGTCCCGCTGGTGCATGTACGAGCTGCTTCCGCAGAACGCATACCGCACCTTTTTCACGGTGATGGCAGTGGCCGCGGCGGCTTTTGCGGTGCGGGGGGTGTTGACCTATATCATCGGCTACTACGGGCACACCTTTGGTATTCTGGTAGAGGCGGACATCCGCCGGGATCTGTTCCGCCACATGCAGGAACTGGATTTCGGCTACTATGACCGCAATCGGACCGGTGCCCTGATGAGCCGCCTGACCAGCGAGCTGTTTGAGATCACGGAGCTGGCCCATCACGGCCCGGAGGATATTTTCATCTCCGGCGTGACCGTCATCGGCGCGCTTGTCATCATGTTTACGATCCAGTGGCGGCTGGCGCTGGTGATCGCCGCCATTCTGCCGGTGTTTTTGATCGTGGTGTGGACCTGCCGCCGGTCGATGAGTCAGGCGTCCCGCCATGTGAAGCAGAAAACCGCCGCCATTAACGCGGGGATCGAGTCCGGTATCTCCGGCATCCGCACGGCAAAGGCCTTCGCCAACGAGGCGGAGGAACTGGAGAAGTTCAATGTCTCCAATGACGTTTATAAAACCTCCAAGAAGGAATTTCATAAGGCGATGGGCCGATTCAACGGCGTGATGGAATTCTTCCTGTCCATTCTCTCCGTGGCGGTGATCGCCGCCGGCGGCGTCCTCATTATGCGGGGCGAGCTGAACACCGTGGACCTGATCACCTTCAGTCTGTATATCACAACCTTTGTGAATCCCGTTCGGAAGCTGGCCAACTTTTCCGAGCTGCTGGCCAACGGCACTGCCGGTTTTTCCCGCTTTCTGGAGCTGATGCGGACGGAGCCGGCCATGAAGGACGTGCCGGACGCCGTGGAGCTGACCGACGTAAAGGGACAGGTGGATGTGGACCACGTCAGCTTTGCCTATGAGGGAGATCTGGATGTGCTTCACGATGTGGATCTGCATATCAAGGCGGGAGAGACGCTAGCGGTGGTGGGCCCCTCCGGCGGCGGAAAGTCTACCCTGTGCAAGCTGATCCCAAGATTTTACGATGTGACGGACGGTGATATCCGCATCGATGGACAGGATGTGCGCCACGTGACCCAGCGCTCTCTGCGGCAGCAGGTGGGCGTGGTGCAGCAGGACGTATTTCTGTTTGCTGACAGTATTCTGAACAACATCCGCTGCGGCAAGCCGGAGGCCACCGAGGAGGAGGTCATCCGAGCAGCGCAGCTGGCAGAGATCTATGACGATATTCAGGCCATGCCTGACGGTTTGGAGACCTATGTGGGTGAGCGGGGGACGCTGCTCTCCGGCGGACAGAAGCAGCGGATCTCCATTGCCCGGATCTTTTTGAAAAATCCACCTGTGCTGATCTTAGACGAGGCCACCTCGGCGCTGGACAGCGTGACGGAGGCGAAATTGCAGGAGACCTTTGAGCGGCTTTCCCAGGGGCGGACCACCATCATCATCGCCCACCGGCTGTCCACCGTGCGGAACGCGGACCGCATCGCGGTGATCGAGGACGGCCGGGTGGCGGAGCTGGGGCGGCATGATGAGCTGATGGCGAAAAACGGCGCTTATGCCCGGTTGGTGCGGACACAGGAACTGCGCCATGGATAAGAGCAAGCTGCTGGACCAGTGCGGCGCTCTGGGAGAGGACCGGACGCTGCTGGCCCGGGTACTGGATCGGGCCAAGCAGGCATCAGAGCGGAATATCCCGGCGGCAACGGACTTTTTAAGCCCCGCCCAGCAGGCGCAGGCCGCCGATCTGCTTCATGCGGCGGGAATTCCGGAAACAGCATATATCCGCTGGGGCGGCTATGACGGCGCGGAACGGGCGGTGCTCCTGTTCCTGCCGGATTGGATGGACCCTTCGGACGCCGGAACGTACAGCCCCATCCGGTGTCTGCGGGCGGCCTTCCGGAAGGAAGAGAATCTGACCCACCGGGATTTTTTGGGCAGTCTCATGGGCATGGGGATCGTCCGGGAGAAAATCGGAGATATTTTAGTAGGGCCGGACAGCGCCGATGTGCTGGTGCTGGATACCGTGGCGGAATTTCTGGCGCAAAGCTGGGAGTCCGCCGGACGGGTGAAGCTGCGGGTGGCGGAGATCGACCCCGGCTGCGTCCACATCCCGGAGATCCGACGGGAGGAACGGCGGGATACGGTGTCCTCCCTGCGGCTGGACGCCGTGTGCTCCACCGGCTTCCGCATGGCCCGGGGTAAGGCGGCGGCACTTATCGAAAGCGGCCGGGTGCAGCTGAACTGGCGGGAGTGCACGAAGCCGGATCGGACGGTTTCCGAGGGCGATACGGTCTCTGCAAGGGGCTTTGGGAAATTTGAGCTGACGGAGGTGGGAACCTTGACGAAAAAGGGCCGCATCCCCATCACCGTGCAGTGCTATAAGTGAGAGGTGGTTTCTGTGCTGGAATATGAATTTGAACGGGTGGACTGCACCGGCTCCGGCGGGTACAGCTTTTTGGGCGGCGTTGGACTGGCAACAGTGGGCCATCAGGAGATCATCCGGAAATGGTCTGCCGACGGATGGCGGTTTGCGGGCTGGATCCCGGCCACCCAACGGGCAGGCGGCTTTATAGAAACGATAGACCTCGTTTTTGAACGGGAAACCGCGGAAAAGGAGTAAATATGGAACAAAAGCAAATAGACCGGATCAACGAATTGGCGAAGAAGGCAAAAAGCCCCGAAGGGTTGACCGAGTGGGAGGAGATGGAGCGCGCCGCCCTGCGGCGGGAATACATTGATTCCGTGCTGGGCAATTTGAAAGGGCAGCTGGACAATACCTATATCGTGGATGAACAAGGCAACAAAATAAAATTGCAGAAAAAAGGAGAGAAGTAACATGGCAATCCTGTCCAATTTAGAACCGAAGCGGGTATTTGAAATTTTTGAGGAGATGTGCGCCATTCCTCACGGCTCCACCAACACAAAGGCCATCAGCGACTGGTGCGTGGCATTCGGCGAAAAGCTGGGTCTGGAGCATTATCAGGATGAGGCCAACAACGTGATCCTGATCGCCCCGGCCACGCCGGGCTATGAGGACGCCCCGGCGGTGATTTTGCAGGGCCATGTGGACATGGTATGCGAAAAGGAGGCGGGCTGCGCCAAGGATATGGACAAGGAGGGCTTGGACCTCTTTGTGGACGGCGATCTGGTAGGCGCCAAGGGAACAACTCTGGGCGGCGATGACGGCATCGCCGTAGCCATGGCACTGGCGGCGCTGGAGGACACCACCGTGCAGCATCCCCGGCTGGAGGTCGTGCTGACCACCGACGAGGAGATCGGTATGTTGGGCGCCGCCGTGCTGGATGTGACACCTCTGCAAGGCCGGACCATGCTGAATATCGACTCCGAGGAGGAGGGGATCTTCACCGTGGGCTGTGCCGGTGGCAGCAGCGTGTTCTGCCATCTGCCGCTGGTCCGGGAGAACTTCTCTGGGGAGACGCTGGTAGTGCGGGTGTCCGGCCTGGTGGGCGGTCACTCCGGCGTGGAGATCAACAAGGGCCATGCCAACGCCAATGTGCTGATGGGGCGGCTGCTGCGGGCCATGTCTGCCGTGACGGAGCTGCGTCTGGTATCCGCCGAGGGTGGTAGCAAGGACAACGCCATCCCCACGGCGGCGGCGGCGGTGGTCACCGTGGTTGACGGCAGTGCGGCCCAAAAGGCTGCGGAGACGCTGGCTGCGGAGATGAAGAAGGAATACCGGATCGCGGATCCCGGTCTGACGGTAGCTGTGGAAACGGTGGAGACCAAGAGCCTGCCGATGGACGAAGTGACCACCGGCAAGGCGCTTTGCATGCTGACCTGCCTGCCTAACGGGGTGCAGGCCATGAGTATGGATATTCCCGGTCTGGTGCAGACTTCCTTGAATATAGGCATTCTGAAATGCGGCGACGATGAAATGACGGTGGTGTGCTCCGTCCGCAGCAGCGTAGCCAGCCAGAAGCAGATGGTCCGGGACCGCCTGCGGTGTCTGACGGAGCAGCTGGGTGGCCGCGTGGACGTGGTCGGCGACTATCCCGCTTGGGAATATCTGCCGGATTCTCCCCTCCGGGAGCGGATGATCGAGGTCTACCGGGAGCAGTACGGCAAGGAGCCGGTGGTGGAGACCGTTCACGCCGGTCTGGAGTGCGGATTGCTGGGCGAAAAGCTGCCGGGACTGGACTGCGTGTCCTTCGGCCCGGATCTGACGGATATCCATACGCCCAGAGAACGGATGCACATCGCGTCCGTCCAGCGGACGTGGAAGCTGCTGTGTGAGGTTCTGAAGCGCAGCAAGTAAACAGGAAAACAGAGGCAACCCCGACGGATAGTCGGGGTTGCTTTTTTGGGGCGGATGTGGTATCTTATTTGAAAATGATTCTCAAATTGAGAGGAGACCACTGTGAAAAGACTGTTGATTTGCGTACTGGCGCTGGCGCTGCTGGCAGGATGCGCACCGGCATCCGTGCAGGAACCGGAGGATGGAAAGCTGCACATCGTAGCGACTGTATTTCCGGCGTATGACTTTGCCCGGGCCGCCGCCGGAGACTTAGCGGATGTGGAATTACTGCTGCCGCCGGGGACGGAGAGCCATTCCTATGAACCCACTCCGGCGGATATTTTGAAGGTGCAGAGCTGTGACCTCTTTTTGTATCTGGGCGGGGACTCCGACCAGTGGGTAGAGACGATTTTAGAGGCGGCGGAGCCTACGGGCCGGACACTGGCACTGATCGACTGCGTGGAGACTCTGGAGGAGGAGCACGTAGAGGGGATGCAGGAGGAAGTGGGGCATCACCACGATGAGGACGAGGATGACCATGACCACGACCACTTAGGGACTGTGACGGAGATCGATGAGCATGTTTGGACCGCCCCGGCCAACGCCGCGGCCATCACCCGGCAGTTTGGGGAGGTGCTGGCGGAGTTGGACAGTGCGAATGGGGAGCGGTATCGGGCCAACGCAGAGAAATATGCGGAGGAGATCGACACTCTGGATGGCGAATTTCATGCGTTTTTCGACAGCTTGCCGGACCGGACCATAGTGTTTGGAGATCGGTTCCCACTGCGGTATTTCGCAGAAGAATTTGATCTGCGGTACTACGCGGCGTTTCCGGGGTGCTCTACCCAGACGGAACCGTCCGCCGCGACCATTGCTTTTCTGACGGACAAGGTACGGGAGGAAGGGATCTCGACGGTCTGGTATATTGAGTTTTCCAATCATCTGGTGGCGGACGCCATCGCCGAGGCGGCGGGGGCGGGGACCGCTATGTTCCACACCTGCCACAACGTGTCCCCGAATGAGTTGGCAGGGGGAGAGACGTATGTGACGCTCATGCGGGGGAATCTGGAACGTCTGCGGGCGCATTTGAACGAAAGGTGAGAAAATCTGCATAAAGAAAACGAAAAAAGCACGGCTTTGCCGTGCTTTTTTTGCGTGAATTTGTAGATGTCAGGGGCCAAACAGGAGCCGCACGGTGAGGGCAGCGGTGAGAAAGCCAGTGAGGTCTGCCGCCAGCGCCGCCGGGACGGTGTGGCGGGTGCGGACAATGCCGGCGGAGCCGAAGTAGACAGCGATGGTGTAAAAGGTGGTTTCTGTGCTGCCCAGCATGACGGCGGCCACCCGGCCGATGTAGCTGTCGGGCCCGTGGGAGGCCATCAGATCGCTGGCAACGGCCAGTGCGCCGCTGCCGGATACGGGGCGGACCAGCATCAGCGGCACGGTCTCTGCCGGGATGCCCAGAAGGTTCAGAACCGGGGCGCACAGCTGGGCCAGCGCATCCATGGCACCGGAGGCCCGGAACATACTGACGGCGGTGAGTAAGCCCACCAGAGCGGGGATTACGTGGAGCAGGACGGTGAGACCGTCCTCCGCGCCGCGGGTTAGGGCGGCGTAGACGTTGACCCGGCGCCCGGTGCCGCAGGCGGCGGCTCCCGCCAGCAGCAGGGGGATGATGAGGTCGGAGGGGTTCATGCAGGGCCTCCTTTCCGGCGGGAGAGAAGGCGGGCGGTGAGCAGGCCCACCGTGACAGAGGCGAGAGAACTGATCCAGACGGCGGGCAGAATGTCGAAGGGGGCGGCACTGCCGAAGGCAGCCCGGACGGAGGCCACGGTGGTGGGCAGAAGCTGGATGGAGGCGGTGTTGAGCACCACCAGCAGGCACAGCTCGTCACTGGCAGTGCCGCCGCAGTTTCGGGCCATCCGCCGGGCGGCTTGGATGCCCAGCGGCGTGGCGGCGTTGCCGAGGCCCAGAAGGTTCGCGGAGACATTGGCGGAGACTGCCGCCAGCGTTTCCTCGTCCCGGCTGGCGTTGGGCAGCAGGCGGCGCAGCAGCGGACGGAACAGCGCGGCGATGCGGCGGGACAGACCGCAGACATTCAGAATCTCCATGACGCCGCTCCAAAGGCAGAGGATGCCGGCCATAGAAAGGCTCAGCTCCAGAGCGGACTGGGCACCGTCCAGCGCGGCGGCGGCCACGGCGCTGAGGTTCCCGTGAAAAAAGCCCCAAAGGAAGGAGAGGATTACCAGACCGGACCAGATATAAGACATTGCCATCGTTCGACACTCCCAAGCATTGATTTTGAGAAATGGGTGCACTGCAACTGTATGCGGGAGACGGGCCGGTCATTCTGAAAACGCGGAATTGGAGGTCGTCTCGCGGGACATCTTCAAAAGACAGAACAACTCCTCCGCCTTTTGGCGGAGGAGCTGTTTATGTACGTCAGTTTTCGGATTCTGCCATGCGGTAGCCCACGCCCACTTCGGTGAAAAGGTATTCCGGTTCGGCAGGATTTTTTTCAATCTTCCGGCGGATGTTGGCCATGTTGACCCGAAGAATCTGGTTATCGCCGCTGGCCCGGGGCCCCCACAGCTCCTTGATGATGGAATCATAGGTCATCACACGGCCAGCGTGCTTGCCTAACAGAGCGACGATCCGGAATTCGCTGAGGGTCAGCTTGGCGTTTTCACCCCGGACGAGAACCTGATGCTTGTTGTAGTCGATGGTGAGGTCGCCTACGGTGTAGGTGCCCTGCTGGGCGATCTCACTGTTGCCGGTGGCGGTGCGGGTGTGGCGGATGGCCGTCCGCACACGGGCCAGCAGCTCATCGGTGCCAAAGGGCTTGGTGAGATAGTCATCGGCCCCCAAATCCAGAGCGGAGACCTTGTCCTGCTCATGGGAGCGGGCGGAGACCACCACCACCGGCAGGGTGGACCAGCTGCGGAGCTGACGCAGAATGTCCAGACCGTCCATATCCGGCAGGCCCAGATCCAGAATCACCAGATCCGGGCAGTGGGAGGAGATCATGGACATGGCCTCGGCTCCGCTGGCGGCCCGCATAGCCTCGTAGCCATTGGCGGTGAGAATGGTGGAGATAAAGCGGGCGATGCTCTTTTCGTCCTCAATGACCAAAATCTTTTCACGGATGTTCATAGGGTTTCCTCCTCGGATAAATCAGTGGAAATAGCGGGATCGGCGGGGGGCATGGGCAGGCAGAAGATAAATTCCGCGCCGTCCGGGTGATTATGGGCGGTGAGACGCCCGCCGTGGGCCTTGACTACGGCGCTGCACACCGAAAGCCCCAGACCCATGTTCCGCTTCCCATCTCCCGTGGGGGGAGAGGCGTGGCGGATAGAATAATCGAATAAGTGGGGCAGGAGGGCCGGGGAGATGCCCTGACCGTTGTCCCGAACGGAGAAGGCGGCGAAGTTATCCTCCGTTTTTTCCGCCTGGAGATGGATGGCGGTGGTGGTTTTGCCGTGGATGACGGCGTTTTCAATCAGGTTGGAGAGAACCTGCTCGATGAGGATGGGGTCCATAGGGACCATGAGCAGCTCCGCCGGGACCTCCACAGAGAATTTGATGTCAGGAAGCCGCTTGCGGGCCTTTTGAACGGCTTCCGCTAAAACCTCCTCTACCGGCTCTAATTGCTTGTTCAGCTCCGTCCGGTCACTGCCGATGCGGGTGATGGAAAGGAGATTTTCCACGGTGCGGATCAGCCACTGGGCCTCCTGCTTCACATCCTCCAACAGGGAACGGCGGTCCTCTTGAGAGAGGTTGGGATTGTCCAGCACGGCGGAGGTGGAGCCGATGATAGAGGTCAGGGGGGTGCGGATGTCATGGGATACGGAACGGAGCAGGTCAGCCCGCATCCGGATCTTTTCATTTTCCATTCGAAGCTTGTCCAACTGGCGGGTTTTGGTGGTCAGAGCGGAGGTGATGACAGAAACACTGAGAAAGGTCAGGAAGGACAGGGGATAGCCAGTGATGGTCAGGTTGAAGGCCCAATAGGGGAAGGTGAAGAAAAAGTTGACGGCGATGACGCCCAGCACCGCAGAGAAAAGACCCCAGAAATAGCCGGTGGTCAGGCGGGAGGTCAGCAGCACAGTCAGCACAAAAACCGGCGTGGCGAAGCCGGCGCTGGGGTCCAGTCTCTGCAGTAGGATACAGAAGGTCACGGCCACAAAGAGGATCAGCGCGGTGACAATGAGGTCCCGCATGGAGAAGGGGAATAGGGTGGCCAGGCTGGTCTTGGATTTGGAATTGGGATGAGACATAGGAAGCCTCCTTGCTGGTTTCAGTATAGCAGACGGATCGTTAAATTGTTGCTAAAAATTAAATGGGAGGAAAGAGAAAACGTGCAGAGCTTCGGCTGCGTCTTGAAAAGACGTTGCACAGAGAGATGCACTTTTTCTGAAAATCTGCCGGAGGGATGGAATGGGGGGACGGCTTTGGAGAAGAAACAGGAGGATGGCCGCTTTTGCAGGGCCTATCTGCGGACCATGGATCCGGAGCAGGCTGCCGCAGAGATCGGCAGACGGGACGGCTACGCCATGCTGGGGCAGAAAGGGACCCAACAGAAGCTGGAACGGATGCGCTGCGATGCGGCAGCGCAGCTGAAGCGGGAGGATGTACTGCGGCAGCTGGCACGGCTGGCCTTTGGCCGGGTGGATGATGCGGTGACACTGGCGCTGCGCCGGGGAGAGACGGAGCCGGAGGGACTGGAACTGTCGGCTGTGTCTGAACTAAGGGTAACAGAAAAGGGCGTAGAGGTCAAGCTGGTGGACCGGGTCCGGGCGTTAGAGACGCTGTGGAAGCTGTTGGAGGCCAGCGAACCCCAGCAGGCGGATCCGCTGCTTCAGGCGCTGGCGGCGCTGCCGGAGGAAACGGGAGACTGGAATGAGAAATGATATGATCCGGTTTTCCCGCAAGCAAAGGCAGGTGCTGACTTGGTGGCGGCAGAACCGTTGGCAGGCTATCATCTGCGATGGGGCAGTCCGCAGCGGAAAGACGTTTTGCATGGGACTGTCTTTTTTCCTGTGGGCCCAGAGTTGTTTTGACGGACGGCAGTTTGCCTTGTGCGGCAAGACGGTGGGGGCGCTGCGGCGGAATTTGCTGACGGAACTGGTCCCCTGCCTGCGGCGGATCGGTATGATCGTGCGTGAAAACAGGAGCGCCAATTCCATGACGGTGGAGTTTGGCGGGCAACGGAATCAATTTCTGCTGTTTGGCGGGAAAGACGAGTCCAGCGCGGCGCTGATCCAAGGGAGCACATTGGCGGGACTGCTGCTGGACGAGGCGGCGCTGATGCCACGGTCCTTTGTAGAGCAGGCGGTGGCCCGGTGCAGCGTCCGGGGCAGTAAGCTGTGGTTCAATTGCAATCCGGAGGGGCCGGAACACTGGTTTTACAAGGAGTGGATCGAGAAGGCGGAGAGCCGGGGGGCGCTGCGGCTGCACTTTACGATGGCGGATAATCCCGGCCTGTCGCCGGAGATCCGGCAGCGGTATGAGCGGCTGTATACGGGCGTGTTTTACCGACGGTTCGTGCAGGGAGAATGGGCGGCGGCTCAGGGTCTGGTGTATGACTTTTTCGACCCAGCCAGAGATGCGGCACCGGCGCCGGAGGGGGCCTTCAGCCGGTGGCGGGTATCCGTGGATTACGGGACGGTGAATCCGCTGTCCATGGGTCTTTGGGGGGAACGGGACGGCGTTTGGTACCGGGTAGAGGAGGTCTATTACGATTCCCGCCGGGAGGGACAGCAGAAAACCGACGCGGAGTACGCGGATATGCTGGAGCGGCTGGCGGCGGGGCGGGAGATCCAGCGGGTGATCGTGGACCCGTCGGCGGCCAGCTTCATCGAGACCCTGCGGCAGCGGGGCTGGCGGGTAAAAAAGGCCAACAACGATGTGGCTGACGGCATCCGGGTGACGGCGGATCTGCTACGGCAGAGGCGGATCGTGCTGTGTAATACCTGCCGGGACTGTCTGCGGGAGATGGCCCTTTACTGCTGGGACGAAAAGGCGGGAAAGGATGCACCGAAAAAGGAGCACGATCACGCCATGGATGAGATGCGGTACTTTGCCATGGATCTGTCAGGCGGGGAAAAGGGCGGATTTGCGGCAGTCAGCGTGGCGAGGGGCAGATACCGTTAGGAAATATATAAAATGTTGTACGGGACTGTACACCAAAAGCGGGTGTGGACGGGAGAGTAGGAGACCGATTTCCGAAGGGAGGAGAGGTTCGTTTGAATTTTTGGAAAAGGAGAGGCGATGAAGCGGCAACGGCCCAGACTATGCAGCTGCGGGACCGGGAGCGGCATCCCTATGCGGGGCTGCGGAGCTTTACGCCTCAGCGCGGCGGAGAGCTGCGGCTGTATCAGGCGGTGCGGGAGGCTGTACCGGTGGTGGACGCCGCCGTGTGCAAGCTGATCCGCCTCAGCGGCGGTGCGCTGGTGTTCTGTGAGGATCCGGAGACAGAAAAGCGGCTGCGGGACTTTTTAGAGCGGGTCCCGGCGGGGCGGGGACAGTACGGTATCAACGCCTTTTTGGAGCAGTACCTGGAATCGCTGCTGATCTGCGGCGGCGCCGTAGGCGAGATGGTGCCTGCGGCGGGAAACCGGGATCTGGCGGCGCTGCTGTGCGGACGGATGGACCGGATCGAGCTGAGAGAGGGAGAAAGCCCGCTGGATTTTCAGATTTTCGGGCCGGATGAGCGGGGGCGGATGGCAGCGCTGCCGTATCAGGAGCTGCTGCTGTTCACTCCGCTGCATCCGGAAGCCGAGCACCCCTACGGCGTGTCGCTGCTGCGGGGATTGCCGTTTATGGCGGATATTCTGATGAAGATCTACAACACGGTGGGGGTCAACTGGGAACGGTGCGGCAATATGCGGTTTGCCGTGACCTGCCGGGACGGCGACGGCAATGCCGCGGAACGGGGGCAGCTTCTTGCCAGCGAGTGGAGCCGGGCTATGCAGGATACCAGAAGCGGCAGTGTCCGGGACTTCGTGGCGGTGGGAGATGTGGATATCAAGGTCATCGGCGGCGACGCACCCATTCTGGACAGCCAGGTGCCGGTGCGGCAGGTGCTGGAGCAAATCGTGGCGAAGACCTCCATCCCGCCCTTTATGCTGGGGCTGAACTGGAACTCCACGGAGCGGATGAGCGCCCAGCAGGCGGATATGCTCACCACGGAAATCACTGCTATTCGACGGACGCTGACGCCGGTGGTGGAGCAGATCTGCCGGATGCGGCTGCGGATGCAGGGAGAGACAGCGGCGTTCCGGGTGGACTGGGAGGATATCAACTTACAGGATGAGGTGGAGGAAGCCAAGGCGGAACTGTACCGGGAACAGGCGCGGAAGCTGCGAATCGAGAATGACGCGGCGGAAGGAACTAAGTGACGTGCCTTGGCTTCTGCGAGCGTAAGCGAGCCGCGGCGTTGCCGCGCCAAGGGTTTTGCGGAGCAAAACCTTGAAATCGGCGGACCTTGTCTGACGATTTGAGTGAAATGAAGGGGTCCCCGCAAAAGCGGCGCTTTTGTGGGGTGCCAAGGCGGAACTGTACCGGGAGCAGGCGAGGAAGCTGCGAATCGAGAATGACGCGGCGGAAGGTAAAATTGAGGACAGGGCGGCGGGGGCTGCAAAGAAAGCGTGACAGGAGGGAAATGGATGCTGACAAAGGAAGAACTGGATCAGATCAACCGGTTCAGCAAGGCGGAGCTGACGGCGGATCAGGTGTATACATTCAGCGTGCGGCTGTGCGACAACGAGGTGGACCGGGACTTTGAGCGGTTCGGGACGGAGGATCTGGACCGACTGGGAGAATTGTTTTTAGGCAAGAGCGGAATCTTTGATCACCAGTGGTCCGCTAAGGGCCAGACGGCCCGTATTTACCGGACGGATGTGGTGCGGGAACCGGGCACCGTGACGGCGGCGGGGGATGAGTACCGTTGGCTGAAGGGCTGGGCCTACCTCATGCGGACGGAAAAGAATCAGGAGCTTATCACGGAGATCGAGGGTGGTATCAAGAAAGAGGTCAGCGTGGGATGCAGCATGGGGCGGAGCGTGTGCTCCGTGTGCGGCGCGGAAAACGGCGCCTGCGGCCATGTGAAGGGTCAGATGTACGGCGAAAAGCTGTGCTTTATGGAGTTGAAGGATCCCAAGGACGCCTATGAGTGGTCCTTTGTGGCGGTGCCTGCCCAGCCCAGGGCCGGGGTGGTGAAGCGGTTCGGCTCCGAGGGGACAGAGCTGCGGACGCTGCGCAAGCAGGCAGAGCTGGGTCAGCGGTATCTGACTGGGCTGCGCCGGGAGGTGGTGCGTCTTGCTATGCTGGCGGACGGGCATCTGGATGGAAAAATCTTCACCAAGGCCGTTGGGAGACTGGATGAGGCGGAATTGCTGGAGTTAAAGAGGGCCTATGAGGCCCAGATTGCGAAGAAATTTCCCGTGGCTCCGCAGCTGCGGCAGCAGGCGGAGACCAAGCGGGAGGATGAAGCGGTGTTCCTTGTCTGATGGGACAAACACAATATGAGGGAGGAAATTGCATGAACGTTTCTTATGAGGGCATCGGCCAGTGGGCCGCCACCTTTGCTTGCGACGGTGTGTCCGCGGGGCAGGTGGTGAAGGTCAGCGGCAACGGAACAGTTGCCAAATGCGCGGACAATGACGGCTTTGAGGGTGCGGTGTTGTCCGTGGCCAGAGACGGCAAAGCCTGCTCTGTGGCTATGGGGGGCATGGTGACGGTAAGCTACACCGGGGCTTCCGCGCCTGCTGCTGGTTGGAACTCTTTGGCAGCGGACGGCAGCGGCGGTGTGAAGGTCGTTTCCGATGGCGGCAAGGGCTATCTTGCCGTAGAGGTGGATACCACCGCTAAAACCGTGACCATTGTGCTGTAAGGAGGGGGAGAGAATATGGCTTATCATTATGAAAATCTGAAACTGGAAAAGGGTATGTACAGTCAGAGCGGCCGCAGCTTTGCACAGACGCTGGAAGCTCTGGACCCCAGCGAGAACTACAAGGGCACCTCTCTGGAGGGACTGGACGCCTTCCAACGTCAGCTCAAGCGCTTTGACATCAAGGTGAAGGGCGCGGGCAGTGATAGAGTGGAGAAGTTCTTCTGGTCTACGGAGTCCGCCGTGCTGTTCCCGGAATTCGTGTCCCGTGTGGTGCGTCAGGGCATGGAGGAGGAGAGCATCCTGCCGGATATCACCGCCACCGTCACCAATTTTGACGGTATGGATTACCGTTCCATCGCATCCACTCCTACGGAGGAGGAAAAGAAGCTCAAGCGTGTGGAGGAGGGGGCGCAGATCCCCCAGACTACCATTCATACCCAGGAGAATCTGGTGCGGCTTCATAAGCGGGGCCGTATGCTGGTGGCTCCCTATGAGGCCATCCGCTTTCAGAGACTGGACCTGTTTGCCGTGACGCTGCGGCAGATCGGTGCGTACATGGGCCGGATGCATCTGGAGGATGCCGTGAAGGTGCTGAAGGACGGTGACGGCAACAACAATGCCGCCAAGGTCTATGAGGTGGGCAGCAATCCCATCGGCGGCAGCAAGGGTGCTCTGAGCTATGACGCACTTCTGAACTTCTGGGCGCAGTTCGATCCCTATACCATGAATACCATGCTGGTGAGCAATGACATGATGCTGGCCATGCTGAAGCTCAGCGAGTTCCAGAATCCCAATACCGGGCTGAATTTCCAGGCCACCGGTAAGCTGACCACTCCTCTGGGGGCCAAGCTGCTGCGTTCCAGCGCCGTGCCTGCCGGGACCATCATCGGTCTGGATAAGAACTACGCCTTGGAGCAGATCTGCGGCAGCGAAGTGGTGGTGGAGTATGACAAGCTCATTGACCGCCAGCTGGAGCGGGCAGCCATTACCTCGGTTTCCGGCTTTGCCAAGCTGTTTACCGACGCGGCCAAGGTGCTGAAGGTCTGAGCTTGTCCACCGCACCGGGATTCCCGGTGCGGTGAAGCGGAAACGGAAGGGGAGTGACCTATGGAGATAACGGCGGCCGCATTAGCGGCGGAGCTGTGCGGCGCCTCTCAGGAGGACCCGCTGCTGGCGGTGCTGTGTGAAGCGGCGGAGGCGGCTTGGGAGAGCCGTCTGGACCCCGGCGTGACGAAGGAGGACTGTGGCGGCGCGCTGCGGTGCGCGGCGGCGTTCATGGCGGCGGCGGACTACATGGGAAAGAGGTGCAGGGCGGAGTCCTTTACCGTGGGTGAGGTGACTGTACGACAGAGCGGCGGTCAATCCGCGGCTGTGATGGCGGAGACCTTGCGGCAGACGGCGGAGCGGCTGATGCGTCCCTATGCCGCCTCCGGGGAGTTTTGCTTCAGGGGGGTGCGGGGATGACCGGCGTGATGGGGGAGATCCTGGAACATTACGGTCAGACCGTAACGCTGCGGAGCAGAGACGGCGAAAAGTCCATCCGGGCCTTTATCCAGCCTGCCGCTGCTCGGGATGAGACAGTGCCGGGAGAGCAGACACCCATCGGCTGGATAGACGAACGGCTGTGGAGGTATACCGGGCTGGAGGAGGTCCAGCCGGGGGATACCGTCATTTGGAGGGGACGGAGCTTTCGGGTGCGAAGCAGCCGGGAACACGCCCTGTCGGACGAGATCAATCACTGGTGGGCCTTGCTGGAACCGGAGCGGAGGGCAGCGGAATGAAGGAATTGTCACAGATCCGCAAGGCGGTGCTGGAGGCGCTGCGCGGGGCCGGGATTCAGGCTATGGAGGCGTTCCCTGAGAAGCAGGCCATGGCGTACAGCGGCGTGGTTGCGGCGGTGGGTGTCGGCGCGGCCAGCGGAAAAACGGCGGGCTTCTGCCATTATTTAGGAGAGATGAAGGACCCGGAGACTCAGGCGGTCCGGGAACGCTACGGCAAGGAGCTGTTCGGGCAGATCACCGTGGAACTGCGGGCGAATCGGGCGGCGGACTGCGAACGCGGCTGCGAAACGGCCACCGAGGTGCTGCTGGGCGGGCTTCCGGAGGGAGTCCGCACCGGGGAACTTACCTGGGAGGCCATTTGCTGGGAGAAGACCACGGGAATGTTCTTGCGGCGGGGCGTTCTGGAATGCAGAGCCCTGTTTCTGACGGAGAGCGCCGTGGAGTCCGGAGAATTTCTGGATTTCCGACTGAAAGGAGTTATGAGCGAGTGAGTGAGATGAGACATGAGCGGCCGGGGGTCTACTCGGTGTATGACGCGTCCAGCGTGACGTCTGCCGGTCGGGCGGCCAAACGGATCGGCGTGGCGGCCCTGGCCGTTAAGGGAACGGCCAATACAGCGGTGACACTGACCGGTTATGGCGCCGGTGTGGAGGTCTTTGGTGAGGACGGCGCTGACACGCCGGGCATGAGCACACTTTTGAAGCTGCTGTTTGCCAACGGCGCATCCACGGTTTACGCGGTACGGGTAGGTGCAGGCGGGGGACTGGAAGCTTATCAGGCGGCGTTTGCCGCCTTGGCTAACTGCGATGTGCAAGTGGTGGTGTGCGACAGCAGCGAGCTGACCATCCAGAAGGCACTGAAAACCGCCGTGGAAACAGCATCCGCGGCCAGAGGGGAGCGGATCGGCGTGATCGGCGGCAGCGGAGACACGGCGGCGCAGTTGGTGACCAGGGCGGAGGCCATCAACAGTGAGCGAATGGTACTGGTTGGCCCGGATATGAAGGATGAGAGCGGCAAAGCCCTTTCCGGTGTGTTTGCTGCGGCGGCGGTGGCAGGGGCTATTGCCTGCGGTGCGGACCCGGCAGTACCCCTGAACGGGGCGGAGCTGTACGGCATCAGCGGTTTACAGAGCGTTTACAGTGACAATGACATTGACCTGCTGGTTCAAGGCGGCGTAACGCCGCTGGAGGACGTGGGGGGCGTTGTATCCCCGGTGCGGGGCATCACTACCCGGACAAAAACCGGCAGCGCCGCCGACAGTACCTGGCGGGAACTGACAACCGTCCTGATTGCCGACAATGTGATCCCTGCGGTGCGGTCTGCCCTGCGGAGCAAGTTTGCCAGAGCCAAGAACACCGCTCAGGGCCGGGGGGCTATCCGGGCACAGACCATTGTGGAACTGGAAAAGAAAAAGGACGCACAGATTATCGAAAGCTACGGCGAGGTGGCGGTGACGGCCGCAGCGGACGATCCGACGGTGTGTCTGGTGGAGTTCAGCTTTGCTGTGGCCCATGGGTTGAACCAGATCCGCCTGACGGTGCATCTGACGGTTTAAGGAGGGACGGATATGAAGGGATTTCCCACCAGTGCGGACATTTATCTGGAATTGGACGGGCGGAAGATCGCCGTGGTGCAGAGTTACCGGGCCAAGGCAGCCAAGTCCAGCAAGAATATCGAGGCCTTCGGCGAGAGTGAGCCGGTGGCAACCATTGAGGGGCAGAAGAGCTATACCGTGGAGCTGACCCGGCTGTACGCCACGGATACGGCCATTTCCGACGGCATCGACTTCTATAATCTCACGGATTTCTCTCTTGTGATCTGCAAGCCGGACCGCAAGGTCATTTACAGCGGCTGTGAGTGGAGCGGCATTCAGGAGGACGGGGAGCTGAACGCCACCGTGGCGGAACGGGTGACGCTGACGGCGGCCCGGCGCATCGAGACTACCGCATGAGGACAGTGGACGCTCTGAAGCCGCTGACAGCGGGGGAGTTGCTGGAGCTGTGGCGGTACTATCGGGAGAGGGTGGAAGATCCGCTGGAACGGACGCTGCTGTGCAACGCCGCCATTCTGCGGGATAGCTGCTATTGTCAGGGAGAAGCGATTTACGGAGATGAGCTGGAGGTCTTGCGGGACCTGACGCCCGGCGAAATGGAAGACCTTCTGCTGCGGCTGGCGGAGGGAGAAGCGCTGCCGGAGGAGCGAGGCGGCACCTTCGACCTTCAGCGGTTTGCGGATATGAAGGGGGAATGAGCCGGTGGACTATTTATGGGAGCTGCGGCGCCGCCAGCAGGCAGCGCTGAACCGTCTGCTGACCGGCAGTCCCTCCAAAGAGGAGACCACGGCGGCGGAAGTTCTCCGCCGTGCTGCGGAGGGGGCTGAGAAAGCGCCTGCTGGACGGGAGAAGGGGATCTCCCGTCCAACGGCGGAACAGGGAAAGCTGATTGGTCAGGCGGAAAGCGGTGAAGTACTGTCATCTGCAAAGCGGAAAACGTGGAACAAAGCGGAAGCTGATGACAGGCCACTGGATGGGCTGACGGCGCAGGCAGAAGAATTTCAACAGGCCCGCCGGGCGGATGCCTTTTGGCGGAGTGAGCCGTTTTTTGCGGGGACCCTGCCGGGGTTGCTGATGGCGGAAGGAAGCAGGGCGGCGATGGAGGTGGAGGACATCTCCCGGGCTGTTCAGTGGGACGCACGGCGGTATGACGGCGGATTTACCATGTTTTAAGAGGGAGGAATGGCATGAGATTATCCTCCATGCGCTATAAAAATTATACCTGGCCCCACAATCCGGAGACCTTTGTAGTGGAATACCGGCGGCAGATGGCGGCCCATAAGATACCATTGGGCGGCTGCGTTTTGCAGGATCTGGGCGTAAATTGCCGGATCCTGCGGGGAGAAGGCGAGTTTGCGGGGCCGGGGGCCTATGAGGAATTCAAAGCACTGGCGGCGGTGTTTCAGGAACCGGGAGCGGGGATGCTGACGCATCCCGTGTGGCGGACGGACCGGGCGTATTTCGTCGCCCTATCTGTGACGGAGGAGCCGCGGCCGGACTATGTACGGTACAGCTTTGCATTCTGGGAGGATGACAGCGGCTACGATGGCGGCCTGACGGAAAACAATGACGGCAGGACGTGGCCGGGGAGCGGCTTGGCGGCGTCTGAAGAGACCCATGGAGCCGGGCGGGTATACACCGTGAAGCGGGGGGATACCCTGTGGGGCATTGCCCGGCGCTGTGGCGTGACCTTGAGCAGCCTGATCGCTGCCAATCCACAGATCAAAAATCCCAATCTCATTTATCCGGGGAATGAGGTGAGGCTGCCGTGACAGGACGGATCTTTACGGCAGACCATCATGTCTATGATCTGCCGCCGCTGCTGAGTTGGAACGTGAGACATACGGGGACGGTGCCCTGCGACAGCTGGTCCGTGACGGCGGTGTATCAGCCGGAAATGCTGACAGTGCTGCGAATGGCGGCGGGTTTCGCCGCCATTGAGAATGGAATGACACAGTTACGGGGAATCGTGGACGAATATACCGTGGAACTGGGTAGCAGAGGGATGACGGTGACACTGTCCGGCCGGGGATACGCCGCACGGTTGTTGGATAACGAGTCCCGGCCTGTGACCTATGAGCAGGTGACGCTGCGGGAACTGATCCGCTGTCACGCGGAGCCTTATGGCATTTCCTGCGGGGCTGCGGTGGATCTGAGGTCCACGGTGCCCTATACCGCTGGGGTGGGGATCAGCCAATGGAAGGTGATTTCGGAGTTTTGCCGGACCTATGGAGGCTTCCTGCCTCGGTTTGCCAAAACCGGAGAGCTGCTGGCAACACCGGAGCAGGACAGCGGAAAGAGAATCATCCTTGACAGCGGCAGTCCGGTGCTGAATTGCCGGATCCGGGAGGATCACTACGGCGTGCTGACGGAGGCGCTGGTCATCGACAAGCGGCAGAATGTCAGCTACTCTGTGAAAAATCCGGAGATGATCGCCAAGGGCGGCCAGTGCCGCCGGGTGATCTATACGCCGGGGCGGAGCACCTGGGATGCCATGCGCTATACGGGAGAATACCAGATCCAACAGTCCAAAAAGGAGGAGCAGGCGGTGACGGTAACGCTGCCGGGGAGCTTTGACGCATTTCCGGGGGATCGGGTGACGGTGAGACTGGAAAAGCTGGGCCTTACCGGAAATTACCGGGTGGCGGAGACGGAAAACCGGTTTTCCGCCAGAGAAGGAGCCGTGATGATCTGGACATTGAAGGAGTGTGATTGAAATGTGGCTGGCACAGAGCATGAAGCAGGCGGTCCCCACGGCGGATGCCGACCAGGGGATCTCTACCATCGTGGGAGATCAGATGGGAGTGGTGACCCGGGGCGAAGTGCGGCAGTTACCCATCTACGGTCCGGGCGGTTATGTGTGGCTGCCGGAGAGCGGGGCTTCCGTGCTGGTCATTAAGGGCGGCCCCGGCGGAGAGGAGCAGTGCGTCTGCGGCGGTAAGCAGGCGGAGGTCCCAAAGGGGATGCAGCCGGGGGAGGTCTATATTTACGGTCCGAAGGGCAGCAATGTGTATTTGCAGAAGGATGGGACGATTGAACTGACAGGGCGAATTTCCATCAGAGGACAACTTCTTATCAACGGGCAGCCCTACAAACCTTGCACCTGCGGAGAGGGAGGGATTCTGTAGTGCTGATGCTGGTGAACGGTGATTATGTACCGCAGGAAAACGGATTACAGTCAGCGAAGGGGGACGAGGCAGTTTTGCAGCGGATGCTGATGAAACTGACTGCCCGGCGGGGGCAGTTTCCCTTTATGGAGAATTTCGGCAGCAGACTGTGGACTTTGGACCGGCTGCGTCCTGCGGAACGGCAGGCTGCGGCGGAACAGTATGTACTGGAGGCCCTCCGGGATGAGCCGGGGCTGATGGTAGAGCAGGTGACGCTGGCGGAGAACGGCGGAAAGGCGTCCCTGACGGTGAACGCCGTCAAAGACGAATGCCGATTGACGGCGGAGGTGGCCTTGGGGCAGGAGGGAGTGACAATGTGAGAGCGACGGAGACAATCTATCGGGAAATGCTGACGGCCTACGCCAAGCGGCGGGGCGGACAGCTTCAGGAGGACTGCGACCTGTCGGTGCGGCTGTGGGCGGCAGCGGCACAGATCCAGGCGTTGGAGGCACAGGCGGAATGGGTGCTGGGGCAGAGCTTTCCACAGACGGCCGCAGGGGTCTATCTGGACCGCCACGGAGCCATGCGAGGCATCGTTCGGCAGGCCTCCAGCAGGGCGACCGGTCAGTTGACCTTTCGGCTGTCCAACGCACAGACCGGCGCGGTGAGCGTGGAGACCGGAACGGTGTGCATGACGGAGGGAACTGTCCGGTTCCGGACTACGGAGCCGGGGACGATCCCGGCGGGGGAGATTTCGGTGACCGTGGCGGCGGAGGCCGTGGAGGCTGGCAGCAGCGGGAACGTGGGAGCCGGAACCGTTCATGTGCTGACGGCGTGTCCCGTGGCGGTGACGGCAGTCACCAATGAAGAGGCATTTACGGGCGGACTGTCGGAGGAAACGGATGAGGAACTGCGGCAGCGGATTTTGGACAGCTTTCAGCGGCTGCCCAATGGAGCCAACGCCGCGTGGTATGAGCTGACTGCCTGCCGTCACGAGGGTGTGGCAGCGGCCAAGGCGGTGGGAAAAGCCCGGGGCGCCGGGACAGTGGATGTGTATGTATCGGCACCGGATGGTATTCCCTCGGAGAAGTTGCTGACAGAGCTTCAGACGGTTTTTCAGAAAAGTCGGGAGATCGCGGTGAACGTGCAGGTAAAAGCGCCCACGGCCGCGACAGTGGACGTGGCAGCGACGGTAAAAACGGCGGAAGGGACGGATTTTGCCAATGTGAAGACTGCGGTGGAGGCTGATCTGGCGGAGCAGTTCAACGGAAAGCTGTTAGGCAGGGGCGTGAAGCTGGCGGAGCTGAACAGCAGAATCTATGCTCTGCCGGGTGTAGAGAACTGTCATATTACGGCCCCGTCAGCTGATCTGGAGGCCAATGACACGGTGCTGCCGGTATTGGGGACGGTGACAGTGACAGAGGAGGCGTGAGGCGTGTGTATGAGCAGTATTTGATTCGCCTGTTGGCCCCCTTGGGCCTCTACGATCTCCGAGCACCCCATAACGGCGGCGAGTTGGCGGCGCTGGGCGGGGAGCTGGACAGCGTCAGTGGGCTGGTAGAACTGGTGGAACGGGAAAGCCTGCTGGCCACGGCGGAGAGCGAGGGTCTTGACCGCCGGGAGGTATTGTTTGCTCACAAGCCTGCGGCCGTGACCCAAGAGGACCGCCGGGAGGCCATCGCCGCGCTGCTGCGGATCAGCGAGGACAGCCTGACACCGGAGGCCATCAACGATACCCTCACCGGCTGCGGCATCCGGGCCAGAGCGGAGGAAAAGGCGGACGGCAGCCTGCGGGTCATATTTCCCAGAACTGCCGGTGTGCCGGCGGAGTTCGACCAGATCAGGAAGATTATTTTAGATATTCTACCCTGTCATTTGGAGGTGGAGTTCTACTTCCGCTATCTGACTTGGGCAGAATGTGAAGCGGCGGAATATACATGGGATGAGGTGGAGACGGCACAGCATACCTGGGAGAGCTTTCAACTGGCGGTGCCGCCGGAGGAATGAGACATGAGTGAGATCATAACCGCCGCCATCACCGGCTGTGTGACGCTGCTGGGGGTGCTGTTGAGCAACCGGGCGGCCCAAGCGGTAACGGATGAGAAGCTCACGGAGCTGACCCGGGAGGTCCGGGAGCACAATCATTTCGCACGGCGGGTGCCGGTGGTGGAGGAACAGATCCGGGGCATGGACCGACGGTTGGAGCAATTGGAACAGGGGCAGCGGCGTCAGCCCATCTCTTGAGATGGCGGACAGAGAGGAGCAGGAATGGATATTTCAGCATTTGGTATGGCAGGCGTGGCGGCGATCACGGTGATCTGCTACCTTGTGGGTTGGATCGTTAAGGTGTCCGGTCTGGACAATAAGTGGATCCCGGTGATCGTGGGTGTCTGCGGGGGGATCTTGGGCGTTGTGGGAATGCTGGTCATGACGGATTTTCCGGCGGCGGACCCGCTGACCGCCGCTGCGGTGGGAATCGTCAGCGGCCTCGCGGCCACAGGCGTGGATCAGATCAGCAAACAGATGAAGGACTGAGGGCGGAAAGGAGCGCGAAGATGGAAAAGATGTTTGAGAAAATCATCAGCGAAGGGAAGAAGTCCGGCAAGAGCGTTGAGGAGATCAACACCGAACTGAAGGCGGCTGGGGCCAACTTCCACTTGAGTCCCGACGGCGGCGTGGCTGGTTGGACCGATGCAGAGATGGAGGATGGCTTTATCCCTGCGGAAGAGGAACCCAAGGAGGCCCGGCGTACCTTGGATATGCGCCGCAGAATGGAATTTGCCGGGACTGAGCAGATCCAGTGGATTCCCGGCGGCAGGTTTGCAGTCAGTTATGACGAGGACGGCTACGCTAAGAGCGCCGTCCGGCTCCATGACTGATGTATTTGCCTGCGCCAGAGCGCAGATCTATTACAACATCAAACGGAAACCTCTGGCGCAGGTGAAGCGGGAGACCGGATGCAGCCACATCATCAACGGCTATTTGTTTAACGGCAGCTTTCAGCCGGTTGGCTGGACGGTGATCGACGGCAAGGTCATCAGTCGGGACGCCTATCAGGACTGGGGAATTTCCATCGGTTCTGATGGGAAGCCCCAGATGCTGACGGATCGGGGCGGCAGTTTTCTTTCCGGGGTGCCTCTTTTGAAAAATGGGGCGAAGCTGGAGCGAAGCCTGACGCCGGATGTGGCCCGCTCCGCAGCCCGGACAGCTGTGGGCTGGATGCCGGATGGACGGATCTGCCTGTGGTGCGACAAGACCAGCCTGACCCGGGAGCAGCTTCAAAACAAACTGCTGGGCCTGGGCGTGGCGGATGCGCTGATGTTGGACGGCGGCGGTTCCATCCAGGGATTTTTTCCCTCTGGTAAGGTGGCCAGTTCCCGAAAGGTGCCGACGATGGTCCTGTTTTGGGAAGAGACCAAACAGGAGAGGAACGCGGACCTGAACTGGGCAGGAAAATCTGGGATCCTGACGGAGGTTCAGCTTGCGGAGCCGGAAAAAGTCGTTACCCGGCGGGAATTGGCGGAAATTCTGCATCGGCTTCAAAAATAAATTCAAAAAATCGGGGAGGCTTTTATGAAAGTCTCCCCGATTTTTTACTTGAAAGCCAGTGCTTGACAACAGAGCGGAGCGGGGTATGATGAGATTATATCTTGCAAAGGGGAATATACTATGACCAGAACAATCGGAATAAAAATAATCTGTGTGGCGACGGCATTGATTTTGGCACTGGCTTCCATATTTGGCGTGGCTAAGATCACCACGGACCCGGCCTTTTACCAGAAGTCTATTGCCGCGCTGGAGGAAAAGCAGGAGACGGTCCTGGAACTGACGGCGGCCTCCACAGCGGCGTCAGCGGCGATCACGCTGCTGCCCGGTGACACGGCTACGCCGATCGCGGACAAGCTGGCGGATCTCAGCGGCTATTTTCTCATCGTGCTCTGCGCCATTTTTCTGGAAAAATATTTGCTGACCATCACCGCCGCTGCGGCATTTAAGGTCCTGATCCCGGCGGCCTGCGCGGCCTTTGCCGCCGCGGCGCTGTTCCCCTGTCTGCGGCGGACGGCGGGCGCACTGGCGTGGAAACTGACATTGTTCAGTATAGCGATCATGCTGGTGATCCCGACGGGGATCCGGGTCAGTGACCTGATCGAGGATACCTATCAGGCATCCATTGCGGCTACCATTCAGGAGGCCAAGGATGCCACGGATACGATTCAAAACAGCCAGAGCGAAAATGCGGAGACGGAACAGAGCGGCCTTTCCGGATTCTTTTCCAAGGTGACGGACAGCATTACCGGCGCCGCGGCCGGTGCGGTGGAGAAGCTTCGGAATGTGCTGAACCGCTTTTTGGAGGCTCTGGCAGTTATGCTGGTGACCACCTGCCTGATCCCGATTCTGGTGCTGCTGTTTTTCGTGTGGTTGGTAAAACTCATTTTGGGTGTGGAACTGCCGCCGCTGGGGGTGCCCCGCCGCTCCGGTGAGAAAATCGGCGGAGGAGAGATTTGACATCCGGTTGCAATTCCGGCAGATCTGTGGTATGTTAGAAAAACGGACCGCATGGAGCGGAACGTAAACGAAAACGCTCAAAGAAAGTTGAGGATCACCTATGTCAAACATTACAAAAACCGCCATGATCACCGTTTGCGGACGGCCCAACGTGGGCAAGTCCAGCCTGACCAACGCGCTGGTGGGCGAAAAGGTCGCCATCGTTTCCAACAAGGCCCAGACGACCCGGAACCGGATCTACGGCATTGTGAATCGGGAGGACACCCAGTACATTCTGCTGGATACGCCGGGACTGCACAAGCCCAAGTCCGCTCTGGGGGATTACATGGTAAAGGTCGTGACCTCCAGCCTCAGCGATGTGGACTGCGCGCTGCTGCTGGTGGAGCCCATCCCCCATGTGGGAGGACCGGAGAAGGCGCTGATCGACCGCATCCGGGAGGAAAAGATCCCCTGCATCCTGTGCATCAACAAGATCGACACTGTGGAGCCTGCGGAGTTGCTGCCGGTGATCGCGGCTTACAACGAGGTGTGGGACGGATTTGACGCCATCATTCCCATTTCTGCCCATAAGGGCGGCGGTCTGGACGATTTGATGCATGAATTGCAGAAATACGCCCAGGAAGGTCCTCAGCTGTTCCCGGACGGAGAGACCACCGACCAGCCGGAACGGCAGGTCATGGGCGAGCTGCTGCGGGAAAAGCTGCTGCTGTGTCTGGATAAGGAGATCCCCCACGGCACCGCCGTGGAGATCACCAAATTCTCCGAGCGGGATTCCGGGGTGGTGGACGTGGACGCCACAATCTATTGCGAAAAGGCCAGCCACAAGGGCATCATCATCGGTAAGCAGGGTGCCATGTTGAAGAAGATCAGCTCTCTGGCCCGGGCGGATATGGAAAAGTTCATGGGCACGAAGGTCTATCTCCAGACCTGGGTGAAGGTCAAGGAAAATTGGCGGGATAACCTGAACTATGTGCGGAGCATGGGTTACCGGGATGAATAACAACAAAGGGCCGGGAAGGATATCATCCTTCCCGGCCTTTTTTATTTGCTGCTGGTCAACTGCCCCAAAAGCGGCTCAAAGTCTACGCCATCCTGCTCTGTGAGTCCCTCGGCCAAGGTGCGTGCAGTGCAATCACGGACAAAATCCGCGGCGGCTTGGGCGGCCTGAAAAAGGGGAACACCCCTTGCCGCCCCTCCAGCGAGGACGCTGGCAAACAGGTCACCGGTGCCAGAAAAGTCCTGCGGCTCCCGGGGAGTTTGTACAGCTTTGCTCTCGCCGCTGTCACGGTCAAAGCACAGGGCTCCGGTCTGTCCCGGCTCCGAAAAGTAGCCGGTGAGCACCACAGACCGCCGCCCACCCAAACTTAACCGGCGGACCACCTCATAGGCGTCGGCCTGTCGGATCTCCTCGTAGGGACGGTCCAGCAGCAGCGCCGCCTCCGTCAGATTGGGGGTGATCACATCCGCATTTTCTGCCAGCGCCCGCATTCCCCGGCACAGATCCGGCGTGCAGGTGCGGTAGGCGGTGCCGTGATCGCCCATGACGGGATCCACGATGACGGCGGTGCCAGATTTCTTGAACGTATCAAAAAACCGTGCCACGGTGTCCACCTGATCGGCACTGCCTAAAAAACCGCTGTAAATGGCATCAAATTGCAGATCCATAGCGGCCCAGTGATCCGCGATACGGCCCATTTCCACCGTCAGATCCAAAAAGGTATTGCCGGAAAATCCGGTGTGGGCAGAAAGTAGAGCCGTGGGCAGGGGGCAGCATTGACAGCCCATGGCGGAGAGCACCGGCAGGGCAATGGTCAGCGAACAGCGGCCGAAGCAGGACAGGTCGTGAATGGCAGCGATGCGGGGTGTGGACAAAGCGATCCCTCATTTCCATGCGAATAATTTCAGACCCCATTGTACCGCGTAAATTCTTCTTGTTCAAGAGGAAAAACTGTGCTATACTCTATGAGATCAAATATACGGCACGCGCCTGTGATGGAATTGGTAGACATGCGGGATTTAGGTTCCCGTGCTTTCAGCGTGTGGGTTCGAGTCCCTTCAGGCGCACCAAAGCGGACCACCATGACGAAAAGTCATGGTGTTTCGTTTTATACGAGCTTCATACAAATGGAAAAACGGACAAAAAGGAGGATGGCAAACGCCATCCCCCTTTGCTGCACGATTCAGAAAAACTTAAACGCGCTTCCAGTTGGCGCCGTCCTTGGTGTCCACGATCTCGATGCCCTGAGCCTTCAGCTCATCGCGGATGCGGTCGGCCTCCGCAAAGTTTTTGGACTTCTTGGCCTCGTAGCGCTGCATGACCAGCGCGTCAATGGCGGGATCGCCCTCGCCGGTGACGGTGTAGCCGCCTTCGGCCTTGGCGGTCTGGGCCTTGGCATTGGCTTCCCGCACTGCTGCGGCTTTTTCCAGCAGGGACAGGCTCAGTACCTGATCGTAGCTGTTCAGAATGGCCAGCTTGGTGGCGTCATTGGTCTTGGCCTTCAGGGCATCATACAGAGCAGTGACGCCCATGGAGGTGTTCAGATCATTGCCCATCTGCTGCAGAAACTTCTCCTTGTACTCCTTGAGGACGGCCTCATCCACGGTGCCATCCTCCGGATTCAGGGCGGCGATCTTGGCGATCAGCTTGCCGTAGGCGGCTGCGGCGTTGTCCAGATTCTCCCAGGAGAATACCAAAGCCTTGCGGTAGTGGCTCTGGAGGCAGAAGAAGCGGTAAGCCAGGGGATCGTAGCCTTTTTCCTCCAGCAGGGATACGGTGAGGAACTCGCCCTTGGACTTGCTCATTTTGCCGTGGCTGGTGTTCAGGTGGGCCACATGGAACCACTGGGGGCACCAGGGATGGCCCAGATAGCTTTCAGATTGGGCGATTTCATTGGTGTGGTGGGGGAAAGCGTTGTCGATGCCGCCGCAGTGGAGGTCCAGATATTCGCCGTTATACTTCATGGAGATGCCGGAGCACTCGATATGCCAGCCGGGATAGCCCACACCCCACGGAGAATCCCACTTCAACGCCTGATCCTCAAACTTGGACTTGGTGAACCAGAGGACGAAGTCGTTCTTGTTCCGCTTGTTGGTGTCCTCTTCTACGCCCTCACGGACGCCGACAGCCAGATCCTCCTCGTTGTGGTCATTAAAGATATAATAACGCTGGAGCTTGCTGGTGTCGAAATACACGTTGCCGCCGGCAAAATAGGCGTAGCCGGTGTCCAGCAGCTTGGTGATGATCTTGATATAGTCATCGATCAGGCCGGTGGCGGGCTGAACGGTGTCCGGCCGCTTGATATTCAGCTTGCGGCAGTCGTCAAAGAAAGCGTCGGTATAGTACTTGGCCACCTCCATGACGGTCTTGTGCTCCCGGTGAGCGCCCTTGAGCATTTTATCCTCGCCTTCGTCAGCGTCAGAGGTCAGATGGCCCACGTCCGTGATGTTCATGACACGGTTGACGCTGTAGCCGGAATAGCGCAGGAACTTTTCCAGCACGTCCTCCATGATATAGCTGCGGAGGTTGCCGATGTGGGCGAAGTGATACACCGTGGGGCCGCAGGTATACATTTCCACATGGCCGGGGGTGTGGGTGGTGAATTCAGCTTTCTTATGGGTGGCGGAGTTGTAAAGATACATAACATTCATCCTTTCCGGGTATTTGTTTGACGCGGACACGGGACGAAAAAACGCCTCCCGCGCCGGTTTGGCACGAGAGGCGATCAAAAAACCGCGGTTCCACTCTCATTTTTCACTCAAGGCCCGTAACGTGGGCAAACCGGAGGGCATCTGCATCCCCCGCGCTCCCGGACGCACTTCCCATGCTCCGCCGCAGGCACGTTTTCAGCCGGTGACGCGCCCTCTCTGCCCATTGGATACACGGTACTCTTTCCGTTCAACACGCTATTTTGACTTATATCAATATAGCAGGCATCTTCGCCGGTGTCAAGTCCCGGCGGGCGGTTGGCGAGATCAGATCTTCACCAGCTCGTATTCCCGGCTGCCCAGACCAATTTTCTCGCTGTGGATCAGTGCGGCTTCCCAGTCGGTGTCCGGATGAGCGGCCTTGAAGTAATCTTCGCACTGGCAGGCCTCGCCGCTGCCGATGACGGAGTTGGGCATCTTGGGCTGGGCCAGCACCGCGTCGATACAGGCCTGATCCAGAGCCACAGGGTCGAAGGAGGCGAACATACCCACGTTGGGCACGATGGGCACATCGTTTTCGCCGTGGCAGTCACAGTTGGGAGACACATCCATCACCAAGGACACATGGAAGCAGGGACGGCCGTCCACCACCGCCTTGGTGTACTCGGCGATCTTGTAATTCAGGATGGAGGGGGCCTCGTCATACATGCACTGGATGGCGTCCTTGGGGCAGACCGCCAGACACCGGGCGCAGCCCACGCATTTGTCGGTGTCGATGGTGGCCTTGTTGTCGGGGCCGAAGGTAGGCGCGCCGTGGGCGCAGATCTTGGCGCAGGCGTGGCAGCCCACGCATTTTTTCTGCTTGACAAAGGGCTTGCCGCTGTTGTGCTGTTCCATTTTGCCGGCCCGGGAGCCGCAGCCCATGCCGATGTTTTTCAGGCAGCCGCCGAAGCCCGCCTGCTCGTGGCCCTTGAAATGGGTCAGGGAGATGAACACGTCAGCGTCCATCACCGCCCGGCCGATCTTGGCCTCCTTTACATACTCGCCGCCCTCTACGGGGACAGCCACCTCGTCATTGCCCTTCAGACCGTCGGCAATAATGATATGGCAGCCGGTGGAATAGGGGGTAAAACCGTTGACGTAGGCAGATTCCATGTGATCCAGCGCGTTTTTGCGGCCGCCGATATACAGGGTGTTGCAGTCCGTCAGGAAGGGCTTGCCGCCCTGACTTTTTACCAGATCCGCCACGGTTTTGGCCCAGTTGGGGCGGAGATAGGCCATGTTGCCCGGCTCGCCGAAATTCATTTTGATGGCCACATACTTGCCGTCCATGTCGATGTCACCGAAACCAGCAGTCATCATCAGCCGGGCCAGCTTCTGCTGCAAGTTTTCCCGCCAACTGGGGCAGCGGAAATCTGCGAAATAAACTTTAGATGCCATAGTGCATTCTCCTTATCAGAGCTTTTGAGAACTTTCCTGAGATGATTATAAAACCTGAAGTTAACTTTATGTCAAGGACAAAAAAGGGATTCGATCTCTTTTTACTATCCTTCGTCCAGATCCACAGTCACCCGGTCAGTGCCGTGCTCATCGAATTCAGAGAGATAGGCGTCGATCCGCGCCATGAGTGCGTCGTAATTCTCCCGGGTCAGGGGCTGACCGTCCAGATCCCGCAGGGCCAGCTCCTCCGCCAGCAGCTCGTAGAAGATCGTATCCTCATACTGCTCGATGGCCTCGTGGATGCCGCCGTCGGCAAAGGCGCGGGAGGGGATAAGACTGCCCCGGTACCGCTCCACCAGCTTGGGCATCCCCTGGGGGACGCAGTGGGAGAAGACCTTGCCCTCCACCTGATCGTATTCCTCGATACGGTCATCACCTCGGGTGGAATTCAGCACCCAGTTTCCTATGTATACCAGATCCAGCAGATACCGGAATTCCTGGTCTGTCAATTCGAGCTTCATAAGGAGCCACCTCCCATATCCCTTTGATGGAGGGTATTATAGCAGAACCCATCTGAAAATGCTACCTGAAAAAGCGGGCAAAAAGCCAAAAATCTGTCTCCAGAACCGAAAAAGCCGCCGTCCGGCAAATTTCAACTGCGAAAAACGGCGCTTTTGCCCTTGCGCAGCGGAAGCGGCTATTGTATAATATACTTTCTGAACGAACACCCTGGAAAAAAGGAGGCGAGCGGTATGGATAACCGTCCTATCGGGGTATTTGATTCCGGGTTGGGCGGACTGACAGCGGTGAAGGCCCTGCGGCGTCTGCTGCCGGGAGAGGATCTCATCTATTTTGGAGATACTGCCCGGGTGCCCTACGGCGGACGTTCCCGGGAGACCCTTTTAAAATATGCCCGTCAGGACATCGCCTTTCTCCGGTCCTTTGACCTGAAGGCGGTTCTGATCGCCTGCGGCACAGTGACCTCCACCTCTCTGGATACTTTGCGGAAGGAAAATGATCTGCCTGTGTTGGGCGTGGTGGAGCCCTCCTGCCGGGAGGCACTGGCCGCCACAAACAATAAAAAAATCGGCATGATCGCCACATTGGCCTCCGCTCGCTCCGGAGCTTACGAACGAACTCTGAAGGGTCTGGACGCCGATGTGCGGGTGGTCAGCCAGCCCTGCCCGCTGTTTGTCCCGCTGGTGGAGAACGGCCGGTTCCGGCAGGGGGATGTAGTCATCGAGACGGTGGCCCGGGAATACCTGACGCCGCTGATAGAAGCCGGCGTGGATACACTGATTCTGGGCTGCACTCATTACCCCTTGCTGAAAGACATCATCGGGGAGATCTGCGGCCCCGGCGTCACCCTGATCGACTCCGGCGCGGCCTCGGCCCGGGCACTGCGGCAGCAGCTTGCAGCAGAGGGCCAGCTTACGGACCGGCAGCAGGGCGAAACCCGCTTTTATGTCAGCGATCGGCCGGAGGACTTTGAGAAGCTGGCCGCGGTATTTTTGGAAGAACCCCTGAGCCGGGGGGCGGAGAGGATCGACATTGAACAGTATTGAACAAGAAAAGCTCCCGGTGATGATCTCCGTCCGGGGAGAACAGTATTTTGATGATGTGGACCCCAACGCCACAGAGCTGATGACGGAGGGGACACTGGAACAGACGGAGGACGGCTTCCTTCTGAGCTATCAGGAGACAGAGCTTACCGGCATGGAGGGGACTCTCACCACCTTTGAGATCGGCCCCGGCCGGGTGATCCTGCGGCGCAGCGGCAGCGTCAACTCTCAGATGGTGTTTGAGGAGGGGCGGCAGCACACCTCCCTGTATGAAACGCCGTACGGTGAACTGTCCGTGGATATTCAGACCAGCCGCCTGCTCCATAACCTGACGGAGCGGGGCGGACTCATGGAGATCAAGTATTCCATTGCGGTAGAACACGTGGTCACGGGTCGGAACTGCTTCAAGATCCGGGTCCGGCGGAAATAAATGACAAATTTAACCGAAGAAAGGGTTTAACGATATGACGAATATGATCCAAAACGCGAAGGACCAGGCTGCGGCGCTGGCAATGGCAGCCTACAAGGCGGCTGCGGCGGACGGCACTCTGCCGGAGGCAGAGGTCAAGACCGCCCCCGTAGAGATCCCCAAGGATACCGCCAACGGCGACTATACCACCACCTTTGCTCTGGCTGCCGCCAAGGCACTGGGCAAACCGCCCCGCGTGATCGCTCAGGCGCTGTTGGATCACATGGATCTCACCGGCACCTACTTTACCTCTGCGGAGATCGCTGGCCCCGGCTTTCTGAACTTCCGTCTGGGAGACCAGTGGTATGCCGGCGTCATGAACGCCGTGGAAACGGAGAAGGACGTCTACGGCACCAATGACAGTCTCAAGGGTCAGAAGATCATGGTGGAGTTTGTCTCCGCCAACCCCACCGGACCCATGCACATGGGCAACGCCCGGGGCGGCGTGCTGGGCGATACGCTGGCCTCCGTCCTCACCGCCTGCGGCGCGGATGTGTCCAGAGAGTTCTATGTCAATGACGCCGGACACCAGATTGACAAGTTTGCCCGTTCCATCGAGGTCCGTTACCTCCAGCTTATCAATGGCGAGGATTCCATCGCCTTCCCGGAGGATGGCTATCAGGGCGAGGACATCAAGGAACTGGCCAAGGCCTATTATGACGAGCATGGTGACGGCCTGCTGAATGTCTCCGAGCAGGAGCGGCAGGACGCTCTGGCTCAGTTCGGCCTTTCTGTGAACCTGCCCCGCATGAAGACGGATCTGGAGCGCTATAAGATCCATTACGATACCTGGTTCTACGAGTCTACCCTCCACGAGAGCGGCTATGTAGCCGAGACTGTGGACCTGCTGACGGAAAAGGGCTGGACCTACGAAAAGGACGGCGCTCTGTGGCTGAAGACGGCCGATATTCTGCGGGATCACTTCCGCAAGCAGGGCAAAAAGGAAGCGGACATTGAAAAGCTGGATCTGAAGGATGACGTGCTCCGCCGGGCCAACGGCTTCTACACCTATTTCGCCGCGGATATCGCCTATCACCGCAATAAGTTCGCTGTCCGGGGCTTCGACAAGGTCATCAACATCTGGGGCGCCGACCATCACGGCCATGTGGCCCGCCTGAAGGGCGCACTGGACGCGCTGGGCCTCAATGGCTCTGAGCGGCTGGATATCGTGCTCATGCAGTTGGTGAAGCTGCTGCGGGACGGCGAGGTGGTCCGGATGTCCAAGCGTACCGGCAAGGCCATCTCCCTCCACGATCTGCTAGACGAGGTCAGCGTGGACGCTGCCCGCTGGTATTTCAACGCCAAGCCCGACACTCAGATGGAATTCGATCTGGGTTTGGCCGTCCGGGAGGACAGTGAGAACCCCATCTATTATGTAGAGTATGCCCACGCCCGGATCTGCTCCCTGCTGCGGGCCTTGGAGACTGACGGCGTGACCGTGCCGGAGACCGCCGACCTGAGCCTGCTGTCCGGCGAAGCAGAAAAGGCCCTCATCAAGCAGATCGCTCAGTACTGCGAGGAGATCAAGCTGGCGGCGCGGGACTATGACCCCAGCCACATCAACCGCTGTCTGCAGGAGCTGGCGGCCTGTTTCCACCGGTTCTACACCGCCTGCCGCATCCGGGGCGAGGAGCCTCAGGTAGCTGCCGCCCGTCTCAAGCTGGCGGACGATACCCGCATGGTGCTGAAGAACGGCCTGAAGCTCATCGGCGTGGATGCCCCAGAGAAGATGTAAGGACCTTCGAAGTTACCCAAGCGTCTTTGAGAAAATGCGCAGACAGCCGCTGATGAGGCTGTGTATCAGATGACTTAGGGCGAAAGCGCGGCCTTATCATAGTGCATAGCAAAATAAGAAATGTGCCATTTCCTCGCCCCTGCGGGGCAACCGGAAATGATGCACGAAAACTTCATGCATTGGCATTTGTGCATTTTCGTGGTGCGCATGCTCATGCATGAAGTTTTATATCCCGAAACGGAATTGACAGGGAAATCTCCTGCCGTTATACTCTGCGTATAAAACTGCTTGTGAAACGGGTATGTGCATATGGAAGAACATGAAGCCATCGTAAAAAATCGGAGCGCCGCTCTGCGGGCCGCTTTTCCCGCCACCGTCCCGGTGATGACAGGGTATCTCTGCCTGGGCGCGGCCTTCGGCATCCTGCTGCGGACCGCCGGATATGGGATCGGCTGGTCCATCGCCATGAGCATGATCTGCTACTGCGGCAGTATGCAATTTGTGGGCGTTTCGCTGCTGACAGCGGCTTTCGACCCCTTTCAGGCGCTGCTGATGTCCGTGATGGTCAATGCCCGCCACGCCTTTTACGGCCTTTCCATGCTGGAAAAGTATCGGGGCACCGGCCCGGTTCGCCCTGTTTTGATCTGCACCCTGACGGACGAGACCTTTTCTCTGGTATCCACACTGGAGCCGCCGGAGGGCGTAGCCCGGAGGGACTTCTACTTCTGGATCTCACTGCTGGACTACCTTTACTGGCAGGTGGGCTGCACACTGGGGAACGCTGTGGGCGGGCTGCTTACCTTCGACACCACCGGCTTGGATTTTACGCTGACGGCGCTGTTTATCGTGCTGCTGCTGGAACAGGTGAAGAAAAAGGAAAACCGGGCCGCCGGGATCATCGGCATGGTCTGCACCGCAGCAAGTCTGGCGGTGTTTGGCCCGGATAATTTCCTGATCCCCGCCATGATCTTACTGCTGGCCGTTTTACTGGGAGGGAGGAAAAGACTGTGCAAATGACAAGCGTTCAGGCCCTCATCACCATTCTGGCCATCGCTGCCGGAACTCAGTTTACCCGCTGGCTACCTTTCTGGCTCTTCCCGGAGAAGAAGGACCCGCCGGCGGTGGTGCTGTATCTGGGCAAGGTGCTGCCGCCCGCCATGATGGGCCTGCTGACGGTGTACTGCTTCAAAAATGTCTCCTGGCTCTCCGGGACCCATGGTGCGCCGGAGCTGCTGGCCTCTGCTGCCGTGGTGGGGCTGCATTTGTGGAAACGGAACGTGCTGTTCTCTATCGCCGGGGGCACGGCGCTGTACATGGTTCTGGTGCAGGCCGTTTTCGCATAAAATAAGATAAATCGCATAAAATGGAAGCACAGTCAAATGCTGTGCTTCCATTTTTTCGGGCGGGAGGTCATTATGGGGAGACGGTGGCGGTTCTGGCCCCTGACGGGCTTTCTTACGGCGGCGGTGCTGGGTACCTTGGCCCACTTCACGTACAGGTGGAGCGGCGGGGCGCTGCTGGCGGGGGTGTTCTGCGCTGTGAATGAATCCGTATGGGAACACATGAAGCTGCTGTTTTTCCCGGTGTTCCTCTTTACGGCGGCGCAGTTCTGCATGGGAGAGCGGGACGGCCTGCTGGCGGCTCGGGCGGTCAGCGTCACGGCGGGGCTGGCCCTGATCCCCACATTGTATTATACCTACACCGGCATTTGGGGAGATCACGTGCTCTGGGCAGATGCGGCCATCTTCTATCTGTCGGCGGCGGTGACGTTTTGGCTGGACGATCTGCTTCACCGTCAGCGGCGGCTCTGGAAGATGGAATATCAAGTGGCGGGACTGGTGTGGCTGTGGGTGCTGGCATTTCTGTTTGTCTGGTGGACCTTTTCACCGCCCCACATCGCCCTGTTCCGGGACCCTCTGACAGGACTTTACGGGATACCGTAGAAAAACGGCGCTGCCCTTTTGGGACAGCGCCGTCTCTGTTATTTCTTGTAGAAATGGAAATTGCAGCAATCACCGCCGGTCCCCAATGTCTGAGTGCGATGGAAACCGACTTTTTTCAGGTCACCGAAGGCGTAATTGTCACATTCACAGAAAAAACGGCAGGCTTCCGGGCAGCCGCACGCCGCGCAGGTATCATGCCAGAGACACTGATGGATGGTCAGGTCAAATTCCTCCGGCTGTTCCTCAAAGGTGCTGACCCAGGCATCACTGGAGGAGGTTGTTTTCCGGAAGGCCCAGCGAAACACCGAGAAAAACCGGGGGATCCATTCCAGACCGGCGTACCGGTCATGGGAGGCGGGACCCTGTACCTCCCGCACATATTTCTCCATGAGCTTTTCAGCATCCAGCCCCCGGTGCTTCAATACAGTGTAGACTGCGACCCGCGGCAGGATCGTGCTTTGCATAAGGGCACGCCGGGAGGGGGAGGTCTCCTGAGAGCCGGCTAAAAACGATGCGGCTTGTTCCCGGCTTTCCGCCATGACCGCCGTCCCCTCTTTCTCCCCCAGGACCCGGAGAAAGAAACGGTCCAGCATTTCCCACGTGGCTTTTTCTTTCTTTTGTACGGACATAGGACCTCCTTTATTCACCGGCAGGCCGATCATCCAACTGAGCAGCCCGGGAGCGGATGTATTGTTCCAGAATATCCACGGTGCCGGGGATGTCCAGCCGGGCGCTGTTGATCACCAGATCGTAGCATTTGGCATCGCCCCAGTCACCCTTGCAGTGCTGGTCATGGTAGATCCGCCGCTGCCGGTCCTGATGCTTGATGAAGTCCAAGGCTTCCTCCTCCGGCAGAGGGGTGCGCTTGACCCGGAAATCCAGATCCGCCCGGACGAAGATGGATATCAGCCCTTCCCGGTCCGCCAGCACCTCTTCAGCGCAGCGGCCCAGTACCACGAAGGATTCTCCGGCGTTAGCGTGCTGGCGCAGCAGCTCAAACTGCATCTGGGCCACGCAGTCCTCCGGGGCGCTGCTGATGCCCCGGACGGAGCGGCAGAACAGGGGGGAGTAGGGGCGCTCATCGTAGCGCTCCAGCGTTTCGGCGCTGACGCCCTTGTCCTCTGCGGCTTTTTGCAGGATGCTCTTGTCGAACAGAGGGAGCTGAAGCCGCTCCGCCAGCGCGTGGGCGATATCCAGTCCGCCGCTGCCGGATTCCCGGCCGATGGCAACGATCAGTTGATGGGACATAGGAAGGACCTCCTTACAAAATGGTGGGCAGCAGCACCAGCGCGGCGTACAGCACCGGCTGATGCAGCAGATAGAGCAGCAGAGAGTGACGGCTTATAACGGACAGCCCCGGCAGGCGAATATCCGGCAGGGCGGGGATCTCCGGCCGCAGTCGGTAGAGATAGAACCCGGTCCAGAACAGAAAGAGCCACGGCAGCAGGGCGAAATAGTCTGAGGACGCAAAGGCGGGGGCGGGAAAACCCAGACCGGCGGTGGCGAGATTTGAGTACAAGCCACGGGGCAGCCGCAGCAGCGGCACCCAAGCAAAGCCGAGATAGCCGTGGTTCACATCCCGTGCCAGCAGAAACAGGGAAAAGCTGAGGATAAGCCCCAGCCGGGGCGGAATTCGGGCCAACAGAGGACGGAGAGGGACGGTCAGCAGGGCGGCAGTCCCTAAAAAAGTCAGCACGCCGAACCGAATCGGCTCCTCCGGCGTGACCAATGCTGTTGCCAGAGATACGGCGGCCCCGCCGAAGAAGCTGATCGCTCCCCGGCGGATAGGGTGGCGGCTGGCCTGACAGCAATACCCGGAGAGCAGAATGAAGGTACAGCAGATGCTCTGCTGCCAGATATACGCCCAAAAGCCGTTATACCAGGCCCACGGCAGGCCCCGGAGATACACCAGATCCCAGCAGAGGTGATAGGCGATCATGCTGAACAGGGTCAGTCCTCGAAGGGAATCTAGGGTGCCGCTGCGGAAGCGGATCGCGTTTGCGTTCATAGCACATCCATCCTTGCGGAAGAAGTTTCTTCCTCAAAAATACCACAATTCGACAGATTTTTCAAGATTTACCGGTCCTGTAAAACGGCGATACTGCCCAAAGCCAGACCCAGCTGGACACCGGCCCGGAAAAAGAAGTGCTTGTGGCGGCAGTTGATGAGACCGTGGAGGTCCGCCAGCCCCAAAAGCTCTTTTCGCAAAGGCTGATCGTCGGTAAAGCGGTCCATCAGGGCATGAAACCGGCGGGCGTAGTCCTGACTGTCCGGCTGAAACTGATCCAGCCGCCGCTGCTCCTTCTCCACCAGATCCACCAGCAGTTGAATGGTATCGTCCTGTAAATTCATAAAAACACCCTTTCTTTTAATTACATCATTATACATCATGATATGCAAAATGCAAGCACTTGTTTTAAACATTGCATCATGTGTATACTATATAGCATAAGGTGGTGTATCTATGGCAGAAGTTGCTTTGGTGAACCGGACACGGTTTACTTCCTCATTAAAAAATGAATTGCTGGACCAGTTCGACCATCTGGCAAAGGAGACGCGAATTCCAAAATCCCGCCTATTTGACGAGGCCATCGAGGACCTTTTGAAGAAATACGCGGCAAAAGACCTCTGACGATGGGGGAAACCGGGCGATTTCGCCTGTTTTCCCCGTTTTTCCCTTGCGCGAGCAGGGGAGATGTGTTAGAGTAGCTAAGTCTGTGTATATGAATTCAGGAGGAATATCATGCCAACATTAGAAGAAGAAATTTCCCGGCGGCGGACATTCGCTATCATTTCTCACCCGGACGCCGGTAAGACCACATTGACGGAAAAGTTTCTGCTCTACGGCGGCGCCATCGCGCAGGCCGGTGAGGTCAAGGGCAAGCGGGCCAAGGCTGCCACCTCCGACTGGATGGAGATCGAAAAACAGCGCGGCATTTCCGTCACCAGCTCCGTGATGCAGTTCCAGCACAACGGCTTCTGCATCAACATTCTGGATACCCCCGGCCATCAGGACTTCTCCGAGGACACCTACCGGACCCTGATGGCTGCTGACAGCGCCGTGATGGTCATCGATGGCGCTAAGGGCGTGGAGCCTCAGACCCGGAAGCTGTTCAAGGTCTGCGCCCTGCGGCATATCCCCATTTTCACCTTCATCAACAAGATGGACCGTGAGACCCGTGACCCCTTGGAGCTGTGCGAGGAGGTAGAGCGGGAGCTGGGGATCGACACCTATGCTATGAACTGGCCCATCGGCTGCGGCAAGGAATTTGCCGGCGTCTATGACCGGGAAAAGCAGCGGATCTTGTTCTTCTCCGGCGAGACCAAGGGCAAGAAGGTCAACTCTATGGAGGTAGCCTTGGAGGACCCCACACTGGACGAGACACTGGGCGCGGAAAAGGCCGCCAAGCTGCGGGACGAGGTGGAGCTGCTGGGAGCCGGACGGGACTTTGATATGCAGGCCGTCCGGAACGGCACCCTGTCTCCCGTGTTCTTCGGCTCCGCTTTGACCACCTTCGGTGTAGAGCCCTTTCTGGAGGAATTTCTGCGGATGACCACCGCACCGCTGCCCCGCGTCAGCGATCAGGGGGAGGTGGATGTGTTTTCCCCGGATTTCTCCGCCTTTGTGTTTAAGATTCAGGCCAACATGAATAAGGCCCACCGGGACCGGCTGGCCTTCATGCGGATCTGCTCCGGCAAGTTTGAGCGGGATACGGAATATTACCACGTCCAGAGCGGCAAAAAGCTGCGGCTCAGTCAGCCCCAGACCATGATGGCCGCGGAGCGCGAGATCGTGGAGGAAGCCTACGCCGGCGACATCATCGGCGTGTTCGATCCCGGCCTGTTCGCCATCGGCGATACCATCACCGTGCCGGGGAAGAAGTTCCGGTATTCCGGTATCCCCACGTTTGAGCCGGAGCACTTTATGCGAGTGTCTCCCAAGGACACCATGAAGCGAAAGCAGTTCATCAAGGGAACGGAGCAGATCGCACAGGAGGGCGCCATCCAGATCTTCAAGATCCCCGGCGCGGGCCTGGAGGAGGTCATCGTAGGCGTGGTGGGCACCCTGCAATTCGACGTGTTCGAGTACCGTATGAAAAACGAGTACAACGTGGATCTGCGGATGAGCAGCCTGCCCTATGACCACCTGCGGCTTATTGAGTCCATGGACTGCCATCCCGACGAGATCGTGCTGTGCACCGGCGCCGCCGTGCTGCAGGACTTCCGGGATCGCTACCTGCTGGCCTTTGACGGCGAGTGGAGCGTGGGCTTCCTCACCAAGCACAATCCCGGTCTGGTACTGGCGGACACCCTGTCTGTATAATAAAATCAAGGAGGTAGGACCATGCTGACCATCCGGCGCTTCCAAAAAGGCGATGAGGAGATCCTCTCCGTTATGATCCGCCGCACTCTGCGGGAGGTCAATTACACCAGCCCCAAATCCGAACTGGATTACCTGATCCCCCACTATTCTCCGGAGACCATGGTTGAGCTGTCTGAGACCGGCCATACCTATGTATTGGAAGAGGACGGACAGATCATCGGCTCCGGCACGATCCTGCCGGATGGCGAGACAGAGGCGGAGATCGTGGCGGCCTTCCTGAGTCCGGAGAGTATCGGCAAGGGCTATGGCCGGAAGCTGTTTGAAACACTGGAGACCGACGAGCTGGCAGCGAAGGCCACGCGGGTCTGGCTGACCTCCTCGGATATGGCGCTGGGCTTTTACGAGCACATGGGCTGGGTGAATCCCAACGGCCCTCGTGCCCGGGCGGGAGAGGACAACCTGCTCTATATGGAAAAACGGAAATAAACAAAACGGACCGGTTTAGCCGTGTGCCGATAAGACAGTAATTTGAGAAAAGTACGAAATCGGCATCTGTCAGACAGGATTGGACAAAACAGGCGACATTCAACTTCGGTTGGATGCCGCCTGTTTTTATGCGTTTAAGGGTCGAAAAACGCTTGTTTTCTGCTCTGTATAGCTTAGTACAAATGCGGGTATATCCGCCTTACCCCATCGGCGCGAAAGAATTTAGAAGCGTTACAATACTTACTTTTCGGCATATTTATTTCACAGATTCGAGAAAAACGATTTGGCGAAATTGTTTCGCTCCGGGGTGGATAACTTTACCAAATACGCAACAAATGATTTTGGCCTGAAAAACTTAAGAACAGTTACAAGACAATCTCTCTTCCTTAAATTAGAATAATATAATTCAATACTAACTATTGACAATTTTGCGATAGTTGATTATAATTTTAAGTGGAGGTGTCCGTATGTATAATTTTATTTCCTCTTGCCCGTCTTGCGGTGGAGAGCTTCATATTTCCACATTACAATGTGGCAGTTGCGGCTTGGAAATCAAGAAAGATTTTGAAGTTAGTGTCTTTGATAAGCTTTCAGATGAGCAAATCTCTTTTCTATTATCTTTTTTGAAGAATCAAGGAAATCTTAAATCACTACAAACGGAGCAAGGGATATCATACCCTGCCGCGAAAAAGAAACTAAATGATTTGCTTGTTGCAATGAATCTGGTGGATAATGTACAACCTTATTCTGTTGAAGATATTGATACAAGCACATGGAAAATAGATCCTCAAAGTAGCAAAGCATCCGATATTGTTAAAGCAAAACTGATAAGTTGCAACGGCTTAGCCACTGTCCGCACATACAAGGGGAAAGAGTATGTTCTTCGCATCGTGGATGAGGAAAAGTTCTCCTGCGATGAAATTTTAGATTATGAATACTCAGTTTTTGATGTTATTACTGAATTGTTGGAATCACAGGGCGGCAAGGCAAAAAAGGGATATGGACGGAGAAGACTTGGCGATCCAGGGTGTGAAGAAACAACAGTTGCCGGAGCAATTATGAAGAACTATTTTGGAAAAACTACGGGGGAAAGTTGTTTTGACCCAACATTTGCTTTGGTTGCCATTCTTGAATGGGCTGGCATAGTCAGAAATGGTTGGGGGTATATCGAATTAACTGAGGAATATGTACGGGAAAGAATACAGAAGGAGGGCTAAATTGTGATACGCATTTTGTTTTGCAATATTTCGTACTTGCTGTACTACAACACGCGTCTTGACAGGGTTGCTCCGAAAAACGGCGGAGCCTATGTTGCAAAAATGCACGATGCTTATGAAAAGCATAATTTTGAAGAATGTGCCGATGGACAATACAGGGGATTTGTAGAAACTAAGTATCGTATTGGCTACGAAGAAGGTATCGCAACTAACACATACAACTCTTTACATATTGAAAGAATTGATCCTTTCGCAAAGGGAAAGACATATCTTGATGATGTTTTGGTTGTCTTCTGTGCCAAGCCTGAAAACGGTCAAACAGTAATTGTCGGTTGGTATAAAAATGCAACTGTATTTAGGCGCAGACCATTTTACAATGGTAGATTTTTCAACATCCAAGCAGATAGAAAAGATGGATTTTTACTGCCGGAAGATCAAAGAACATTTGTTGTTCCACGAGCAAGGCAAGACGGAATTGGCTTTGGACAAGCAAATATTTGGTATGCTGGTACACCAGAATGCAGCGAGTATGTCAATAAAGTTATTCGTTACATAGAAAGTCACGCTTGATGACTTAGAGCTGTATAATGTATGAGGTCTTCCATGAGAAAAAGAAAATATATCAGTTAAAAAGAACGATGGGTTAGCAATGGTTACGGAGGCAAGGTTAAAAAGACCTACTATAAATATCCTCGCAGATATAGACCACGGAAAAACAGTATTGTTGGTTTTTTGTATGCGCTTATGAAAGGGAAGTAATAAGTGTTCAGCACTACCAGTGCGCAGCCAATTTCTCCGAAATTGTTAAAGGGTTTGGGATGCTGCCCAACAAGTTTTTGCACGAGTGGGTACCGCCGTGCATTGCTTGCCGGAATGGCAAGCTCCGGTGTGGGTACTCACCGGATTTGCTTGCTATTCTGCAAGGAAATCCCGGTCGTACCACGCCGGTTTTCGCAAGTGTAGCTACACTTGCTGTGCTTGCTATTCTCCGTTTCCCATGTTAGCAAGCGCCATTTCCTTAAATGGAAATCGGCGGCAACCGCCGCCTTGTCTACCAAAAAGCGAAACGGACGGGCGCTGTCAATGGCGGCGCAGCCGTTCATCTTGACCATTGACGGCGTTCGTCCGTTTTGCTACTCCGACTGAATTTTTACATAAAATGAACTGAAGTGAAGGAGGCTTGACGAAGTGAATCCGAAAGAGAAGAATGATGAGATCATCGAACTGACTGACGAAGAACTGGACGAGATTTTTGCCGACGATGATTTTGATAACGGCGAGGAGGACGGTGAAATCCGCTCGTTTTATTTCTCCAATCCTGACCCGTATGCCAAGGTCAAGCCGCGCCCCGACGATGCCCCCAAGAGGGAGTTTTCTTTCGATGAAAAGGGCAACATCGTGGTGAAAAATCCGTCCGCCTTTTGGCTGCCCGACGTCAAAATCGTGGAGGAACACGGCGGCACGGAATACACCGTAACCGGCGGCTACGAGGGGACGGAAACCCTCGACAGGAAGCTCAGACGCATTATGGAGCAGAACGCTGCCGATGATAAAAGTAGTATCACGGAGGACGCCGATGAGTAACGACGTTTCTCTTGATATAAACCAAAAATCCAATCCTGTTCAGACAGTTGCCCCACCAGAGGAGGACAACAATATGTTAAGGGCAACCGACAAAATCACAGCGCTTTATTGCAGACTGTCCGTGGAGGACACCAAAGAAAAAGGCGGCAAGGATGACCCGTCGAACTCCATCCAGCATCAGCAGATTATGTTAATGGAGTATGCAAAATCTCAGCACTTTCCGAACCCGACGTTCTTTATTGACGACGGGTACAGCGGCGTGGATTTTTCCAACCGCCCCGGCTTTCAAAAGATGCTTGCGGAAATTGAAGCCGGTCATGTGGAAGTGGTGATTACGAAAGACCTTTCAAGACTCGGTCGTAATTCCTCGCTGACAGGGCTTTATATCAACTACACGTTTCCTCAGTACGGCGTGCGGTATATTGCCATCAACGACCACTTCGACACCATCGATCCCAACAGCACCGACAGCGACATGGCAGGTATCAAGAACTGGTTCAACGAGTGGTATTCCAAGGATACCAGCCGCAAAATCCGTGCCGTCAACAAAGCAAAGGGGGAGCGCGGAGAGCGCTTGACTACCAACATTCCCTACGGCTATAAGCGTGACTCTGACGATCCTAAGAAGTGGGTGATTGATGAGGAAGCGGCGCAGATTGTGAAGCGGATCTTCGCACTCTGTATGGAGGGAAAAGGACCGAGTCAGATCGCCGCCCTGCTGGAAAAGGAAAAGGTGCTGAATCCCACCGCCTACAAACAGCGGGAGGGCAGAAAAACACCGCATCAGACCCCGGAGAACGAGTATCGCTGGCACGAAAGCACCGTTGCTTACATCCTCGAATACATGGAGTACACAGGCTGCACGGTCAATTTCAAGACCTACACCAACTCCATCTGGGATAAGAGGCAGCGGGAAAATCCAATGGAGAATCGCAAGATTTTCTATAACACCCACCCGGCAATCATCTCTCTGGAAGTCTTTGATAAGGTGCAGGAGATCAGGCAGCAGCGGCATCGCAGAACGGCGACGGGCAAGAGCAATATGTTCTCCGGTCTGGTGTTCTGCAACGACTGCAAGCAGAAGCTCTACTACTCCACCACCAGCTATTTTGAAAAGCGGCAGGACTTCTTCATCTGCTCCACCCATCGTGCCAACAAGGACAAGTGCAGCGGACATTATATCCGTGCCGTTGTGCTGGAACAAATCGTCTGGAAGCACATTCAGGAGGTCATATCAGTAGTCACTCGCTATGAGGCGTATTTCCGCTCTGAAATGGAGCAAAAGCTCCGTATACAGAGCGAGAAATCGCTGCGGCTGTATCAAAAGCGGCTGGCACAGGCTGAGAAGCGAATCGGCGAGCTTGACCGCCTTTTCATCCGCATTTACGAGGACAATGTTGCCGGTCGGCTGGATGATGAACGCTTTGCGATGATGAGCAAGAACTACACCGAGGAACAGAAAGACCTCAAAGCCGAAGTCAAGAATCTGCAACAGCAAATCCATGAACAGGAACAGCAGGCAGAGAATATAGAGCAGTTTGTTCATCGGGTAAAGAGGAACAGCACCCTTACGGAGCTGACCCCCTATGCCCTCAGAGAGCTTGTCAAGGCGGTCTATGTGGAAGCACCTGACAAGTCCAGCGGCAAGCGCAGGCAGAAGGTACATATCGAGTACGACCTTGTGGGCTACATTCCCGTGGATGAGCTGCTAAAAGCGGAACAGGCATGACCGAGATCATGCCTGTTCCAAGAAATTTGAGTTTTACTGTCTTACCAGCAGAGAGCCTTTCCGGTCCGTTTTTTCCTTGACAAAACCGCTGGCAAGCAGTATGTTAAGGCTAACAGGGAACCGTCCCTGACTTTGAAAGGAGAAAATGCCAATGGGTTGTTTCTATTGCGATGAGCACCACGAGGGCCGGGAGGCCATTATGTTCAAGGTTGGGGAGATGAAGGCCGGTGTGCTGTATCTCTTCAAGGATCAGGCCCACAAGGGCCGCTGCGCGCTGGCTCTGAAGGCCCACAAAAAGGAACTGTGCGAGTGCACGGATCAGGAACGGGCGGATTTTGCCGAGGATCTGGCTAAGGCCAGCGGCGCCATCAAGGAGCTGTGGGGCTGCACGAAGCTGAACTTGGGCTCCTTCGGCGACACGAATCCCCATCTGCATTTCCATATCGTCCCCAAGTATGAGGGCGGCTTTGAGTTCGGCGGGGCTTTTGCCATCACCAACCCGGAGCCGGTATACCTGAAGGACGAGGAGTATCAGGAGATGATCTCCGCGCTGAAGGCCAAGCTGGGTATCTGAGGACATATATAATAAGGAACACCGGGGTGCATAGCATCCCGGTGTTCTTTGTATCGGATCGATACACCATTATAATATGCGGAGGCAGCCTGATCGGGAATGAGATACCGGAGCGGGAAATGGCCCGGAGGGGGACATTTGCCCCGCTGCCGTGTGCATCCGCGTACTGCCAAAAAAATTTCAAAAAAACTATGAAAAACAGAGAAAAAGGTCTTGACATTCCGCTGAATATCCGATATGATAATCAAGTCCGCGTGGTGGAAGCCTTTCTGCGCGCAGACACTGCGATGAACCGGGAGATTGCTCCGCAAGGAGGTAACTTCCGGGGAGTATGTCCGATAATCGGGCGGCTGAGAAGTCCTGTATGCGGCGTAGATCGCCATACCATGGGACAAGTACCGGCCACAGTGCCGGTCTTTTTCATGAGTAGGAATGATACGCACGGTTAAGCGTACAGAAAATTTCTCGCCGTAGGTCGTCGAGACCCGTACAACAACCTACGAAACATTTGGAGGAAATCAACATGGCACAGAAAGAAATGATCCGCATCCGCCTGAAGGCTTACGATCATCAGGTCATCGACCAGAGCGCTGAGAAGATCGTAGAGACCGCCAAGCGCACCGGCGCCCAGGTGTCCGGCCCCATCCCCCTGCCCACCAAGAAGGAGGTTGTTACCATCCTCCGCGCTGTTCATAAGTATAAGGACAGCCGTGAGCAGTTCGAGCGCCGCACCCACAAGCGCCTGATCGACATCACCAACTCCAGCCCCAAGACCGTTGAGGCTCTGATGGCTCTGGAGCTGCCCGCTGGCGTGGAGATCGAGATCAAGCTGTAATCCTCGCGATTACAAAACTTCCCAAGCTCAAAGAAGTGTAAACACTTTTTTGAATATGTTGCTCACCCAATCGCCTGTCAACTTGCGTGAGACAGGCAGGGTCATGTCGGCAGAGCAATGCGGATTCCGTATCTAAGCCGACCAATAACCTAACAGGAGGAAATACACATGAAGGCAATCATCGGCAAAAAAGTGGGCATGTCCCAGATTTTTGACGAGAACGGCCACGTGATCCCCGTCACCGTCATTGAGGCGGGACCCTGCACGGTCGTTCAGAAGAAGACTTCCGAGAAGGAAGGCTACAATGCGGTTCAGCTGGGCTACGAGGACGTGGCTGAGAAGAAGCTGACCAAGGGCGAGATGGGCCACCTGAACAAGGCTGGCGTGTCTCCCAAGAAGCACCTGCGCGAATTCGACCTGGACAACGCTGCCGAGCTGAACATCGGCGACATTGTGAAGGCTGACACCTTCCAGGCTGGCGACTTCGTTGATATCACCGGTATCAGCAAGGGCCACGGTTATCAGGGCGTCATCAAGCGCTGGGGTGCACAGCGCACCCCCACCAGCCACGGCGGCGGCCCCGTCCATCGTCACGCTGGTTCCATGGGCTCCTCTACCGATCCCTCCCGTATCTTCAAGGGCAAAATCGGCGCCGGCCACATGGGCGTGGATCAGGTGACTGTCCAGAACCTGTCCGTTGTGAAGGTTGACCCCGAGCTGAACATGCTGGTCGTCTGCGGCGCCGTTCCCGGCCCCAAGGGCGGTCTGGTGACCATCAAGAGCACCGTTAAGGTCCACAAGGTCAAGCAGGCCGGCGCTGACATCAGCAAGAACCCGCAGAAGGCTTCCGGCCGCAACCCGCAGAAGGCTTCCGCGAGAAACAAGTAAGAAAGGGGTGCTTAAAGAATGTCTTCCATGAAAGTTTTGAACATGGCCGGCGCAGAAGTCGGTACTGTGGAACTCAACGACGAGATCTTTGGCATCACGCCCAATCCCGTCGCTGTGCATGAGGTTGTGAAGAACCACCTCGCCAATTGCAGACAGGGCACTCAGAGCGCCCTCACCCGTGCTGAGGTTTCCGGCGGTGGCCGTAAGCCCTGGCGCCAGAAGGGGACCGGCCACGCCCGTCAGGGCTCTACCCGTGCTCCTCAGTGGACGCACGGCGGTATCGTGTTCGCTCCCAAGCCCCGCGATTACAGCTATGTGCTGAACAAGAAGGTCAAGCGCCTGGCGCTGAAGTCCGTCCTGTCCGCCAAGGCTGCCGAGGGCAAGCTGGTGGTCATCGACTCCATCAAGATGGATGCCATCAAGACCGCTGACTTCCGTAAGTTCCTGAGCGCTGTCAAGGTGGACGGCAAGGCCGTCGTTGTCACCCCCGAGGTGGACAACGTCATCGTCAAGAGCGCCCGCAATATCCCCGGCGTGCTGACTACCGTCGCCAACATCCTGAGCGTCTATGACATCATCAACGCCCAGTACCTGGTGGTGGATCAGGCCGCCCTCGCCAAGATCGAGGAGGTGTACGCATGATGACCGCTTACGATATCGTCATTCGCCCCATTATCACCGAGCGTGCCATGGCTGGCGCCGCTGACAAGAAGTATGTCTTCGAAGTGGCCAAGTCCGCCGGCAAGGTGGAGATCAAGAAGGCTGTTGAGGAGATCTTCGGCGTGAAGGTCGCTTCCGTCAACACCCTGAACGTCCCGGCTAAGGCCAAGCGCATGGGCGCCGGCCGTCCCGGCACCACCCGTGCCTGGAAGAAGGCTTATGTGACCCTGACCGCTGATTCTAAGACCATCGAGTTCTTCGAAGGCATGGTCTAAGGAAGGAGTAAAGCAGAATGTCTATTAAAACTTTTAAGCCGACGACTCCTTCCCGCCGTCAGATGACGGTCTCCGGTTTCGACGGCATCGACAAGAAGGCCCGTCCCGAGCCCAGCCTCACCGAGCCTCTGAAGAAGAGCTCCGGCCGCAACAGCTATGGCCGCATCACTGTCCGTCATCGCGGCGGCGGCAACAAGCGCAAGTATCGTATCATCGACTTCAAGCGCGACAAGATGGGTTCCGCCACCGTGCTGCGTCTGGAGTATGACCCCAACCGCAGCGCCAACATCGCCCTCATCGAGTATGAGGATGGCGAGAAGCGCTACATCCTGGCTCCTGTCGGCCTGAAGGCTGGTCACAAGATCATGACCGGTCCCGACGCCGATATCCTGCCCGGCAACGCTCTGCCCATCGCCAACATCCCCGTTGGTACCGTGATCCACAACATCGAGCTGCATCCCGGCAACGGCGCTCAGCTGGTGCGTGCCGCCGGTACCTCCGCTCAGCTGATGGCTAAGGAAGGCGATGACGCTCAGATCCGTATGCCCTCCGGCGAGGTCCGCATCGTGCGTACCAACTGCTATGCCACCATTGGCCAGGTCGGCAACATCGAGCACGAGAACATCAACATCGGTAAGGCTGGCCGTAAGCGTCACATGGGTTGGCGTCCCACTGTCCGCGGTTCCGTCATGAACCCCAATGACCACCCCCACGGCGGCGGCGAGGGCCGTGCCCCTGTCGGCCGTTCCGGGCCTGTGACGCCTTGGGGCAAGCCCGCCCTGGGCTACAAGACCCGCAAGGGCAAGAACCCCACCAGCAAGTTCATCGTCAAGCGGCGTAACGAGAAGTAAGGAGGCAAGGTAATATGAGCAGATCTATTAAGAAAGGCCCTTATGTTGCCCCTGAGCTCCTCAAGAGAGTCGAGGCAATGAACGAGAAGAACGAGAAGAAGGTCCTCAAGACCTGGAGCCGTAGCTCCACCATCTTCCCCGCTTTCGTTGGCCACACCATCGCTGTCCATGACGGCCGGAAGCATGTGCCCGTGTATATCCAGGAGGATATGGTCGGCCACAAGCTGGGTGAGTTTGCTCCCACCCGCACCTTCCGTGGCCACACCAAGGATAAATAATTGAAGGAGGATGCTGAACATGGAAAACAAAACTGCTAAAGCGTATCTGCGCTATGTCCGCATCTCTCCCCGCAAGATCCAGATCGTCTGCGATCTGATCCGCGGCAAGGATGCCGGAACCGCTATGGCCATTCTGGCACAGACCCCCAAGGCTGCTTCCGAGCCCCTGACGAAGCTGCTGAAGTCCGCCGTGGCCAATGCCGAGAACAACTTCGGCATGGACCCCGCCAAGCTGGTGGTGTCTGAGGTGTTCGCCACCCCCGGCCCCATCCTCAAGCGCATGATGCCCCGGGCTCAGGGCCGCGCTTACCGCATTAACAAGCGCACTTCTCACGTCACCCTGGCTGTGACGGAAAAGGCATAAGAAAGGGAGGAGACAGTTTATGGGACAGAAAGTTAATCCCCATGGCCTGCGGGTCGGCGTCATCAAAGACTGGGATTCCCGTTGGTATGCCAGTGAAGAGAAGGTCGGCGACCTGATCGTCGAGGATCAGAAGATCCGCAAGTATCTCAAGAAGACCCTGTACGGTGCCGGCGTTCCCAAGATCGAGATCGAGCGCAGCAACGACACCGTTACCATCTATCTGCACTGCGCCCGTCCCGGTGTTGTCATCGGCAAGGGCGGCGAGCAGATCGAGCAGTATCGTCTGGCTGTGGAAAAGATGATTGGCAAGAAGGTTAAGCTGAACATCGTGGAAGTCCGCAACCCCGATATGAACGCTCAGCTGGTGGCTGAGAACATCGCTCAGCAGCTGGAGAAGCGTATCTCTCACCGCCGCGCCATGAAGAACTCCATGGCCCGCGCCATGCGCGCCGGCGCCAAGGGCATCAAGGTTTGCTGCTCTGGCCGTCTGGGTGGCCGCGAGATCGCTGGCGTTGAGCACTATCACGAGGGCACCATCCCCCTGCAGACCATCCGCGCCGACATTGAGTACGGCTTCGCGGAGGCTGCCACTACCTTCGGCCGCATTGGCGTGAAGGTGTGGATCTACAAGGGCGAGGTCCTCTCTCAGACCCTGCGCACCACTCCCCGCACCATGGACACCTCCAAGCCCTATCAGGAGCGTCGTGAGCGTCGTCCTCGCCGTGACGGTGATCGTCGCGGTGGTTTCGGCGGTGACCGTCGCAACGGCGGCTTCAACCGTGATCGTCAGGGCGGCTTCAACCGTCAGGGCGGTGCCGAGCGTCGTCCTCAGGGCGGCTTCCGGCCCAACACCAATCGTCCCGCTGCTCCCGCAGCCCCCGCTAAGGAAGGAGGAGCCAACTAATGTTAATGCCTAAGAGAGTCAAGTTCCGCCGTATGCAGCGGGGCCGCATGACTGGTAAAGCCACCCGTGGCAACACCGTTTCTTACGGTGAGTATGGTCTGATGGCTCTGGAACCCGGCTGGGTCAAGAGCAACCAGATCGAGGCCGCCCGTATCGCCATGACTCGTTACACCAAGCGTGGCGGTCAGGTTTGGATCAAGATCTTCCCCGACAAGTCCGTGACCATGCGTGCCGCCGACTCCCGAATGGGTTCCGGTAAAGGTACGCCTGAGTACTGGGTTGCCGTGGTGAAGCCCCAGCGTGTTATGTTTGAGATCGCTGGTGTCCCCGAGGAGATCGCTCGCGAGGCTCTGCGTCTGGCCAGCCACAAGCTGCCCATTAAGACGAAGATCGTTGCCCGCACCGAGGAAGCAGGTGAGTAAGATGAAGGCAAATGAAATCCGTAAGATGAATGCCGAACAGCTCAATGAGAAGCTGACCGGCCTGAAGAAGGACCTGTTCATGCTCCGGATGCAGCACGCAACCAACCAGCTGGACAATCCCGTTAAGATCCGTGAAGTGAAGCACGATATTGCCCGAGTCAAGACCGTGCTGGCGGAGCTCGCCGCTTCCGATAAGCAGTAAGAAGGAGGGAAACGAGAATGAACGAAGTTAGAACTTCCTCCCGTAAGACCCGGGTAGGCAAAGTCGTTTCCGACAAGATGGATAAGACCGTGGTTGTGGCTGTGTCCGACCGCGTCGCCCATCCTCTGTACAAGAAGATCGTCGGCCGTACCTACAAGCTGAAGGCCCACGATGAAAACAATGCCTGCGGTATCGGTGATACCGTGAAGGTGATGGAGACCCGCCCCCTGTCCAAGGACAAGCGTTGGCGCGTGGTCGAGATCATCGAGAAGGCCAAGTAAGGAGGTGCCAGTATGATTCAGCAGGAAAGTTATCTGAAGGTTGCCGATAATACCGGCGCCAAGGAAATCAAGTGCATCCGCGTCTTGGGCGGTTCCACCCGGAAGTTCGGCAACATCGGCGACGTCATCGTGGCGTCTGTCCGTAAGGCCCAGCCCGGCGGCACCGTCAAGAAGGGCGAGGTGGTCAAGGCTGTCATCGTTCGCAGCGCCAAGGGTGTCCGCCGGAATGACGGTACCTATGTCCGCTTCGATGACAACGCCGCCGTCCTCATTAAGGATGACAAGAACCCCAGAGGTACCCGTATCTTTGGGCCTGTGGCTCGTGAGCTGCGCGACAAGGATTACATGAAGATCCTGTCCCTGGCTCCCGAAGTGATTTGATGGAGGGCTCGAACAATGGCTATGAACATTAAGAAGGGCGATACCATCGTCGTCCTGTCCGGCAAGGACAAGGGCAAGCAGGGCAAGGTGCTGGGCACTGTGCCCAAGAGCACCAAGATCGTGGCTGAGGGCATCAACATGGTGACCTGCCACGTCAAGCCCCGCCGTCAGGGCGAGGAGGGCGGCATCGTCAAGCGCGAGGCTGCCATCGCCGCCTGCAAGGTGCAGGTTGTCTGCCCCAAGTGCAACAAGGGTACCCGCGTTGCTCACAAGATCGAGGGCGACAAGAAGATCCGCGTGTGCAAGCACTGCGGTGCGGAACTGTAAGAAAGGAGCGAGATAACAAATGGCAAGATTGAAGGAACAGTATAAAGCCGAAGTTGCTCCCGCTCTGATGAAGCAGTTCGGTTACAAGTCCGTCATGCAGATCCCCAAGATCGACAAGGTTGTTATCAACGTGGGCTGCGGCGAGGCTCGTGAAAACGCGAAGGTGCTGGACAATGTTGTGGGCGATCTGGGTAAGATCACCGGCCAGAAGGCTGTTGTCACCCGTGCTCGCAAGTCCATTGCAAACTTCAAGCTCCGTGAGGAGATGCCCATCGGCGCCAAGGTCACCCTCCGCGGCGACAAGATGTGGGAATTCCTGGATCGTCTGTTCAACGTGGCTCTGCCCCGTGTCCGTGACTTCCAGGGCATCAACCCCAACGCTTTCGATGGCCGCGGCAACTATGCCATGGGCATCAAGGAGCAGCTGATCTTCCCCGAGATCGAGTACGATAAGATCGACAAGATCCGCGGCATGGACATCATCATTGTCACCACCGCTAAGACCGATGAAGAAGGCCGCGCCCTGCTGCAGCAGGTTGGCGCTCCCTTCGCCCGCTAAGGAGGAAGACAGTAATGGCAAAGACTTCTATGAAGATCAAGCAGGCCCGTCCTGCCAAGTTCTCCACCCGCAAGTACAACCGCTGCAAGCTGTGCGGCCGTCCCCACGCCTATCTCCGGAACTACGGTGTTTGCCGTATCTGCTTCCGTGAGCTGGCTTACAAGGGCGAGATCCCCGGCGTGCGTAAGGCTTCTTTCTAAAAAAATTGAAAATGGCGCAGCAAAAAGACTTGACGAATTAAAATTTGTCTGGTATGCTGAAAAATGGGGCATTTCTGAGGAAATGCACCCATTACGCCATGTTCAGAAGTGTTTTTGGAGCCTGGCACTTATTTTCTTTAACAAAGGTCTTTGATATGGGACCTTGTTAATACGGATGGCGAAAGGTCATGACCAATTGTGCACCACGCGCGAGCGGACTGCTCCATTGGCCATGATACCTCGCTGCCGAAGCGGTCACAGACCGCAACTCTATAAATAGGAGGAACAATCCATGCATATCACCGATCCTGTTGCGGATATGCTGACCCGCGTCCGCAACGCAAACAACGCCAAGCATGAAACCGTGGATGTCCCCGCTTCCAACATGAAGAAGAGCATTGCTCAGATCCTGCTGGATGAGGGCTACATCAAGAGCTTCACCGTGGAAGATGACGGCCTGCAGGGCATGATCCACATCACGCTGAAGTACAACGCCGGCAAGGAGAAGGTCATCACCGGTCTCCGCCGTGTGTCCAAGCCCGGTCTCCGTGTTTACGTGGGCGCCGATGAGCTGCCCCGCGTGCTCCGCGGCCTGGGTATCGCCATCATCTCTACGTCCAAGGGCGTCATGACCGACAAGGCTGCTCGTGCAGCTCACGTTGGCGGCGAAGTCCTGGCATTCGTCTGGTAAGGAGGGTATCGAACAATGTCTCGAATTGGTAGAATGCCCATTACCGTTCCCGCCGGTGTTACCGTGAACGTTGCTGAGGGCAATGTGGTCACCGTCAAGGGACCCAAGGGCGAACTGACTCAGAGCCTGCGGCCTGAGATGATCATTAAACAGGAAGGTACGACGATCACCGTGGAACGTCCTTCCGACGATAAGCTGCATCGCAGCGTTCACGGCCTGACCCGCACCCTGCTCCACAACATGGTCATCGGTGTTACCGAGGGCTTCAAGAAGGAGCTGGACGTCAACGGCGTCGGTTACCGTGTTGCCAAGGAGGGTACGAACCTGGTCATGAACCTGGGTTTCTCCCACCAGGTGATCGTTCCTGAGATTCCGGGCATCACTGTTGAGGTTCCGGGTCCCAATAAAATCATCATTCATGGATGCGACAAGCAGGCTGTCGGCCAGTTTGCTGCCGAGGTCCGCGAGAAGCGTCCTCCCGAGCCTTATAAGGGCAAGGGCATCAAGTATACTGACGAGGTCATCCGCCGTAAGGTTGGTAAGACCGGCGCCAAGAAGTAAGGAGGTGTGCCGAAATGATTACTAGACCTAATACCAATAAGCAGCGCATGAAGCGTCATAAGCGTGTTCGCGCTAAGATCTCCGGCACTCCCGTGTGCCCCCGTCTCAACGTTTTCCGCAGCGAGGCCAACATCTATGCCCAGATCATCGACGATGTGAACGGCGTGACCTTGGCTTCCGCTTCCTCTCTGGACAAGGCCATCGAAGGTTACGGCGGCAATGTGACCGCTGCTTCCGCTGTTGGTAAGCTGATCGCTGAGCGCGCTCTGGCCAAGGGCATTGAGAACGTCGTGTTTGACCGCGGCGGCTATCTCTATCACGGCCGTGTGCAGGCTCTGGCTGAGGGCGCCCGTGAAGGCGGCCTGAAATTCTAAGGGAGGAGGAAACGAGAAATGGCAAGATTTGAAAGAGAACAGAGCGAGTATATCGAAAAGCTCGTTTACCTCAACCGTGTTTCCAAGACCGTCAAGGGCGGCCGTGTCATGAAGTTCTCCGCGCTGATGGTCGTGGGCGACGGCAAGGGCAAGGTCGGCTATGGTCTGGGCAAGGCCGCTGAGGTCCCCGAGGCCATCCGTAAGGGCCTGGAAGCCGCTAAGAAGAACATGATCACTGTGACCATGTCCGGCAGCACCATTCCTCATGAGACTGTTGGCGAGGCTGGCGCCGGCCGCGTGCTGATGAAGCCCGCTGCTCCCGGTACCGGTATCATCGCCGGCGGCGCTGTGCGTGCCGTCGTCGAGGCCGCAGGCATCAAGGATATCCGTTCCAAGTGCCTGCGTTCCAACAACCCCAACAACGTCGTCGCCGCCACCTTCCAGGGCCTCAAGAGCATGCGTGGTCCTGAGGATGTCGCCCGTATCCGCGGCAAGAGCGTCGAAGAGATCGTGGGTTAAGGAGGCGCTGAGAAATGGCTAAGAATATTACGATCAAGCTCGCTAAGAGCCTGAACGGCCGCCTGGAGAAGCAGGTTGCCACCGCACATTCCCTGGGCCTGCGTAAGATCGGTGACGTCACCGTGCAGCCCGATAACGATTCCACCCGCGGCAAGATCGCCAAGATCGGCTACCTGCTGCAGGTCACCGAAGAGAAGTAAAGGAGGACGGAATCATGAAATTGAGCGAACTGTCTCCCGCTGAGGGCTCCGTCCGTCAGGCTTACCGCAAGGGCCGGGGCGCCGGCAGCGGCAATGGCAAGACCGGCGGTCGCGGCCACAAGGGTCAGAAGGCCCGTTCCGGCGGCAAGGTCCGTATTGGCTTCGAGGGCGGCCAGATGCCTCTGGCACGCCGTCTGCCCAAGCGCGGCTTCAACAACATTTTCGCAACCCCGCTGGAGATCATCAACCTGAGTGCCCTGAACGCGTTTGAGGACGGCGACGTCGTCAACGTCGAGGCTCTGCTGGCCAAGGGCATCCTGTCCAAATGCGAGTATGGCTTCAAGGTCCTGGGCAACGGCAAGGTTACCAAGAAGGTCACTGTCGAGGCTTCTGCTTTCTCCGCTTCTGCCAAGGAGGCTATCGAGGCAGCGGGCGGAAAGGCAGAGGTGAAGTAAAATGATCCAAACCATTCGCAAAGCATGGGGCATCCCTGAGCTGCGGAAAAAGATCGTTTTTACTCTCCTGATCCTGCTGATTTTCCGTCTCGGCAACGCCATCATGGTGCCCTATATCAACCGGGACGCTCTGGCCCTGCAGATGCAGGTCTGGGGCACCGGTCTGCTGGGCCTTTACAACGTGATGAGCGGCGGCGCTTTTGCCACCGCCACCGTGTTTGCCTTGAGCATCCAGCCTTATATCAACAGTTCTATTATCATCCAGCTGCTGACTGTGGCCATCCCCGCTCTGGAGCGGCTGGCCCGTGACGGCGGCGAGGAAGGTAAGAAGAAGATCCAGTCCATCACCCGCTACGCTACCGTGGCGATCGCCATTCTCCAGGCCATTGGCTATTACTTCATGATGAAGAATTACAACCTCCTGGAGCAGGACGGCATCTGGGTGGCACTGGTCATCATCGTGACTCTGATCGCAGGTTCCTCCTTCGTGATGTGGATGGGCGAGCAGGTCACCGAGTTCGGTGTAGGCAACGGTATCTCCATCATTCTGTTCGCCGGTATTCTGGCCCGGATCCCCTCTATGGTTTCCGGCATGAAGGACGGCATCCAGAGATGGTCCGCCATCAACGCAGGCACTCTGACTGCGGAGACCCTGACCTCTGCCGGTTACACCGAGGCACAGGCGCAGGCTTACCTGAACGGCGCGCTGGCTCCTTGGAGCATTGCGCTGCTGGTCATCGGTATGCTGGCTCTGATCGCATTCATTGTCTTTATCAATGACGCTGAGCGTCGCATTCCCGTGCAGTACGCCAAGCGTCAGGTGGGCCGTAAGATGTATGGCGGCCAGAGCAGCACCCTGCCCATGAAGGTGAACATGTCCGGCGTTCTGCCTATCATCTTCGCCCAGAGCATTGCTTCTCTGCCCATCACCATCTGGACCTTCATCGGTATGCCCAAGGAAGGTACTGTGTCCTACAGCATCTACAATGCCATTGATACGAAGTCCGTCATCTACATGGTGGTGTACTTCATCATGATCATTGGCTTCAGCTATTTCTACTCCAGCATCCAGTTCAACCCCGTGGAGATCGCCAACAACCTGAAGAAGCAGGGCGGCTTCATTCCGGGCTTCCGTCCCGGCCAGCCCACCGTGCAGTTCATTCAGAAGGTCCTGAACCGGATCACCATGTTCGGTGCCATCTATCTGGGTATCGTTGCCATCTGCCCCCTGATCGTGGGCAAGATCATTGACAACTCTTCTCTGGCCATCGGCGGCACCTCCGTCATCATCGTGGTGGGTGTTGCGCTTGAGACCGTGAAGGCGCTGGAGAATCAGATGCTGATGCGTCAGTACAAGGGCTTCCTGGAATAAAAAGGAAGGCGTGCTGTCATGAAAATGATCCTGTTAGGCGCCCCCGGCGCCGGCAAGGGCACACAGGCTGAGCGCCTGTGCAAAGTGCTGAATATCCCCACCATCTCCACTGGCAACATCCTCCGGGCCGCCGTGAAAAACGGTACCCCCACCGGCAAGCAGGCGGAAGCCTACATGAAGGCCGGCAAGCTGGTCCCCGATGAGGTCATCATCGGCATCATCCATGACCGGCTGGACGAGGATGACTGCAAGAACGGCTATATCCTGGACGGCGTGCCCCGCACCATCGCTCAGGCTGAGTCTCTGGAGAAGGCCGGGATCCGGTTTGACGACGTAATCTCCATTGAGATCCCCGATGAGGCGATTATGGAGCGCATGAGCGGCCGCCGCGTCTGCGAGCACTGCGGAGCCAGCTACCATCTGGTGGCTGTGCCTCCCAAGGTGCCCGGCGTGTGCGACAGCTGCGGCGGCAAGCTGATTCAGCGTCACGATGATGAACCTGAGACGGTCAAGCACCGCCTTGAGGTCTATCATAAGGAGACGGAACCTCTCAAGGATTTCTACGCTGAGAGGGGTCTCCTGAGATCGGTGGAAAATCAACCCTCTGTGGAGGCCACAACCAAGGCCATCCTCAACGCCCTGAGGAGATGAGCTTATGATTACGCTCAAATCCGCACATGAGATCGAACTGATGCGCCGAGCGGGAAAAATTACCGCGGCTGCCCGTGCTTTGGCAGGGGAAATGGTAAAGCCCGGCGTAACAACCCAGGAGATCGACAGGGCAGTGGAGCATTTCATCCGCAAGCAGGGTGCCGTTCCCTCATTCCTCCATTTTCCCGGCCCGCCGGGAGTCCGGGCATTCCCCGGCAGTGTCTGCGCCAGTGTCAACGATGAGATCATCCACGGTATCCCGGGTCCCCGGGTGCTGCAGGAGGGTGACATCGTCAGCATTGATGTAGGCGCCTATATCGGAGGATATCATGGGGACTGCGCAGCCACCTTCCCCTGCGGCAAGGTCTCTCCGGAGGCTCAGAATCTGATCGATGTGACCAGACAGAGCTTCTTCGAGGGCATCAAGTTTGCCAAGGAAGGCTGCCGGCTGTATGATATTTCCGCAGCGATCCAAGGTTATGCGGAGAGTCACGGCTGCTCCATCGTCCGTGAGTATGTCGGTCACGGCATCGGCACGGAGATGCACGAGTCACCCGAGATTCCCAACTACGGCCATCCCGGCCGCGGACCCCGGCTTCTTCGGGGCATGACCATCGCGGTTGAACCCATGGTGAACGCCGGCACTGCCGCCATCCGCCAGATGCCAGACGGCTGGACCGTCCGGACTGCGGACGGCAAGTTGGCGGCCCACTATGAGAATACGCTTCTGATCACCGACGGGGAGCCTGAGATCCTGACGGCTCCCGCCATCTGAGGAAAGACGTATATGGAGATCGCAAAATCAGATATTGTTCGTTCCGATGCCGGCAGAGATCAGGGAAAACTCTTCATCGTTCTCGCGGTGGAGGGGGAGTACCTCCTGCTGGCAGACGGAAAAGGCCGCAAGGCGGAGTCACCGAAACGCAAAAAACGCAAACACGTGCTGTTTGTGGCGGAGGATGACAGCCGTCTGGCGGATAAGATCAAACGCAGCGAGAAGATCACCAACAGTGAGCTTCGCAGGACACTCGCGGCCTACCGCGGGGAAGTCCAACCGGACCAGGAGGGATAACGTTTGGCAAAATCCGACATGATCGAAGTGGAAGGCGTTGTGGTAGAGTCCCTGCCCAACACGACTTTCCAGGTGGACATTGGAAATGGCCACATGATTCTGGCACACATCTCCGGAAAACTCAGAATGAATTTCATCAGGATCTTGCCCGGCGATAAGGTCACCGTGGAGATGTCTCCCTATGACCTGACCCGTGGCCGGATCACCTGGCGCAGCAAATAAGCCGCGTCCGGCGAAATCTAAGACACAAAACGCTGAAAGGAAGGTTACAAACTTATGAAGGTAAGACCGTCCGTGAAGCCCATGTGCGAGAAGTGCAAGGTTATTCGCCGCAAAGGCCGTGTTATGGTGATTTGCGAGAACCCCAAGCACAAGCAGCGCCAGGGCTAAGATTGATTGGAGGTTAAAAAGTATGGCACGTATTGCCGGTATTGACCTGCCCAAGGATAAGCGCATTGAAATCGGCCTGACCTATATCTATGGCATTGGCCGCAAGAGCGCGAAGGACATCCTGGAAAAGGCCGGGGTCAACCCTGACACCCGCGTGAAGGATCTGACTGACGCCGAGGAGCAGAAGCTCCGTGACGTGATCGACAACTATATCGTCGAGGGCGATCTGCGCCGTCAGACCGCTCTGGACATCAAGCGCCTCAGCGAGATCGGCTGCTACCGCGGCATGCGTCATCGCAAGGGCCTGCCTGTCCGCGGCCAGCGCAGCAAGACCAACGCCCGCACCCGCAAGGGCCCCAAGAAGACCATCGCAAATAAGAAGAAGTAAGAAAGGAGAACAGCAATGGCACAGGCAAAGAAAGTCATCCGCCGTCGGCGGGAGAAGAAGAACATTGAGCGCGGCCAGGTCCATATCCGTTCTTCTTTCAACAACACCATGGTAACCGTTACCGATACCCAGGGCAATGCTATTTCCTGGGCTTCCTCCGGCGGACTGGGTTTCCGCGGCAGCAAGAAGTCCACTCCCTTCGCGGCTCAGACCGCAGCCGAGACGGCTGCCCGCGCCGCTATGGAGCATGGCCTGAAGACCGTTGAGGTCTTCGTCAAGGGTCCCGGCCAGGGCCGTGAAGCCGCTATCCGCGCGCTGCAGGCCGTGGGTCTGGAAGTGACCATGATCAAGGACGTCACCCCCATCCCCCACAATGGCTGCCGTCCCCCGAAGCGCCGCCGCGTGTAATCGAAAGAGGAGGTAACAAGCAATATGGCAAAGAATATGCAGCCCATCGCCAAGCGCTGCAAGGCTCTGGGCATCTCTCCTGCTGAGATGGGTTACGCTAAGAAGACCACCAATCGTAATCCCGGCGGCCAGATGCGTAAGAAGAAGAGCGAATACGGCCTCCAGCTGGCTGAGAAGCAGAAGGTCAAGTTCATCTACGGTGTTCTGGAAAAGCAGTTCCACGCTTACTATGAGAGCGCTGCTGCCGCTTCCGGTAAGACCGGCGATAACCTGCTGATTCTGGTTGAGCGCCGTCTGGACAACGTTGTGTATCGTATGGGTCTCGCCGCTACCCGCCGTCAGGCCCGTCAGCTGGTGAGCCACGCCCACTTCACCGTCAACGGCAAGAAGGTCAACATTCCTTCCTACCTGGTGAAGGCTGGCGATGTCATCGAAGTGGCCGAGAGCAGCCGTTCTTCCGAGCTGTTCAAGCGCCTCACTGGTGAGAATGCCCCCATGACCCTGCTGCCTGCCTGGCTGGAGCGCACCAAGGGCACTCTCCAGGGTACGGTTGCTCACCTTCCCACCCGCGAGGAGATCGATACTCCCGTGGAAGAGCACCTCATCGTCGAGTTGTACTCCAAGTAATTGGGAGGATACCCTCGAAGAATGGTACGAACTGCAAGCGGCACGCGGCTTGACCGCGTGACCGCAATGACAAGATGAAGGAGGGTAACCGCATGATCGAAATTGAGAAGCCCCAGATCGAGTGCATCGAGACCCCGGCTGACATCACTTATGGCAAGTACGTGGTAGAGCCTCTGGAGCGCGGCTATGGCACCACCCTCGGCAACGCCCTGCGCCGCATTCTGCTTTCCTCTCTGCCCGGCACTGCGCCGACGACCATCAAGATCGACGGTGTGCAGCACGAGTTTTCCACCATCCCCGGCGTCAAGGAGGATGTGACGGAGATCGTTCTGAACATCAAGAGCTTGCTGACCAAGCTCCATGGTGATTCCGGCAAGACCGTCTATATCGAGGCGGTGGGTCCCTGCACAGTTACCGCCGGCGACATTAAGGCCGACGGTGAGGTGGAGGTCCTGAATCCGGATCTGCACATTGCGACGCTGGACAGCGGTGCCACGCTGAACATGGAGATCACCCTCTCCCATGGTCGGGGCTATGTGCCCGCCGACCGGAATAAGCCCACGCAAAACGTCATCGGCACCATTGCCGTGGATTCCATCTATACCCCTGTCAAGAAGGTCAACTACACTGTGGAGCCCACCCGTGTGGGTACCTCCAGCGACTTCGACAAGCTGACGCTGGAAGTCTGGACCGACGGGACCATTTCTGCCCGGGACGCTGTTTCTCTGGGCGCCAAGATCCTGTGCGACCACTTTACTCTGTTCACCGACCTCTCCGAAAGCGTTGGCAGCAAGCCTACCGTGGTGGAGAAGGCGGAGGCCCAGCGTGACAAGGTACTGGAAATGACCATCGAGGAGCTGGACCTCTCTGTCCGCAGCTTCAACTGCCTCAAGCGCGCCAACATCAACACCGTCGAGGACTTGATCTCCAAGACCGAGGACGAGATGATGAAGGTCCGCAACCTGGGCCGCAAGTCCCTGGAAGAGGTCATCAACAAGCTGGCGATGATGGGCCTGCACCTGGCTGACGAGGAAAACAACTAAATTTTCCGCCGGGAACACCCCGGCGCACCAAAATCCTTACAAGGAGGAGAACCGAAATGCCCGGAACTCGGAAACTTGGCAAGACCAGCGACCAGCGCATGGCTATGCTGCGTCAGCAGGTCACTGATTTCCTGGATAACGGCAAGATGGAGACCACCATCACCCGTGCCAAGGAAATCAAGCCCATGGCTGAAAAGATGATCACCCTGGGTAAGAAGGCCGATCTGGCCGCTTACCGTCAGGCGATGTCTTTCATCACCCGCGAAGATGTCTGCAAGAAGATCTTCAAGGAGATCGCTCCCAAGTATGCGGAGCGCAACGGCGGCTATACCCGCATCATCCGCACCGGCATCCGCCGCGGCGATGCTGCTGAGACCGCTATCATCGAGCTCGTCTGATTCAGACCCGCTCACGGCGTAAGCACTGATAAAAGCCCCATTGTCATGGAACTCGAGACCATGACAATGGGGCTTTTTATGGGTTAATTAAATAGCTGTAACGCCATTTTATGTAGAACAAGCCCCCGGAAAAGTTTTCGGGGGCTTGTTCAGAAAAAAGAAGAAAAAGAAGAAAAAAGAGAAAAGCAAAAATAAGAACTGGACTTACCGCACGCCAAAGAGGAGATCTCCGTAGGTGGGGAAGGGCCAATATTTGTCGGCAGTGATGGACTCTGCCTCGTCGCAGACCACTCGCAGCTCTGCCATTTTTTGTAGGACCACATCCCGGATCACATAGGCTGCGTCCGTTACATCGGGGATTGCTTTCAACCGGATCAGGGTGGTATCCAGAGAGGAAGCGGCGTCACTGATCTCGTCCGCCAGCTTGGAGAGTTTGGAGATCAGATCCTTTTCATATTTACAGGCCAGCCCGGGAACCGCCGCAGTTTTGGCGGCCACGGTGCCGGACAGATCGCCCAGATAGGCCTCCACAGCAGGCAGAATTTCCTTTCGGGCCATATCTACCATGGTAAGCCCCTCGATGTTGACGGTCTTGCAGTAGTTTTCCAGACAGATCTCATACCGGGAACGGATCTCCGCTTCGGAAAAGATCTTCAGAGATGTGAGCATTTCCACGTTTTTCTTTTCCAGCACGGTGGCCAGAGCATCCGGTGTGGTGCGGAGATTCAGCAGTCCCCGTTTTTCTGTGGCCTCCTTGATCCAGGCGTCATCATAGCCGTTGCCGTTGAAAATGATCCGCTTGTGGGCCTTGATGGTCTCCTTGATCAGGTCATGGAGCGCGGACTCAAAATCAGACACACCCTCCAGCCGGTCGGCAAACTCCTTCAGCGTTTCCGCCATTGCTGCGTTGAGCATGATGTTGGCACAGGCGATAGAATCAGAAGAGCCAACCATACGGAACTCGAATTTGTTGCCAGTGAAGGCAAAGGGGGAGGTCCGGTTGCGGTCTGTGGTGTCCCGGGTGAATTTAGGCAGCACATGAACGCCCAGCTTCAAAACGGTTTTCTCGGTGCCGCTGTAAGGGGTGTCCGTCTCAATGGCATCCAGAACAGCGGTAAGCTCGTCGCCCAAAAAGATAGAGATTACAGCAGGAGGTGCTTCGTTGGCGCCCAGACGGTGATCGTTGCCGGCAGTGGCCACAGACAGCCGCAACAGGTCCTGATAATTGTCCACGGCCTGAACGGCGGCGCACAGGAACAGCAGGAACTGGGCATTTTCGTAGGGCGTCTCACCAGGTTTGAACAGATTCACGCCGGTGTCCGTAGCCAGAGACCAGTTGTTGTGCTTGCCGCTGCCGTTGACGCCAGCAAAGGGCTTTTCCGCCAGCAGGCACACCAGACCGTGACGGGAAGCAACCTTCTGCATGATCTCCATGGTCAACTGGTTGTGATCCGTGGCGATGTTTGCCACGGAGAAAATGGGAGCCAGCTCGTGCTGAGAGGGCGCTACCTCATTGTGCTCCGTTTTGGCCAGAATACCCAGCTTCCACAGCTCCGTGTTCAGATCCTCCATATAGGCTTCCACCCGGGGCTTGATGGCACCGAAATAGTGGTCATCCAGTTCCTGTCCCTTGGAGGGCTTGGCACCGAACAAAGTCCGGCCGCAGAAGACCAGATCCTTCCGCTTTTCGTACATGGCCTTGTCGATCAGAAAATACTCCTGCTCAGGGCCTACGCAGGGACGGACGCACTTGACGTCCTCATTACCGAAGAGCTTCAGGACCCGAAGGGCCTGCTTGTTCAGCGCCTGCATGGATCGCAGCAGCGGCGTTTTCTTATCCAGAGCTTCCCCGCTGTAAGAGCAGAAAGCTGTGGGGATACACAGGGTATGGCCTTTGATGAAAGCATAGGAGGTGGGGTCCCAGGCGGTATAGCCACGGGCCTCAAAGGTGGCCCGCAGACCGCCGGAGGGGAAGGAGGAGGCGTCCGGCTCTCCCTGGATCAACTCCTTGCCGGAAAACTCCATGATGACGCCGCCATCGGGAGACGGAGCAATGAAGCCGTCATGCTTTTCTGCGGTGACGCCGGTCAGGGGCTGAAACCAGTGGGTAAAATGGGTGGCGCCGTGCTCCACAGCCCAGTCCCGCATGGCGGTAGCTACCGCGTCTGCCACATGGGTATCCAGAGAAGCACCCTCATCAATGGTCCTCTTCAGAGAAGCATAAACATCGGAGGGCAGCTTGGCCCGCATGACCCGGTCATCAAATACCAGACTGCCGAAATAGTCAGAAACTGTACGCATGTATAAACTCCTTTCCTTCATAAAAAAGGGGGCACCGATCCCCCGGAATCACATTCCGGGACACCGTTGCCCCTCCGCATAACAATCAAAAATAGCGTCTTGAAGATTACTCTCCAAGACGCCATTGCCTTTGATGTTGGGGATTATACACGATAAGGTTTTGCTTGTCAAGATGTTTCCTACAAAAAAACGGAGGAATTTTCGGGAAATTTGCCGAAGCCTCTTGACATCCCGGAAATACCTGTTAAGATAGAAATACAATTTTAAAGTCCCTTATCAAGAGTGGCGGAGGGAGCGGCCCGATGAAGCCACGGCAACCTGTTTTCACAAGGTGCCAATTCCGACGGAAACGACAGATGAGGAGCGGAAAACGATCTTTTCACGCGCTTCCATGTCGGAAGCGCGCGTTTTTTGTCATCCGGCGAGGGACAGCAAAGGAGAAAGAACATGGCAAGAACCTACTTATTTACCTCTGAATCCGTGACTGAGGGCCACCCCGACAAGATCTGCGACCAGATCTCTGACGCGGTGCTGGACGCCATTCTGGCCAAGGACCCCAACGGACGCGTGGCCTGCGAGACCACCGCTTCCACCGGCCTGGTACACATCATGGGCGAGATCACCACCAGCTGCTACGTGGATATTCCCAAGATCGCCCGGGAAGTTATCCGGGATATCGGTTATGACCGCGCCAAGTACGGCTTTGACTGCGATACCTGCGGTATTATTTCCAACATCGACGAGCAGTCCAGCGATATCGCTCTGGGCGTGGACAAGTCTCTGGAGGCCAAGGAATCCGGCGAGGCCGAGCTGGATAACGGCGCCGGCGATCAGGGCATGATGTTCGGCTACGCCTGCGATGAGACCCCGGAGCTGATGCCCCTGCCTATTTCTCTGTCTCATAAAATGGCCCGGAAGCTTACCGAGGTCCGCAAGACCGGACTTGTGAACTATCTGCGGCCTGACGGCAAGACTCAGGTCACTGTGGAGTATAACGGCGAGAAGCCCATCCGGGTGGATACCGTGGTGCTCTCCACCCAGCACAGCCCCGAGGTGACGCTGGAGCAGATCCGCAAGGATATGATCGATATGGTCATCAAGCCCACTATTCCCGCAGAACTGCTGGACGAGAATACGAAGATCTATGTGAACCCCACCGGCCGGTTCGTCATCGGCGGCCCTCAGGGTGACAGCGGCCTCACCGGTCGGAAGATCATCGTGGATACCTATGGCGGCAGCGCCCCTCACGGCGGCGGCTGCTTCTCCGGCAAGGACCCCACCAAGGTGGACCGCTCCGCTGCTTACGCCGCCCGCTGGGTGGCCAAGAACATCGTGGCGGCAGGACTGGCCCGGAAGTGCCAGGTGCAGCTGGCCTACGCCATCGGCGTGGCCCAGCCCGTCAGCGTGCTGGTGGATACCTTCGGTACCGGTACGGTGGGGGATGAGAAGCTGGAAGAGGCTGTGAAGAAGGTCTTTGACCTGCGGCCCACCGCCATCATCCGGGATCTGGACCTGAGAAAGCCTATCTATCGCCAGCTGGCGGCCTACGGCCACATGGGCCGCGAGGATCTGGGCGTATCCTGGGAAAAGACCGACCGGGTGGATGCCCTGAAGGCTGCCCTTCAGTAACGGAATCAACTGTCAGATAGAACCCACCCCGGAGTACACAGTACTCCGGGGTGGGTTTGAGTTTACCGATAAAGCAGTAGATTTTCCGTAGCGGTAAGGAAGGGTGTGCGCGGGAAACCCAAGAAGGGTGTCCTGCGCAATTGAGATCCTAAGTTTTCAGAAATTCTATAAAGTTCTGAAAACTTGTTCAGCGGAGAGAAAAAAGCTTTTTTCGATACGCTGAACCCACCCCGGAGTACACAGTACTCCGGGGTGGGTTTTTTCAAATCTTTTCCAGCATGGACCGGACGGTGTCCAGATCCGCGGAAGTGAGGCCGTAAAGCGCGGCTACCGCCCGGTCAAGCTGCTGCCGGACGGCGTCCTGACAGCGAGGGTCTGAGGCTCGGTGGCCCTCCTCGCAGAGAGCGGCGATGGACAGATGACGGCTGTCCGCGGGGTCAAAGGCCGGAATATGCAGCTTGTCCAGCACATGAGCGGAAATACTGGTGGGGTTCATGTAGCAGGTGACGCAGCAGCGCACCGGAGCGGAGCTGAGAATTCCGCAGAGATAATAGGCCTCCTCCCGGCAGTCAGTGCCCACATAGACCACCTTTTCGTTGGGCAGGGGCAGCGTTTCTCCCAGATAGGGGTCCTGCATCGGGGTGATGACCGCCGTGATGAAGGAGCGGGCGATGTAGCGCCACGCTACCTTGTAGCGGGAAAACGTATAGGGCCCCACCCGCAGCAGCGCGTAGAAGTAACGCTCTTGAATGGCCCGCTCCCACCCGGCGAAGCCTTTCCGGGTTTCCAGAAGATCCCGGAACCGGGTCAGGTAGGCGTAGGTCAGCGGCAGATCCTGCCGCAAATCCGCTTCCGCAAGAGGATAGATTTTGGTTTCAGCCGTGTGGGGGCACAGCAGCCAGGCGCGGCTGCGGACGCTCCACTGGGAGAGGTCGCTGCCCTGAATGAGGGGATAGACGCAGGTTGGCTCCAGCTCCGCCGTAACGGCGGGGGCCTTGCGGCGGGCCTTTTCCGCCAGATTGGTGACCCGCAGGGTGTTGCCTGTCCGTTCCAGAATCTGAAGCTGATAGACGGCGTTGGCCCCGCCGGTGAATACGCCGGTCCGGGCCTGATAGGGATTGCTGCCTAAAAGAGCGTCCAGTACTGGAGCAAGTCCATTGGGAGCGCTGACCCACACGGAGCCGGGGTCCTCCCGGTGGGCGGGAGCGGCGGTCATGTCCTCCATCCGTACAAAGGGAAGAACGGAGGCAATCGTCGCGTCCGGTGACCGGACCGCCCGCCGGAAGCCGGGCCTTGTCTGCCAGTGCCGGTAGGGGACAGGGAAAACGTGGCGGGCGTCCCGCTGGATGAGTACCAGCGCAACAGGGGTACAGATCCCGTCAAAGGGCCGGATGCGGCCAAGGTCTTCCACCTCCAGCACCCGAAAATCTAGACTGGGGCCGTCCAGATGAAACCGCCGGAACCCGGCGCCGTTCTGGGCGGAGCGGAAGGTGGCCTGCCGCAAGATAAAACTGAGGTGTCCGCCGGGGACGAGAAAGCGATCCAACGCGGCGCAGGTGAACAGGGTAGACACATCCTCCTTGGAAAAACCGAGCCGGGGGCCTTTCACCTGCAACAGGCCGTATTCCCCCCACAAATGCTGGGACCCGGCCCGATACCGGGGGGACAGGTACTCCCAGTTCACCCATGGGGGATTTCCCATGACTATATCTGCCTTTTGATGGAAGAACGCCCAAATACGGTTCAGCAAAATACCGGCCATAAGACGCCGCCCATTCGGGGGTAGAGAGGTGAGCAGACCGCGTGCTTCCGGCATGGAAAGAAATTCCTCCGGATCGGGGCGCATTTCCACTGCCTGACGGCAGAGGGACAGGGGAACATCACATGCCAGACCACAGCCGGTGTCGATCACCAGTGTATCCCCCCGGAGGATGGGGATATTCAGAGCGTCATAGCGGTAAATGGGAAGAAACAGACCCGCTTCCGGCAGTGGCTGGCGGGCCATGACGGCCAGATAATTGACCTTCGTCGTCAGGACTGCCAATGGGTGGAGGTCGAAGCCTGCCACCTGATCGGATAATGGAGGACCTTGGGGCGTATCCGCCCGGATCATGCGGAGAGCCTGGATCAAAAAAACACCGGAGCCGCAGGCGGGGTCCAGAAAGCGCAAATCTCCGGCCTGCCGTCCGCTGGCGCTGACGGCATTTTGCAGGGTCCGTTCCGCCAGCCAGCCGGGGGTGTAGTATTCCCCCAAGGCATGGCGAAGGGCCGGGGGGACCACGGTTTCGTAGATGCGGCTGAGACTGTCCGGGGAAAGGGTGCTGCCTTCCGGACAGGTGTCAAAGGACTTCAGACAGGCCCGCAATTCCTCACACTGGGTTTCCAGCGCCGGGTCCCAGATGTCCAGCGGCCAGATATACCAGTCATCTCCGCAGAAATTGCGGATACCCCGGTTAACAAAGGCTCTGCCGGAGAGAAGCTCCGTCAGAGGCGGTTCGGGGGTCGCACCCCGGAGGGTGTTCCAGGCGATGAGCTTGATGAGCACACTGTAAAAGGTCTGGATGCTTTGCAGGAGCCGGGGCAATTCCGGCGGTGTGTCAAAACCAAACCGATCACCCAAGGACCCGGCGTCGGTTTTTGCATTGGGAGAGAGCCGCTGGCGCAGATCACCGTAGATCAGCTCCAATTCCTGCGCCCACAGCTCAAACAGCGCTGAACCTTCCCACAGGGTGGGGTCCAGCCACTGATAAAAACAACGGACACACCGCACCATGACGCCATGGAGCGGTGTGTCCTCTTTTTTCAGTTGGATCAAGATGGAATGCAGATCGTACATGGTCCCTCCGGCGGGCTGACTGCCGCCTGACAGTTTATTTGGTTTCCGCAGCGGCCCGGACAGGCAGTTCACTGATGAGGGTGGAGCCCAGCACCAGAACGGCGCCAAGGATGCCGCTCCAACCCAGAGGCTCCTTCAGCAGCAGAGCGGAGAGGAAGATGGCTACGATGGGGTCGATGTAGCTGAACAGCACCACCGTCTGGGCGGGGAGATAGGTCATGGAGCCGAAGAACAGGGAATAGCACCAGCCGGTGTGGAAAACACCTACGATCAGAAGCAGTACGGCACCCAGAGGTGTCAGAGCCATAGCGGCTACATCCTCCGTCAGCAGGATGTAGGGGATCATCACCAGTGCTGCCACCGCCAGCTGTACCAGAGTCCGCTCACAGGCGGGGACCTGATCCAGAAACTTGTTGATGGACACATCGCTGGCATAAAGCACGGCGGAAAGAAGGGCCAGTAGGATACCGGTGGCTTCCCCGGCTTCCGGCAGGCCGGACTGGGGGACTCCGGAGACAAACACCATGCCGCACAGGGCGGCCAGCACACAGAGGAGTTTTCGGGGCGTCAGTTTTTCATGGAAGAGAAAGGGGGAGGCCAGCGTCACGAACACCGGCGCCATGTAGTAGCACAGGGTAGCGGTGGCCACGGTGGTGTAACGGTAGGCTTCAAACAGTGTGATCCAGTTGAAGCTGATGATCGCGCCGGAAAGAGCCAGCAGCTTCCAATGCGGCTGGACGCTTGCCCACCGAAAGGGCGTCCGGCGGAGATACAACAAGAGCAGCAGGAACACTGCACCCACCGCACCGCGGACAAAGGCAATGACGGAGGAGGGCAGGTTAATATAGCGGACAAAGATGCCGATGGTGCCGAAGGCGGTGACGGCAATGATGAGATCCAGCTTGGCACGGTTGACGGACTTCATAGAACGAACCTCTCTTGGACAAAAATAGAGAAATCCTGGGGATGGACTTACGCCAGCAGCGGCAGCAGAACATCCGTCAGCAGCTGGAGGGCCTCCTCCAGATCGGACTGGGACAGACCGGCGTAGTTGATGACCAGCGTGTGGGCGAAGCGGGGGTCCGGTACGGCGGCATACTCTGAGAGAAAGCTCAGTCGGATGCCGGCCTCCGCCGTCAGGCGGCGCAATTCTTCATCGGAGCGGTTGGTATACAGCCGCAGCAGAAAGTGCAGACCGGCCCCCTCCTCGGAAAAGGTGACATGGCTGGCCAGCGGCGAAGCCCGGAAGGCGCTGATGGTGGCGGAGCGGCGGTCCCGATATTCCTTCCGCATCCGGGAGAGGTGACGCTCGTAGTGGCCCCCGGCGATGAAACGGGCCAGAACGTGCTGCTCCAGTGCAGGGACCGTACAGGCATAGAAGCCCAGCTCCTGCCGGTAGCGTTCCAGCAGCCGGGGCGGCAGCACCAGAAAGCCAAGACGCATAGAGGGGGAAATGGTCTGGGAAAAGGTGTTCAGGTAAATGACCCGCCCCCGGTCGTCGATGCTTTGCAGAGTGGGGATGGGGCGGCCGGTGTAGCGGAACTCACTGTCGTAATCGTCCTCAATGATGGTGGAGCCGGTATCCTCCGCCCAGCGCAGAAGCGCCTGCCGCCGGACAATGGGGGTCACCAGTCCGGTGGGATACTGGTGGTTGGGAGAAATGTGCAGCGCCTTTGCCCCGGACCGCTCCAAAGCCGATAGCTCCACGCCCTGACCGTCCAGCGGGATGGGGGCGCAGACGGCTCCGCAGGCGTCATAGACCTGACGGATCTTGGGATAGCCGGGGTCCTCCACGGCGAACACCGTGTCCCGGCCCAGCAGTTGGGCCAGCAATAAGTAAAGGTATTCCGCACCGGCGCCGATGACGATCTGTTCCGGGGAGACTGCCATACCTTTGAAGTCCCGGAGATCGTCGGCAATGGCCTGCCGCAGGGCAGCCAAGCCCTGATGGGGGACCGGGGACAACAGAGCCTCCGGTGCTTCCGAGAGGACCTGCCGGGTGAGGCGGGCCCAGGTGGAAACGGGGAACCGGGCAGTGTCCACCTGATTGCGGCCCAGATCCAGCCGCCAGGAAACAGCGGGGGTCTCCGGCATCAAAACCGAGCGGACAGCAGGCGGTGGGGCCTGCTCCACGGCGGAGACAAAAAAGCCCCGCTTAGGTTGAGCCTGTAAATAGCCCTCCGCTTCCAACTGGCTGTACGCGCCCTCCACGGTAACAACGGAGACCCGCAGATGCTCCGCCAGCGCCCGCTTGGAGGGAAGCCGCGTCCCGGCGGGCAGAGCACCGCTGAGAATGTCCGCCCGGATGCGGCGGCACAGGTATTCATAGAGGGGGAGAGAACCCCGCTCCTCCATGGGGTAAGTCAGCATAGCGGCACCTCCGGAATGGGATGGGAAAAACGCCCCGGCAAGGGTGACCCAGCCGGGGCGGAATGATTAGAAAGAAAACTCAGAAACTGCCCGGGCCGTCGGAGAAATCTGACTGCCGGGAGCGGAACTCCGGCATATCTTCCTTGGCGGCATCGAAATAGGCAAGCTGGACGCACTGGTAGTTAGGCAGATAGAAGATGGACAGCGCGTAAACGAAGGCGGAGGCTGCCAGAATCTGCCACAGAGGCATGGGAGCGGCGAGGGCCGCATAGGGGTCCATACCGCTGAACCCAAGGGTCAAGATCGCCTGACTCGTAAAAAAGAGACTGGGAAGTATACTCAGCAGGATCCATCCCATATAGCTGAGATCCAGCTTGAACAACTCCATTTTATATCCCTGCGTCTGCCGCTTGCTTAAATTCAGTGCCTCCATAATATCCATATCCGGATTTTCATAGAGATTATAGAGGGCGAAGCGGTAGCGGTAGTAGGCAATGAAGCCGGGAACCACAAACAGCATGGACCACAGGAACACAAACAGGTTGATGACGATGTTCAGAGCGATGATCTTGCCGGTGAAGGAAAAGCCGTCGAACAGCACCGCGTATTCCGAACGTTCCCGGCGGCGGATGTCCATGCAGTAGAGGGCAAAGCCGGCGGCTAAGATCCACCCGGCCAGCGTTGTGAGGATGGAGAGGAAGGTGGATACCAGCTCCGGCCCGGGAATCAGGGCCTCCAGCAGGCTGAGCAGAAACAGACAGGCACAGTATAGGGCCGTCATACCCTTGGGGGATACCTGAGCTGTCTGCAAGAGTTTCCGGGTCTGGGCTTTCATTTCGGCGCGGTCAATGGGTTTCGTCATAAAAAGGGACCTCCATTCGCCGCTCCGGCAGACAGGCCAAACTGCGGCGATACTTTCTGAAAGATATGCTTCATCATAGCATACCTCTGAAAAAAAGACAAGAGAGGCAGAGAGGGTACAGCGACTGCGGGAGTTGTCGGCAGGAAAATATGCAGGTTGACCAAAAAGAGAGGGTGGGCTTGTGCAAAAACAGGGAAAAAGTGGAGGAATACAAAGAAATTGATAAATTTTATACAAAAAAACGAATTCATAGTCTGGACATTTTTCAACAGGTGGTGTAGAATAAAGCGCAGTATGTGATAGTGTGCCGAAGCATGGCCTGCCATGCCATTGCCCGATGGCGGGGCGGGGTATGCTTTGACACCTATCAATGGAGTAAGAATGAGGTGAAGACAATGGCACAAGCTTTCTTTGGCGGCGTTCATCCCCATGATATGAAGGCCGCAACCAATGAAAAGGCCATCGAGCAGCTGGCACCCCCGGCTACCGTGGTCATCCCCATGTCGATGCACTTTGGCGCACCCTGCACCCCGATCGTAAAAGTAGGCGACCAGGTAAAGGTGGGTCAGAAAATCGGCGAATTCAAGGGGCTGGGCGCCCCCATCCATGCCAGCGTTTCCGGTACGGTGAAGGCCATCGAGCCCCGGCCCTTCTCTATGGGCGGCGACATGGTGTCCGTTGTGATCGAAAACGATTTCCAGAACACGGTCAGCGAAGAGGTGAAGGCTCCTGCCGATCCCGACGCTCTGACGGTGGAGGAAATGGTCGAGATCGTGAAGAATGCCGGTATCGTGGGTATGGGCGGCGCGACCTTCCCCACGCATGTTAAGATCTCCGGCGGCATCGGCAAGGTGAAGGACGTGCTCATCAACGGCGCTGAGTGCGAGCCTTACATCACCGGCGACCATCGGGCCATGCTGGAGCGTCCCGAGGAGATCATCGGCGGCGCTACCTATCTGGCCAAGATGTTCGGCGTGGACAAGGTCATCATCGGCGTTGAGGACAACAAGCAGAACGGTATCGACGCCATGAACAAGGTCATCGCTGAGAAGAAGGCCCCCGTTGTGGTGGAGCCTCTGCGCTGCCGTTACCCCCAGGGCGGTGAGAAGCAGCTGATCCAGGCCATCACCGGCCGTCAGGTGCCTCCCGGCGGCCTGCCCGCTGATGTGGGCTGCGCGGTGTTCAACATCAACACCACCATCTGCATCTTCAAGGCCATCACCACCGGTATGCCCGTGGTGAACAAGGTGGTCACCGTGTCCGGCTCCGGCATCGTGGACCCCAAGAACATTGAGTGCCCCATCGGTACCCCCGTGTCTCTGCTGCTGGACGCTTGCGGCGGCGTGAAGGACGGTACTTACAAGCTCATCGCCGGCGGCCCCATGATGGGCATGGCCCAGTATACTGCGGATATTCCCGTGGCCAAGGGCACCGGCGCCATCCTCGCTTTCTGTGAGAAGGAGGAGCAGACCGTTGAGCATCCCCAGTGCATCCGCTGCGGTAAGTGCGTTGCCGCCTGCCCGGTGCACCTGGAGCCTCTCTTTATGTATCAGTATGCCGAGAAGGGCATGGTGGATGAGCTGAACGAGGCCCACATCATGGACTGCATGGAGTGCGGCGCCTGCGCTTACGCCTGCCCCGCCCGTATGCACTTGACCCACATGTTCAAGACCGGCAAGCAGCTCGTCAAGAACAAGATGGCTGCCGATCGGGCCGCCGCTGAGGCCAAGAAGGCCGCGGAAGCGAAGAAGGAGGCATAAGAGATGACCGATTACAAGAATTTGAAGCTCATTGCCACTTCTAACCCTCACATCCGCGGCAGTGAGACCACCCGGTCCATCATGCTGGACGTCATCATTGCCATGTGTCCCGCTTTGATCTGGGCCATCATTTACTTCGGTGTGGAGGCTCTGCTCCTCACCGCCGTGTCCGTCATTGGCTGCGTTGTCTTTGAGGGACTGTACCGCAAGCTCATGCACAAGCCCCAGTCTATCGATGACCTCTCCGCTGTGGTCACCGGTATGCTGCTGGCTTTCGTCTGCCCCGCCACCACCCCGCTGTGGATGATCCTCATCGGTGACTTCTTTGCCATCATTGTGGTCAAGCAGCTCTTTGGCGGCATCGGCAAGAACTTCCTGAACCCTGCTCTGGCAGGCCGTGCCGCTCTGCTGGCCAGCTATGCCGGCGCCATGACCACCTGGCTGCCTGCCGGCACCAAGGCCGCCATCGGCGGCGGTATGCCTGTGGACGTGGTTTCCGCCGCGACCCCGCTGGCCTATCTGAAGACCGGCGATCTGGAGGGCCTGAAGCAGATCGCCTCCGTGGGTGATATGTTCCTGGGCAAGGTGGGCGGCTCCATGGGTGAGGTTTCTGCCCTGATGCTGCTCATCGGCGGCCTGTACCTGATCTGGCGCAAGGTCATCAACTGGCAGACTCCCGTGGCCTACATCGCCACCGTGGCTGTTCTGACCGTGCTGTTCCCCAAGGCCGGCGGCGCTGAGTATATGCTTTACAGCATCTTCGGCGGCGGCCTGTTCCTGGGCGCTTTCTTCATGGCTACCGACTATGCCACTTCTCCCGTCACCAAGAAGGGCCAGCTGATCTACGGTATCGGCTGCGGCCTGTTCACCGTGTTCATCCGGTACTTCGGTTCTTACAATGAGGGCGTTTGCTACTCCATCATGGTCATGAACTGCTGCACCGCGTTGATCGACAAGTACACCAAGCCCGTTCGTTTCGGCGTGGTGAAATCCGACAAGAAGGAGGCAGCCGCGAAATGAGCAATGAAGTGAAGACCAAGGAAAAGGTCAATATGGACCCCAAGTACATCATCAAGCTGACTGTGACCCTGCTGCTTACCTGCATGGTCGTGGCTGGCCTGCTGGGCTGGGTCAACAGCATCACCAAGGATAAGATCGCCGCGATCACCTGGGAAAAGACCGTGGCCGCTATGCAGAAGGTCATTGAGGCCGATGACTTCTCCGACGCCATGGAGCTGACCGACGATATGACTGCCGCTGCCACCGCTCAGGGCGGTACTTTGGCTGCTGTCTATCAGGCTCAGTCCGGCGGTCAGCCTGTGGGCTACGCCATCAACGTGGAGGCTTCCGGCTCTCAGGGCACCATCTCCATGATGGTGGGTATCGACATGGACGGTGCTGTCACCGGTGTTTCCATTGTCACCAACTCTGAGACCTCCGGTATCGGCTCCAAGGTCATGAGCAACGAGCCTCTGACCAACGGCACCCGCGTTCTGGATCAGTTTATCGGCAAGTCCGCCGCTGACGGCGTTCTGTCCGTTGGCTCCAACGTGGACGCCATCACCGGAGCTACCGTGTCCACCAAGGGTGTGACCACCGGCGTCAATGCCGCTTTGGCTGCTGCCGGCGTCATCGGTTAAGAGAGGAGGACACTGAAGTATGAATCTTGGTAAACAATTCAAGGACGGTATGCTGACGCAGAACCCCGTTCTGGTTCAGGTGCTGGGCATGTGCTCTACCATGGCCATCACCACCTCTTTCTTCAACGGCATCGGCATGGGTGTGGCGGTTACCATCATCCTGACCCTGTCCAACATCATTATTTCCGCTATGCGGAAGATCATCCCTGATAAGATCCGTATCGCCATGTTCATCGTGGTGATCGCCGGCTTCGTGACCTGCGTGGACCTGTCTATTCAGGCATTCCTGCCGGATCTGGCCAACTCTCTGGGCGTGTTCATCCCCCTGATCGTGGTGAACTGCATCATCCTGGGCCGTGCGGAGGCTTTCTCCTACAAGAACGGCATGGTTGCCTCTTTCTTTGACGGCATCTTCCAGGGCATCGGCTACACCTGGGTCCTGCTGGCCATGTGCATCATCCGTGAGTTCTTGGGCGGCGGCACCTTCGGCGGCGGCGTCCTGGGCGCTGTGAACGAGGCCGGTCAGCATGTGGGCATCCAGATCTTCCCCGCTGATTACGGTATCGGTATGCTGACCCTGCCTGTGGGCGGCTTCCTGGTGCTGGCTGCTCTGATCGCTGCCATGCAGTGGGCTCTGGCTCGTCCCAAGAAGGATAAGGAGGAGAGCAAATAATGGAAATCTTTAAGCTGCTTTCGATCACGCTGGGCGCAATCCTGGCAAACAACTTCATCTTCTCCCAGTTCCTGGGCTGCTGCCCCTTCCTGGGCGTTTCCAAGAAGGTGGATACCGCAGTGGGCATGGGCGTGGCCGTTACCTTCGTTATGGGTCTGGCCTCCGCTGTGTGCTTTGTGGTGAACAAGTACATCCTGATCCCTCTGGATCTGGCTTACATGCAGACCGTGGCATTCATTCTGGTCATCGCTTCTCTGGTGCAGTTCATCGAGATGTTCCTCCAGAAGGCCATGCCCGCTCTGTATACCGCTCTGGGCGTGTATCTGCCCCTGATCACCACCAACTGCGCAGTTCTGGGCGTTGTGCTGCTGAACGTGCAGAACGGCTACAACTTCATTGAGTCTGTGGTCTACGGCATCACCGGCGGTCTGGGCTTCCTGCTGGCCATCGTGCTGTTCGCCAGCATCCGTGAGCGTCTGGTGTTCGCTGACTATCCCAAGTGCTGGGACGGTTTCCCCATCGCGCTGATCACCGCCGGCCTGATGGCTCTGGCCTTTATGGGCTTCTCCGGCCTGAAGGTTTGGTAAGGAGGTAGGAAAGATGGGAAATATTATTGCTGCTATCGCAGTTCTGGGCGCTCTGGGCGCTCTGTTCGGACTGATCCTGTCCGTGGCTTCCAAGATCTTTGAGGTCAAAAAGGATCCCCGCGAGGAGGCTATCCTCAGCCATCTGGCCGGCGCTAACTGCGGCGGCTGCGGCTACCCCGGCTGCGGCGGCTGCGCTGCTGCCATTCTGGCCGGCAACGCTCCTGTCACCGCTTGCGCTCCCGCAGGCCCCGACAATGCTGCCGCCATCGCTGAGATCATGGGCATGGCTGCTCCCACCGGTGAGCGTCAGGTGGCCTTCGTCCGCTGCAACGGCGGTGAGGCTGCCAAGAAGCGCTATCAGTATGTGGGCGTGCATGACTGCATCTCCGCCACCAAGGTTGCCGCCGGTCCTCTGGACTGCCGCTTCGGCTGCCTGGGCTTCGGCTCCTGCGTGAACGCCTGCCAGTTCGGCGCTATGTCCATCGGCCCCAACGGCACCGCCGTTGTGGACCCCGAGAAGTGCACCAACTGCGGCGCCTGCATGAAGGCCTGCCCCCGCGGCCTGATTACCTCCGTGCCCGCCAGCAAGAAGGTCCACGTGGCCTGCGCCAACCTGGATAAGGGTAAGGCTGCTATGAGCGTCTGCGGCAACTCCTGCATCGGCTGCGGCCTGTGCGAGAAGGAGTGCAAGAAGGACGCCATCCATGTGGTCAACGGCGTGGCCGTCATCGACTATGACAAGTGCGTGGGCTGCAAGCTCTGCACCAAGGTCTGCCCCCGTGACGCCATCCTCCCCAAGGCTACTGCTGAGGAGAAGGAAAAGTATAAGGCCATCAAGAAGGCTCAGGCTGAGAAGGCCGCCGCTGCCAAGAAGGCTGCGGAAGAGGCTGCTCCTCAGGCCTAAGACTCCGTCTACGGATCAAATCCCGGCGCAGTCCGTCTTTGATCGAGATCACAACTGAATCCGGGAAAACCCCCGGCAGGGCATCGCTTTGCGATGCCTGCCGGGGGTTCTTTATACGAAAAATGCGGCCTGAAAGCATATGTGCTTTCAGGCCGCAAATAGGTGTTATCGTTACTGATTTGCCGGATCCTCGGCGTTTTTACCGGCAGATGCAGCAGAGGAATCGTTATCCAAGCTTGCCATTCGCTGCTCCCGCCGCATGAGCGAGACGCGGACACGGAGCTGCTGGAGCTTGTTTTCACCTTGAATCCCTACTTTTCCATAGATATCCCTGCGATAGGAGTAGACTGTGCTCATCTTTTTTCCGAGCTGTTCCGCAAGCACCTGAGCACTGACTCCGTCAACCATTGCATCGATCACAGCCCGAGATTCGGCCCCCAGCTTTTGATAGGAAGAAAGGAACACATGATACTCTTCCGGGTCAATTTCGTCCTTTCGTTTTTGCGCCAAGCGCTTGGCGTTGGCCTCCACCTGCTCCATCTGCCCCTGTAGATCCTGTTTTTCTGTTTCCAGATCGGTAATGGTCTGTTCGTGGTCACGGAGTTTGGTGGAAAGGGGCAGAAGTTCTTCAAAAAAGGGCTGTCCCTCATCACCGCCGATCTCGGTGACATGATCAATGTCTTCCAGAATGGGCCTGAAATAACGCCGCGTGTAAAACAGACAGCAGGCTCCACCGAAAAATACCAGCAGCATCAGCAGCCCGCCAATCTCCAATTTGCTTTTCAGTAGGAGCCGACCATAGTCTCTTTTGGGGATCAGAACCGTCAGGGCATGAGGCTCGATATCGCCGCTGGCGGCCATGAAGGGCTGAGAAAGGCCCACGAAGGAAAGCTCTGTTCCGGTGAAAGCCGTGAGTCCCTCCCGGAGATTTTTTTTCGTCAGCAGTTCATCCGGTACAAAGCAGAAGCCATCTGCGGGATAGGTCAGAAGCCCTTTCGAAACATCCAGCCCCTCGGCGGAATCCGACAGAATACAGGCCAGACGGTTGATGCCGGAGGGCTGAACATGGTGAGAGGAAAAGTAGGTCTGGTTTACTGCAAAGCCGCACAAACCGTATACAGTACCATCCCCACCCAGCATGGGAACTGTCAGAAGGATCGCGCGTTCAGAGGTGTCGGGCAGGGTCAGCAGGGGCGTGGTGCGGCAATTCCGCTCAATGGGGGCGGAGGCCGATTCCAAATACCGGGTAAAACCGGGAAATTCCGACAGGTCAAATTCCTGCGCCCATTTCCGGTGGGGCATCACATCATGCCGCCGTCCGATGTCCGCCATGCTGCGGTAGAGCAGCAGCCCACTTGTGGTGTGGGCGGCGTTGCTCCGCTGGACATACAGGCCGCTGAAGGAACTGTCAGCACTGACAAGAGAGGTGTTCAGCACCACGAACGCGCCGGAGCAGTCCGCCTGACGGACATACTGGCACAGCGGCTCCAGCATAGCCTCCTCCAGCCGCTCCACAGCGTCCGCGTCCCCATCCAGTTTGGAAAGGTCCGTTGTCTGTTTTTCCAGAATGGCGGTCATGTCCTCGGAGAGATGAAGCCCCATTACGGAGACATTCCGCCACAGGGATTCCATGTCCGATTGAAACGCCTCCATCCGGAAGGTCAGCGATTTCGCCAGCTCCTCCCGGGGGCTTTTCAGCTGTCCCAGCAGAAGAAGGACAGCGAACAGCGTTACCAGCAGCAGCGCCGCCAGTGCGCCCATGTAGAGGAACAGCCGCCGTCGCATGGAGGGCTTGGCTTTTTTCAGTTTGGAAAAAGAAAACCCGGACATGGGCCGTCCCCCTCTTTCAGCATGACAGTGTTCTCAATGGATAGCGCACAGCAGCGCCCAGGTCTCCTCTGCCAATGTGTCAATGCTTTCACCGGCAGCAGCACGGGCGGGAAGCTCCTGCTGCATTTTCCGCAGGCCGTCATAAAGTTGGCTGACCTTTCCGTAGTAGCCCTCAAAGCGAGGCTCGGATAAGGGAGTGTAGCTTTCCTGCATGATTTTCAGGGCTGCGTAAAGCTGACGGTAGCTTTCAGTCGGTTCCGGGAACTTATCATAATTTTCGATGGCGTCAAAGGCGCCGTTCCGTACCGGCATATAACCGGTCTGGGCCACAAAGTCCAGATTCCGCTCACTTTCCGTCAGCCAGCGGACGAACAGCGCGGCAGCCTCCGCCTTCTGATTGGTGGTTTTGTAGGCACAAAGGCCCACGCCTGCCTGCGTCATCAGAGCGTCTGCACCTGCCGTTTTCGGCATGGGCAGTACATGGAGATCCATGGGCTCCTGCGTGCCGTCCCGGTAGGTAACGGTATCGTTATAGTAGAGGATCGCCGCGGAGGAGCCGAGACCGGAGAGAACATCGCCTGTCATGACCTGCGTGTTGGAATAGAGATCGGAGACCACCACATGGCCCTGAGCCAGAGAGCGGGCGAACTGCATCCAGCTCTCCTTGAATACGACATTATTGGTATCATACCAGCCGCTTTTCGTGTAGAAATCACCGCTGCCGTGCTCCAATGCGTTCAATTCTACAGAACGGATGGGATAGTCCAGTGCGCAGAAGGCCTCGCCGCCGGACCAGTCATAGAACTTTCCGGCAGCATCGTAAAAGCCCTCCCATGTGGAAAGGTCTGCGTAACTGACGCCGGTGGCCTGAGAAAAGCGGGCGAAGCCGCTGCCGTTGCACATCAGAAGCTGGGCGGATTTGGAAATAGGGAAGAGCAGCAGGGTTCCGTCCTCCGTCATGCCGTCGGCCAGAAAGCCGGGGACAAAGTTAGAGAGCTCCTCTGCTGTAAACCGGGCGTTCCAATCTACCAGATTGTCCGAGCCCAGCGCCGTGGCGTCGCTGATGTGGCAGGTGAACAGATCGGGCATTTCCGGTGCGTCTCTGCCGCCCTTCTGGGCTTCCTTGAGGAAGCCGCCGATCTTGGAGGCACTGCTGAGATTGGTCACCTGTACCCGGACGCCCTTCTCCTGCCCCACGGTACGGTTGAATTCCTGCACCAGCAGATCCATAGGCGAGCCGGACTGCTCACCGTAGACGTGCCAAAAGTTCAGCGTCACCGGGTCGGTTTCGCGGAGCAAAGACTTTTCACCGCAGCTGGTAAGGGTAAATACAAGGACGGATACCAGCAGCAGGGAAAACAGACGCTTTTTCATGGGAAACCCTCCAAAATCGAGAAGCTGTTCATAAATCAGCGGTATTTTTGAAGCTTTTCGATAAAATTTAGCCTTCAGGACCCTAATTCGGAGAAATTAGGGTTAACAAAATAAGAGATCCATGCTATACAAAAAGTGAGGTAAATTTGTCAAAGCGGGGCGGCAACCGCTGCCCGGCTTCAAATTCATACACTTTATTGTAGCACACCCCACGGCGTTTTTACAAGGCGAAAAGCGGGAAAGAAGGGGGAAATACGGATGGTTCAGGCGAAGAAAACGGCCGCCTACCGGGTCATCGCCGGTCCCGGCGGTAAGCGGGTCTTTCGGTTCTACTGCGACATTTCCGGTGATCTGAGCTGCGTGACCAAGTCCATTCGGGCGGATACGGAGGACGAGGCACTGGAGATTGCGTGGGAGACGGAGGGGCGGTGGGCCTTTGACCGATGCCCCCAATGCGGCCGGTATGTGTCCTCCGCCATGTTCAACATCAACGCGGAGCGGTGTCTGGACTGCGCCCCCTGGGAGAACGAATACCCTGTGTTCTGCCACCACTGCGGCATCAGGCTGAAAGACCCGGACGCCTTCTTCTGCCCCGCCTGCGGGGCGCGGCTGCTGGTGGGCGGCACAGAGGAAGAGGAGGGAAGGACCGAATGACGGAGTATGACCTGGAAACCAAAAAGGCCTTGCGCCGGGTGTCCCTTCTGGAATATGGCTTCGGGCCGGAGACTCTGCGGGGACGCAAGATCTGCCCGGCCTGCGGCAGGGGCAACGGCGCTTACCGGACAGACTGTATCTCCTGCGGCGCGGCGCTGCCAAAGGAGACCCTCTATGACTTCTACCGAGCCCGCCATCGCTGCTGTCCCGGCTGCGGTGTGGTGGTCACGGACGTTGCGGTGTACTGTCCCGAATGTGGGACGCGGCTGTCTAAAGAGACGGGAGCAAAGGGGGCGTCTGGATGAGCATTTTCCAAAAGCGGGAGCTGTCCACCGGCGGCGGAACGGAGCCGACGCCGCCCAGAGCGGCGGTATGCTTTACCACATCTGCTATGACCCGTCGGGCGGCAGATTGGCTTGCGCGGCTGGGGGGATGCAGACCCCTGGGCATCCTCTCCGACCACGGTGAGGATGTGATCTGGCAGTGTGAGGCGGAGAACGTGGATCTTTTGCTGCTGGAAACCGATTTTTCCCCGGCGGCGGAGGATACCAAGGACGTTTCCGCCCGCTGCGACATCGCCATCGAGGTGCGGCGCAGGCTGCCGGAGTGCAAGGTGTATCTGGCCTGCGAGGACGGCTGCCTGGAAAAGCTGCCCGCGCTGGACAAGGCGGTGGAGCTGGCTCTGATCGACGGCTACTGCGTTGGCAGTATCACTCCGCAGCAGATGCGCACATGGCTGAACGAAGCGGCAGAGGTCATGCACCGACGGGAGAGCCGCCGTGACTGGACGTGCCGGCAGGATGTCCTCTCCGACGAGTAATCTTAAAACGAAACAACAGGCCGGGCATCCATTCGGATGCCCGGCCTGTTGTTGGAGACTGTCGATTAAGTGGTAAATTCTCCGCAATGGTAAGGAAGGGTGTGCGCGGGAAACCCAAGAAGGGTGTCCTGCGCCATTGAAATCTCCCAAGTTTTCAGAACTTTACAAAAGTTCTGAAAACTTACTCAGCGGGGAGAAAAGGCTTTTTCAACACGCTGAAACAACAGGCCAGGCATCCAAAATGGATGCCTGGCCTGTTGCTTGGCGGAATCAGATCAAAAGCGATCCTGCAGTTGAAAACGGGGCAAGCCGTGTCAGAGCAGGTGGATCAGCCCCAGCGTCATCAGGGTCACGAGACTTCCGGCAATGAGCAGTCCCAGCGTGATGGCAGGCAGAGCGTGGCGCAGGCGGATGTTCAGAAAGGCCGCAATCAGAGCCCCGGTCCAGGCTCCGGTCCCCGGCAGGGGGATGGCCACGAACAGCATCAGCCCCAGCAGACGGTATTTCCGCACCAGACGCCCCTTCAGGTGGGCACGGCGCTCCAAGGCATCAATTTTCGGAGCGAAGAAGGCGTGCTTCCGCAGCCGGTCAAAGACCTGACGCACCAGCAGGATGATAAAGGGCACTGGCAGCAGGTTGCCGAAGATGGCAGCGCCGCAGGCCAGCCACGGGTCCAGCCCGGCGGCGATCCCGGCGGGGATGGCGCCCCGCAGCTCCACCACCGGAACGGCGGCGATGGCCATGGTCATAATGTACTTTCCCAGAACGGTTTCCCAAAAGGCCATGAGGTCCCCCTTGCATAAAAATTGCCCCGGCGTGTGACCGCCGGGGCATCGGCTATCATAGTTTACTCCAGATTCAGGTGTTTTTGCAAGAAGTAAACTGTTAAGAAATAGAAAACGGCACAGTAAATAAGTTCCAGAACGATCAGGAACCACATACCCAGATGCATACCGGCCACAACGGAAACGTTGGGCTCCCAGCCCAGCAGAAGCCGGTGGAACCAGGAATCGGTCACCAGTGCCATGCCGAGGCCGCCCTGAATCTGGAGAGCAATGCCCGTTGCAATATAGAATGCCACGCTCAGAAGCCCCTTGTGATTGGGAAAACTGAAGCCGATGGACATGGCCGAATAAAAGCGCAGACACAGGCCGAAGGAGCCCAGTACGCACAAAAGCAGCAGTTCCACGGCGAAGGCCGCACCGTTGGCCACCAGATCCAGGTGGTTTATCCGGACTGCGTAGTCCAGCAGATTCAGGAAGCCGTGCCACAGATCACCCACAAAACGGATGTCAAAGGCCATGATGCAGCAGGAGAGACCGATCACCACAACAGTGGCGGCGAACCAGACGGTAGAGACGATGAGCTTGCTCCAGATCTGTTGGTGGACGCATACCGGAAGGGTCATCATTACGTAGCCCTCGTCCTGTAGGAGATTTTTGTAAAACCGGTTGATCATCAACACAAAAGAGATGATTCCCACGGCGAAGATCCCCACGATGAACAGCATGATGAAGATGGTACCCAGCGTGCGCAGGAGAGAGCTGTCAGAATTCAGCATACCCCGGCTGGAGAAATTGGCACCCACAGACACCAGCAGCAGGATGCCGAACAGGGGCAGCATGATCCGGCCGGTGGCCCGGAACTCATGCTTCAACAACTTCCTCAGCATTTGAACACCTCCCGGAACAGCGCGTCCACGCTCATGCCCTTTTCCTCCCGAATCTGATCCACGGAGGACTGCAGCACCAGATGCCCCCGGTCGATGAACACCACCTCATCCAGTACCTTTTCCACGTCGGCAATGAGGTGGGTGGAAATGACCACGGCGGCGTCGGGATTATAATTGGAAATAATGGTGGAGAGAATATAATCCCGTGTGGCGGGGTCCACGCCGCCGATGGGCTCGTCCAGCAGATACAGCCGGGCGGCCCGGCTCATGACCATAATGAGCTGAACCTTTTCCCGGGTGCCCTTGCTCATCTGCTTGATCCGCTGCTTGGGCTGGATGTTCAGATGGTGAAGCATCTCCTCCGCGGCCTGACGGCGGAAGTCCGGGTAGAAATCCTCGTAAAAATCCATGAGCTGACCGGCGCTCATCCAGGTGGGGATGGCGGTGCGCTCCGGCAGATAGCTGACCATGGCGTGGGTCTCCCGGCCGGGGGTCCTGCCGTCGATCAAAATTTCCCCGCTGCTGGGGGTCAGCAGGCCATTGGCCAGCTTGATGAGGGTGGTCTTGCCGCTGCCGTTGGGACCTAAAAGGCCCACGATCCGGCCCGGCTCAATGGCAAAGCTGACGCCATCCAGCGCCGGAACCTTGCCGTAGCTCTTGGAGAGCTGGTTACATTCTAAAATCGGCATATGTTCACTCCTTTTCCGACTCCTGCCGCAGCAGCGACAGCAAATCTTCCTTTTCAAATCCCAGACGCTCCATATCGGTCAGAAAGGACCGCACCCGGTCCGCCGCCAGTGCATGGCGGGCCTCCGTAATGGCCGTCTGATCCTCCGTTACATAGCGGCCGGAGGTCCGCTGGCTGTATACCAGTCCGTCCCGCTCCAGTTCCGTCAAGGCCCGCTGCATGGTGTTGGGGTTGACGCCCGCCTCCATAGCCAGATCCCGCACCGAGGGCAGCCGCTCTCCCGGCGAGAACGCACCGGAGACGATGCCGGCCCGGATCTGCCCGATGAGCTGGGCGTAGATCGGGGCATCATTGGAAAACTGCCAGTTCATGAGCCACCTCCTTGTACTCTTGTATTAAGCAACTAATACAATAACACAAAATGGGGAATTGTCAAGGGGGCAGACTTAAATTTTTGAAATTTTTGCGGAAAACCATGTTTCTGATGACACAGGTTCCGCTTGTCCCACAGGCGGATGCGTGGTATAATATTCTGTCACAATGTGGAATTTCGCCGAAAACCGGCGTGATACAACAATAAGGAGGCTTTCATGAGCTGGAAAGAAAAACGATTGATCACGATTCTGAGCATCATTCTGGCGGTGCTGTGCGCTGCGGTGCTCGTCGTGTTGAGCATCCGCTACCGGGCGGCCCAGGCTGCCAAGGATCAGAACACCGTTTCCCCGTCGGACATCGCGGAGGCAGCCCAGAGTGAATATGTGGCCCTGTCTTACAGCAATGGCTCCACAACGCTGTCCTTCTCCCTGAATGAGGACGGCGTCTGGACCTGGGACAGTGAGCCGGACTTCCCGCTGGACGATACCCACGTCAAGTCCATTCTGACGATTTTGGAGACCCTCAAGCCCCAGCAGACGCTGGATATGCCGGAGGACCTGTCGGTGTACGGATTGGATGCCCCGGATGTGAGCCTGACGGCCACAGCTCCGGATGACGCGGTGCTGACCGTTACCTTGGGGAATGCCACCACCGATGGAACCAGCTATTACGCGACTATCAACAGCGACCCGGACCACGTTTTTATTCTGGCGGGAACGCTGCGTCAGGCCATGCAGACGCCCATCTACCAGATGTGCCGCCTGCCGGTGCTGCCGGAATTGACGGAGAGCACCATCACGTCCATCCAGCTGCAGGGACCGCTGGTGGAGCAGGTGGATCTGGAAGGGAACAGTACTCAGGTCCGGAATTCCACTGTGCTCACTGCCACCCATGCGGAGGATGACAGCACTGCCGTTTCCTGGCGTTCCGGCGGGGCCAATATTACCGACGCCCCGTCTCTGCGGGCGCTGCTGGAGGATCTGGCGGCTCTGAAAGTGACGGAATGTGTGGACTTCCGTCCCTCTGATGACGCGGTGACCTTCTGCGGTTTTCAGGACCCTGTGACGCTGACGGTGCATTATCAGACCGCCACCGGCATTGAGGGCGTTTTTGAAATGAACGTCGGAACTCAGAATATGGATGGCACCGGCCGCTACGTCCGCTTCGGGGACGAGCCGGCCATCTACCTCATGGAGCTGGAGCTGCTGGACCCCATGATGCGGCTGGCCTATCAGGGAATGGAGGAAGCGTCCTGACGGGAGGGAAGAACGATGCGTGTTCTCATAGTGGAGGATGAGGTCCGTCTGGCGGAGACCCTCCGGGACCTGCTGGAGCTGGAGCGCTATACCGCGGACATCTGTCATGACGGGGAAAGCGGTTTGGATAACGCTTTGTCCGACATCTATGATCTGGTGATTTTAGATGTGATGCTGCCGAAGAAGGACGGATTTTCCGTCCTGCGGGCGCTGCGGCAGGCGGGGAAAACCGTCCCAGTGCTGATGCTCTCGGCCCGTTCGGAGCTTGCGGACCGGGTGGAGGGGCTGGACTGCGGTGCGGACTACTACCTCACCAAGCCCTTTGAACCCAAGGAACTGCTGGCCTGCGTCCGGATGCTGACCCGGCGTCAGCCGGAGCAGCGGGCCTCTCAGAATCTGGAATACGGCGATCTGCGGCTGGAAACGGATACCTTTCAGCTTAGCTGCGGAGAGCGGTCCGTCCGGCTCAGCCGGAAGGAATTTGATATGCTGGAGCTGCTGATGCGGAGCCGGGAAATGGTCCTCACCAAGGAGAATCTGATCCTCAAGCTGTGGGGGTATGAATCTGATGCCGAGGACAACAATGTGGAGGTCTACATTTCCTTTTTGAGGAAAAAGCTGGACTACCTCCACTCGAAGGTAAAGATCCGTACCATCCGCATGGTGGGCTACCGGTTGGAGCAGGAAACCTGACTATTCGACTTTTCCACAGCTTTTTCAACATTTTCCACAGACTTTTCGACAAGGGGAGGCACTTGTCATGATCCGGAAACTGCGCTGGAAATTCGTGGCGGTGTGCATGGGGCTGGTGGCCCTGGTGCTCTCGGCGGTGTTCGGCGCCGCCTATCACGCCGTCCGGCAGAATATTGAGGACCTCAGCCGCCAAATGCTGTATCAGGTCTTGCGGGAGGACAGCGGCCGGGGCGCTGTGCCCAACCCCGCCATTGAGATCGGCGGGGACCGGGTGCTGCTGCCTTATTTCACAGTGAATATCTGGGGGGATACCGCCTATATCACCGGCGGTACCTATGCCGATTTGGAGAATACCGATACCCTGCGGGACATTCTCAGCCAATGCCTGGAGCAGGGAGCGGCGGAGGGGACGGTCAACGAGTATCACCTCCGCTATCTCTCCATGGACAACGGCCTTTACCGGAAACTGGCCTTTGTGGATATGTCCATGGAGCAGGCGGTGCTGCGGCGGCTGGTCCGTTCCTACCTGCTGATTGCACTGGGGGCCATGCTGGTGCTGCTGGGCATTGCGGCAGCGGCATCCCGCTGGGTCACCCGGCCGGTGGAGAAGGCATGGAAGCAGCAGCGGCAGTTTTTGTCGGATGCCTCCCACGAGCTGAAGACGCCGCTGACGGTGATCCTCTCCAACGCGGAGCTGCTGGAGGGGGCAGGTCTTGCGGAAAAGCCTGCCCGGTGGAGCGGCAACATCCATACCGAGGCGGAGCAGATGCGCACTCTGGTGGAGCAGATGCTGACCTTGGCCCGGGCGGACAACGGCGTCCGGCCTGCCGCCATGGAGCCGCTGAACCTCTCCGATGTGGCCACGGACTGCGTGCTGGCCTTTGAGCCGGTGGCCTTTGAGGCGGGAAAACCTTTGGAGGAGCGGATCGCGGCGGACATTACCGTGGTGGGGGACGCTGACCGGCTGCGGCGGCTGATCTCCATTCTGCTGGACAATGCCGTGAAATACGGCGCGGAGGGCGGCCATATCACCTTGACGCTGGAAAAGACGGACCGGCAGGCCCGGCTCACCGTTTCCAATCCCGGCGACCCCATTCCACCGGAGCATCTGGCCCATCTGTTTGAGCGGTTTTACCGCGCGGACGCCTCCCGTGGGGAAAAATCCGGGTTTGGATTGGGGCTGGCCATTGCGGACACCATTGCCCGGGAGCATAAGGGCGTGCTGAAGGCGGAGAGCGATACGGCGTCTACCCGCTTTACCTTTACCATGCCGTTGAAAAAATAAGCGTAATAAGAATGAAAAAGCGGAACGGAGAAACTCTCCGTTCCGCTTTTTGCTATTTACTGTCTTTTACGCCTTTTTCACCTTACGGGCCATGATCTCCGGGTCTACGCAGAAGAAGGTGAACTCGCCGGTGGCCAGCAGCTTCTCATCCTCACCCAGAATGTCCACCGCCACCAGGCAAGTGGAGTGGCCCCGGTGACGCACCCGGGCGTCAGCCTGGATCTCACCCTCAGACTGGTTGCGCAGGAAGTGAAGAGCGCTGGTCTGCGTGACGTAATTGCGGCCATCGGTATGGGCGGCAAAGCCGGTGGCGTTGTCCGCCATGGCGTAAATGGCACCGCCATGGACCATACCGTAGGAGTTCTTGCTCTCCGGCTGGATGTTCAGCCGGAATACGGCGTGATCTTCCTCTACCATGACCATCTCAATATGGTTGTAAGTGGCAAAGAGATTTTTGCGCTCTTTGTCCTTAAACATTTCAATTGTAATTTCGTCCATTTTGTTTTCGTATACCTTTCTATTGTACTACTTTTTGAGTGTATCACATATTTTCTCCGATTTCTACTCTTTTTTCAAATTCAGGGTTGACAAACGGCTAATACGTGTTATCATGAACATATGAGCAGACATTCATGCGAAAGGAGGCCAATCATGGAGGACCGCTACAACGTGGAGTGCTGTGAATTCATGCATGCCCACGATGAGATCGTAGAGAGAGTACAAAAGGAGATGCCAGGGGAAGATACCCTGTATGATCTGACAGAACTGTTCCGGATCTTCGGTGATTCCACCCGTATCCGCATCCTGTATGTGCTCTTTGAGGCAGAGATGTGCGTGTGCGACATCGCGGCGCTGCTGGGAATGACCCAATCCGCTATATCCCATCAGCTCAAGGCACTGAAAAATGCCCGGCTGGTAAAGTCACGGCGGGATGGCAAAACGGTGTTTTATTCTCTGGCGGACGATCATGTGAAAACCATCATCGATCAGGGATTAGAACATATTCTGGAGTAATTTTTGATTTCCAATTCAGTTCTCATAAATATTAAAATCAGGAGGAAGCTATTATGAAGAAGCATTACAAGTTCGAGATCGACTGCGCCAACTGTGCCGCCAAGGTGGAGGATGCCATTAAGAAGATCGACGGCGTCAACAACGCCACGGTGAGCTTCATGACCCAGAAGCTGACGCTGGACGCCGATGACGCCCGTTTTGACGAGATCCTGCAAAAGGTTGTGGCCACTGCGAAGAAGATCGAGCCGGACTGCGAACTGCACCTGTAAGAACCGCCGCCGCTGGCGCGTTTCGGAGCGCAACTGCCGTAAGGCGGCGCTTCGCCTATTCCCGAAAAGGAGGATACGATGACGACCCTTTCCAAAAAGCAAAGAAAAATGCGGAACCGCATCCTGATTGCGGCGGCTCTGCTGGTTCTTGTCAAGCTGCTGCCCTTTACCGGCTGGGTCCGGGGTCTGTGCTGTCTGGCGCCGTATTTCATCATCGGCTATGATGTGCTGCGGAAGGCGGCACTGGGCATTGTCAATGGGCAGGTCTTTGACGAAAACTTCCTGATGGCCCTTGCCACCGTGGGCGCTTACGCTACCGGAGAGTTTGACGAGGCTGTGTTCGTCATGCTGTTCTACCAGACCGGTGAGCTGTTTCAGGATTATGCCGTGGGCAAGTCCCGGACCTCCATTGCCGCGTTGATGGACATTCGTCCGGACACCGCCAATCTGGAAACGGAAAACGGCTTGGAAACGGTGGATCCGGAGGATGTGGCCGTCGGCTCCGTCATCGTGGTGAAGCCCGGCGAGCGGGTACCGCTGGACGGTACGGTGTTAGAGGGCAGTTCCACACTGGATACCGCCGCCCTCACCGGCGAATCCCTGCCCCGAAGCATCCGTGTGGGCGATGACATCATCAGCGGCTGCGTGAACCTGACGGGGTTGCTGCGGGTGACGGTGACAAAGCCCTGTGAGGAATCCACGGTTTCCAAAATTCTGGAGCTGGTGGAGAATTCCAGCGAAAAGAAAGCCGTCAGCGAGCAGTTTATCACCCGGTTTGCCAAATACTATACCCCCTGTGTGGTATACGCGGCGCTGGCTCTGTTCCTGATCCCTACGGTCCTGCTGGCGGTGCTGCCCACTCTCCCCGGATTTCTGGCGGGCACCGTCTGGACGGATTGGCTCCACCGGGCGTTGACCTTTCTGGTCATCTCCTGCCCCTGCGCACTGGTGATCTCCGTACCGCTGAGCTTTTTCGGCGGCATCGGCGGCGCCTCCAAGTGCGGTATTCTGGTCAAGGGCGGCAACTATCTGGAAGCGCTGGCCAAGGCGGACACCGTGGTGTTTGACAAAACCGGCACTCTGACGAAGGGCACCTTTGCCGTATCCGCCGTCCATCCGGAGGCGGGCTTTGAAGCGGATCAGGTGCTGGAATACGCGGCTCTGGCGGAGCAATATTCCACGCACCCCATCGCCGTCTCTCTGCGGGAGGCCTGCAAAAGCGGAATGGACCGCAGCCGGGTCGCCAACGTGGAGGAGATCGCCGGACACGGTATCATGGCGGAGGTGGACGGCAAGCGCGTCGGCGTGGGCAACAGCCGCCTGATGGAGCGCCAGAGCGTCAACTGGCTGCCCTGTGAGCTACCCGGCACCATCGTCCATGTGACCATCGACGGCTTCTACGCCGGGCATATCGTGATCGCGGATCAGCCCAAGCCCGACGCCAAGGAGGCCATCGTCCAACTGAAGGCTATGGGTGTGAAAAAGACGGTCATGCTCACCGGCGACACCAAGGAAGTGGCCCATACGGTGGCGGATGCACTGGGATTGGACGAGTACCACGCGGAGCTGCTGCCTGCCGACAAGGTGGCACGGGTAGAGGAACTGCTGAAGCAGGAGACCGGTAAGCTGGCCTTTGTAGGCGACGGCATCAACGATGCGCCGGTGCTGACCCGCGCGGACATCGGTATTGCCATGGGCGGTCTGGGCAGCGACGCGGCTATCGAAGCTGCCGACATCGTGCTCATGGACGATCAGCCCACCAAGATCGCCGCAGCCATCCGCATTGCCCGCAAAACGGTGCGGATCGTGCGGGAGAACATCGTCTTTGCCCTGACGGTGAAAGCCATCGTTCTGGTGATGGGCGCGCTGGGCAAGGCCCCCATGTGGCTGGCCGTGTTTGCCGACGTAGGTGTGGCATTTTTGGCCATTCTCAACGCCATGCGCTGCCTGTATACAGAAAAGGATAAGAAATGATACCACCGCCCCGCCGCATAAAAACGCGGCGGGGCGGTGACTGTCGATAAAGCGGAAAATTTTCGGCAACGGTAAGGAAGGGTGTGCGCGGGAAACCCAAGAAGGGTGTCCTGCGCCATTAAAATCATTAGTTTTCAGAACTTTTATAAGGTTCTGAAAACCTGCTCAGCGGGGCGAAAAGGATTTTTCGACACGCTGAGCAACAGGGAGGGCGCAGCCCTCCCTGTTCCTTTTGTTCAGCGCAGATCGGATACAATGTTGTCCACGGCGTTGTCCACCGCGATACCCAGCTTGCGGATGCTTTTCCCCACCTGTGTTTTCATGGGGTCCCGTCCGTAGGGCGACATCATACCCATTGCGGCGCCGGCCAGCAGACCGGCGCTCATGCCGACCCAAAATCCGGCACAACCTTTCATACTCCGTCACTCCTTTTTCGGTCTGAGGGTAGTATGCCCGGAGAAACGGAAAGCATGATGGAAACTCATTCCAAAATCACGCCGCCGCCCACCACGGTGTCTCCGTCATAGAGGACAACGAACTGTCCCGGCGTCACCGCCCGCTGGGGCTCCCGGAACCGCAGGCGTACCTGTCCGCCGGACAGCGGCTCCGCCACGGCCTCCGCTTCCCGCTGGGAATAGCGGGTCTTGACGGTGACGGTCATAGGGGCGGTCAAAGCGGGAAGGGAGATCCAGTTCCAGTCCCCGGCAATCAGCTCTGAGGTGAACAGGTCCTCATTGTGACCCAGATAGACGGCGTGGTCCGCCGGATCCTTCCGCAGGACGTACAGCGGCGGCTCGATGGCAAGACCCAGTCCCTTGTGCTGGCCCTTGGTGTAGCGGATGAACCCCTTGTGCTGGCCTAAGACGCGACCCTCCTGATCCACAAACGGTCCGGTGGGGGACTCGTGTCCCACGCAGCGGGTAATGAAGCTCACATAGTCCCCGTCCGGCACGAAGCAGATATCCTGACTGTCCCGCTTTTGGGCGTTGATCAGGCCGTGAGCCTCCGCCAAGGCCCGTACCGCCGGTTTTTCCAGATCGCCCAAGGGGAACAGCGTCCGGGAAAGCTGCTCCTGCGTCAAACGGCAGAGAAAGTAGCTCTGATCCTTGGAGCGGTCCGCCCCCCGGCAGAGCAGGTGACGGCCGGTAGCAGGATCCTGTCGGATCTTGGCGTAGTGGCCTGTGGCCAGATAGTCTGCCCCCAGCTTTCGGGCGGCGTCCCACATGGCACCGAACTTGATCCTCCGGTTGCAGAACACGCAGGAATTCGGCGTGCGGCCCGCCTCGTATTCCCGGATGAAATAGTCGATGACCGTTGCCCGGAATTCCGGAGAGAGGTCCATATCGTAGAAGGGAAACCCCAGCAGAGATGCCACGGCCCGGGCGTCGGAGCCGTCATCCGGAAGGCGGTCTGCCGGTAAAGGCAGACCGCTTAACAGGGACAGATGCAGGCCGCTGACGGCGTATCCCTGCTCTTGCAGCAAGACCGCGGCGGCAGAGCTGTCCACCCCGCCGCTCATTCCCAAAAATACCTGTGCCATAGAAGCCTCCTATGCGTCAATGCACATTCCAGATCGTATTATGTCGAATAGATATGCCAAATGGTATTAAAAGAGCTATCGTGTAGAAAAAGAAAAGCGGCTTTGCGCCGCTTTTCTGAGGTTACGATAAAACGGTAAGATTTTCGTTACGGTAAGGAAGAGTGTGCGCGGGAAACCCAAGAGGGGTGTCCTGCGCCATTGAAATCAAACATTTTCAGAACTTTTATAAAGTTCTGAAAATAAGGTCAGCGGGGCGAAAAGAATTTTTCGGCACGCTGAAGCGGCTTTGCGCCGCTTTTCTGAGGTTACGATAAAACGGTAAGATTTTCGTTCACCTATTATTCCAGATTCCGCACGGCAAACGCATCGGAGGGAAGCGCGTCCGCCAACCCCAGCAGTGGGCGGCTGAAGCCGCCGTTGTAGACGGAGGGGATGTCGGAAAGCTGGCTGCCCAACTGCCGGTCCGGCAGAGTGACCATAAAGCGGCTGCCCTTGCCGGGGGCGGACTCCACGGTGATGCTCCCGCCGTGCTTTTCCGCGATGGCCCGGCATAGGGGAAGGCCCAGACCCAAGCCATAGGGCGCAGGGGAGGGATGGCCCGGCTGGAAACAGCCGTCGAACAGATGGGCCATCCGCTCCGGCGGGATGCCGCAGCCGGTGTCACTGACGGTCAACCGCAAAGTTTCACCGCTTTTTTTCAGTTCCACCGTGACGGTGCCGCCGGCAGGTGTAAATTTCAGCGCGTTGGAAAGCAGGTGATAAAGCATCTGCTCCACGGCGGCAGGATGAATGGCGCAGACCCGCCGATCCATGGCGCAGACAAATTTCAACTGAATCCCTAACTGTTCTGCCAGATCCGCAGAGGACTCGCAGACCTCAGAGACCAGCTTTACCAGATCGGCGTCCCGCAGAGACAGCGTTTGGCTGTCTGACAGATACTCTGCGGCGGACATACTGTTGACCAGCCGCAGCAGCCGGAAAAAACTTTGCTCCAAAATGGCGGCCTTGGCGTCCAAGGCTGGGTCCTGCTCCCGCTGCTCCGGAGGAATGACCTGAGAAGCCGCCAGGTACAGATTGCTGAGCAGGCTGCGCATCTGGTTGGCAATGTTCGGCAGCAGAGCTGCCTCGGTCTCGTGCTGCTCCATAACAGTGCCTCACTTTCTGTTTTGCATCAAAACTATCATAAGCCGCAGAGTGAAAATTACACCAGGAAAACATTTCCCAATGCGGGATGGTATCAATCAGCATATCAAAAATTTAGGAAGAAAACAAGAATTTTGTCGGAAATTTGAAATAATTTAACTTTTCACAAGTAAACGATGTGGTAAACGATGTGCTATGCAAAGGGGCTAAGAGCCGTTGGAAAAGGCAGATTTAATTTTACAGATCGTCCATTTCGCCTTTTAGAAAACGCGCCTATAATGAAAGCAACAAATCAACGCCCAAAGGGCAGGAGGGATCTGTTTATGGCGATCAAGGTAGGCATTAACGGCTTCGGCCGCATTGGCCGTGTAGCTCTGCGGATCATGGTGGAGCGTGGCAGCAGCAGTTATCAGATTTGCGGCATCAACCTGCGGAATGCGGATCTGGATTACATGGTCTATCAGGTGAAATATGACTCCGTGTTCCGGACTTTCCGGGATACGGTGGAGCACGATGACCGGCACCTCATCATCAACGGCAAGAAGATCCGGGTCTACAGCGAGAGTGAAGCTTCCCAGATCCCCTGGGATGACTGCGGCGCGGAGTATATCATCGAATCCACCGGCGTGTTCAACACCGTGGAAAAGGCCAGCGCCCATCTGCAAAACGGCGCGAAAAAGGTCATCATCTCAGCCCCTTCCAAGGATGACATCATGCCCACCTTCGTCATGGGCGTCAACCATCAGAAGTACACCCCGGATATGAACGTGGTGTCCAACGCCTCCTGCACCACCAACTGTCTGGCCCCCATGACCAAGGTCATCAACGATACCTTCGGTATCCGGCAGGCCCTTATGTCCACCATCCACTCCGCCACCGCCAAGCAGAAGGCCGTGGACTCCCGCGCAGGCCGGGACTGGCGGACGGGCCGCAGCGTTCTGGGCAACATCATCCCCTCCAGTACCGGTGCTGCCAAGGCTGTTGGTCAGGTGATCCCGGAACTGAAGGGCAAAATGACCGGCATGAGCTTCCGTGTGCCCACCAACGATGTGTCTGTGGTGGATCTCACCGCCCGACTCATCCATCCCGCCAGCTATCACGATGTGTGCGTGGCCATGCGGAACGCGGCCAAGAACAGCATGAAGGGCATCATCACCTGCACCACGGATCAGGTGGTCTCATCCGACCTGACGGGCTTTTCCGAGACCTGCATCTTTGACGAGACTGCCGGTATCATGCTGGATGACGATTTCGTGAAGCTCATTGCATGGTATGATAACGAATGGGGCTACACCAGCAAGCTGCTGGACCTCATGGCCCACATATACGAGGTGGACCACCAGTAAGGTTATTCTATGAAGCGGGACTGAATTCCGTGTCCGCTGTGTTTCAAAACGGCTCACAGGCATCTTGCAAACATGAAAAACAGGGCGCCTTTTGGCGCCCTGTTTGAGGCTGTTGGCAGGATGGTAAACATTCCGCAACGGTGAGGAAGAGTGTGTGCAGGAAACCCAAGAAGAGTGTCCTGCGCATTTGAAATCCTAAGTTTTCAGAACTTTATAAAAGTTCTGAAAACTTGTTCAGCGGGGCGAAAAGACTTTTTCGGCACGCTGAAACAGGGCGCCAGAGGCGCCCTGTTTGTATTTTATTCTTCCTCGTCGGTGACGATCAGACCGTAGCCGCCGTTCTTGCGGTGGTAGACAATGGAGATACTGTCATCATCGCTGTTGCGGAATACATAGAAATCGTGATCCAGCAGGTTCATCTGCAAAATAGCTTCCTCCGGGCTCATGGGCTTCACGGAAAAGCGCTTGGTCCTGACGATGTGGAACTCCGATTCCTCCGCCACGGAGAAGTCATCCACAGGGACGGCGGGGAAGGCATCGGACCGCAGGCGCTTGGCCAGCCGGGTCTTGTTTTTCAGGATCTGCCGCTCAATATAGCTGACGGCGGCATCAATGGCACCGCGCATATCCCCATCCGGTTCTGTGGTCTGCGCCCGGAGGAGAGTGGAACCATCCCGGATAGTGATCTCCACGGTGCACAGCTTGTCTTTTTCCACAGTAAATGTCACGAAGGCGGACGCATCGTCCCGGTGGAAATACTTTTCCAGCTTTTCCACGCGCTTTTCAGCGTAATCCTTAATGGAGTCATTCAGGGGAACTTTCTTGCATGCGTAAGTATACTTCATAATGCTCGCTCCTTTCGTGGAAGAGGGATGGGGCCCTCTCTATGGTCAAATCATATCACATTCCCCTGCGCTTTACCAGATGCAAATGTATAAAATTAACAAAAAATTTTAAAGCGCCGAAAGGGGACAGCATTCGACAAAAGCTCCCATTTACAATAGAGTCAGTTCGTGCTACCATAATCGAGGAAGCTTTCCAATATCCCACCCGTTTGGGCCGCCCCTTGGGGCGGCTCTTTTTTATGCACTGCCAGCGAACTGGCCTGTATCCCGAATAGCGGCGTCCAACGAAAAAGCGGGTCACGGAAAGTACTCCGTGACCCGTTGGATTTTAGCGAGTAGAGAAATTATTGCACAGAGCCCGTTTCGGAACGTTGGCAGTCAGGGCAAACGCCCTCTACCACCATGTGATGACACAGGACGCGGTAGCCGGTTTCCTGCTCCAGCGTTTCGTCATAGGCGCGGTCATAGGTGTAGGGAACATCCACCACGCTGTCACAGACCAGACAGTGTATATGATAGTGAGGATCGGTCCGGAGGTCAAAGCGGTCGCTGCTGGACATGACTACCCGATAGATCTCCCGGTTGTCGCAGAGCAGGTTCAGGTTTCGATAGACGGTCCCGCGGCTGACATGGGCATCCTGCTCCCAGACGCTCTGGTAGATCTGCTCCGCAGTGGGATGGTCCCGGCGGCCCCGGACCACGTCCAGCACCAGCTGCCGCTGACGGGTGTTGCGCTGCTGCTTCATGCTCACGCACCTTTCTTTGTAGTAATGATTCCTAATTATAGCATAGGAATGGAGATCATGCAAGAGAAAGGAGGCGGAGCAGCGCAAAAAACCGGGGCCGCTTTGCGCGGCCCCGGTTGGGGATACAGAATGTAGCTTAGACCTTCTCCACCACGACAGCGGTACCCATGCCGCCGCCGATGCAGAGGGTGGCCAGACCCTTCTTGGCGTCCTCGCGCTTCATCATCTCGTGGATCAGGGTGACGATGATACGGGCGCCGGAAGCACCAACGGGATGGCCCAGAGCGATGGCGCCGCCGTTGACGTTGACCTTGCTCATGTCAAAGTGCAGCTCGCGGGCCACAGCGATGGACTGAGCGGCGAACGCCTCGTTGGCCTCCACCAGATCGATGTCCTCGATGGTCACGCCAGCCTTAGCCATAGCAGCGCGGGAAGCCACAACGGGGCCAACACCCATGATCTTGGGATCAACACCGCCCTGGCCCCAGCCGATCAGCTTGACCATGGGCTTCAGGCCGTACTTCTCAACAGCCTCGCCGGAGGCCAGCACGATAGCGGCAGCACCGTCATTGATACCGGAGGCGTTGGCGGCGGTCACGCGGGGCGTGCCCTTATCCTCGGCGTCCTGAATGCCGGTGGGCTCAAAGGTGTTCACAACCTGAGGATTGGGGGACTCGGGGCCCACGGGGAAAGCGCCGCGGAGCTTGGCGATGCTGTCGGCGGTGACGTTCTCCTTGGGATACTCATCGCGCTTGAACTCCACGATCTCCTTCTTGACCTTCACGGGGACGGGAACGATCTCGTCATCGAAACGGCCGGAGTCGCGGGCAGCGCAGGCCTTCTGCTGAGAAGCTGCGGCGAACTCATCCTGCTCGCGGCGAGTGATGCCCCAGATATCATTGATGTTCTCAGCGGTGGTGCCCATGTGATAGTTGTTGAAAGCGTCCCACAGGCCGTCCTTGATCATCTCGTCGACAACCTTCTTGTCGCTCATACGGGCGCCCCAGCGCTCGTCGGGCAGGGTGTAAGGAGCAGCACTCATGTTCTCGGTGCCGCCGCAGACCACGATGTCGGAGTCACCGGCCAGGATGGAACGGGCACCCTCGATGACAGACTTCATGCCGGAGCCGCAGACCATGCCCACGGTGTAAGCGGGAACGGAATAGGGAATGCCAGCCTTCACAGAGACCTGACGGGCGGGGTTCTGGCCCTGGCCGGCAGTGAGGATGCAGCCGAACATCAGCTCGTCCACGTTCTCGGGAGCGACGTTAGCGCGCTTCAGAGCTTCCTTGACAACGATAGCGCCCATGTCCACGGCGGGGGTGTTCTTCAGAGAGCCACCAAAGGAGCCGATAGCGGTACGGCAGCAATTTACGACATAAAGTTCTTTCATGTTGATCCTCCGTTTTGTGTTTTTTTAGACGGAAAAGTCCGTCAGGATTATAGTAACAGGGGCAGAGATGCTTGTTAATTTTTTGGCAAACGCACTCGTTTTCCACCTCTGCAAATGAAATTATAGGCGCTTTTGAGGCCCCCGTCAACGATAATCTTGTATTTCACGAATTTTTGTTAAATCTTTGACAAAACTGTTGTGACTTTCGTCTAAATTGACGAAAATTTAACAATGTAAAAAATGACCTCAGCCGGAGGTCTGCTTCAGTGCGGTCCAGAAGGCGGCGGGACGCAGGGTTTCATAGGCGGAAGAGACCTGGATCTCGCTGGCATCAGCGGCACCTTGCAGCAGGCTGTCAAAGTAGGCTTCCCGCAGAGCATTCCGGTCCGCAGGCAGACGCCGGAGGATGACGAAACCGTTTTCGGTCTCGATAATGCCGGAAAACTGTCCCGGTTCCAGAGCGGCCGCCGCATCCTGAAGGGAGGGCGTCCAATCCGTTTCTTCCAATAATGCGCCTCCGGTCTCTGCCAGCAGCGTATCAAAGGCGGCTGCCGGATCCGCGGCGGCGTTCAGATGTGCGAACAGCTCCGCTGCCTTTTGCCGGGCGGCTTCTCGGTCAGACTCGAAGGGAATCAGGAGTCGTTCTGCCGTCAGCGGGGCAGTTTGCTGTTCAAACAGAGCCAGCTCGTTTTCCGCGGGAGCCAAGGCACTGCCGGGGGTCTCGTAGAGGGCGTATAATTTGGCATATTGCACACCGGTCTCCGTCAGATGCCGCCCCTGCTCCAGCGTCAGATAGGCGTAGTGCCGTTCCGGAAGTGCGTTCCGCTCAGCGTCCGTCAGCGTGCAGCCGTATGCCGCCGCCCAGGTCCCCACGGCAGCATACAGGGCTGTGTCCGCCAGCGCATCGGCCTTTACCAGATCCTCCAGTGTGCCACCCTCAGAGAGCGGAGCGGTCCAGTCCACTGGTTCTCCGGCGGCATCGCAGCGTTCCTCCATCTGGCGGCAGTCCAGTGCCAGCCAATAGAGGTATTCCCACGCGGGGATGCTCTGCCCGTCGATCACCAACAGGGTCTCCGATTCGTCTAAGTCCGCAGCCTGTCCTAAAAGGAGAGCGGCGGGTCTCGGTTCTCTGCCGCAGGCGGTGAGCAGCAAGGCCAGCGGCAGGACCAAGGCAAAAAAACATTTCTTCATAGCGACGCCTCCTGTGTTTGTCCATTTCCATATCTATGCGGCGGCGTACGGCGCTATGCGAAAAAACCGCCGCGCCCCGGAGGGCACGGCGGTCCGATCAGGACAGCGCGGCTGCAAGCACCAGCAATAGGCCGGTCAGCAGCAGGAAAAGCAGCATCAGCTTCCACACGAATTTCAGCCATTTTTCGTAGGGGATGCGGCCCAGCGCCAGCGCGCCCATCACCACGGCGGCGGTAGGCGTCACCAGATTCACAAGGCCGCAGGCGGACTGGAAGGCCGTCACCACCACGTCGCCGTCCACTCCGGCGAACTGTCCCAGCGGAGCCACCACCGGCACGGACAGTGTGGCCAGACCGGAGGAGGACGGAATCAGCACGGACAACGGCAGGTAGATCAAAAAGACCAGCAGCACGAAGGAGGTGGAGCCAAGGCCGGAGAGGGCCGTCTCTCCCCAGTGAAGAATGGTGTCGGTGATATGGCCGTCATTCATCAGTACGGTGATGCCCCGGCTGATGCCGATGATGAAGGCCACGCCCAAAAGATCCGTACAGCCGGAGACGAAGGTCTCCGCCAACTCCACCTCGCTGAGCCGGTCCATCAGCCCCACCACGATGCCCGCCACTAAAAACAGAGCGGACAGCTCCGGGAACCACCAGCCCAAGACCGGCAGGGGCAGGCCCATTTCATCAAAGGGAATAACGCCGTAGATCATGGTGAGGAAGGTGGCGGCAAAAATAAGGAGGATGGCGGCGTGACGCCGGGTGAGGGGCTGGACGCGGCCCGCGTCTGCGTGAAGCCTGCCTGCGCCGATGCCCACCACGGAGCGGCTTGGGTCCCGCTTTATCCGGGCGGCGTAGGCGGAGACATACCAGATGGCGGCACCCTCAAAGATCACGAACTGAATGAGCCGCCAGAGAAGGCCCTCTCCCAGAGAGACCCCGGCGAAGCCTGCGGCGATGCCGGTGGCGAAGGGGTTCACCGTGGAGGCGATGACACCGGCCCCGGCCCCCAGCAGGATTACCGCTACGCCTACCACAGCGTCATAGCCCGCCGCCAGAAAAATAGGCAGCAGCAGAGGAAAGAAGGCCATGGTTTCCTCCCACATGCCGTAGGTGGTGCCGCCCAGACCGAAAAACAGCATTAAAATAGTAATGAGCAGGTTTTCCCGGCCTTGCAGCCGGGAAATCACGTTGCTGACTCCGGCGTCGATGGCCCCGGTCTTCATCACAACGCCCAGAAAACCGCCCACCATCAGGATGAACACGCAGACATCCACTGCGTCATAAAAGCCTCGGAAGGCGGCCTTCAGTGCCGCACCGATGCCCTGCGGCGCGGGGGCGACGGCGTGATAGCTGCCGGAGATGGGGATACCATCGGCGTAGTCATAGCTGCCTGCCGGGATGAGCCATGTGGACAGTGCCACCAGAAGAATCAGGCAGAACAGGATCGTATACGCGGTGGGCATCCGGAATTTGCGTTGCTCCATGGGAACACTTCCTCCTTACGGACTGACTTATGCGCCGATGGTAGCCACCATCACGGCCTTGATGGAGTGCATCCGGTTCTCCGCCTCGTCGAAAACCACGCTGTGACGGGAGCGGAACACCTCGTCGGTGACCTCCCGGATGTCCACGCCCTTGGACTGCCATTCCTTCGCCATTTTCGTTTCAAAATCGTGGAAGGAGGGGAGACAGTGGAGATACAGCACGTCAGGATTCTCCGTAGCCTTCAGGGTGTCCATCGTCACCCGGAAGGGGGACAGCAGCCCTACCCGCTCCGGGATCTGGGCTTCCTCACCCATGGAAGCCCACACATCACCATAGATCACGTCAGCGCCCTTTAAGTCCTCCGCGTGGTCAGTGATCTCGATGAGGCCGCCGTTTTTCCGGGCCTCGGCAAAGGTGGACTGCACCACCTCCTGATCCATCTGCTTGGCCAGTTCCTCCGGCCCCATGGCTACAAAGTGCATCCCCAGCTTGGCCGCACCCATCATCCAGGCGTAGCACATATTATTCCGCACATCGCCGGGGAACACCACCTTGATCTTGTTTAAAGGCTTTTTGCAGTGTTCCTCAATGGTCATCAGATCCGCTAAGATCTGGGTGGGGTGGTCGGCGTCCGTCAGGCCGTTCCACACCGGCACACCGGACCACTTGGCAAGATCCTCCACTACGGACTGCTCGTAGCCCCGGTACTCGATGCCGTCGAAGAACCGGCCCAGCACCTTGGCACTGTCCTCCAGAGATTCCTTTTTGCCCATCTGGGAGGAGCCAGCGTCCAGATAGGTGACATGGGCGCCCTCCTGGGTGGCCGCTACCTCAAAGGAACAGCGGGTGCGGGTGGAGGTCTTTTCAAACAGCAGGACGATGTGCTTGCCCTGCATGGTGGGGGCGCAGACGCCTGCCCGCCGCTTGGCCTTCAGGTCGTGGCCCAGATCCAGCAGATAGCGAAGTTCCTTCGGGGTAAAATCGGCCAGCGAGAGAAAGCTGCGGCCCTTTAAATTGACTGCCATGATGATCGCTCCTTTTGATTTACCATAAACTGATTTATAAATTGTGAAGGGAAGGTGCCGCTATGCGGCACGAGGGAGCATGGTGGTACCATGCGGAATTGAAGACCCAAATGGGCTTTGCCCATTGGAATGTTTCTTACATTCTCTTTGCTCCGCAAAGGGACGCGGCGAACCGCCGCAGGGACGCACCCCCCATTTTCTTTTTGAGACATCAAAAAGAAAATGCGCCGTGCACGGTGGAAAAGAAAAAATGTCAGGGATGAGTTGACACATTTGTGTCAACTCACCCATACGAAGGAGCGGCCGGTACGAACTGCCGACAAAAATCAGAAGTCTTCTGCCGGCTGCGCTGAAAGTACCCAAATGACCTGAGTGCGTCCCCGCATTTGCGGGCATGGCATTCGTTGGGTCGCAAAGAGGACACCCTCTGCTCCTCTCCCCGCTGCCGCTCCCCTTATCCTCAGAGGGGTTTCCAAAGGGGAGGGCCGCAGCCCGCCCCTTTGTGTCGTTTCAAGGGGGTGCGGGGGGAAATCGAAATCCCCCCGCGTTTCTCTTTAGGGGGCCGGGGGGGACATTCTCTTTTCAAAAGAGAATATCCCCCTGGCTTCTCCGTACCGAACCGGTACAGTTCCGCCGGGAACCCCGGTAATCTTTTCGGTAAGACGAAAAGAAAATGGGGATTCAATCCGGTGCGGCATCGCCGCACATCTTCGCACCAATCTGGTGCGTTTGATATCTCAAAAGAAAAGTAGTGCATTCTGCGGCGAACCGCCGCCCCTTTACGGATCATCCCGGATCAGCGGCATACTCATGCACCGGGGGCCGCCCCGGCCCCGGCTCAGCTCGGCGCTGGGGATGGCGTGGATGCGGATGCCCGCCTCCTCCAAGGAGCGGTTGGTGACATGGTTCCGGGTGTAGACCACCACCTCGCCGGGGGCAATGGCGAGGGTGTTGCTGCCGTCGCTCCACTGCTCCCGGGCCGCGTCGATGACGCTGCCCTGCCCGCAGGGAATCAGCGTCACCTGACTAAGCCCCAGGTGCTCCTTGAGAATATCCTCCAGCCGCCCGGTCTCCTGACGAATTTGCATCTGCTGGTTTTCACCCAGCTCCATGACGAACACGGTGATGTCGCTGAGAATGTTGGGATGGACGGTGAACTTGTCCCGGTCCACCATGGTGAACACGGTGTCCAGATGCATGAAGGAGCGGCTTTTGGGAATGTTGAAAGCCAGAACTTTTTGGAAAGTCTTGCTTTGTGAGAGCACCGTCTGGGCCAGTTGGTCGATAGAATCCCCCTCCGTCCGCTGGGAGATGCCAACCGCCAACACCTGAGGGGACAGCACCAGAATATCGCCGCCCTCCAAAGAGGAAGATGCACTGCGGTCATACCAGCGAGGTGCGTTCTGGTACCAGGGGTTATGCTCAAAGATGAACCGGCCGAACAGGGTCTCCCGGTTCCGGGTGACGGTGTGCATTTTGTGAATGGATACGCCGGTGCCGATGGTGGCGAAGGGGTCGCGGGTGAAGTAGAGGTTGGGCATGGGATCTACGGCAAAGGGATAGCCCTCCTCAAGACCGGACAGATGGTCGCTGAGACGGCCTCCCTGCTTTCGCAGGTCACTGCGGCGGATGCCCGCCATCATGGCGGACACCATGGCACGGTCATCCAGTTCGGAGAGATATTCTGCTACGGCCTTCCCTGCGGCCTCATCCGGCAGATCGGCCTCCTTTAAGAATTGTGTTATCAATTCCTGCCGTACCTCCGGTGAAGTCAGGGAATTGACCACCAGATCGATCAGGTAGACCACCTCCACCCCGGCGTCCCGGAGACATTGGGCGAAGGCGTCATGCTCGGCTTGGGCCTCCTTCAGATAGGGAATATCGTCAAACAACAGCCGTTCCAGATATTCCGGCATGAGGTTTTCCAGTTCCTGACCAGGCCGGTGCAGCAGGACCTTCCGCAGCCGCCCGATCTCGGAGGTATTATGGATGCCTGTTTCCATAGGCTCACTCCTTTTTCCAGTTGGTAGTGTTAGGATTTCAGATTTTTGCGATTTTATCCGCAAAAAGATTGCGGCCCGGCAAAAAACGGGGTATGATAGCGGAAAAGGATGTGATAGATGTGAGACGCTGCGTGATCGTCGGCGGCGCGGAGATCCGGACCTATGACAGGGTACGGCAATATTTCCGGCCTGACGATTTTTTCATTTACTGCGACTGCGGCCTGCGACATCAGAAGGCGCTGGGAGCGGAGCCGGATCTGATCGTGGGGGACTTCGATTCCCATGAAAAGCCGGAGACTGACCGGGAGACTATCGTTCTGCCGGTGAAGAAGGATGATACGGACACGGTGTTTGCGGCCAAGGAGGCCATGCGCCGGGGGTTCGACGAATTTTTGCTGGTAGGCGTTTCCGGCGGACGGCTGGATCATACGCTGGTGAATGTCTACCTGCTGGTGATGCTGCGGGAACGGGGAAAACGGGCCCTGCTGGTAGATGACTATTCGGAGATGGAGCTGGTGGGGGCGGAGCCGGTGGAGATTCCGGAGTGGTTTCCCTTCTACTCTCTGGTGAATATCACCGGCACCGCCCGGGGCATCACGGAGACCGGCTGCAAGTTTCCGCTGGACAACGGGGAAATTCATTGCGGTTACCAGTACGGCACCAGCAACGAGGTGCTGCCGGGACAGACCGCTGTGGTCTCCGTGAAGGAGGGACTGCTGCTGCTCATCAAGGATTTCCCGGAGGTGCAGCGCGGCTGATCGTATTCACACTATATGTAAGAAAACAGGCTGAAAGCGTCGCTTTCAGCCTGTTTTGCTTGCCGCTCCCGGTGCGGCATGGTTCTTAATTCAGGTTTGCTTCGCCACTGGAGACCAAGGGGCCAACTCCAACCGGATAAACCAGCCCTGACCGTGATTACAGACGGGGCACTGCTTCGGGGCCTCCAGACTGTTTTGGGTGTGGCCGCAGTTCAGACACATCCAGCCGGTCTCTATCTGCGAGACGAACAGAGCCCCACTTTCCAGCTGGTCTGCCAGCAGGCCGAAACGCTCGCCGTGGAGTTGTTCAATGGCGGCAATCTGCCGGAAGGAGGCGGCGGCCTCCGGGAAGCCCTCCTGGGTCGCGATGGCGGCGAAGGAGGGGTATACGGAACCATGCTCCTCGTGCTCATTGTGCTGGGCGGCGCGCAGCAGCTCCAAAACACGGTTGGTGCCCTCAATGGGGTAAGCGCCGTAGATAGGCAGATTTTGACCGTTCAGGGCTTGCAGATGGTCCCAGAAAACCTTGGCGTGGGCCTGTTCCTGCTTGGCTGTGGCTTGGAAGATAAAGGCCATCGCCTGTAATTCCTGCTTCTGGCAGAGGTTGGCGGCAAAGTCATAGCGGTTCCGGGCCTGACTTTCTCCGGCAAAGGCGCGGAGAAGATTTTTGGCGGTCTCACTGTCCTGAAAGGGGATGGACATGGCGGTTCCTCCTTTATAAAAACGGATGTCCGCAGTATGTCCCAAAACGGAGCGAAGAATACAAATACATAAAAAAAGACCTGCCATTTGGCAGGACGGGTCTTTCTTCGATCATATTTCTTTTAATTGGTCTATCTTTGGAGACGGTTTATTCCGCGTGAGAGCAGATCATACCGCCAGCCACAGCCAGCATAGAGACCGTAAACAGAATTGCCATGGTGTGTACCTCCTTCTTTCTGATTTCGACGCTACTATACGCCAGGTAATCGTCTTTGTCAACAATTTTTTTAAAGTTTTTATAGTCAAATTGCACAAATGTTTCGTCAAAACAAATAAAAACAGGAGATGCGTTTTAGACACATCTCCTGTTCGGCTTTACCCCTTCAGAATGTCGGTATTCCGGTACTGAATGGCCTCTGACAAATGCTCCACGCCGATATGCTCCGCACCGTCCAGATCCGCAATGGTCCGGGCCACCCGCAGTACCCGGTCATGGCTCCGGGCAGTGAGACCCATCCGCTCAAAGGCGGACTTCATCAGCGCGTCGCACCGGGAATCAAGCTCACAGAACCGGCCCACCATAGGGGGCGTCATCTGGGCGTTGCAGGGGATGCCGGTGCCCTCAAACCGTCTGGACTGGATGGCCCGGGCGGCGTCCACCCGCTCCTTGACCTGAGCGGAGGATTCCGGCTTGGACTTTCGCCGCATGGCCTCGTATTCCACGGAGGGGACATTTACATGGAGGTCGATCCGGTCCAGCAGAGGGCCGGAGATCTTCTGAACGTACTTCTCCACCTCTTTGTCCGAGCAGGTGCATTTCCCGGAGGGGTGGCCCCGCCAGCCGCACTTGCAGGGATTCATGGCGCACACCAGCTGGAATTGGGCGGGGAGCCGCAGGGTGCCGCCTGCCCGTGCCACGGTGACGATGCCGTCCTCCAAGGGTTGACGGAGAGCCTCCAGCACGTCCCGGTGAAATTCCGGCAGCTCGTCCAAAAACAGCACACCGTTGTGGGCCAGAGAGATCTCGCCGGGCCGCATCAACGGCCCGCCGCCGGCCAGCGCGGCGGCGGAGGTGGTGTGGTGAGGGGAGCGGAAGGGCCGCTGGGTCAGCAGAGGGTGGCGGGGGTCCGTCAATCCCGCCACGGACCAGATGCCGGAGGTCTCCAGCGCTTCGGGACGGCTCAGCTCCGGCAGGATAGAGGGCAGCCGCTTGGCCAGCATGGATTTGCCCGCTCCGGGGGAGCCAATCAGCAAAAGATTATGTCCACCTGCCGCGGCGATCTCCAGTGCCCGCTTTACATGCTCCTGTCCCATCACGTCCTGCAAGTCCGGCAGGCCGGTTTCCTCCGGCTCCGGTACCCAGACCGGGGCGGGGGAGAGAGGGGCCTCGTTTTTCAGATGGGCCACCAGTGCGCCCACGTCCGGAACGCCGTAGACGGTCAATCCCTCCGCCAGCGTTGCTTCGGCAGCGTTGTCCGCCGGGACATACAGCGTCCGGATACCTGCCTCCCGGGCGGCCAGCGCCATGGGCAATACACCGCTGACGCCCCGCAGAGCACCGGTGAGACTCAGTTCACCGATGAAAGCAGCGTCCTTGGGCGGAGCGGGCAGATTGCCGTCTGCCGCCAGCAGCCCTACGAAAATAGGCAGATCGTAGACCGTGCCCGCTTTTTTCGTACCGGCGGGGGCCAGATTGACGGTGATGCGGCTGACGGGAAATTTTGCTCCGCAGTTTTTCACCGCCGCCCGGACCCGTTCCCGGGCCTCCCGAACGGCGGCGTCCGGAAGCCCCACGATGTCGAAGGCGGGCAGACCGCCGGAGAGAAAACACTCGGCTGTGACCTCATAGCCGGCAATACCGTTGAGGCCCAGAGAACGCACAGTGGTGACCATAGCGGTGCCTCCTGAAAAAAGTTAAAATTTTGTTTACATTTTTATGATTAAAAAAATTGTACCACACTTCATGATTTTTGGAAACCCAAAGGGCGGCAAAGTTAAAAAATAAACATATTTTTCTAAAAAAGAACAAGAAAACCGATTAAGTTTCAAAATTTGAGCTTTTCTGTTTACAAATTGTAGAGGAAGTGCTACAATTACGGCGAATGGCGTTTGAGAAGAGAGAGCCCAAATGCCAAAAACCGGTGAGAGCCGTTCTGCAGACGGTATCCACCGACAGGAGGTAAGAGTTTATGGTAAGAAAATTCAAGTCCATGGACGGTAACAACGCGGCTGCGTATGTCAGCTACGCCTTTACCGAAGTGGCGGGTATCTACCCCATCACCCCGTCTTCTCCCATGGCAGACTATGTGGACCAGTGGGCAGCCAACGGTCAGAAGAACATCTTCGGCACCACCGTCAAGGTGTGCGAGATGCAGTCTGAGGCCGGTGCTTCCGGTACCGTCCACGGTTCTCTGGCAGCCGGTGCGCTGACTACCACCTACACGGCCTCTCAGGGCCTGCTGCTGATGATCCCCAATATGTACAAGATCGCCGGCGAGCTGCTGCCCTGCGTGTTCCACGTGTCCGCCCGTACCGTGGCCAGCCACGCTCTGAACATCTTCGGCGATCATTCCGACGTGATGGCCTGCCGTCAGACCGGCTTCGCCATGCTGTGCGAGAATGACGTTCAGGAGATCATGGATCTGGCTCCCGTGGCCCATCTGGCCGCCATCGAGGGCCGCGTTCCCTTCATCAACTTCTTCGACGGCTTCCGTACCTCTCACGAGATCCAGAAGGTCGCCGTGTGGGATTACGAGGATCTGAAGGAAATGTGCGATATGGACGCTGTTGACGCGTTCCGCAAGCACTCCCTGAACCCCGAGCGTCCCATGATGCGCGGTTCTCATGAGAACGGCGATATTTTCTTCCAGCACCGTGAAGCCTGCAACAAGTACTACGAGGATCTCCCCGAGGTCGTCGAGAAGTACATGGGCAAGATCAACGAGAAGCTGGGCACCAACTATCAGCTCTTCAACTACTACGGCGCTCCCGACGCTGACCGCGTAATCATCGCCATGGGTTCCATCTGCAACGTGGCAGAGGAAGTCATCGACTACATGAACGCTCACGGCGAGAAGGTCGGCATGGTGAAGGTCCACCTGTATCGTCCCTTCCGGGCCGATAAGCTGCTGGCTGCCATCCCCGCTACCTGCAAGGCTCTGGCCGTTCTGGACCGCACTAAGGAGCCCGGCTCCGAGGGCGAGCCTCTCTATAAGGATGTTGTCACCGCTCTGGCCAACGCCAACCGCTTCAATGACATGAAGGTCATCGGCGGCCGTTACGGTCTGGGCAGCAAGGATACGCCTCCCGCCTCCGTTTTTGCCGTGTATGACGAGCTGAAGAAGGACGCTCCCAAGCACGAGTTCACTCTGGGCATCGTGGATGACGTCACCCACCTGTCTCTGGAGGAGAAGGCCGTTCCCGGCGTTGCTCCTGCCGGCACCATCGAGTGCAAGTTCTGGGGTCTGGGCGGCGACGGTACCGTTGGCGCCAACAAGAACTCCACCAAGATCATCGGCGACCATACCGACAAGTACATCCAGGCCTACTTCCAGTATGACTCCAAGAAGACCGGCGGCGTCACCGTCAGCCATCTGCGCTTCGGCGATCAGCCCATCAAGTCTTCTTACTATATCAACAAGGCTGACTTCGTGGCCTGCCACGTGCCTGCCTACATCACCAAGCATTTCCCCATCGTCCGCGATGTGAAGCCCGGCGGTGTGTTCCTGATCAACTGCCAGTGGGATGACGCGGAGCTCAGCCACCATCTGGATGCCGCTTCCAAGCGCTACATCGCCAAGAACAACATCCAAGTCTACACCATCAACGCCATCGACCTGGCCAAGCAGATCGGCATGGGCAAGCGTACCAACACCATTCTGCAGTCCGCCTTCTTCTCTCTGGCAAAGGTCCTGCCTGAGACCGAGGCCCTGCAGTACATGAAGGACGCCGCCACCCACTCCTACCTGAAGAAGGGTCAGGACGTTGTGGACATGAACCACAAGGCCATCGATCTGGGCGCTACCGCCTACAAGAAGTTCGACGTGCCCGCCGACTGGGCTGACGCCAAGGACGAGACTGTGACCACCAAGCTCACCGGCCGCGAGGGCGTTGTGAAGCAGGTGGAGGACATCATGTTCCCCGTGGGCCGTATGGACGGCGACAGCCTGCCTGTTTCCGCCTTCCTGCCTCATGTGGACGGTCAGTTCGAGCAGGGCGCTGCCGCTTATGAGAAGCGCGGCGTGTCCGTCTCCGTTCCTACTTGGGACGCTTCCAAGTGCATCCAGTGCAACAACTGCGCATATGTCTGCCCCCATGCTACCATCCGTCCCTTCGCTCTGACTGAGGAGGAGGCCGCCAAGGCTCCCGCCGCTGCCAAGATCGTGGACGTGAAGGCTGGCAAGGGCAAGGGTGTTTACAAGTACACCATGGCCGTGTCTCCTCTGGACTGCATGGGCTGCGGCGTGTGCGTGGGCGTCTGCCCCGTGGGTGCCCTGACCATGGTTGGCCAGGAAGAGGAAGCCGCACAGCAGGATGTGTTCGACTACTGCGTGGCCGAGGTCGCTCCCAAGGCCGACATGCAGGACAACACCGTCAAGGGCAGCCAGTTCAAGCAGCCCTATCTGGAGTTCTCCGGCTCCTGCGCTGGCTGCGCCGAGACCAGCTATGCCCGTCTCGTCACCCAGCTCTTCGGTGACCGGATGTACATCTCCAACGCCACCGGCTGCTCCTCCATCTGGGGCGGTCCTGCCGCAACCTCTCCCTACTGCACCGATAAGAATGGCCACGGTCCCGCTTGGGCGAACTCCCTGTTCGAGGATAACGCTGAGCACGGCCTTGGCATGTATCTGGGCCAGGAGGCCACTCGTAACCGTCTGGCTGACCTGACCCGTCAACTGATCGCTGTGGAGTGGGCACGTCCCGAACTGAAGGAAGCCGCTCAGAAGTGGCTGGATACCATGGCTGACGGCGCTGCCAACAAGACCGCTTCCGCCGACTACATCAAGGCTCTGGAAAGCAGCATCGCAACTGTGGACGAGCTGGCCGGCATTGAGAAGTTCAAGGCACACGCCGAGGAGCTGAAGGCCAAGGGCGAGAAGTTCTGCGACTGCGACGCCTGCAAGCTGGTGGCTGCCATCCTGAAGGACAAGGAATATCTGGAGAAGAAGTCCATCTGGATCTTCGGCGGCGACGGCTGGGCCTATGACATCGGCTTCGGCGGCGTGGATCACGTTCTGGCTTCCGGCAAGGACGTCAACGTCTTCGTCTTCGATACCGAGGTCTACTCCAACACCGGCGGTCAGGCTTCCAAGTCCTCCAACATCGGTCAGGTGGCGCAGTTCGCCGCTGCCGGTAAGGAGACCAAGAAGAAGTCTCTGGCTGAGATTGCCATGAGCTACGGCTATGTGTATGTGGCTCAGGTGGCTATGGGTGCTAACCCCGCTCAGACCCTCAAGGCCATTCAGGAGGCTGAGGCCTATCATGGTCCCTCCCTCATCATCGGCTATGCTCCCTGCGAGATGCACAGCATCAAGGGCGGCATGACCAACTGCCAGGCTGAGATGAAGAAGGCCGTCGAGTGCGGCTACTGGAACCTGTTCCGCTTCAACCCCGCTGCTGAGACCGACAAGTTCATTGTGGATTCCAAGGAGCCCAAGGAAGAGGGCTACCGCGCCTTCCTGATGAACGAGGCCCGTTACAGCCGCCTGACCCGCGAGTTCCCCGACCGCGCCGAGACTCTGTTCAAGCGCAACGAGGAGGTCGCCATGGATCGCTATCAGCACCTGCTGAAGCTGAAGGCCATGTACGACGAGAAGTAATTCTCATCCGACAGATCGAAAAGGAGCACGGCGTGAGTCGTGCTCCTTTTTTGCGTTGACACCTTCGACAAAATGGGATACAATAAACTGCGGCTATGACGAGGCTGAAAGCCCTTGCTGTGCCGCGAAAAGTATGAGATCTATGCCCCGGTAGCTCAGCTGGATAGAGCGAACGCCTCCTAAGGTTGTGCTCTACCAGCTGCCTTACGGGGAAAAGTGATCGTTGCCAGTCTCAATTTAATATAAGTCTCTGTAGCTCAGCAGGATAGAGCGTTCGCCTCCTAAGCGAAAGGCCGTGGGTTCGAATCCCGCCAGGGACGCCAGCAAACACGCCGAAAACCTTTGATTTATCAGGGTTTTCGGCTTTTCTTATTTCTGCGGCTTTTGTGGCTTTTTTGCAAAAAACCTTGGTTTGCTAACATTTGCTAACGAGATTTGGCCTTTTGCTAAGAAAGGCGGTAAGTCAGAGGTTCGATTTTTACCAAAGGAACTTGCAAACATTTGTTAGCAGAAATTAGAGGAAGTTGCAAACAAAATCGCGAATTTGCTAACATCGCTCAAAAATGCTTTCAGAACCTTGCTAACAAAAAAAGTGTTTGGTCACTGTGCAAAGTGGTTCAAACGAAGAAAACCTCTCACAAAGTGAGAGGCGTTCTTCTGAGGGAGGGACTTTATAAAGCTTTTGCCAGCTGCTTGAGCAGTGCGGCAGTTTCGGGATTTTTAAGCAGTTCCAGTATCTTCGCTGCATCACTTTCATCACTTTCAGTGACGGCAGTATCCGCAGTTTTAGGCTCTGTATCTTCAACAGGGTCAGGAGTCTTGGATGAGTAAAATGCTTCCTCCAATCGCTGAGCGTTTATGCAGCGATCCTCGTCGATGATGTGAGAGTAGACATCTGCAACCATTTTTACCTGAGCATGACCAGAGTCGCCCTGGACGGATTTCATATCGCCACCATTGAGTTTCAGCTTGTAGGTGATACTGGAGTGACGGAGAGAATGGAATACAACATGAGGCAGTCCGTTTTCTTTGATAAGTTTATTGAAAGCACGGTTAATCACCTGGCTTTCCATCGGACGGCCATTGCTGGAGCAAAAGACCAGGTTATTGTCGATGTATTCATCTCCAAACAGATCCATCAGCTCATCAATTTCTTTTTTTCTCTCTACCAGCATATAGGCAACTGTTTTCGGCAGGTACACGCGGCGAATACTGGTTTTGGTTTTAGGCTCTTTCAGGACCAGAGCAGTATGGGTACTGGCTATGCAAGGTGGAAACTTCTTAATAACACCTTTGTCGCTCAAATCGTCCAATGCACCTCGTGTAACCCGTTGCAGCTCTTTGTTGACGAATATATAAGCTGAACCATTTTCTATGCTCTGTGGTGCAATATCAATGCAGTCCCAGGTAAGGCCCAGCATTTCACCAATGCGTAAAGAGCAGGAGAACGCCAGATTTAAGGCAAGGGAGAGGATAGGATCATCACAGACTTCCATAGCCTTGCTCAGCGTTTCGGCAGTCCATATATCCCGTTCTTTATGTTCTTCTTTGGGAAGTGTCGCATTCAGGACAGGGTTACGGCTGATTAGTTCCCAACGCACCGCCTGATTAAAGGCACTGCGAAGTAGCTTGTGAATTTCTCTTACTGTATGCGGGGTCAGATATTCGCTTGTGGGTTTGCGGTTGTTGACGCTTACCGTTTTCACAGAGAGCAGATCACGGTAATACTTATCCATCATCCTTGGAGTGATGTCGGATAGTAACATATCTCCGATAATAGGAGTTATGTAGTTTCTCGCCAGACCACGGCGGCTTTCATATGTTGACATTGCCCAGGTATTTACACCATAGATGGACATATATTCATCGAGCAGATCGTTCAGGGTCTTTGCCGTAGGAATAAAGAAGGTTCCAGAGTCCTGCTCATACTCAATTTGCTTTTTTCGTTTTTTTGCTTCTGCATTTGTGCTGAAGGTTTCCCAACGCTGTCTGCGTTTTCCGTTTTCATCTGTGTAATCATACACCACAGAATATTTGCTTTTACGCTTCACGATAGATGCCATTTTCATTGCTCCTTTCTGAGATTTTCACATAATGAGTTTGCTTTTGATACCAGGCTTCAAAACTGCTGGTAATGATACGAATTCTTCGATCAATCAAGGTCGTCTCAAAATAGCCCCTTTTAACAAGGTCATAAGCTGTGCCAGATTTCAGCCCCAAAAGATCCGCCATTTCCGGAACTGACATCGTAGTATGCCTCCATTTCTCTCCGGGCGGTGTACCATCCACTTTTTTATAGTGGAACTGGCCGGCATACCAATCTTCAAAGCTATCCAGCATAACTCTCATTCGTCCGGCCACTTGAATTGTTTTGAAATAGTTCTTTTTAACCAACCAGTAGGATTCTACTTTACCAAGCCCAAGCATTTTGCCCATCTCTGGTACAGACATACTGGTCTTTACTCTTTGTTTTTGCATGGCTTTTGCCTCCTCTATAAAGTTTTTCTTGCTATGGCCTCATTGTAAGAGAAAGCAGAAAAAAAGTTAAGGATGTCGATTTGGAGATCGGCATCCTTGACAAATCATTCATCTGCGTGATCCAGCCAGTCATCAAAGCTCTTTTTGGAAATGCGGATATGACCGCCGACTCTGACGCTGTGGAATACACCCTGTTTTACCAGATTATATGCTGTGGGACGACTGATACCCAGAATGTCCTGAATCTCATCGACCGTATAGGTTCTTTTGTCATAGCTGACAGGATTTTGTTCATTAAAGCGGTTCAATTCCGCAATTCTTGCTTCAAACATAAAAACGCCTCCTTTATCCGGTAAGTGGCCTTACGGAGCCTCCATTTCCTCCGGAATATGAATATCTAAACTAACTTGCAGAGCATCATCAATCGCTCTCATTTCTTCGCGAGATACGCGCCCAATGTACGATAAAACACGCCTTTTATCAATCGTTTTAATTTGCTCCAGCAGAACAACAGATTTCAGTCCAAGCTCTGGAACGCTCTCCAGTGCATAGTGTGTGGGCAGCTCCTTTTTCTTAATCCATTTACTGGTGAGTGGAGCTACGATCAAAGTGGGGCAGAAAAAATTCCCCACATTGTTTTGAAGAACCAGGACAGGACGGGTGCCGCCTTGCTCTGATCCAAAATAAGGGTTCAAATTGGCATAATATAAATCCCCACGCTTATAAATCCAATCTTCTTTCATGTTCATCCTCCTATGTTTTGAGATTTGATTATGTAAGAAGGAGGCTCTGCAAATTACAGAGTCTCCTTCAATTTAGCGCCTGTTTTATCCCTTACTTGTCCACGACACCCCAGGGATTTGGGTAATCATTAAGCCGCAGGTGGCTGGCCTGCTTCTCAGGAGTTTCACCTCCACTTCGTTTGGTCTTACCCATGGCCTGCGACGGTTATTATCACGCTCGGACTATGGCTGTAAGAGAGCTTTCCTCCTTGTTATGCCATGACCGGATGCCATCCGATGTATTCCAGCCTGATATATTTCTGATAAACCGAAAACTCATCTATACAGCAAAAATGGGTTGGCCTGTTATGCGAGTGGCAGCTCTCAGAAAATATACCGCTGATGTAGCGGCTATTACGCCCAAAGAGGATCAAACTTAATGATTCGTATATGAGGTTGTCAAGGTGCAAGTGAAAGGATTTCCCTCTCACTTGCTACTGCCACTTTTTTAGAAAATCGCAACCAACTTTTTTATTTTTTCTTCAATTTTTTTCAATCGCTTATCTGCGGCTTGCCGAGTAATACCATATCGTTGGGCTAAACAAGTTGCATTTGGTATTTTCATTTCATAATAGGACAATATAAAATCTCGTTCTGCTGGACTCAGTTTCAATAGAGCTTGGTGTAAATCCTCAAGAAGTAAATTCTGAATAGCTTGTTCCGCAGTATCAACAGATTCATCCACAAACAAATCTGTATCCTGATAACCTTCCTCTGTGCCGTCACGATCTCCCACATGAGAAGCCGGGAATATAGAGCGACTTTTCTCATGTTCCTGGAGATAGCGGCTGTGGCGGTCCTCCTGTTGGTATTTTTCAAAATCTTTGCGAGAACATTCCATGATAATGCGGTCATCTTCATCACGGAACATTTTGACTGTTTCAACAAAAAAGCGCCCAGTAAAGCAACCATTGCGGCGTGCCTTACTGAACGCTGAAAAACTGATTTCCTCCCATTCCTGTGGGCTGTTATTTTTCCAAATGAATACTCTCGTCATATCCTTTCCTCCGTTCAAATTCTTGGTAGTCAGCGAATTTGAACGGTGTCATGGATATTTTGCTATGTACGCCTCCCAGCGCATACCGGCCTCCTAATACCGGGCAAAGAAAAAGGCCGGAAGTGTTTTCACCTCCAGCCATGTTCCTGCCGCCATATTGCAGCAGGAATGAAAAAAGCCCGGTTAATGCCGGGCCTTATGTAGAAAAGTATTCAATTTAGCGCATTCCTGCCACTATAACAAGTATAGCAGGTCGGAAGTCGGAAGGGAGTAGGGATTAGGTCGGGGATTTGTCGGGATTTAGTCGGGATTTAGTCGGGGCAGCTCCTCCAGGACTTCTGGAATAGAATATCCAAACAAGCAAACAGAAAATAAATAGATGGCTTCTCGTTTTCGGTCATAAAAGACACTGCGCTCTATATTTAGTTCTTCCAGCAATTCTTTCTCTGTACTGTTGAACCGATAGATAAATTGCTTAGTCAAAATTTCATAGTAAAGTTCTCCTCGATCCGGATACCGTTTCAGACGAAGGAGTGCACGGTCAATAATATTGACTAGCATTTGATTTTGAACAAGGCAGCAAACTTTTTCTTCAAAGGCTTGCAGTTCAATATCTGGTGCAAAATTTTCAAGATAGCAGAGGCCAGACTCTATATCTTGTTCTCCCATAATCCAAGCAGTTTCTTGTAATTCTTCTGCCCGTTCACTCAGAACCCAGACTACATCACGGTAAATCTTTAGAATCAGCTTACTTCTATGAAACGCAGCGTCGCTGTTAAGCCCCAAAGCTGTTAGCCTGCTGTTACATTTTTGGATTGTTGTGCTTTCTTTTCTCATAGAACATCCCTCCTTGTTCGCAATATTGCGAACATATTAGGTACAAAATAGCATAGCAGAGGAGCGTGAGAGAGGGCAGTGCCTCTCTCTATTCCCCCATTTGGTTATATCAGGTTTCTGGATTTTAGACGAATCTGCATTGCTTGCTTGGAAACCTCAAAAATATTTGCCATTTCAGCAATGAGCTGTTCATCTGTCCGGCCTATTTTAAGCCGGTAAAAACATTTTTTGATCTGCGGTAAAGGCATCAGCAGAGCAGAAGCCAGAGTATCCGCCTGACGCTCAATTATGCCATGACTTTCGTCGGAAGAAACATTTCCGTTATAAGCAGCAACATCTCCAGTACCAGAGTACAACTTCTTATGTAGTACCCAATGAGCCAGCTCATGGGCACAGGTAAAACGGAGCCGCCCTAATTTTGACGGATCACAAAGCCGTTCATCAATTAAGATTGTACCGGCTCTTACTGCAATCATTCGATACTGTCTCTGTATCTGGTCATATAAGACAACAGCACCGTCATCGAAAATTGTTTCCCCTAATATCTTGGGGTTTTTTCTTAGTGTATGAAACTCCAGGATTAGATCAAACTTTGTCTCGATAATGGTTTCGATTGGCACAGGACATGGTTGCCCGGATAGCAGAGAGGGATCATATTCCATCAGGATTTTTCGCCCTACTGCCTCGATTGCTTCTGTACGGATTTGTGGAATTGACAAAGCTCTCCCCCCTATCGTTTACGCTCCTTTAGCATTTTCATAAATGTCTGCCATTCTTCATCGGTAGCATCTACTTCTTTTGCCACACGCAAGGCTGCCCGAACAATATCTTTTTCCATGATATAGTCTGGCAAATCAGCAGATACTGTATTGCGTGATTTTGCAGCCAGATCCAAAAGCAACTCATGTTCTGATTTATCCAAATTCAGAAAGGCAGAGATGCGTTCCACAAAATCTCCATTGGGTGCAGGACGGCGGCTTTGCTCAATATCACACAGATAACCGTAAGCAATATTCAAATGCTTGGCTGTATCGCGTAAATTGAATTTGTGCGCCTTGCGTTTCTCGGCTATAAATGATCCAAAAGTTATATTGCCCACAGCATTCACCTCTCATTTGTTCGACGAACTGCGAACATCTTGCTTATATTGTATATCGAACATCTGTTCACTTCAAGGATAAAAATTTCATTTGAAAAGAGGTGTTAAAAATCAATAACACCTCTTTTGCGCTATATAAATTCCTGAGCGATTTGCTGCATTTCCGTAATGCACTCTTTGGGAGAGAGAATTTTTATTTTCCCTTTGAATTTGAATATCCAGCCATAAAAAGTTCCACTGGGGTTCACTTCAATTTTGGCTGTGAAGTGTGTATCATCATACCTATCAACAGCAGCATCTTCTCCATAATGATCTATGATTACTCTCATCAATTCGTTTTCACATAGAAGGGTTACTTCCTTCGATGACTCCGATGTAAACATATCAACCATTTTATTTGTATAGGAGGCTACATCAAATCCCTCTATCGGCATAAAGTAAGTTTCCAGATTTTCTACACTTGTTAGCCGATCTACACGGAAGTGAGCAATTTTCTGATGCTTCAGAGAAAATCCAATCAAATAGTAATGGTCATTTTTCCATTCAAGCGCATAAGGATTTACGACATAATAATATCCATCATGCTTTAAGATTTTCTTTTTTTCTTGAGTATATTCATAGTATTGGAACCGAATTTGCTGATGGTTTCCAATCGCTGTTTGGATATTGTCAATGATGTAGTAAACCTTTTCATTATGCGGTTTGACACGGCTGGATAAAGCAGCAAATTTTTGAAGCTGCTTTGCCTGATGTAGACTGGTCAGACGGCATAATTTCTGCACCAGCTCCTCAGACTTCTTGGCAGAAATGATCTTCGAGGATGCTACTGCGTCTGTCAGCATTTTCAGTTCTGGATACTCAAACAGGCGGTTTCCCATAAAATATTGGTTTTGGGTACTCTTAACCACCACAATATCAATCCCCGCATCGATCAGCGCATTGGTATCTGCGTAAACAGTCTGCCGCACTGCCTGAATTCCTTTTCCATTCAGATGGGCAATGATGTCAGATACTGTGGCGGGATGGTTTTCATCGGTCCGCTCATAGAGAAACCGGAGTAATTCCAGTATCCGCATATTTGTTGAATTCTGCATACTTCACCTCCTCGATTCTTAAAATGGCCTATTTTGTATGGTGTCCAGCCCCAAAGACCAGAAGCAGGGCGACAGCACAGAGAAGCAGGCCGATCCAATTTCGATCTATAATCAGCTTGATCACCGCCACAAGCAGAAGTCCGCCTGCCAGGAGCACAACGCCATTCATTCAGCGTCCTCCCGAAGCATAGTTTCCCATGTTGATGTCCAGCACCCCTCTGGGCGGCTGGATCAGGGAGTCCTCATACTGGCACTTCCACTGGACCTCCCGGCACATCTGGCTATCCGCCACGCCGTCTATGGTTTCCCCATCCTGAATGGGGTTATCATGCTCCAGAATATAGGACGCTGCATTATAGGCGTGGTTTACCACCCAGTTGGGGTCCATGCCGTGGAAGTGGTACTGGAGATCCGGCAAAAACAGGGTGCTCATGCCCACCGTGTCGATGAGCATATCCTCCGTGCCCTCGATGTTGAAGAAACGGACATTGACGCCAAAGCGGATGAACCGATCCGGCCCCTCAATCTGATGGGAGCGCACATCCTCTGCCAGAAACAGCTTGCCGCAGTTCTGGAAATAGAACGCCTCACAGGTGGGGTACAGCTCTGCCAGAGCCTCCAGAAAGTCGGCATCCAGGTTGGCACGCTCCAGCGCTGAAAGCGCCGCAGTCAGCATATCGGTGGCCACCACCTGATATTTGCACTCCCGGAAGATCCGGTCACGGTCCTCCTGGCAGTCCCACATCTGGCTCATCAGAAAGGCATCAAAGCCTTTGCCCTTGAACTTGTCGCATTTCATCACCATCAGCTGTACCGGGCACTTGCCGTCCTGAAATTCCGCGACATGATCCAGGGCGGCAAAGCCGGCCATTTTCTTATCATAACAGAAGCACTCTGTTGATCCGATGTGCTTCTCCATTATGGCAGTCATTTTTTCTTTATCCGGCATTTCTACCGGCTCTTTGAACAGCATCTGAATGAGATAGGGACCTCCGGGCTGGGGGCCTTTTTTGTCGTCCAGATTTTGCTGGAAAGCTTTATTGCTCATTTGGTTTCCTCCTTAATAATCAAGCAGGATAGGCACCTGCTGTTCCTCGGCAAACCGCATGGCCCGCCAGAACATGGAGAAGGCGAACTTGGCCAGGGATTGGGTGTCATACTGGGTGTGTTCCGGGATGTCTGCCTTGCTGTACTGTCCATCTGAGTCTACGGTTCCGTCTACCGGGTATCCCTCCGTGTCTGCCCAGCCAAGGATGGTGTCCTCATCGGCCTGCCATGCCAGCTGGTTCAGCTTTTCCAGCTCCTTCCGCAGTCCGCCCAAGGTGGCGATCATCGTCTGATCATCGGTGGGCAGAGGGCCTTGGAATAGAAAGCTGTCGGTGAGGGGAAGCCACCAAGTCGCACCCCGAAGCAGGGACCACACCCGCTCCTCGTCCGATGCAAGGCGGGCAATCAGGGGATGCTCCCCGAAGTCCCAGTCCTTCTCCACGGTGAGAGGCACCGGTTCCTCGTATGTATGACAGGCAGCCACCAGCAGCATAGCGCCAAAGGCATCCCAATCCGGCTTATCGGTGTAATAGGGCCGCTCGTTGTCCTCCGGCCATGGAGTGTAGTGCGGCTGGTTCGGCTGGGAAATGGCGGCTAAGATCTGATCCCGCCAGTCCTCCACTGCCGCCTGGATCTCAGCCGGGGACAGCTCCTCCTCGTTGTCGGCGGGTTCTCCATCCGGGGTGATCCGGTTAAAGGTGTATCCGTTTTCCTCCGCCCACTGCTGAACAACAGTTTTCCAGTTGTGAGAATAGTACCGGGTCAATGTTCCGGCGTAGATGTCAAGTCCCATAGTATTGCCTCCTTTTCAATCAAAATCCATCCAGACCAGGTGTTTTCCGCAGTGGAGGCACTGGAACAGATAGCATTGCAGATGCCCGCCATTGACAGATTCCCGGATCATTTCTTTTTGCTCATCGTCCCACATCGGATCGTCCAGTACCTCCTCCAGCACACCCAGGGCCCGCAGTTCTCTGGCACCCACATGGCCCAGGTAGGCGCAGTAGTCGCCGCAGTGGGCGCGCCAGTATTCCTGCTGCCAGCCGGAGTAGCCGGGGGTGCGGTGGATCAGCTCGTCCAGCTTCTCCGGATCGTCTACGCCATCGTCCACAGAGAAATCATCTTGAAAGCTGCCGTCATATTTCCGGGCCGCCTCGCCGCTGGCGATACACGCCGGGCACAGATATGCAATATCCTCCACTGAAAAGAACGGATTGGTATAGAAAATATGGGTCGTCTTGCCACAGCAGTCGCAGACAACGCCGTCTGCGGATTCCTCAAAAGCCCCAGTTTCCAGAGGGTTTGGGTGATACCGGAAGGCGGGCAGGCCCAGCTGGGCCTGCCGTTCCTTTTCTTTCTGCTTTTCCTCCGGCGTTTTGGGCTTGGGGAGAGCATAATGATTGCCCCAGTTTTCCGCATAGTCCTTCAGCGTGCCCAGCCGCTTGAGGGTCTTTTTATCGGAACGATTTCCGATTTGGCAGAGCAGTTCATAGGCATCTTTCTTGAAGTCCAGTAGATCATACACATCCACCAGCACTTCCTTGGCCTGCTGATCCTCACTCTGCTCAAGTTCTTCCTTGAAGGTATATAGAGCGCGGACACTGTCCGGACCTTCATTGGTCGCAACAAACTGTTTTTTTAGTTCGATATAGGTTTTCTGATATTCTGTCATTGGTCGCACCTCCCATCAATCCCACCAGAAATACCAGACAGTGGACTGCCACAGGACATCTGCCAAGGAGCCAATGCTTCCATCCTCATTCTGATCCAGATCTGGGCAGAAGCCATATTGCTCCACAGCCACTTCCATAGCTCTTTCCTTGGAGATCGGAGTCGGAAGTTCAAACTCCAATTCATCGTGGCTCATGGCGGCAGGGATGGCACCATGCTGCTCGAACCAGTATTTCGCCACTGCCATCAGGTCCGGCGTGTCGGGGCACTCATTCCAATTTCCAAAGGGCAGGTAGGCGAATATCTCCCAGGGGTTCTTGACCGGAATTTTGGCCAGAATAAGCGGATAGGTCATGTGGCTATCCGAATCCCAATAGCAGGAGAAGCGGTCATTGTCATAGCCGCCCTCCATCTCGCCCAGGACTTCCGCCTCCCAGTCCATGTCATCGTCCTCGGCTTCTTCCTTGCGCTGGCCGGTCAATTCCTCCAGAACCGCCTTTCCGTCCTTGATGGGAGCGGAGAGCATCTTCTTTCGATACTCCTCTACTGTTTTGAGGTCAAATTCGTAGAAGTCCGCATTGTGCTCCGGATCGGCGTTCATCACCAGACACTCCAACAGCGTTTCATCATCCGCCTTGATGAGCACGGGAACAAAGCCCTCCCGTACCCCAGCCGCTGGGCGTAGCTGTATGCCGACATGATGGGGTCATCATCTGCCATGGATGGGAAATAGGTACACTCGCAGTCCAGATACTCCATGATGGCCTGAGCAACCTCGGAAGGCTCCAGCGTATCCTCGTCGAAGTCCTGTCCCTGCCAGTTTTCAAACCGTTCCCCGATCACCTCTGCCATAGCCTGATAGTAGTCCTCGTCAAAGGGGATGAACAGGTATGCCTCCTGCTGGAACTCATTGGAGTGATACCGTTCCGGGCCGAAGAAGCGGAGGGCATTGTCGTCAATGTCGGCGGGATAGTAGGGACTGTCGCCCTCTCCGTAGTAATAGCCGGCAAAGGCGCGACCTTGCTGATTGAACAGCACAGAGAACAGGCAGCCGTCCAGCTCATCTTGGATGAATGCCCTCAGGTCTACGCTGGCAGGGTCGGCTTTGACCTGTTTGACCACTTCGCCGTGTTCTTTCAGGAAGTCCTCGCCCATCAGGTCGTGCTCCATGCACCAGCGCAGGTAGATGGCCATGTGGTTGTAGGCATTGATAGGATCAATAGGCAGTTCCTTTTCCTCAATGCTCTCAAGGTGATAGGAAGCGTCGTCCATCTCACCGTCAAAATTATCATTGGAAAGGGTGCCACGGGTGATAGCATCCTGACGATCAGGCTCCACCACAAAGCTGATGCCGTTCATTTTGCCCAGCAGGGCGTCCGCGTCATGGGCCAGCTTATATTCCAATTCATCCCGGTAGAGAGGAATCACCTGATAGAAGTTGACCTCCTCGCCACTCGGCAGGATGCAGACCTCGCTGCCATCTTCGGTATCCTGGGGACCAGTCAGAATGGCGGCGCACAGCTTTGTGTCCTTTGCAAAATCCTCCTCATTGTCCATGGTATGGCCGAAGCCCAGCCAGGTATCGCTGGCAATGGGAAGGCGGGCCAAGGATTTCAGCAGGCGGATGGGCCAGTACCACTTTTCGTCTTTCATGGACTCCTGATCCAGCTTCCAGTCCGCAGGCAGGGCAATGGCCAGCTCCGCCCGCTCCAGCTTATATTCCGCCAGTTCCTCCGGCACATTCATCCGGTGAGCGCCCATGCCCATGGTGACCAGGGTGCAGTAGTCCCGCTCCTCAGAGGGCGGCACCACGCAGATGTCCACATGGATGTCGGGAGAAACCAGCTCATGGAACACATTCTCGAACTTGCCGAAATACTGCTCAATGTGCCCCTCGACGGCTTCCATCTCCTCCTCGGTGTAGACTTCGGGATTACTGAATTCTTCCTCATCCTGCGTGTCATCATTGTCTGAGTGGTCGCAGCTGTCATCCTCCGGATCTCCCTTTATAGGCTCGTAACCGATCTTCAGGGTCATCTGTTCCTCCGGCAGGGAGACGCCGGGGCTGCGGGTGATGGTGTGCTTATCGTCCGCAGAAAAACCGATGGTCTCGCCGTCTTGCAGCGTCACATCACACGCCAGCACATAGGAGGCAAGGCTGGCCAAAAAGTCCCGCAGTTCCTCCGGCTCAGCGTCGGTGTTCAACACCTCCATTTCCTCCTTGCCAAACACATCCATGCCGTAGGTGTAGCCGTTTAGGCCCCCCTCGCTCCGGTACAGGCCGAACCAAACCCAGTTGAAGATGGGCAGTTCGTCCTCTTTGAGCATATCGGCAAGGCCCTCATAGAAACGAGGCTCAAATACCACGCCGCTGGTGTAGACACCGGTGGCGTATTTCTGCTTGCAGCACACTGCCATCGCCTTGGTGAACAGCTTACCTCGTTCCAGCAGTTTTTCCTCCTCGCCCAACACAGCCACCATGATATGGGCCTTGTGCGCTTTGGCCACCTCTACGGCCTCTGGCCACATATAGTTGTTTTCGGCGTTGATCTCCGCTTCATTGTCCGGGATGTGACCGTGGAAGAGTGTCACGATCAGCATCATGCCGCCGACCCGCATTACCACAGCGTCATCGCTGTTCTCATCATCTTCGTCGCCCTCATCCGGCTCCTCATCTACGATGCCCCATTCTTCCCGTAGATCTCGAATCAACTGCTCCTTGTCCCATTCCGCTTTGGAGAGGAGCACAGACCCGGCAAAGGAGCCCTTACGGTCAGTTTTCTCCTCGTCGGCGTCATCCTCAAGATCCTCTACATCTTCATCCGGATCATAGAGGGATTCATGCTCCAGTCCGCGGACAAATTCCTCAAAGCTGTCTGCCAGATGGGTAATCTTGTAGTCGTTTTCCTGATCCACATGGACTACCGCAGGCTCTCCCTGGGGGCCGCAAGCTCGGTAGTCCAGGAAAATCATATCGTGTCCGGCGCTTGGACAGTCACAGATGGCCACACCGATGGCAGGATACTCCCACTCATCGATCATAAACTGGCTGCCCAGCTCTCCGCAGAGGGAGCAGCTCTTTTCTCGTCCGATGCCGAAAATGCCGGTGATGGCCACATGGTCATCTGCCCAGCAGGTAGGTTCATCGCAGGGATAGCAGGTGTTCACCGGAATGCCGCCGTTGTGCTGCTTCATCAGCCAGATGTAGGCGGCGGGCAGCTTGTAGCCCAGTTCCTCCTCCACGCTGGCGATCAGCTCATCGGAAGGCGGATCACTGACATATTCTTTCAGTGCATACCAATTATCATCCCAGAAGTTGGTGAGGTCGAAGCCCTCAAATGGAGTATCACCGGGCACGAATTTGGCCTTCTTCTTCCGGCTGCGCTGGCGTTTCCGGATCTCCGCCTTACACTCCCGAATTACTGCCGGGGCATTTTCATCCTCCGGGTCCAGCTCCGCCCACCGCTCGGCGTAGGGGATGGCCTTTTCCTCCTGGCCATAGAGATACTGATAGCCATAGGCCATCCGCATATTCCACTCCGCCTTGTCCTGGCCTTCCTCCCGGACGGACTCCAGCACCTCAATGGCCCTCAGAAGGGCTTTGTCTCCCTTGGATTTCAAAGTACCTTCGTCATGGTCCCCGATGATGGCGTAGTTCTCCAGTGCACGGGCCAGGGCGTAGGCGGTGCGGTAGTTCCTCCAGTTCTCCGGGATGGCATTCAGTGCCTGGATACAGCGGGTGTACTCATCCTCGTCGTTCCACTGCTCCAGCTGCTGGAAGAAGGATTCGGCGTTCTGTTGGGTGTAAGGAATATAGTCCATGCCCGTCAGCGTTTCGTCCAACTCGTCATCCTGATTCTCAGTTTCTGTCCCATCATCTTGTTGCTTTAGGGGTACAGAACCGGCTTCACGGCGGAAGGTGTGGAAGATGGCCCATGGGATGTCCGTGCCTTCAAAGAACTCTTTCGCCATGTTCAGCGCCTCTTGGATGTCCCAGGCGATGAAGTCCACATAGCCACAGTAGAGGCCGGTAGCCCCGCCGGTGAGAGTGAGCACTTCCGAACCATCCCCGCCGGTGAGCACTTCCTCCAGCTTGTCCCGGAAGTCGAAAATTTTCTGACTGCCTTCCTCCTCCCGCAGGGTATCCAGGGGATAGCAGAAGAAGCCCGCCACCGCGCCGTCGGCATGGAGATCGTCCATAAAATCATTGTCGGCATTCAGATAGCCGTTGATGAGCGGCACACAGCAGGTGGAACCGGCCATTACATCCAGCCGCCAATCGGCGTCCGGGTCCTGTTTGGGTTCCATTTTGTAACCAAGGTAGCTCTCCAGATAGGCTTCCGGGTCGGTGGAGAGCTCCAGGCCCTGCTCCCGCAGTTTGTCGGGCAGCTGGGACAGGAGGAAGGACGGCTCTGCCTTGGGTTCCTCCAGCACATCAAAGCTGTCTATGTATCTCATGTGGGGGATCTCGCCCAGCACTTGGTCGGTGAAGGTGGTGAGCATCCACCAGGCCCGGCCTTCCTCATCCCGGAGCATAGGCAGCAGCTTTTCACAGTAGGCGGAGATGGCGAAGCTGTTTTCACCCTGCTCCTCCAGCCAGATCTGCACATCATCCCCGGAGATGTCCAAGCCATTCTCAGTACGCAGACCGATGTTCTGGAGGGGCTGACGGCCCACAAGGATGTTCCAGTGCTCCAGCACCTCCTTGGGGGCGTGCTTCTGGAAGTAAATCAGCTCAAACAGCTTGACCTTGTCGCCCTCCGGGGTGAGGATCAACTCATGCTTTTCGCCATTGAAGCCCATCTCGAAGGAGATTTCGTCAAACGCCTGGTTCAAAGCCCCTTCCATTTGGGCCACGAGTTCTGCGCCGCGGGTGTGATCTTTGTCCTCATCCATCATCTGGCGCAATTCTGCTTCCATCTCGGCAAAGGTTTCCCAACAGTTCTCTGTCCGCTCCCGGAAGCACTCCCAGAACTGCGGCAGAGAAATACCCTTTTTGCACGAGTCAATTAGTTCCTCCATGTCCTGTCGGGTGTTGAGCTTAGGATCATCACCGGGATGCAGTTCCAGAGCTTTTTCAAAATGCCGCAGAGCGCGGCCCTCCTGATCCAGATAATAATAGGCATACCCCATACGGAAATTCCAGGAATAAGTATCTCCCAGTTCCTCCTCATGGGACTGCATCAGTTCCAGTGCCTGGTGAAGCAGCTTCCTTCCCTCCGGCTCGCTGGAGTCCGCCAGATTGTTGTAGGCGCGGGCCAGCTCCATATCCATTTCCGGGGTACGCTCCTCGGCAGAGATTGCCTCCAGTGCGTCAACGATTTTCTGGTGTTTGTCCTCCTCATGCCACTTCTGGCACTGCTTCAAAATATCCATATCAGGGTCCTCCTCGTCCTCATCTGGTTTCCAGTCTTTGATCTGCTGGAACACGCCATTTTCATCCCGCTCAAAGGCGCAGGGAGCGGGGGTGTTCAGCAAAGGGATGATGTCGGGATCGTCATTGCAGATCGTGTTCAGCTTGTAGATCCCGGCGTTGTTAGGGTCGTCCATGTACTCGTCGCTCTCATCACCGGCGGTAAAGCGCCAGCCGCTGTCCCAGCCGCCGTCCGGCTCCTCCCTGTAGCAGTAGCCCACCTTGCAGCCCTCCACTGTGATGCGGTTGGTGGCGATACAGCCATCGGCGCCCTCCCAGTCGGGAAGCAGATGTTTCACATCTTCCGCCTTTACATGGTAGTCCCGGTTGCGGCCAGCGGCCTCGTACAGTTCCTTCCGCAGCGCCTCCACATCCCGAGCCATTTCGTGGATCTCCTCGTCGTCCATCATCTCACTGAGGTCATATTCCATCGGGTTCTGGGCAAAATCCGCGAGGGCCTTGTTCATGGCGTCGTGCTCCTCTGGCGTGGCGGTGATGCGGATGCGGCGGGAGGAGGTGTTGTACTCATCCAGATCCTGGAGGTTCACACTGCCGCTGACGCTGCACTCCAGCAGGATGGCGGCCAGATCGGTGACCACATCAATGGCGAAGTGGAAGTCCATCTCCACGCCATCGGAGTGTGTAAACTCCAGATACTCCACGGTCTGGTGGAAGTTCCAGTTCTGCTTGTCCAGCCCGATCTTGGCGAAAATCTCGCTGAGGGGGATCTCCTCCTTTTTCTGATCCTCTAAAAATGCCACAAGGTTCAGACTGTCATCGGAACCGCCAATAAAGTTGCCCCAGTATTTTTTGATATACATTTGTCGTGCCTCCTGTTCTGAATCCAGTCGATCAATGAGCTGATTCAAGTGTTCCAACCACGCAGGAGCGATCTCACCGCTGTCCTCGTTCTTCCAAAGATCCACAATCTCACGGATGCCGTCCTCGTCCGGCACCTCGTTTTTGATGTCGGTGAGCTGCCGCAGCAGGAAAGCAAGGGCTTCTTTGGATGCTGTGAAACCGGTGACTTTATCCCATATAGCTTCTTCATGATCGTAGTCCAGCTTGCCATTATCCTTCCATTGGAAATACAGCTCCGCCAGAGCCATCGCAGTATTGTCAAAGAGGAAGTCGATTTGTGAGAAGTCAGATCCCAGCATGACTTCCTCTTTCATCAGTTCGATCATCTCGCCCAGATCCATTACCGGATGCTCCGGTACATATTCATTTTTGAGGATGTCCAGTACATCCAACCCTTCGTCACGCTCTAATGCTTTTATGCCCCATGCTCCCATGTCGGCACCTCTCTTTCTTTATTTTGTATCAAGCTTCTATTGTCAATCATAGTTCTCCAACCGAATGATAGGCCGATAAAAGTCATAATCTCCGTTTAGTTCATTGTCCTCCTGCACTTCTGGCTTACAGTGGGGCGAACAGGGTAGGAAACCGAGAAATGGACCCAGCCCACCGCAGATATTGCATCCGCCGTCACCGCCGCAGGTGGTAAGCCTATCAGCCTGCACCACTTCCCGCATATAGGGATCGTAGGCGATGGACAGGCCGAAGAAATTGGGTTCCTCCATGTCATAGGGCCGGTTCTCATCCTCATCCATGTTCTCAAACCAGTGCAGACGCATGGAGTAGTCTAACCCATCTCCCCATGGAAACAGGGTCCGACACCCGCCGCCACACAGGTAGGCCCACTCGTCCGCCGTGGGCAGGGAGAAGCCCCTGTTTTCCAGCATGGCAAGAAGCGCATCGTAGTCTGTGTGGTTATAGATACAGATCTGAAAGCCCTTTTCCGTCCGCTCAATGCGGGCCGACTGATGCAAGGTAAGACTGCTGCTGTCACTCCAGGCAAAATCACGGAATTCCTTCAGCCAGTCAGGGTGGACAGTCAGTCTGGGATCATCCATTTTGACTGGCTCCCAGTTAATTTCCTCCAGCTCCCGGCCCACCAGCATGGGTCCAATGGCCGCCTGCCGAACAGGAGCCATGCTTTCCCGAATCATCTCCTCCGGGTCCCGCTCCATTTCCCATTCTCGGAACAGATACTCCAATTCCTCCCGGCTCTCCTGATTCAATCCCACGGCAAACTGCTCCCAGCCCAGGGTGACGGTATCGCCGGGGACAAAGACGAACTCCCGACCATCTTTCTTGAAGATGCCGGTGGTGCAGCTCTGGCCCCAGCGGTCAAAAGTATGTAGATCAAGAAAGGTCATATTATAACGAGCAGCCAGGCTTTCCATCAGTGTCTGCTTCTCGGTGGTGTCCATTTGATTGAATTGGGGACGGGACAGTTTTTCGTTCATAGTAAGTTCTCCTACAGCCTATCCAGGTTTTCCTGTAAATCGCCCTGCATCAAGTGCTGGGCAATGGCTTGGTTCAGTGGCTTATGGGGGTGATAGGCTGCCTGCTCTACATCGTGCAGGCACTCCTCCATCAATGCCTCCGGAGAAATGCCTTCCCGTTTGCCATAAAGATGGCCGAAGGCATAGCACACGGACTTGAGAAAGTCGAAAATATAGTCGTGATTTCCACGCATACTGGGCAGGTCGTTGAACGAGCCCATACCTCCGTATGCCCGAAGATGGTGGGCAACCTCCCGCCGCTGGTTCCAGTCCTGAATGTCCCGCTCCAACCAGTCGATCCAGTTTTGGAACTCTGGATGGTCTGCCAGAAGGATGGAGCGCAGACAGGTCAGAGCCTCGGTATAAATATCAGACTGTTTCATTGGCCATCGCTCCCCCAAATACCTCCATAGAGCACACCATCTTTTCCAAGGAACAACATCCGGCTGCGAAGCAGGCTGCACTGCTCCACAGCGACCTTGTTTCCGTCACAGGTGGGAATAGCCTCCTGTTTTTTCCCAAGGTGATCACCATGAGCGGTAAGGAAGTAGAATTTATCCCGTTGCTGGTATCCGCCTTGAAACAGGAAGGTATTGCCGGACGGGGCAACAGAAAAAGCTCCGCTTCCTTCGATTGGCAGTTCAAATACAAAGTCCTCTTTGAAGTTCGTCCGCACCAGCCGGAATTCATCGTAATAATAAAACCACAGGTTTTCTTCTTCGTCCAGGCTGATGGCGTAGCAGTCATAGATGGAATAGTTCTCATTCTTCCAGAGAGGAGTTCCCTCCGATGTCCATGCAATCAGGCCGCAAGCACCCAGAGGTTCATCCCAACCGTAATTACCAAATACACCTTCGTCAAAGTAGCTGGTAATGATGGTGCCATCTTTTTTTACCACACAGTCTTGAATGCCATCCCCCAGGCAGAAACGGGACAGCACAGCTCCGTCCCGGCTGACGATCCAGGCGTTCTGGTCGGGGCCGTTTTCCCGATAGGCGCATCTTGCCCCCAGCAGGAGGAAGTGATCACCTGCGGGCCGCAAATAATGAAACTGGAACTTCAAGAGGCCAAGAGGAAACAGCGTCGTTTCCAGCACCCGCTGTTCCGCCCAATCCAGCTGGATTTCCACTGCGGTATAGGTGGAAGGAGTGCTGAGCCAGTCCTTACCCTGTGTTTCGGACGGCTGTTCCATGAGAAGATAGACTTTTCCATCCCTTGCCGTGAAAAAGTCTGTCACTTCTGTGCCCTCCAGATGTTTTTCCCGGCGCAGCTGGTCCAGGTCAATGATGGAGAACAACGGCAGATTTTTGGCTTTTATAGGTTTGTTCATAGTGTCTCCTCCTGGCTACTTTAACGCTCCATCATAGGTGTGGCTTTCCCAGGCGGCCTCAAATTCCGCCTGCTCTATGACGCAGGCGTGGAACTCCTCACCCCAGACATGGGCGTTCAATTCCTCCACGGTGGGGATCGGCGTGATCTCGATGGCGCCGTCGTAAAGGTCAGGGATATTGCGGGTGCGGCCATCTGCAAAGATGTCAATGGAGTGGAGGGCCAGCCGCTCATTTTCTGTATCCACTTCATAGAGGATCACCGACGGTTCTCCCTCCGGTGCGTCCTCCCAAAAAAGCTTGATGTACTCCATCATTCCATTTCCCTCATTTGAACCAATGCCACCCTGTCATGGTGCCGGTTACCTCATCTATCTGTATTGCAATATCATAATTGCCGCGACAGCCCAGCAAGGCCGCGAGATGATCGTTTTCCATAATCAAATCATAAAACTCAACCGCTATGTCTTGGAATTCCTTCGGAATTTCCAGTGCAGAGAAGAAATCCACTGATTGAGCATTTTGGAAAAATTCAATGGCCGTTTTACTGCATTTTACTATAATCCCTGTTTGAGTGGTCAAATCTTTCATGCTTTCGCAACCTCGCTCATGTTCAGATACATCCCCATCGTTTTTTCATTGTCACAGGCCGCCCGGATCATTTTGGACAGCAGCATCAAATCGTCGATGTATTGGGAGTACACGCAGAACACATCCTCGTCAGAGTCGAAGTGAAACAGATCCACGCCGCTGTTATTTTCCTCGAACTCCTGGATCACGCCCCGGACCAGCCGCTCCCAGTCTCCGCTGCTTCCAGTCAGTCCCAGCCGACGGAATACTTCCGTCCGGAATCCATTGTTGATTTTCAGCAGAAGGGAGAGCGCATAGGGGTGGTGGGGAATGAGAAAGAATGGCGCAATCTGCTCCGGCTTCACCCAGATTTTGAAGGGCGGACGCGGGTCAGGTATCCAGGGCAAGATTTCCCATTCGTCCTCCGGCCGGTTTCCGTATTGGCAAAGGTCTTTCATAGTGTTCTCCTTTGTTCTGTCACATTTTTAATCCTGCTCTCGATAACTGGCTTCAATGTCGATGAAGCGCACATACACGGCGCAGACTTTGCCCTTTGCGTCATAGCCGAAGTAAACGGGATAGTAACCGTCACCCCAGCCAGAGGAGAAGATGGGCAGGTTGCAGTCCGTGTCCGGCACGGTCCAGTTGAGCCAGTCGCCGCAGTCCCCCTGATATTTGGGGTGGGCTTGGGCGTTTTCCTCCAGTAAGTCGCAGAACAGGTCGTTGTAGGGGTCGATGTCCGGGTCCTCCTCCAGCCGCTTGGCCCAGTATGTTTTGAAAGCCACCTGGGTCTGGATGTCTGCAATACACCCCATTCCGGCATCTACGCCGAAACCGAAGTAGTCATCATCTCCCAGTGCCGCGTCCAGATTCTCGTTGCCCACCATGCCCAGCTCATGGCGGACAGGCTTTTCCCGGCTGACCTCCACCTTGACGCAGGCATAGCGGTCGCCGTATTGTTCGCTGGGCACCACGCAGATTTTTACGGGATAAGTTCCGGCGGGGATCGTTTGAAGGAACGGCAGAGTGTCCTCCAGTTCCACCAGCGGATCACAGGCGAAAATCTGCCCGGTGGGGAAATGGACGGTGCCGATGTCCAGCACATCCACCGCCATGTTCCCAATCACTTTCTCTGTGAAATGGGCCTCCAAGTCATCTTTACAGGTCAATTTATCCTTGATTGCTTCGTATTTGTTCAACCATTCAGTTGTAGGCATATCAGTTTCCTCCTGTTGGTTCTGTTTTTTGATATACGCGCTCTTAGAGCCGTCCCAGTAGCAGTTCACACATCGGCCATTCTGGAAATGATGGTCACAATTCGGGTAGCCATAGAGAACATGGGCACATTCCGGGCACAGCCCCATCATCTGTGAGGAGCCTTTGAAAAACAGGCTTCCGCACTCATCACAAAGGGCCAGTTCTTTTTCTGCCATAGGGTTCACCAGTCCCGTTCCCGGATGGCCTCCTCGGTGTCAATAGGAATGCCAAACCACTCCAGAATGTAGGCCACGGTTGCCGCGATACATTCCCGTGCCACCGTTTCGATCTCGCTGTCGTGCTCGTCAAACTCCTCCTGGAGATCATTGATGCCGCAGACCGCCTCGTCCAGCGTTTCCTGCACCACTTCGGTGTCGGTTTCGCCGCTCTCCAACAGGTCGATGACCTTCTGAAGCTCGTCTTTTACCTTGTCCACCAGAAAAGTGGGATAGTAATTGTCCTGATACATCTCGTCCAGCAGTTTGTAATTGGGGTCAAATGTTTTCATAGGGATTGCTCCTTTCTTCGTGCTCGGCAGTCATGCTCAACTCGATCTCATCGTCGCTGTAAACTAAGTAGAGTCCATGAGGAGCCTTTCTATCGAAATGCAGTTCAATGTCACAATATTTGAGGATCAAATGTTTCCCGCTGCTTCTCATGGTGGAAACGGCATCGGGATTCCCGAAGATTTCTATGACCTCATCCTGTGACATTCCGAATTTCAGCGGTGAAATATCCCACGGATTCTGCAATATTTGATTACGCCAAATCGTAAAGTCCTGTTTCATCGTTTTCCGTCCAGTGCCTCCACAGTTTTCATGGCAGCGGAATCAAATTTGCACTGCCGCAGTTCCCGTTCGATCAGGGCAAACACATCGGGAAAGCACTCAATCTCATCCTGATACTCATATTTCGCATACAGTTTCCCATACTCGGAGATTCAAACTTCTGCCGGGTAGTAGTAGCCAATATGACCGATAGGCTGGCATTTTTCACCGACAGCCTGTTCAATCTCTGCCAGTTCACAGCCGGACATATCCCGAAAATAGGCTTCTTCCAAATGGTTTTTGATCCCGTTGACCAGGTAAGGAAACAGAGCGAATTGGAAGTCAGCCGCCCAGTTCAGTTTTTTCTGCTCCAGATACCACTCACAGCACAGGCCGAAATACTTGCGGTAAAACCGCTGGGTAGTCTTCATCATAGGGACACCATGATCGGCGTAATACTTCTCCGCAATGGAAATGTCCACTTTTCGCCCTTCCTGCCATCCGGCGTACTCCATCAGCTGCTTGACCTTGCTTTTGAGATCGCCGGAGATGGGGATGCGTTCTTTGATCATGGTCTCACCTCTCATTCGTAAGCTGATCCTGCACCTCTTTGGGCAGGTCATTCCACAAAATATCGTATGTAAAATCCCGAATCTCCGGGTAACACTCCCGTGCGGTCTTTTCCGCAATATCTCTATTCAGGTAGTGCATCTCTTGGTGGAAAAACCAGTTGAGTTTTTCCATCAGCCGATAGAGTCGGATCTGTTCTTCTTGGGTCATGGGATTGCTCCTCCTATTTCAACTTTAGCACAAATCCCCAGATGCTCACCACGATCAGGAGGACACCCAGCAGGAAGAACACCACACGCCGGTATCCTCTGCTGTGGCGGTGGGCATCCCGCGTACCGGTAGGGTCGCACATCCAGTTCCAATTCAGAATTGAGCCAGCCACGGACACAATGCCCATGATCAAAGTCACCCACTCCCAGTGTGCCTGTAAAAAAGCTGTGATCTGCTCGCTGTTCATTTAAGTTTCCTCCTCGCCTTCGTCGTCGCGTATCACCTCATACCATGCTCCATCTTCACTGCGCATCTGCATGGTTCCGTAAGGTAGATTCAGAAATCGGACAATATCCGGGTCGATGCGGCAGATGTCCCGGATATCATAGAAGCCGCAGTGCGACTCGTAGTATTCATCACCTTCGCCGTACACATCGCCCTCGTCCCCAGAGTAGAAGGCCCAACCGCTCTCCCAACCCATATCCTCACGCTCGGGGATCAGCCGGTCCATGATCTGCACCTTACACCCATCCTGGGCGACGCGGTCGGAAGCGTAGCAGAACAGAGGGCCGTCCCAGTCAGGAATGACAGCCGGTTTCCCTTCTGCTGCCCGCGCCACCCGCTCCTCGGGGTCATCTGCAAATTCCGATTCCATATACTGTTGATACCGCTCATCCAACAGCTGCTCCACACTCTGACGGATTTCTTCGGTATATGGCAGAAGTAGGTAGGCCGCGTCTTTTTCCGCAATACTGTTCCAGACGCGGTCTTTGAGCCTGGCCAAGACGATATTCCGGCAGTCCCGGAGGTAGACATAGGGGTTAAAACGGTTGTCCTGGGCGTACCACTGGGCAAAGCCAGAGCCTCTCCGGTCAAAGAACTGAGTAGACAATTTCCCATCCAGATTATCCAGGATGAACACCCGTAGATCAGGCCCCTTTCCGGCCCGAACCGCCTTCACCACCTCCCGATGCCGGGAGAGGAATGGGTTACTCATTTGGCCTCGTTTCATAGCCCACCCCAGGAAGAAGGCCATCCGATTGCAGGCATCCAATTCATCTACTGGCAGGTGAAGCGCCCGGATTTTCTTGATCTGCTCTGCGGCGTTGTCCATCTCCGCCGGGTCGTAGCTGATTTTCTCCCCGTCTGTGACCACATTGAGCCGGTGCGGATTGATGACCTCCAAGCTCTCGTCTGGGCAGAGGTCCAGCAGGGCGTCCGAGCCGTGCTCCAACTTGTATTGGATCTCCTCCCGATAGAGGGGAATCACCTGATAGAAGTTGACTTCGTCCCCGTCCGGCAGGCGACAGAAAAAGGAGTCCGTCCCAAACACACCAGGGCAGAGTAGGATCTCACCACGCAGCTCCGTGTTCTCCGCGAAGGGGATGCCATCCTCACCCTCATCCAGTGTAGTCCTGGATTCCAGCCCTACCTCCGGGTCCTCCATGGCGAAGTGGGCGGTGGCCAGCATCATCCGGATGGGCCAGCTCCACCGCTCCTCCCGGCAGTCCGCCTTTGTCAGCCTCCAGTCTCGGGGCAGGTTGATGAGCAGCTCCGCCCGTTCCAGTTTTTCCTCCCGACGCTCCTCCGGGAAACCCATCCGATGCCGGCTCAGGCCCACAGTAACCAGGGTGTAGTAGTCATGATCCAGCCGGGGCGGGATGACGGCGATCTCCAACGGGTAATCTGGGTCGCTGTTGTCTGTGAGGAGCTGGGTATAGACACCGAACTGCTGGTCGATATGTACTTTCACATGGCCGAGGATGTCATTGTCGGCAGGGGGAATGGTCTCCCGCCGGATAATCTCCTCCCGCTCATTCCAATCCAGTTCCAAGGAATTTCCCTCCTCCAGATACTCCTCGCAGTCCCGCACCAGCTTTTGGGCGTCCGGGTCATCCGGGGCCAGAGCCAGCCATCGTTTTGCGTATTCACAAGCGGTGGTTGCTGAACTATATGCCATCAGGCAGGAGTAGCCCTTCCGGGCGTTCCAGTAGGGATCGTTCTCACCCTGGGTGCGGACGGACTCCAGCAGTCGGATGGCGTGCTGGATGAGGTTTCCGTCCACTTCACTGTCGGTTCCGTGCTCTCCATGATCTCCCAGGACCGCCAGATTGCTGTAAGCCCGACTCAACTTGACGGTTAGCAAATAATCTCGCTCCTGCTCCGGGATAGCCTCGATGGCCTCAATACATCGTGAGAACTCGTCCGCATCATTCCACTCCTCAATCTGCTCCAGCAGTTTTGTTTCTTCTGTCTGATTCATCATTTCACCGCCTTTTCTGTGTCATGCTTTGCCTTTTTTGAAGTGTCCGCTGCCTCGCCAGGTGTTGACCACACAGGTGAAGATCTGGCCGCAGTGCTTGCACCTAATCATGTGAGCCATAGTTTCGTCTGCCCAGCCATCCTCTGTCTTTACCTTCTCCAGTGGGCAGGTGGATTCCTCTTGCATCAGTTCAAATTCCCCCTCCGACACCAACTGCTGAATGTAAGCAATACAGGCCAGATAGTCCTTTGGGGCGTCAAATTTTCTCCATGTTTGAATGTTTCGGCAGTGCTCGCACATAGTGGACGCCTCCTTACGCAAATACCTGCTGGTATTTCTCTTTTCATACTGTGCGACTTTTTCAGGTCTGCTGGTGCTGCATGGATACGATCTGGCAGTCCGAGCAGAACTCCACATAGAGCGTGCCCTCCGCACAGTCAAACACCGTATCCCACTGGATTTGGGCCAGATACTTCATGGGCTTGCCGCAGTGAGGACAGGTAGTATATTCCGCGTCCTGCACCCAATTGGCAAAGCCGCCGATGGTATTCACATCCTGACAGGCCGCACCGTAAAACAGGGACACAGGCGCTTCGCCCAGCACAAAGGGATTTTCCGTGAGGGCCTTGTACTCCTCGGGACTGACATAGCAATCCGTCTTCTCCGCGCCGTCAAAGAGTTCGGAGGGAAAGACCTCCACGCCGCCATCCAGAGCGAACCGGTTGAAGGCGGGGCCTTTGAGGAATCCCACGCAGCTGGGGCAGCAGGTGGCAGTCAGGATACCATCCAGCCCCAGGAACCGGAGCCGCTCATCCCGGCCATCCAGCACCAAAATATCCCCCATCCGCCCGCCGCAGTGGGGACAGGTGTCCTCCCGTGCTCGGCCAATGCGGACGGGAGATTTCTCGCCAGTGGTTCCCTTGACCATAGGATAGCAGGTATCGAAGCCCAGTCGGATTCTCTGGCCCTCCTTGTCGAAGGTCCAGCCTCCGATCTGCGCATAGCTGGATGGATCTACATAGAGACCCTTACGCCAGGGCCGGGGATTTCGCTCCAGCTCCAGCAGAGTCTCCATTGCCTTGTCATCTCCTTGCATAGCAAGGCAACTCATCAGGTTGGAGGCCGCGCTGGAATATTCTGCGGACAACAGCGCATGGATCAGACCATCCCGCACATCGGCGGGAGCATGATAATAGATCTCACAGGGCCAGAACACCTCTGCGGCCAGTGCCACTCGCTGAATCTCCGGGGTGATGGCATCATGGTAGCCAAGCAGCTGCCAAAAGTCGGCGAACTCTGGGTCCTCCATATCAGCCAGCCTCTGGATGTTCTGTATCAAGTTTCTTTGTTTTTCGACAATTTGTTCCGGCATCCAGGCCAGAGCAGCTTGCCGTTCTTGCTCGCACTTACATTTCCAACACAATCCCTCATAACCCAATGGGGTTCCACAGCTGGGGCAGGTATATTTCAGACTCATGTTCTCATACTCCTTTCAGGCAATAAAAAAGCCCCACGCCGCACTGTCATAAAGACAGGCTGACGCAGGACATGAAGAAGCCGCGTTGAAGGAGCCGCATCCACCAGCAGATGTAGTTTCTTCAACAACCAAAATATTTTTTTCGTATCTTAAAGCAGCAAATTGCTGTCCAATATATTTGTTCATAGCGGCACCATTTGTTCTGAGCGTAGTTTTATATCTTATTATATCACAGCACCCCTTCAATGAAAATATTTTGTTGGAAATGCTAATGAAAAATTTTTGTGAATTTGTTAAGGCGCAGGGGCTGTTATCTCCATAGTGTCTGGATGGATCAGAGTGATTACTTTTCCCTGATGCAAGGCATAGTTGACTGTCTGTGCTGTACCTGAGCGCAGCTTTTTCTGATTATCAAACACACCGATGATGTACTCTGCATGATCGACCATATAATAATTTCTTTTTTTATAACTGGAAACATCCGCAGAATGTGAAATAACAATAGAATCGTTTGAGTTTTGGATCAGCTTTTTCAATCTATGTTTACTCTGATCCGGCCATTTAGAGTCATAGCCGATGAAGGGAACTACAACGATAATTTTAATATCCTCGTATCCTGTTTGTGCTCTCAATGTCAGCAGCTGTTCTCCAGCCCACATATCTACACCAAGAGCACCGCCGACAAAAAAAGTACGGACAAATTTCTCGTCATGGAGTATGCGAAACTGCTCCAGGAGACATTCTTTCAGCTTTTGGCATAGAGGATCTTCCTCATTATATCCAAAGCAAAATCTTGTTGGTCTGTGGCCGGTAATGGCACAGGCATACTGATTCATATAAATCACCCTTGATAACTGCCGTGATTACGCATATAAAGCAAAAATAACGCAAATAATAATGCGTATAAAGGCTGTATTACAAAATTATAACACAACACATACGAAGTATCAAGAATTGCTTTCTGCTATGCTAAAAGAGCAGAGAGGTGAGCGTATGGACGAAGAATTTATCCGCAATCGAATCACAGAATTACGATTGAAAAAAGGCGTTTCAGAATATCAGATGAGCATGGAGTTAGGGCAGAACAGAAGCTATATTCAGGCGATTTCTTCCGGGCGTTCTATGCCGTCTATGAAGCAGTTTCTCAACATCTGTGAGTATTTTGAAATCACGCCGCTTCAATTTTTTGATGCACAGGAGAATAACCCTCAGCTTATCAAGAAGGCTTTGGACGGAATGAGAAAGATGTCAGATGACGATCTGATTATGCTGATTGGTTTTATAAGTCGCTTAAACACAGAAAACTAACGATAGGAGGCAGTAAGCGTCCCGTCGTTAGTTTTTTCATTTTATGCGCAGCATATTGTGGCAAGCAATGCTTGTGGCTATCCATTTCGCCACAAACTGCTTGTTGAGGGCAGTGCCCCCAAGCCCCTTTGAACACAGAATTTCATTCTGTGGCTGCGCGTTCTGCGAACGCTTTTGACCAGGACCAGCTTATCGCTGGCCGTGGTCTTTTTCTTTTTCAACATCCTGTTCTACCTCCATTTTCAGCACCCGATCCACATTGGCCTTTGCCGTCAAAAGCTCCCGCATTTCCTCACGGGAACGCCGGTACTCGGCATAGGTCTTTTTCTTTTCTTCCAGCAATTTCGCGTACTCCGTCTGTAACTCTTTGACCTTGGGCAGCTTCTTGACGCCCATCTCATCAAAGGCATTCTTAGCAGCCTGGTGGAGCAGAATTTCTTCCTCATGTTCCTCCCGGAATTTCTTAGAGTAGCCTGCCTTGCGGTATGCCACATAGACCTCACGGGTCTTGGCATAATTTACAATGTGAGTACGCAGAACAGCAATCTCTGCCATGCGCTTTTCAGCCGCTTTGATCTGCGCCGAAAGCTCATTGTGATGTGCCGTGGCAGCCGCAGCCTTTTCTTCCAAAACCGCATACTCCAGCAGGTT